>Ga0315274_10001834_pt1 | contig 32564 bp, 35 predicted proteins | sample YL17G02_20_MG_FD_203700 | JGI IMG/M metagenome (GOLD analysis project Ga0315274, IMG submission 203700) | Sediment microbial communities from Yellowstone Lake, YNP, Wyoming, USA - YL17G02_20 | ecosystem: Environmental > Aquatic > Freshwater > Lake > Sediment | place: USA: Wyoming | collected...
ATTTCCTCAGATCCATGATATTTGGTATTCATTTAATTTAAAAGTAATACATATTTTATATGCTAATTTTATCCCTTTAAGAATCATCTCCAGGTATAATTTCAGCAGCAATTCTATTTGAAAAACCTGTCATAACCCTCATAGAAAAACAACAGTTTTCTTCAAACTAATTAGCCTTTTTAACTTCCCTTCTCGCATTCTGGAATCTTAAAATTAATAAAACTACTTTAGCAATAAGTATAATGAACACAAGTAAGACAAAAAATCTTAAATCAAGCATTATTGTAACTGATCCAAGGGACCCTAGTTGAATTGTCTTATTTTCTCTCCCCAAATTAGCTGGATTACCAAAACTTATAAAAAAGAGAAATAGATAGAAAAAAAAGAACTCTGAACCCAAATAAGCAAGTAAATTTAAAAGATTACGCCTGGGTACCAAGATCCTCATAGTAAAAAGAATTGAAAGAATAATACCAATAATGGCTAAAACTTTTTGGATATATTTTGCTGATCCCAGTGCGGGTTCCAAAGTTGTTAAAAATTCAGGTGAAACCATTTTCAACACATACCATGGCAAAACAATAAATATCCCTATAAAAAAATGCAGCCAAGAACGGCTTTAACAAATCTCATTTTATACCTCCCACTTCTAACTTTACACCCACTCCGACGAGTTCGTGAATCGTTCTGCATTCAAAAAGAAGAGTAACTTTAGACTGGAGAGTTGTTGCCTTTTTCACTTGATCTTCTGTGAGGTTAAAAACAAATTCCATTTTGCCTTCCTCTTTAGGTTTTAGTTTAATGGACTTCTCTTGTTCAACAAGAATTTTACCTTCGGGCATAATCCCTATCCTCAGCCTCATTTTGCTTTCTAATAATCCGCTGTTCTTTGCATCGAATACAAAAACAGCCTCACCTGGAGAATTAAATTTTACTGCAAAAGGCTCATTTCCTTCACCGGTTATTAAACTACTCACAAAGGAACTTAAAATGGTAAAAATGGAAATTGCAAAAAGTACAAATACCAGTAGTTGGATAATGTCAATAGAAATCGAAAAAATTTTAATATCTCTACTTCTAACTTCCAGGTTACCTCCTCCCTTCTTCAGGTAATATATATTATAACTTATTTCACCTTGAATTCACAGATTTTATTTTTTGCAAACTTAATCACAATTAGGATAATTACCTTTTTCTTTAACTCTATAAAGGACTCTTTTGAGAGAGATATCCAAGGGATATATAAAGTCGTGAAATATCTGATTTTAGTGGCTATCTAAACATCAAGTAAAATCTCGAAATTTTATACGCAAGATAAACTATTTTTAAAATGAGTTAAGGAAATAGAAAGGATCAATATGTTCTCGGATCACCCCGCTTTGTTTTTGCTTTTCAAGAATTCTTGTAATAGCTTTTCCATGAATTCTATCGTGCCAGATAAATCTTCTCAAAACTTTCCTGATTGTCCACGATTCCTCATCTATATAGTAAACAAGCAAATTATTGGATCCATAAAAAATTTTAGAAAACTCTAAAAGACACATTTCTCTTATCTTTAAAAAATCAGTTTCCTCTTCAGAAAACTTCAATTTTATCCTTGAAAGATAATAGTACTGAGTTCTACTTACGTGATTGAAGATTTCCTGGATTGTTTTCGGGTTTTCGCCATAAAATGTTTTTCTTATCCTTGGCTCATCAACCCAGTCTTTGAATACTGAGCTTTCATAAAGCGAAAAAAAGGACACTCCTGAATAATGAACTAAATTCAAAAGCTCTTTGAACTCTTTTTCGTCTAGATATTCTCTGTCAGCATCAAGTAAAATCTCATTATCGGCATCCTCCACCATAAGATTACTTGAATGCCTTTGAATAACCTGAAACTCAAAGTTATGTGTTTTTGAATAACCAAGCCATCTTAGATATGAATTTACCTCAATATTTATCTTTGATAGGGCTTCACCTTCAGTTTTACCTCGTACAAATGCACCAGGAAGTTCAACTACGAAGCCAATAAACCCTTTTCCATTGGTCTCAAAAGCAACAGAAAGCTTATTAGTCTTATGTAATAAATTAAAATAATTCATCTAATAAAATATAATAATCAATTTTAGAAAAATCGACACTTTTAAGTCCATATGCATCAAGAAAAAGTTCTACAAACTTTTCTGATTTAAGATTATGCCTTATGCTGCGCACTGCAAGTGCTATGTCCTGGTATCTATCAGCAACTCCACCCCTACCCAAATCTACAAACCCGTTTATTTTCCCCTTTTTAATTATTATGTTTGGTAAACAGTAATCACCATGAGTGAAAACAAGATTCTCAGATTTTGGTATGCTTGCCAGTAATTCTTGATAAATTTCCTGGGGGGATTTTTGAAGATTCTCAGGCTCAAAATTCTCTCTTCCAACAAGCTCTTTTTCAACGAGATTTTTCGCTTCATTCAATTTTACAGCAAGTCTCATATTAAAAGGGCACTTACTAATATCAACCTTATGGATCATGCACAAGCCTTCAGCAATGAGAAAAACTACTTTTCCAGGATTTAAATATGATGATTCCTTAACCAAATCCATTCCTTTAATCTCCTCAATCAAAAGATAATCTCTTTCGGCCTTAGAATAATAAAGTACCTCCGGTACAGGTAATTTATCTTTTAACCAATCAAGAATATTTTTCTCCCTCTCAAGAGTTCCTGTTAATCCTGTTTTAAGATAAAAATTCTCTTTATCTTTCGAACTTTTAAGCAAATAAATATTCGCATCAGAGCAGCCAATTTTATCCTCTTTGAAAGTTCTGTTCCTCAAAAATTTTTTTAAATCAAAAGGTAAATCTTTAAGATTTTGCATTTAAAAGCCTGTAATGTCCCTAAACTTATAAATCCAACCTCATAAGAGGAAATTGAGGGTCATCTTTATAAACCCTGAACCTGTTCTTGATGTAAAATTCAACAGGCCCTGAAGGATTACTGGCCTTATCCTTTCTTGCAAAGGTTTCAACAATCTTTATTCCCCTTGATTTTAAATCATCGATTATACTTTCTAAAAGCCTCTTACCAAGCCCCAGACTTCTGTAGTTTTTATTACAGAGAAAAGGCACGAAATAATCACAGAATCCTTATCTGGATGTCCAGCATCGTAATTCATTAAATTCGGGAGGAACTTTGGGGATGCGAATTGAGCATAGCCAACAGGTTTTCTGTCGATATAAATAAGTTTCCCACAATCACCAAATTCTTTCTTTACTCTCCTTAGCCATTCTAACTTCTCCTGGAAAATTTCATCCTTATTTTTTTTCTTAAGAGTAATGAACTTCTCCGGGTATTCCCAGCAAATGCAGTATTTGCAACTATAAGGATAGCTCTCTCATACAGGAATATTTTTTAAATTTTCTTCTGAAAGATTAACAATTTGAATCTTCACTTTTAGTTTTAATCACAAAGACACAGTTTTATTACGTATATGATTTAATAAGATCCTTAATTTCGGAAGGAAGGGTAAAATTTCCGTCAAGACCAGGTTCAAATTCGCAGGTTTTTACAACTGCATCAAGGTTAAGAACGCCATAGATATGAGGATAAAACTCATATCCACCACTTTCAAAACGAATTTTAGATTCAACTTTATCAGAATCTATGCAAAGCAAGATCAACCCTGTCTTATTTTTGAAATTGGCATTAGCTATTTTAATTATCTGGTCAGGAGTAGCACAATTGACAAAACCTTCAATAGTAAAACTTTCCGGTTTATATTCGCCTTTTGACAATGCCTTTTCCCAATCTTCACGTCTTGTAATGTGTAAAATTAACATAATAACTCACCTTCCTTTGATATCATTAAAGGAGCATGCTCTAAATATATTTTAATTAAATTTCTTATCTTCCTCTACCTCCATTTTTTAATTTCCCCTAATTAATTTTACTGCAAAATCCAATTTTTATTCCATATTCCCCTTTTTCTGCTCTTCTCTTTAATTCTTTATTAAGAAGTTCAGGAGCATTTATTTTGGTGCATAACTTCTTTGCCAAATTTTCCTCATACTTACTACCTCTTACATAGCAGTAAATACAATTAAACGAACAACCAGAATATTGATTCACAGTGTAATCATCAAGAAACCAGTCGTCTCTCTTTTTGTGCTTATTGAGAATAATCGATTTAACTTTTATCTCATTAATCATTTACTCGTTTATAAAACTATAGGTTCAATGGGTTGCCTTATTATCGTTTTGATTCTCTCAGGAGCTTTCTTTCGTGGGTCGCTAAGATATATTTCGTGGTGCTTCCCTCTCAAATTATGCCCACTTTCTTTTACAAATTTGTGAAGCTTTTCAATTGTGAGTGTCTCTGCGGAGTATGGACCAATATACATAATCTGAACCGATAACCCTTCATTAAAACTCTGAAATCTTATTTTTGATAGCATCGGAAGATTCTTTTTAATCTTAACCTGCTTAACAGCTTTTTCAAAAATTTCCCTGGTTACAAAATCAGGCTGCATGATCATGGATGTCCATAACCACTTATCCTTATCCTCCGTTTTGAACTTATTCATATCTTCTGCCCACCAGAGCCCTTCAAGAGGCATTACAGAATAATCAATATCTTTTTCCTTTTTAAAAATAAACTTTATAGTATATGAAACAGAATAAAGAACCTCAATCGAACCAGAATAATCTTTAGATATATTCGGGTCGCCCATTCCATCAATCATAAGAAAGTTCATCATTGGGACTTTCACAATCTCAATCTCTTTCGAGGAAGGATTGTACAAATTCTTAAACTCTTTCTTTAAGTCAACTTTTTTCACTTTATGCCTCCTTTCTATTGATGTATTCTTTTAAGCACTCTTAAAGCATTAAGAGTTACCCATTTATTTGGTTCACCCACCTTCCCAAAAGATGCATGCATTCTACCTCCGGGAGTTTTATCAAGATTCCATTGTCCATGCTCAGTTTGTTTTTTAAAGAGAATATTAGCTGCATCCTGAATCCGCCTATCTCGTGCATAACCAAGCTTTGTAAGAACAATAAGTCCCCTCAAAATATCATACCAGAACACGGGAAAATTAAAATTCAACCAGTAAGGGCTAATTACCTCAAAATTATGATGATCTGCTTTATAGAGGTGGTGCATAAGAAAAAATTCGGCACCTTTTTCAATACATTTCTTCATTTCATCGGTTCTTTGATTCTCGGGAATTTCCGAAAAGGCATCGAACGGTGCAATTGTTCCTACAAAACACGAGTGTTTGTCTTTTATATGCGCACGCCAGTAAGGGCAAAGCCATCCACCATCACTATTCTGGACATTAATAAGCCATCGAGCTGCTTTCTTAATTCTTTGGTCGTCTTTATACCCGACCCTTAAAAAAGATGCTACAAGATTTCCTGTTAGACACGTCAATTCATTCTCTTTAATAATCCCTTTCGACCAATTATTAAACAGAGACACAGGCTTTCCTTTTTCTTCCTGCCTCTTCTTCCACCATGAATATTCCTTCATCGCTCCTTCTTCCTTAAATACTGTAAATCCACCATCTTTACGCTGAAATCGGAAGGCAAATTCACAGGCTTTCCTTACTTTCTCATTTTCTTTTGAAAGGCCGAGCTGTGATAAAATCATAACCTGCCAGTAAGTGGATTTATATTTCGGAATATAAGGAGTATTAGAATTTTCCCAGTAACCTCCCTCCCTTTGCTTTGAGAAAATCCTCTTAACAGAAGTATATTCGGAAATTGCACTTTTTGCCTCTATAATATCTGATTCGTTTTCATCTTTTTCAAGAAGTTGTGTTAAAGTAAGATATCTGACAGATGGATTATTTTTTTCAAGCAGCCAGTCTGTTGGGTCTTTATTCAACAGAGATCTCCAACCATTCACTTTTGCTTCTTATCAACCTCTTAGAGGTGTCTATCATTTACCAGCTTAAATAATGCTTAGTTTTTTCAGATGCTTTGTTCCAGTTTTCAGTTTCCTTCTTGAAAATTTCTTCAATGCTTTCTATTTCAAGCTTAATACCAATTTTCTTGCACAATTCGATTAATTCTCCTCTTACATTTCTTAAATTTTTTACTGTCTTTAGAGGACCAAGAAATGGTTTTTTAATAGTACTAAAAAATTTCGCTTCTGGAACAAGATCATTTTCAAGATAATAGAAAAGCCATTTTGGTAGATAAGGGTGAAATTTTTTATTTTTAGCATAGATCCATAGAATTATATTTTTAGACGCTCTAATTAAAGTGTCGGCAAGATTTATTGAACTGCCCCTCTTTTCCCATGTTTCGAAATAATATATAAGGTGAGCCTCTACCCCTTTTTGATATTTTGAAAGGAGTTTTTTCTGCTCCCAATCCGGAAAAACTAACTTTTCTTTAAGTAAACTTTTAATTCTTCCCTCTGTATCAAACAGAATTTTGGAATTTTCCCTATCCCACCTTGCATCCTGAGACCAATGCCTTGAGGGGGATTTTTGATTCAATGCATTCTGATACGATTCCACAGGTGTATCTACATCAATCTCTTTGTACCTTAAACCACCAACTGCAATATATTTTGTAATTTCTTCAAATTTCTCGTCATCAACATAAACTATTAGGTCAAGATCAGAATAATCATCACAGTAACCACGGCCTATTCCACCAGTTGCAAGTATCCCAATAACTCCTTCGATCTCAGAAATCTTTCTAGAGATTACTTTAGCTGCTGCAAAGAATTCATCGTATCTATTTTGGCCCTTGTACTTCAATTTTTTCATATCCCTACCCCTTAAAAATCTTTCCTATACTATTATGGTACAAAAATTAATTTATTTTGAAAACAGACTTGCTGCTTGCTTCATTTTTAAAATCACATCTACTTCGAAAGGGCACCTTTTTATACAGATACCGCACTCTATGCATCTTGAAGCATCTTTAGAAAGGTTTTTATGCTGTGACGGGCCTGTGCGGATTCGTCCAGGATAATAAAAGTTAACCTTTTTCTGATATTCTTTATAGCCAGACTCCCCGGGCGTTTCTATTAATACCCTATCAACCATTTGAATAACACGTCCTATGTCAATTCCTTCCGGGCATGGTAGGCAATGATTGCAATAAACACAATTACCTCTGAGATCTTCCTGGAAGCTTGATATAATTAAACTGAAATCTTTTTCATTAATAGTTGCAGTTAAATATTTCAGATTATTTCCTAATTCCTTCAGGTTTTTTACACCTGTAAGAGCAGTTGAAACAGTTTTCTCTGAGAGTACATAACTTATACATTGAACAGGCGTTAATGGTATTACAGTTTGCTTACTAAAAACCCTTCCACCTGCAAAGGTCTTCATTGCAACAATGCCAACATCATTCCTTAAACATGCTTCTAAAACTTCTTTCCTTCCCGGCATTAGATTCCAGGCAATGTTAATAGGGAACATAAGCACATCGATAAGTCCCTCCTCGATAAATCTCATTACCCCAGAAGTCTTATGGCCACTAATACCTATAAATCTAGCTTTACCATCTTTCACAAATCGGTGCGCGAGTTCCATCAAACCTTCGGGTCTCATGATTCTATCATAAGATTCTACTTCATTGACCATCTGCATCATAAGGATATCAACATAATCCGTATTTAACCTCTTAAGCAAATCATTAAAAAGAATTTCATTTTCCTTCACATCACGAGTTAAGCGGTACTGACCATTCGATTCTGCACATCCAATATGACCAGCAATCAGTATTTTATCCCTGCATCCTTTAAAAGCGGAACCAAAATTATCACGATATTCAGGAAAGGCAAAGACAATATCAAAATAATTAATGCCATTATCAATTGCTTCATGAACAACAGAAATTACAGTATTTCTCGATTTTTTGTTTAAATACTCAGTACCAAGCCCAATTACGCCTACTTTAAGACCAGTCTTCCCAAGTCTTCGATATTCCACCTTTTTTCTCCTTTATTTTTTTAAACTTTCGGAATATCTTACTCCCTAAATCCCAACATATCATTCTCTACAAGCCAGTCAGCAACTTTATTACAAGTCAAATCTAAATCGTTATTGCTAACATCGAGCTCAAAATTAGACAGAATAGATTGCGATGTTGTTTCTCTGAATTTCTCCTTATCTCAAAATTTCAAGTCTCCAATTTATTATACACAAAGCTCTCTTTCCGCCAACTAAAGATCGTAAAAGATTAACAAGATTAAAAGTTAGATTATAAAAAGTGCATTAAAAGTAGCAGATTTTATAATATTCATCGAAGCGTAGCCAGCTCTATATACATTATACGAAAAGCGATTCTTCTACTATAATAGAACTGGCATGAGAGGATTGAGCTCTTTTTATGGATGTGAATAATCGTGTTTGAGGGATTTTCAAAAGAGACAATAGATTTTTTAAATAATCTCAAGCTAAACAATAGCAAGGGATGGTTTGAAGCTAATAAAGAAGATTATCATAAATATCTCTTGAGACCTTTTTTAGAACTTGCAGAGGATTTGGGTCCATTTATGTTGTCTATCGATCAGCACTTCAATGTAACCCCTAAAAAAATAATCTCAAGAATAAACAGAGATATAAGGTTTTCAAGGGATAAATCACCATACCGTTATAACATGTGGATGACTTTCAAGGGAATATACAAAGACTGGAAAACAGAACCCTCTTACTTTTTTGAGATATTCCCGGACTTTTACCACTATGGCATGGGGTTTTACACCATTCCCAGAGAAGCAATAAATAAACTCAGAAAACAAATTATTGAAAAAGATAAAGAGTTTATGCAGATAAATGCTCTTTACAAAAGGCAAAAAATATTTACGATAGCAGGAGAAAAGTACAAAAGAATTCTGGATAACTCATTGCCGGATGATTTACGGGAATGGTATCAAAGAAAAAATATTTATTTTGTGTGCAGGAAAGAAATTGATGACCATTTTTTCAGCAAGGAACTTATGAACGATTTAATGCGCAATTTCAAACTCATAGCCCCCATTTATAATTGCTTTTTATGGTTGAGAGATAAAATGGCTGTATGTGACAATTCAATTAAAAAAGGCGAGAATAAAATATAATATTATATAAAAAGGAGGGAGTCCAATGGAATTTCAGAAAGGGAGAAGGTTAGCGATATTTGGAGCATTACTTTTAGCTTTTAATACTATAGGCAGTATTATTTTAAATTATCTAATAAGAGGATTTGAAATAGCCCTTAGTGAAGCATTATCAAAATCAAGGACAGTTATTTTAAGTTTAATAGATGTTACAGGTTGGCTTTTAATCCTCGTTGGCGTGAAGTATATCACAGAAGAAATAAAAAGAAGAGAAATTTATAAAAATTTACTTTTAGCATTTATAATATATACAATAGGTGCTGCAATTTCTATTGTATTCACGGGTTTTACAGCTAGATCTGGTAGTAGTTTAACACTACTGTCTATACTAATCCCTTACGCATCTATTTTATATTTAATACTTTATCTTATTTCTCAGGGAGTCCTCATCCCATTTTTATTCGTAAGACTTTGAACAACGCTCAATTCAATTACTTTAAAAATTGCAGGAATTTTCCTTTTTATTTCAGTAATTCTTCCATTATTGGCAGGTTACATATTCGCCACTCTATATAGACTATCAGACACATGGGTAGTACAATTGTTAACAATCTTTATCCAATTAATTATTATAACAGCTTACATCCTTTTCCTCTTAGGTTTTGCTTTCTTAAAAATGCCTGTCTCAACAGGATCTGAAAACATATCGCAAGAATAAACAAGGTTTCGGCTTTTTTTACCCGGCACCGCCACCTGAGCCACCACCTCCTCCTCCACCACCTCCACCACCACCTGAGAATCCTCCGCCACCACCCGTAGAAGATGCGGCAGATGATATGGCATTAAAGGAAGAAATCATTGAGCTTGTCATTGAATTAAAGGCTTCAGCAATGTTTATGTTCGAACCAAGTACAACCCCGGTAGCAAAGAAATGGCTGGTCCTTAATTCGTCTTCTGGTATTTGTGGGAGGACAATCTCCATCTCTTTTATCACTTTCTCACTAATTCCGAAGGTTACTGCATACACAAGATACTGTTCCCAGATGGCTATTGATGTTGGGATAGCCTCTTTGAGGTTTGAAAAATCGATTAAAAATTTCTTCAATCCATTCCACAGAGCATAGGCATCTGCACCGTCCTGCGTCCTTCTTTTAAGAGGAAGGGCAAGCGCTATAAACAAAAATGAAATAATGAAATAAAAGGGGATAAGGTACGGGACTCCAAGAAAGGAAAGATAGAAAAAACCGAAGAAGGAGAAAACAAATCCGATTACTATAAACAGGGCCATAAAACCTTCTGACTTCTTTTCAAAATAGTTTTTTTCATCGCCTTCGTCCTTCACAACTCCCTTGAATGCATCGTATATTGTCTTGAACTCCTGAGCATTTTTCTTTATAAACTCCTTTATATCGTCAGTAGATACTGTTATACCGTGAACTCCCGCTATACCTGGTATTGTGCCTTGCTTATCTTTGAAAGTCTTTAAAGCAAGATTTCTCATCTTTCCAGGCTTGAAAAAACTCAGAACTCCCTCATATGTGAGAGAAGTAAAAAGAAAATTGTAAACAATATGTTCATGGGGTAGCAGTTCATCAGGATTTTTCCCTGTTTCAGATAAATACGTCACGGGAACTTCTCTTTTGAAAATAAAACCCTTCTCTTCTTTATGAGTCTGGATTGATATATATCCCTTGCGGACGAGGTTCATAATTGTTGCAGTAAAGTCATTGGGTGTTATGTTCTTAAATCTCATAAGGTATCCAACAACTACCGGTGGAAGGTCTTCGGGGATATCTCTTGTGTATACAACATTAACTCTCGGCGGATGTTCTTTTCCATACTTAAAGAACAGATAAAGCCATAGGGCAAACAAAGCCAAAGGAAGCAAGAGCGCCAGGGCAAAACTTATTCTTACCTTTGCCCTCTGCCTATTTGCCTGTTCTGCAAGGTTTCTTTCATATGCAAGTATTGAATCTAACTTATTTTCTGATTCTTTTGAAATATCAAGGATATCTGAGGGAAAAATGATACGTGCCTCCACATATGTATTTGCTGGAAGGCCCGTCAACTTATAATGAGCACCAGTGCTATCAATTTTCTCAACATTACCAGAAAGTGGGCCATGGCCAAACACATAAAAATCATTTTCGTTTACCTTTGAGGGAAAATAAACATATGCATTTAGCTGATCGGTTCTTTTGTCCCAACCTGAACCCACGAGTTTCCAATAAAAATCAGCAACATCCTGATAAGCCTTTACACCCCCTATTACTTTATATCTTATTGTGAAACTCTTACTTTGATCACTTGCAAAATAAAAGAATTTTGCAACATAATCATTACCATTATCACTGAGGGTATAAGTGCCTGGATTGCCTGTTTCGGTACTGGTGAGTTGATAATAACCGTTTTCATCTGCTATAGAGAAGTCCTCTAATTTGGAGTAGCCTTGCTTTGAAAGGGTATAAGTTGCCCAGTGAAAATCTCCTGAGAAATTAAAAGTCCTATCCTCAACGATATCAAAAGAGCCATCGTTATTTATATTTATCCTTATATTAACGAATGAAAAATAATAATCTTTAGCAAAGGAGCACATAGGTATTATGCTCAAAAATAAAATAACTAAAAAAAATCCCACAAAGATTTTCTTTACTCTACTCTTAACACCAATACCAAACAAATCCACAGTTTCCTCCTTTAACAGAATAAACCAATTAAATTGTAACTAAAATGATCAAATTATCAAACCCTCATAATTATATGCAAAGAAGGCGAATGTAACTTTTAAATACAAAGGAGGAGATTCCCACGGATCCCTCGGTTCCTCTGAATGATAGGCTTCTCGTTACTTAGAGCCTGTGTTTTTTGCAGACGTGGAGTCTTAAACTTTTATGGCCCATTTAGTGAAAGAAAAGTTATCAAGGTAACGAGGAGGAGTACTGTACTTTGATGCCATGCACGGAAGTACAGTAAGAGAAAACGAGCTGATAAATGGTTATAATTTTGTTGATATAGGGGCGCTTGGAATAAGGATATACGGAGAAACAATGCCCGTAGTCCAAGCATTCTCCTCGGATAGCACAACATCTTTCAAGGCGTCCACGATGTTTATGCTTATCATTGCATCCTTTATTCTGCCGATAATTTCCCCGTTTTCGACAAGATAACCAAGGTCAATATTACCCATTACTTCCCCACCGCTTACATTACCCATTTGGACACCCATAAGGCTTTCTATGATTATTCCTTTTTTTACCTTCAGCATATCGGAAAGTTTTTCTGTCCCATTCTCAATCACTATATTTGAAGGAGACGGACTTGGAAGCGTTGAAAGACTCCTTGAAGCGTTCCCAGGTTCAAGGTTCAACTTTTTGGCCGAATAAAGGTCTGTGAGGTAATTGAGTAGTTTCCCCTGGGAGATGATTTCCTTTCTCCGAGAAGGAATACCCTCGTCATCAAAAGGTGCAGTTGAAATTGCATAAGGCATCAAAGGGTCATTAACAATAGTAAGGTTTTTGGAGAAAATCGTTTCGTTGAGTTTATCCTTCAAGACAGAAGTTCCTTTTATAACATTCCTTCCATTAATAGCAATTGCAAATGGCAAAAGAAGGTATTCACTGCTATATGGAGTAAAAATGACAGGATAAAGCCCTGAATTTATCTTAACGTTTCTTTCTGCACCTTCGAGATTTTTCTTTAACTTGTCTTTTAACATATCTACATTAAGAAGATTTTTCGAGGAACGGGCAAGAGATCCATACACCCAAAGGAAGTTGCCTTCTTCATTAAAAATACCGCCCATTTGGGCCGATGCAACGCTTTTTTTAAACCCGCCAGAAAAATCTGAAGTAGTTATAATTTTTTCTTCAAGAATATTTTTTGACATCGAGAAAAATGCTTGAATGCCACTCTTTAAGGAAGTAATATATTCAATCGCTTCTTTCCCCTGATTGATTATTTCATCTCTGCTCATATTGACAATTTCGTCATCAAAACAGGACACTTCAGGGACATCTTTATTACGAGCAAAATCAAAGATTGCTTCTTGCGAAAATTTTGCATTTTCTAAAGCTCGATTTATTACTCTTTCGATGTCAGTCACATCTGTTGAAAAAGAAAAACCAAACTTGCCGTCTTTCTTAACCCTAACCGCAATGCCTGAAGTTTCGCCTTCTTCAATTCCCTTGAATCTATTGTGCTCAAAATTTACAACAAGCCTATAAGACTGTATCTGCATCAACTCCCCTGGCACATTTTTCTCATTTAGAATCCTCAAGAATTTATATTCCATCATTTACCTCCAATAATTGCTTTGCTTATGTAAACATGGGGTGAACCATGACTTACTGGAAGAGGAAATTGTTCATCTTTTCCACATCCCCCGCCACTGTCCCTTATCGTAAAATCATCCCCAACGCCAACAATGTTTTTCAAAGTTTCGAAAACATTACCAGACAAAGATACATTCTTCAAAAGTTTTGTAATTTTGCCATCTTCAATTAGATGTCCATATTCTGCAACAAAAGTAAAAAGCTCGCCGTTGGTCTGTCCGCCAAATGAGCCTTTTGCATAAACGCCGTATTTAATGTCTTTAACAAAATCTTTAAATTTGCCTTTACCATTGTCTATAAATGTGGTTCTCATCCTGGGAATTGGTGGAAATCTATAACTTACTGCCCTACCGTTACCTGTTGGTTCCTCGTTCATTTTTACCGCAGTCTCTCTTGTATGCAAATGGCCCGAAAGCACTCCTTCTTTTATGAGAGAGACCTTCCTTGTGGGTACTCCTTCATCATCATATGCAATAGTTCCTCTAAAGCCTTCAATATCGCCTGTGTCATAAACATTGAGGATTTCCGAGCCAAAGACATTGCCAATCTTCATAATTTCCCTCATTTTTGGGTCCTCTGAAAGGAAATCGGCTTCGCTTAAATGGCCAAATGCTTCATGAATGAACACCCCTCCAAGGTTGGGATCAATGATGACTGGATATTCGCCACCTCTCGGTGTATCGGTATCAAGGAGTTTGACTGCAAGTAATGCAGCATCCTCGACAGAGCTATCGAGATTTTCAACAACAGAAAAGTTGTTGCTACTCCCAAAGGGAACCATTGTTCGCTGAATTTCTTTACCATTTGAGGACATCGAGACAATACTTCCGCCAAGATCTAAAATCTCCTTTTTCACAAATGCCCCTTCGGAATTTGCAAAGCAAAGAGTTTTCTTTTTTTCGCTATAGGTTACCCTTGTGTTAACGATATATGAATCAACATTAAGAGCAATTTTACTGTAATGCATTAAAAGATCGATTTTTTCTTTAAGTGGTACATTTTCAGGATCCTTTACAATTTTAGCAACATAAACTGCATCCACAGGTTTAACAGGTGCAAGTGAAACAGTTTCTTTTACGGTGCCTTTAAGGGTTTTTGCTTGGGAAATTGCTGACTCAATTTTGGCTTTAAGTTCATCTAAATCATTGAAATAAACAAAACCCCAGACTCCTGATATGAGCACTCTCGCATTTCCACCTGAAATTCTCCCTTTTGAGACAGTTTCGACTTCTTTACCACTTATTGATATACTTGTTTCAGAGCCATCCTCAAGTCTTACTTCAAGATAATCAACATCGCTCCTCTTTGTAAGTTCCCTTATCTCATCTCTATTCACCAATGCCTCCTGATATATTTAAAAACTTTATATTAACAAATTGCGTATAGATTGGTTTGATAATTTACAAATATTTGTTTTGATAGGGAATCCCCTGAAGACCAAATGAGACTTACTCTTCTTTTTTTTAAGCCATCGTTTTCTAAAGTCGTGACGAAAGCTTGACCATCATCACAGGCTAATCTATAAAATGCAATCATTTTTCGCAAATTTTTCCTTTACCAGAATAACATAAGATTTAAAAATTTAAAAACAATAAAGTTTTTAATTTCATCTTAACTTTTTAAGTTTCTTAAAATGAAAAATGGCTTTTCTAAAAGGACTCTCTTAAAAGTAATATTAAAAAATATCTTTTCCAAAAAGATCGGTCTCTTATTAATACCTAATTAGAGACTATGCGCTACTAAATCAAATTTTTTAAATAACCTTAATTATTTTTAGGTTTCTTACCCTCCTGAGATTATAACTTTGTCAAAGTCTGAGACATTAACTGTCATTGTGTCTGTCTCACCTTTGTTTATAACACTGATTATCATGCGAGTTGAGTAATTCTTATAAGTTCCATTGCTTATCGTCCATACGTCTGCCTCTGCTATTGCTTGCTGTGCTCCTGAAGTTGTTTTCCCTTTCATAACATATTTTATCGTAGGATAGCCGTTTATTGTTTCGCTTCCGGCTCTTTCTATACTATAGCTTGCACTTCCTGAAGGAGCTCTAACCGCTACATTATACGAATCTTGAACACCAGTAACCATAGATTGAGCAAAATTAAGAAATCCCGCACTCATTCCACTAACCTGAGAAAAAGGTATATCTACCCATGTATCATCAGATTTAATCTTCGCCTTATCCCCATCGATATAAAGTGCAAACTGGATTTCTCCTGTTTTTAAATCGGTAACCGTAATTTTCTGCTGCTTACCTTTTTGAGCCATAAGGATTTCAATCTCTTGGTGCGTACCATCCGAGCTCTGAGTTTCAATTACCTCCTTATAACTATTTAGATTAGAGAAGTTACTAATTTCCTCCGCAGTTACCGTTGTTTTAAGAGTAAGGTTTACTGCCTTTGTTTCCCCTTCCCCCACAGTCATATCGGTAGTAGCACTGTCATAGCCATCCTTTGAAGCTTCAATAGTATAACTACCACTATTCACATTACTGAAAGTATACTTTCCACCGTTGTCAGTTGTTCCAGAATAACTTCCCATTTTGACACTTACACCTGAAAGTGCATTACCGCTATCATCGACAACTGATACATTAACCTGCGACGTTTTTGGCTGTGTTCCTCCACCACTGCACCCTACAAAAACTCCAACAAACAACAGAAGAATTATTCCCATTACAACAATTTTCTTCATGACTTACCTCCTTTTATCTTACCTCCTTTTATATTAGTTATATTGAAAACAAGAGAATAAGTAAATATGTAACTAATCATTACTGTACTTTTGTGTTTAGCACCAAATGAGAAATAAATAAGGCAATTTAAAAAATAATTACTTATGCCTTTTTACGGGCAAGCAATTCTGCCCGTGTTTGCTCTATATCATGGGATACGTTTGCAATGGCAATGCCATAGCATGGTGTCCACAGCAATGTTGCTCCAGCTATAATTATAATAAATGCAGTATGTAAGTCACTTCTTGTTGCAAGGAGGCCTGCAACAAGAGGAGCAAGAGCACTGCCCAAAGTTTCAATAAGACTCTGTATGGCAAGAGAGGTACTCCGCACTTCTGGTAGGCTGACATCGCAAATTGCAGCCCCTACATTTGGTGCTGCGAAAGATGAGAAGAAGGCTCCTACTGCTACAAGCATGGAAAACGTCAAAACATTCTCTCGAGGCACAAATAGAGCCATTATAAGCAACACTGCACCGATTAGTGTTGCAGCTCCAGCAATTAGACGTCCACGTGAATTTTTCTCAAAAAGTCGATCTCCCAATGCTCCGCCAGCCAGCAGCCCAACTCCAAGCGATAGCACGGCAACGGCCGTAATCCCGACAAGACAGCCGCCACTATACCCACGCTCGACCTCAAGATAGCGGAAGAGCCAAAACGTAACAACGTTAATTGGAAAGACGGCAAAAAATCCCTGAGCATAAAGTGCCACAAGTGTTTTCCGCTTCAAAAGTCCCCGTGCGGTTGTCCAGCTAAATCTCACACCCTTAATCTCTGTTAAGTCTTTAAAGCCAGGTTCAGTTGCACCACGCGGAACGTCACGAACCAAAAGCAAAATTAAAACTGCGAGCACAAGACCCATAGACCCGGTAAATCTAAACACATTACGCCAACCAAAACGAACACCCAGGGTAGTAGCAAGAACCGCTCCTAAAACATATCCTAAAGGCATTGCCAATTTGAGAAGAGAATAAACACGACCACGGATCCGCGGTACGAAGTAATCTGAAAGCAGGCTGTAGACACCAGGATAACTTGCATCATCTATACCTGTTGATGCCCTCGTGGCTACAAACCAGCCGTAGCTTGGAGAAATTGCCGAAAACCATGTTGTAGCACCCCAGATAGCTGCAGCCAGTGCAATGAGGCGAGCTCTCGAATATCTGTCAAATAAGTATCCCCAAACGGGAAAAAGTACACCAGTCACAAGAAGTGCACCTGATAGCGCAGCACCCATCTGTGCCTCGTTTATGTTAAATGCATTCATAATGGATGTTGTAAGTGGACCAATTAGTAACCTATCTGCCTGATGAAGCACTGAAATCAGGAAAAGTACAGCCAGTACTACCCAACGATTCATTCGTAATTTTCTCATTGCTTTTTCCCTGAACTATTTTACGACGATATGTCGTAATGAGCAAAAAATTCTGTAATCTTAGAGGTAAAAATATGAAGAGAAAATAACATTACACAAAAAGGTTATAATAATATAAAGGTGGGTTATGTCGATAGAGGATTATGATTTTGGATGGATGAAAATTGATGGAAAGGTTTACAAAAGCGACCTGATAATATTTCCAGATAAGGTTTTTTCAAATTGGTGGAGGGAAGAGGGGCACTATTTAAGAGAAAGTGATATATTTGAAGTATTTCTTGAAAAACCCGAGGTCTTAATAATAGGGACGGGGGCAGACGGAGTTATGAAAGTTGACGAAGGGATAATTAAGAAGGCAAAAGAATTAGACGCTGAATTAGTAATTGAAAATACATACATCGCCATTAAGAAGTTCAATGAACTGAGCAAAACAAAAAAAACAATCGGTGCTTTTCATCTAACATGTTAGAAAATATTAACAAGTTGCTCAAAATAAATAACTTTAATTACAGCAAAAGATTAATTATATAGCTTGAAAAAGCAGATTTTGGTTTTTATGGTAACTTATCTTTAGGTTGAGAGTGTAAGAGGAGAAGAAGATATGTATAAAAAAGCTAAAATTAAAATGTATACTTTTAACTGACTCTTCAAGCAAGTCTTTGGCTATATCTCAAAAGATTACGAACATAGACTACAACGATTTTAAATTTTCTTAAAGGTATAAACTTCAGCAACGAACTTACAGGTTTAGTACAAAATGTAGAATCAAGCATGCAGAACAACCCTGTATTCAAGCGTTTTATTAATAGATTGTTCACAGACTATGACCCGAATTACATAAAAAATGTTCTATCATTATTGCTCATAAATGTTGGCTTTTTAAACACTCCTTTTACAAACTTAAACGCCAAAAATAACCTTCCCAATGGCAATGTTTCGACATTCATCTGTAGGGTAGCTGTAATGCTCGACCTTCAAAAGCTCACTTATAATATCATCCTGATATTCAGGTTTGGCAAGGGGGCAATATCAGATAGAGCTGAAATGACATGATTTACTGTAATGAGTTCTCCTGAATTTAGATACCCGTACATTTTTCGAATAAGTTTATCAACTTTATTGTCCTTATCAACTCTGGATAAATTCCCGATTATATCAATTGCAGTCCACTTGAGAATATGATTTCCACTATCCAGAATCTTTATAAAAAAATCTATATCGAGATATAGTGGAGAAGGGTTATTCCTGGCTATAGACAGAAGTTTTTTGGCACAACCAAATTTAACTCCTGGGTCTTTTGATGATAAATCATCCAGATTTATTTTTTCTTCCATACTACTCCAGACTATATTTTTGCTACATAGCTGCGAATATACCAAGATATAAAAAGAAGTCTCCAGCAGCGTGGCCTAATACTCCTCCCCAAAGATTTTTTGTTTTAAGCGTTACCCAGCCGCAGAGAGATCCTAAAACTCCCCATTGGAATATAAGCGGAATTAAAGACAGCAGAGATTGTTGATTGGCATAAATTAAAACGTGAAATGCAGTAAAAATAACAATTGTTCCTATCAATGAAAAACTTCGACCAATTAAATTAACTGATCGACCCATCCACAATCCTCTGAACCATAACTCTTCCATGAATCCATTTGCACAAGAAAACAACAAAAGCCATGGAATCATAGGTAATATTCTAGATGTACTTGATTCCAAAACTGCTTTCAGCCCACCCATAAAAGCAAAAGGCATAAAAGTTATTAAGCTGATAATAAGGCCCATTAGCAAGCTCTGTTTAAGTTTTCCTCCTTTAAGATAAAGGGAGTTAATTCCATTTCGCGACAGCCAATTAAATAAAAAAATTATAACTATAAGAGGAATAGCCTCAGTTACTTTTAAAATAGCCATCCCTCTTGGTGATGCACTATCCACTTTAAACCATGTAGAAGGGAGGTTTCCAATAATCCAGTTTACCAAATAAGCAACTGAAACAGCCAGCAAGCCAAAAGAAATCTGCCAAAATTTCTTTTGGCTTTTACTAAAGAAAAATATGATAGTTATAATGGCAAGGATAATTGGGAGAGCAATCCTACAGGTTGATTTGATAGATGCAGGGACGATACTCATGTATCCTGAAATTGCAACAATAATGCTAACCACAATAATCAAAATAAATGATATAAACCTGACCGCACCTCTTGTTGTTCCAACGCCGTTATCTTGCATTGTATCCTCCTTTATATTCCGATTATATGAAAATATGAGTGAGCATAGAATAAATACAAGTATTTACAATACAGTTCCAAGATAGAACATCACAGCCACTGCCGTTTTTACTAAAGGGCAAAATCTTATTGCAATAATAGATGTTCTTGCTCCAGTTAACAAAGTTAAAATTGCCATTATAAACAACATAATTGCAGAAGACCTGTAAACAATAACAGAAATTGAATTTCTGTACCCTCCAAGGATCGTGATCAGGAATACAAGAATACCTATGAAGCAGAGAGTTAACCCCTCGGCAATCCATTCCATTGTTATAATTCTTTTGCTCTCCCTCGATATTGGTCCGAAACTCCTCACAACAGATTTCATGGGTAAAATATGAGCGATTCCCCACAGAATAATTATAATAGATCCTGCATAGATCATTACCCCTCTTATCATATTTCTCCTCCTTTTTCTAAAAGTTACTATGCGCTGGCGCCTAGCACAAAAGCACAGTAAGTAATTTCTATGAACTGTTTATAAAAGCCTTATTCGTTATAAATTCCTTTAATTTCACCGTATGCTTCTTCTTCGATATCAGCGACTTTCATTAACAGTTGCGGGATAAACTTCCTTCTATCTGATTTACCGTCTAATTTATCGAGTATTATTAAAGAAATCTCTCTTATCAATTTCCCTGACGCAGAAAAACTTTCAGACAGGCTTAACAAACACTTTTCATGCGTGATTGTTCCAAGTTCTTTAAGAAGTTTCGAAAAATCTTCTCTCTTCCCTGTAAAATCATTAAATGCTCTTGATAGTGTGGGCGGAGAGTTTGCATACCTCGCCATATTTTCCAGTGCCATTTTATAATCATTGCTCCCGAGAAATTTTTCCCAGTCCGGGAACTCCAGACCGAGTTTACGTACTCCCGGCACTCCCAGACTCTTGATCGGTGGATTAAGCATCTGACTGGCTTTTAAAATTAGTCCAGCTTTAATAGATTCATCAAAAGATAAGGGTATATCAGGAAGTGAAAAAGTAATTACAGCATTCTTTTTTATATAGCCGGGCTCTCCTTTCTCCCAGGCAATCTTCAGATTTTCATAACTCAGTTTTTGGAGGTCCGCAGAATCACAATCATATAAAAATATCTTTCTGTCGTTATCGTCATAACCTACAACCAGTACAAAATGAGGAAAAGCGTGTTTGTTATTAAAAAATTCATGATATTCAAGATAGAACATATCAAGAGGGCCTATGATAACAGGATTTCTACTATTTATCCCTTCCCTGAGCAGCTTCATGGCAAGATTAAAACTTTTTCCTTCAGTAATTTTTATTTTTAAGCCCAAAACCTGCTCAAGATTTCTGTATTGATTCTTTATAGATTGCCCCCAAAATATCATGAACGGGGGTTCGGCTTTTTTATTTTTAATGTAAACAAAGCTTGCCATTCCGCTTACGACCATTAAAAACTCATCTGAAAATGTCTGCCCTGTTTTAAAACGGTAAACATCTCCAATACCATTGACCATGCAGGTATATTTACAAACAGCATGTGGCAAATTAATGATATTCTTCATTTTGTTATCCCGTTACCGTCTAATCCAACTATAGAATAATTCATTTTTTATTCAACCCTCCTGCTTAATTTTAATAAAAAACAGCCCGGCGTCAAACAAAAAACTTCAAATTATTCCCATCGGAAAATCTTTATAGATATAAGTACACTGAATATCATTATGCCAATAAGTATTATTATCTCTTTATTGAATAAGCCCCAGCTCTTACCGGCCCATATTCCTCTCAAAAGATTAACCACATGGGTTAAGGGTAAAAATTGGGAAAACTTAAGAATACCTTTGGGTAAAAATTCACTTGGAAGGGTAGCTCCCGATAAGAAAATCATCGGGAAGTAGAGTATAAAAGAAACGGCACTTACACTTCTTACTGTTTTTAAAATACTTGCAAGGAAAAATCCCAGAGAAAAAATACTTGCACAACTCAGAAGAAAAGCAAGAGCAGTCTGAAAAATGCTTCCTGGAAATCTCAACCCATATATCAATTTTCCAAGAAAGATGAGAACAGCTGCACCGAAAAATCCCACAAGGATATTCAAAACAAATTGTGCAAATAGAATCATTGAAGGATTCATCGGCGTACAGCGGAATCTTTTAAGAATTTTCTTTTCTCTATAAGAGACGATTGTTATAGGCAAGTTCATAATGCCTGCTACTACAATAATTATTGCAAAATCCGCCGGGACTGAAACATCAACACTTCCTAGACCTCCAAAAACTGGAGTCGGTTTATTTCCGTAGATGCTTCCAAATAGAAGCAAAAGCATTATTGGCATCACTAATGTAAAGAAAGTGGATGTGAAATCCCTGAAAAATAATTTCATTTCAATGGTAAAAATTTTAAAGAACTTTTTCATATGGCACCCCTTATTCCCTTATCTTTTCGCCGGTGAGGACAAGAAATACATCCTCAAGATTCGGCTGCTCTATCTTTATTTCCCTGAATTTCATTTTATTTGACATTAAAAGGCTAATTACCCTATAAACAAATTCTTCACCTTCTCCATGAACCACTATCCTGTCTCCAATTTTTTCAACTTCGGTTACTTCTTCTATTTTCTTAAAATTTTCAAGGGGAAAATCATTTTCGAGCGAAAAAATTACCCTCATCTCCTTTCCCAAAGATTGGACAAGGTTCTGCGGAGTGTCCAAAGCAACTATTTTCCCTCGGTCTATTATGGCAACTCTGTCACAAAGACGCTCCGCCTCCTCCATGTAATGAGTAGTCATAAAAATTGTTTTTCCTTCATTTCTGATATCTCTTATTAAATCCCACATTGTATGGCGTGCCTGCGGATCAAGCCCTGTGCTTAACTCGTCCAAAAATAAAAGTTCGGGGTCATTAATCAAGGCTAGTGCAATGAAAAGACGCTGTTTCTGTCCCCCTGAAAGTTCACGAAAATAAGAATTGACTTTCTCAGTTAAATTAAGTTTTGCCAAAAGGTCTTTCCAATCAATGGTACGGGGGTAAAGTGAAGAAAACATCTCCGTTGCCTCTCTCACTTTTATCCTTTCAGGAAGAGAAGATTCCTGCAACTGAATTCCTATTTTTGTTCTTAAATCCCCGTCAGTTTCCGGATTGTTTAATCCAAGGATTTTAATCTCTCCTGAATCTTTATTTCTCAGACCTTCAACACATTCAATTGTGGTTGTTTTTCCAGCACCATTCGGTCCTACCATTCCAAATATCTCATTCTCATAAATTTCAAATGAAAGGTTATCCACTGCTGTAACCCCATTGTATGTCTTTACTAAATTTTTTACTTCAACAACTTTCTTTCCCATCACTCCTCCTTACAAGACTTCAAGTAAAATTATATCCTGTTAATTAAAAATGGTGAACTTTTTAACAGAGTGTATTTTTAAGAAACATTTATAAAAAGGGTATTAATTTTATTTATGCCTTTCTTTTTTCGCAACACTCTCAGGCAGGTGAATGGCAAACTTGCACCATAAATCACCCCTGACAACCGATTCTATAACCTCTGCTTTAATTGGTTTACCAAAAATAACATCATAAGGCTTCTTATGGAAAGCCGCGCTGCAGTTACAGAAAACTGGCGGAATATCTGTGTGTCCTTTCTTCAAGGATTCCTTTACCCAGGGACAGTGGCAGTAGTAATATCTCTTCTTATTTTCATCCTTCTCTATAATATATTCCTTTGCCTGATATGGAATCTTAGTCTCATAAATGATATTACCTTTGCACACTCCCTGGCGGATTTCAGGATGACTTTCAACAAATTCAATTACTTCATCTGTAATTTCCTGGTTGAAATATAGTTCCTTGTTTTTCTTAATGCCTTTTAATTCAGCAATGAAGTCGTCTCCCTTTCTTTTCAAGTACTCATCAATACCCCCGTATTCTTCGTATTTTTTCTTTTCATCCAGATAGTATTTATCCTCTAAAATACGTAGTCCTCTACTTAAAATCCTTTTGCGAGTTTCAGGGCTTACCAGGCTCTCCATTCGTCTCATTACCTTCGCCATATTTTTTGTTTTCTTCAGATTAGGTATCCCGAGGCGCATGTCAATTGCTTTAAATATCCTGTCTCTTTTAGTTTCCCCTACAGATTCGCCAAGCTTATCATAAAGAGTGTCCATTGCCTCGGCACCATCAATAAGTGAAACAGCAGCAACATATAGCTTATCGTTCCTAATAAACTTGCCATATCTTGCAAGGGCAAGGCAATTATCATAAGTATTGAGTTTTTTCTTTATCATCAAGGTTGAAAATTTATTTAGACTCGAAGCAGTTGCCGAAGCAAGTGTTTTTGGTTTATCAAGCCCCTCCAGGAATTTTTCAAACTTTTTTACGATTGAAATATGCCCCTCGATCTGCTTTTCAGACAGTTTTCTTTCACTCAGAAATTTTACAAAACCTTTTCTGTCCATAAATATCCCTCCTATCCTTTTAAATGAAAAACTTCACCCGGTTTCAAAACAACAACCTTAGTATGCGACCTTGATTCTACTTTCTCCTTAAATATATCAGGATTCTCGTCAAGAATATGCATGGGAATCGCAATTCGAGGGCTGATTGCAAGGGCTGCTTCAATCGCCTCATCAACATTCATGGTAAATCTATTATCTCCTATTGGGAGCAAAGCTACTCCTATCTTCCCCATTGCATTCATTTCGGGAATGAAGTCAGTATCACCAGCATGGTAAATAGTTTCTCCCTGTATTGTTAGAATGTAACCGACCCCTTCTCCCTTTGGATGCCAGAGTTTCCCGGAATCTTCAGAAGGAATATTGTAAGCCTCAACAGCTCTTACTTTAAAATCACCGAACGAAGTTTCCTCGCCCGGCTTTATTGGGTTAAAGTTTTCTTTAACTTTCTGTTTGCACCTTGAAGGACCAATCACAACCGTATCGGGTCGAACGAGCTTGGCAAGCGTCGAGGGCTTGCAATGATCGCCATGAAAATGCGTAAATAAAATAAGATCTGCTTTTTCCTGGTTTTCGCTAAACTTATCTTTGTAAATCTTGAAATAAGCAGAGTCAACATAAATAACTTTATTATTTGCTTTTATCTGAAACCAGGCGCGCTCGAACCACCTTAAAGATATTGACATATAACCCTCCCTCTAATCAGATAGCATATTTTATACAAAAACTATTTAATAGCATATTTTTTCAGAAATTTAGAGGCAAGTTTTTTCGCCTTCAAACTTTTGCTTTTAAATTGTTCCTTGATAAACTTTGTTATCTCTCTTTTATCACCTGCTTTATCAAAATAATAATCAAAAGCTTCTATTATATAAGCTTTCATAAGCGATTTATGACTCTCTGTATGGTTTGTTAAATCTATACTGAGAAGTTTCTCGGTTATGCGAGCTTCAAATTTGGGCTTTGTTAATGCTATTCTGCCGAACAGTCGAGCAGCATGCGCAGCGACCGGAAGGGCTTCATCGTTCAATAAATTAAAATAATCATCAGAAATTCCATCGAACCTATTTTCTTTATCAATTGTGGCAAGATTTGTAATGATATAAACGCCTGTTGTTCTTGAAAAAGAATGTTCACTTTTCAATAAGTCCGCAAAATATTCCCATTTCTTATAGAGAATTTCAGGTTGCTTTTCACTTATAATAAGTAATGCCTGATGACTGTTTGTCCTTAGATTTTCTTTCGAATTCTGGGGAGAAACTCCCTGAAGCAGTTCCTCCAATACATCACTATCTATTACACCTATCTCTGCAATGCTTTCAGGAGCAGTTTTGTTTAAGACTAAATCATTTAATTTGCTCATAGTGCCTCTTTTTTACTCTTGCCTTTTTATCAAAAGTGCGAGATTTCTGGAAACTATCGTGTAATATTCATCAATATTGAGCCTTTTCAGTTTACCCAACGTATATTTTGGTAGACTATCCAACGGTACCTCTTTTAAAATACTATTTGTTTCTTCCTCAGAAAATATTTCACCTGCTTCTTTCATGTGCAAAAAATCTCTGTTAATTGGGCATATAAGTTGACACTTCATACATCCAACGAGAGCATTGTGTGATTGAGGATTAATCCAGTCAGGCAAGCTTGCTTCATTCTCATTAAAATAAGTTAAACACTTTTCCGCATTAATCAAAAATCTATCAGCAAGTATAGCTTTTGTAGGACACGCCTCAAGACAAGCACTGCAATCTTTACAATTTTCCATAACTTCTTTCTCCTGCCAGTTATCTGTATTGAAAGGGTAATCTGTGAAAAATGCCTGCAATCTATGAAAGCTACCCGTCCCTTCTACATAAATGATATTATTTCTACCATACTTTCCAAGGCCACTCCTTGTAACAAGGAGTTTATAAGGCAATAATGCGCCGGCATAACTGTAACCACTCCCATTGAAAACTTTAGACAATATTCTTATACAATCATTTTTTATCCTGCTATAGATATAAGTTGGCGGTATAATTACACGATTATCCCTTCCTTTGTACCTGAAGTTAACAAGAGTCATGCCCTGCGGAACAGAGATTATAATGATATTCCTGGCATTTGGGAGCTCCTCAGGGTTTCTGAACTGAAAGAAGCTTAGATATCTATCATAAAACGTCTCCTCGATCTTTGCTTCTTGCACTGATCTGGATATGTCTTCTTTAAGCTCTTCAAGGTGTGAAACTGAGACTATTCTGAATTTCCCTTTCATTTTACCAAACTCTGACGCAAGAGTCTCCATTACATCTTCCATTCACCCTCCTAATGATCTACTCATAATTCATACAGGTATTTATATAAAAATATGAATCCTCCTATAACTAACACAGATTACTAAAGCCAACTTCGCTGCAATGCCTGAAAATATAAAAGATACAAAATCGGAAGTTAAGTCGAAACATCATAAAATCAGAAGCAAACATACAACAATATCAACCTTATTTAATAACATAGAATTTAGAAGAATTTTCTTCCATCGTAATAAAGGGTCTCATGAATAATCTTGCCTTCTTTGAATTCAAGAATAGCAACAACTGGGACTGAGGATATTGTCTTATCTTTGCCAATATATGTGAATATTCCTTCAAGTGTAGCGAATTGTCCGTCAGAGGAAACAAAAAGCGAATTAAACTTCATTTCAAATTCTTTTTCAGCAAAGGTTTCATAAACTTCGTCTTTTAAAAACCTAATATCCCAGGTTCCAAAACCCGGGAAACCATAATCAGTATACTCCCCATCGTCAGAAAACAGAGCAAGATATTTTTCTGCACTTTTAGTTTCGTATGCAGACTTGTATTGCTGCGCAATTGATAGTACCTCTGATACCCTCTTTTGAGTTTCTGATTCACTTGTTCCCTGTTGCTTGCAGGAAACCAAAGTCATTGAAATCATCACGACCAAGACCAACAGAATGACCTTTTTCACTTTTTTACTCCTTTTTACACATATCTACAAATTAAAAATATTGTGGGAATGACCCTATCACCCTCACGACAAGCTTATCTGGGAAAATGCCCCCAATAAAGCTAAATATTTTATTCATAGGACCTGGCAAAACAAATGGATCCCCTCTTTCAAAACTTTTAAGAGTGATTCTTACCACTTCCGCGGGTTCCATCTTTTTGCCACCTACATTAGAGCCCGCCCTTTCTGAGAACCGGGTCTTAGTTTTTCCAGGCACAAGACAGAGCACTTGCACATTTTTATCCCTCAACTCTGCCCACAAAGCAAGTGAGAAGCTATAAACATAAGCCTTTGTTGCCCCGTAAACAGCATAGTACGGCACAGGAAAAAGCCCTGCAATTGATGAGACATTGATTATCCCTCCTTTGCCTCTCTCAACCATCTTCTTTGAAAAGATGTATGCAAGGTCAGTTAATACTTTTACATTAATCTCGATCATTTCGTGAGGCTTTGAAATATCCTTCTCAATAAAATCACCGTAAATACCGATACCAGCATTATTTATAAGAAGGTCTATATCTATTTTCCTCTCCGATATTATTCTAATAACTTCATCCAACCCTTTTGTAAGGTCCGCCGCCACAGGAACTGCCTCAATTCCCAACTGAGACACTCTGCTTGCCACCTCATCAAGCCGTCCCTCATCTCTTCCAACAAGCACGAGGTTCATTCCCCTCTTTGAAAGTTGATAGGCAAACTCCTCGCCAATACCAGATGAAGCACCTGTAACAAGTGCCCATTTATAGTCTGTTAAATTATTTTTCATCATATGCACCTCTTAATACAAACTTTTCATATAAGTATAACCTAAAGTGCTCTATATCCAACATCTCTCCTCGGTAATTGCAAGGGTTATTAAAGCAGCAATTTAGTGTCAGGCACGATTTTGACAAAATTAAAGCAAAAGGATTGTAAATTATGAAAAATATTTTTATAAAATATTTTCTTCTTCACTCACAGGAACTGTTTCAACAGGTTGTTTATGAATTTCTAATATTTTCTTGTCTAATTTTTTAATTTCAGGTATCAGGTACAAAGCACTCAAAAACATAGTTAAGAAATCTGCAATAGGAAAAGAGTACCACACCCCTGGTAATTTGAAGAATTTTGGTAATATGAGAACTAACGGTATTAGAAATATAATCTGCCTTGCCATAGAAAGAACAAATGCCTGTAAAGCCTTGCCAATTGCCTGGAACATAGTGGAAACAATCACCATAAAACCTATTAATGGAAACACCAAAACTACTATCCTCAATGGTATTGCAGTCATATTTATTAGCGACTGGTCAGTCGTGAACATACGAACAAGCTGGTACGGAAATAACTCCATTATCAAAAAACCAAAAGTTGCTACAAGAATTGCAGTGATTGACGCCAAGTATATGCTTCTTTTAGTCCTGTCATACCTTTTGGCTCCGTAACTAAATCCAGCAATTGGCTGAAAACCCTGTGCAATGCCAAATGTTGGCATCAATACAAACGACGTCAAACGATTTACAAGTCCATATATGGTTATAGCAATGTCCCCGCCATAAAATGCCAGAACATGGTTTAATATTGCAACCATTAAGCTTGCAGATACTTGCCTTACAAAAGAAGACAGACCTATTGCAAAAGTCTCTTTTGCAATAGAGAGGTCAATTTTAAAGTTCTTGATATAAACTCTCATAACGCTCTTGCCACTTAAATAATAGATTAAAAGCCAGATAAATGTTGCAAATTGTGAAATCACTGTTGCAATCGCGGCACCTTTAATCCCCATATGGAACCCGAATATGAAAAGTGGATCAAGTCCTATATTCATTAGTGCACCTATAAGCATCGTCCACATGGCAATTTTAGCATTTCCTTCAGCCCTGACAACACTATTTGAAGCCATTCCAAATGTTGTGAAAAAGGTCCCGAAAAGTATCACATTCAAATAAGTTTTCGCGTATGGCAATATTGTCTCAGTAGAGCCAAAAACTTTCAGCAACGGATTTATAAATAAAAGACCAAGAACCGTTATCAGCAAACCTATCCCTAACGACAATGTAAATGAATTTCCAAGTGCCTTTTCTGCACGTTCTTTATTCTGAGCACCAAGACTTCTCGACACAATAGACGCAGCACCTATGCCAATCATCTGCGCAACCGCCATTACCACCATCTGAATGGGGAAATCAATTGTTATACCGGCTATTCCCATCGGGCCAACGCCTCTTCCGACAAATATGGCGTCAACGACATTGTACGATGCCTGCACCATCATTCCTATTGCAGCAGGAAACGACAACTTAAACAGTAAAGATCCTATACCTTCGTTTGCTAACATCTCAGTTGTTTTATCCATGAATTTTTTCCTTTCTATTTTCTTCTTTTTTTACATTTTGGTAAATCTTTTTAAGGACATTTATGAAAGTTTCCAGTTCGCTATCGCCAACTCCAATAAAAAGAATACCTACTAAATCATTTTTTGTGCTTTCAATAAATTGTTCCAATTTTTTCGCCTTTTCTGTAAGATATATCTTTTTTATTCTGTTATCCTTTTCACACTTAACTTCTTCTATGTACCCATTCTCCTTCAATTTTTGCAATGCCCTTGAAACAGTAGTCATATTAAGCTCAAGCTTGTCGCATATTTCTTCATGACTTATCCCATCTCCTGCATGGATTAAAAACCTCAAAATATTCGACTGGCCACTGCCAATGCCAAACTCCCTGAGCTTACAAGCCGTGTAACTCTTCGTATACCTCGATATATAGGTAAAATAATTCCAAAAAGTATTTTTATCCATTTTCATAACACCTTCGGGCAATTATAGCATAAATTAGTTGTATATGCAAGTAAAAGACTAACAAAAAAATAAAAGAGAAGCTTCACTTAACTCCTAAAAAAGGGAAACTGTCAACAATTTGGCGCTTCCACAACTGAATTAATCTTCATTTGCTACACATAATTTTCAATATAATGCGCTTAGTAAAAACTTTTTGCAAATTTTAAGTTTTTACATACACACTTTGTGTGTTTTAAGATTTAATTTCACTTTTGATTTAAAATGAGTATATTATAAATGGTAAAAAGCACCGAAAATAAGACACATTAACTTCGAGTAGACGAAAAGAATTAAGGAGGTTACAAAGATAAAATGTCTAGAACTAAAACAATAGTTTTATTAGAAGCCGGGCTACTGATTGCGCTTTTGTTAAGATACTTCAAAGTATTACCGAATTTTGAGATTATAACTTTTATGTTTGTGTATATCTGTACAGTTTTAAATCGAGAAATATATTACAAAAAAGTCAACTTATATTTCTTAATCATACTAGTTATGATTCTGGCATTTGGTGTTCCAAAGTTGGATTGGGTTAACCTAATCCCATTTATTACTTATGGAATTATAATTCTATCGATTAATTGGTTTAACAGAAAAAAATTATTTTTAAGGACCCTATATTCGGTTGCAGTTTTCTTTATAGTTTCAAATTTTCTATTTTGGTTATTCGAGCCATGGCAAATGTATCCAAAAACTTTAGCAGGTTTAATACTCTGTTATGCAGGAGCTCTGCCATTCTTAAAAAATCAGTTAATTTCAAATTTAACTGTTTCGGTAGTTTTCAGTTTAGTTCTGTGTGGCAAATTTTTTGAAGTAAAGAACAAAAAAATGTCTGAAACATCCTGAGACATTCAAATATTATATGGTTTAACGAAAGTAACTCAAGATTAAGACTGTAAAAAAGTCAGGAAGAAATTTAAAGAACAACAAAATACATAAACTGACAATAAAAAGTATCTCAAATGTAAGAAATATCAATATGATTTAATAATAGAGAGAGATGAGAAGTCTCAGTTATTTAAAAGTGAAATTCCGACAGAGGCTTCGCCTCTTCTATATACCAAATACTAGTCTTAAAACCTGAGAACTTGTATCAGCCATAATTAACCTCCTTTACTCCCTTCTAACCTGCACTCTTCTTCAGCAGGTTTACTCCTTTGTATTCGCCGTCTTTGCGAATTATGCAGCATAGGTCTTGCTTGTGGCAAGTCTTATGTCGAATAGAACGTCATTTAACAGGTTAGCAATAGCAACCGTAATGTCATACAAATCCTGGTCAAGAGCCGTAGGTATAACATTTCCAATGCTTTCCCTTCTTATTGAACTGTCAGAAAGAGTGAAAACCATGTCAAGTCTGTCTGGATTCTGTAATACTGTCATTATTACACCCTCATAATGTTTTCCTGAAACAAGTTCAGGACAAGTTTTTGATGATGGAGAAGAATTCCTTCTCTGCGCAGCTCTACCAATTACATATAAATATGCAGGGGGGAGAAAAATATTAATAAAATTTTTAGCAAAGCTGGCTTTTGAGAAATTTTCTATCTCGATACAATTGAAATATGAGAATAGAAGATGGGGAATTCTGAAAGCATATATGAATGGAATAAAAGAGTTTATAAAGAACTTTTTACGATTTGTCCCTAATCTAATCTACGAGATTAGTACAGAAGGAAAGTCAAGCATTCGCCTTTCTTCTGTTAAATTTAGCAACCTCGATCATTTTTTACACGGAACTTCAAATGTAGAATGGTGGTATTTTACCGGAGTGTTGCAATCTCCTTTACGAAAGCAACTAATTGGTTTTGAGGTAACGTTTTTCATAACTAGAACTATATTTGAAAGTAGAATCCTTCACGCATCATTAACAGATGTCGAAAAAGGAACCTTTTATAATAAGGAGCTGGTTTTGCCTTTTGATCCTTTGTCTTTGTTTAGAAAAAGCAAGAAAATGATTATATCTGCATTAGGAAATCGTGTAGAGTTTGATGCGATATCAAATAGCTTTAGGATTAAAACCGATCAACAAGGCTTAAAAATTGAGCTTGACCTTAAAATTCAAGACCTGATGAAGCAAGGGAAAAGTGGAATTATCGCTATGAAAAATGAGCCTTATGATTCCTCTCACTATTTTTCATTCCCAAATTTAAAAACAATCGGAAACATAACATTTAAAGGGGAGACTTTGCCTGTTTCAGGTTCCACCTGGCACGACCATCAGTGGGGGAATTTCCATATTAAAAATTTGCAATGGGACTGGTTTTCTCTCCGTTTTGATGAAGACGACCTTTATATAATGATTTTTAACTTCAGAAGAAAAGTTGGACAGACGACGACTGGAAACCTCTACAAAAATTCGAAAAATATTCAACTTAAAAATATCAGAATTACTTCAAAGGAAACTTTCAAAACAAAAGACGGCGTAGAATATCCATTGAATTGGGGGATAGAGATATTTGGTAGTAAAAACAGCAATCTATTAATGAAATTTAATGTTTTGCCTTTGATTAAAGATCAGCATATTTCATCATTTATAACACACTCTTACTGGGAAGGGATTTGCCATGTTAAAGGT
>Ga0315274_10001835_pt1 | contig 32558 bp, 23 predicted proteins | sample YL17G02_20_MG_FD_203700 | JGI IMG/M metagenome (GOLD analysis project Ga0315274, IMG submission 203700) | Sediment microbial communities from Yellowstone Lake, YNP, Wyoming, USA - YL17G02_20 | ecosystem: Environmental > Aquatic > Freshwater > Lake > Sediment | place: USA: Wyoming | collected...
CTCGTTCGACCATAGATAAGTGTTTGTATTGTTTTTGCATAATCATCATTATAACATATTTGTTTATGCTTTCCAGAAATGTTGCACTTCATTATTGAACCTGCTATCTTAAAAATACATTGTTAGTTAGTATTTGCATCGGACTTTTTATACTTAGCTGCACGAGAGTTATGGTTCCACCGGTGGTTGACCTGAAAAGCCATCAAGCGGTCGGAATAATTATGTTCAAATGCTCAGAAGGCGGTAACCTTGATGCATTCGTGACACAAAAATTCATTCAGGAAATCACTAAAGACCAAAGGCCAGTAGAAATATTAGAGATGGGCAAAGAAGCGGATATTCTCGCCGCCGTCCAAAAGACAATCCTCGATATTGATGCTTACAAAGCAATCGGTCAGAAATATAATCTTAAGAGTATCATAGTTGGCGATATTCAAATATCGGATGTTCAACCTGAAATAAATATCGCGCCGGGATTCTCTTTTATTGGTGCAAGAGGTGTTATCCAGGCAACGTTAGTCGCACGAATGGTGGAAACAACAAATGGCGCGACAATCTGGACTGGTTCAGCACGAGATAAACGGGAAGTCGGTTCAATTAGCTTAGTCGGTGGACATTTTATGTTTGATGCCCAAGACCCCGAACAAGCCTACGGTCCGATGACCGAAGCCTTAGTCAAAAATACAACTAAAGACTTTAAAAATACCTGGCAGTGGAAGTAGTGCGATATTTTCTTAAAGAGTAACCACGAATAACACTAATAGACGAATAGCAGGAATAAGTATTAATTTAAGGATTTGTGTCATTCGTTTTATTCGTGGCATTCGTGGTAAATTTTTAATATTTAATTTATTCGATTGTTAGCCATTCGGTTTTTGCTCGGCTCCATTCATAAACCGAATGACCGATATCTGAGAAAAATTCTTTGATCTCTTTTTCACCATAACCCAAACACCATTCAAGAATTGGCGCAAGCACGGATAAGGCATTATCAGAAAGCACGGTTCGTTTTGAGATATGACCCAAATATGCTGATGGTGAGACCGCGATGGTAAAACCACCGTAAACATTAACATGTAACATAACGTGCAAATCAGAGGAACCATCGCCGACATAAATTACCCGCTCTCGGGGGACATGCTCTTTTTCAATTAAGGAATCAATGATCGATACTTTGCCTTGTCCGGCAGCGGTTTTTTCAATATCGATTATTTTTCCATCCTTATCAAACTTAAAATCCGTGCCAAAAATATGATGTTCGGGCAAGATACCGTCCAATGATTTTTCAATCAATTGTCTTGGACAGGCAGATACAACATAGGGTAGAAATTTTATATCGGCAATACCTTCTTTTAAGACATTATATAATTCTTTAACATTAGCGCGCAGTTTTATGGTCTGACCGGTATTGATTAGAATATCTTTTGTTACTCGATTTTTATAATCCGGGTCAGTGACCAAGAGATAGGCAAGTTCACCACCTAATTGGACAATATTTCGTTTACGGATTTCTTTGACTTTCTTAAAGAACTTCTCGGGCTCGATGCCGACCATCTGTGACATTAAAACACCGGAATCATCTAATGAAATCGTCTCGTCAAAATCAGAGACAAACAGAAATTTCTTGCGAGGTTTCGTTCGTTTCATTCAGTTATTTTATTGCGTGATTGTGAAATGTCAAGTTTAATCGTCATCGTCGAGGTATTAAGTAAATACTTTACATAGAATCAAATATAAATTATAATTTATGTTTATGTTATTAAATTTAGCTCATAACTTTTTCCATTATCTGATTGAAATCCTGCCGCCATTACTGATTGGATTTGTAATTTCGGGTATCCTGAATCAGTTTATTCCCAAAAATATCGTTGAAAAACATCTGTCGGGTAAAGGATTAAAGCCGATATTTTATCTGACTTTTCTGGGTGCGATATTACCGGTATGCTGTTGCGGAGCACTACCACTTGCGGTCACAATGCATAAGAGAGGAATAAAATTAGGACCGGTTTTAGCATTTCTCGTTGCCGCGCCGGCGACATCAATTACCGCTTTATTAGTAACCTATCGGGTTTTAGGTATTAAGACGACCGTGTTTCTGTTTTGCTCGGTAATCATTTTAGGACTGATTATCGGTATTATTGGCAATTTTATTAAATATCCTTCAAAAGAATCCGAAGAACCGGATATTTGCCCGGATTGTAATTTAGACGAAGCGAACTGTAACTGTCATAAAGGGACTAAAAATATCATCAAGTCGATATTAAAATATTCATTCATTGAAATGCCCAGAGAAATAGGGCTAATGACAATAGTCGGCTTATTAATTGCAGCGGTCATAACAACTATCACACCGATTGGTGATTTTATCAGAAGTTTTCTTGACAGCGGAGTTTCTTATATATTTGCATTAGTATTTGGCGTAACGACAAATTTTTGCGCAACATCAATCCCACCGGTGGTTGATGCCCTGGTTCGACAGGGGATGAATATCGGAGCAGGAATGACCTTACTTCTAATCAGTCCAATCACATCCTATTCGATGATTTTAGTTTTGAGTAAGAAATTTGGATTAAAAGTTGTGCTTGTCTATTTAGGAGTGATAAGCATTACTTGTCTTTTGATGGGCTATCTTTTCTTTCTAATTCGATAAAATTTTTTAAGATAAAATGTTACACGCATGTAACATAAAAAACTAACAGTTTTTTCGTGTAACCCATTGATTTATTATAGACTATCTTAAATTTCTCTTAACCAAGGTGTATAATGGGTGGTATCCAGTTCAAAATAAGTCACAACTTAGAATTTTAGATAATGTAAGGATTTTAATTCGATTATGAATTTGGTTTATTGTTGACCACAATTCACAGAGTCTCATTGTGGTTCTAATCCGATGTCGGAAAAGGTTCTTAGTCAGTAATTTATTAGTGATTATAACAGGAGAGGAATCAGAGAAGAAATTAGGATATTTAATAGGATATCGGGAATTAAGTAAAATAGGTAATTAGGGAGTCAAAAAATTTAAGTATCAAATGTAATGAAAAATGCAAATAGAATGAATTTACTTGACTATTACTAATCTTTCAGTAATCTGTTCGTTACCTTGCCTCAGTTGTAGAAAATATACACCCGATGATAAATTTTTAATGTTTAAAGAAATTATGTAGGTGCCTGGCTTCATTGGGGCATGAACCAAAGTCTTTGTTAATTTACCACTAATATCGTAAAGAACAAGATTGACACTTTGGAAATTTGTGATAGATAACATGGTAGTCGCGGGATTTATCCTGCGTTCTAACGCAAGCTGAAGCTTGCGGCTACCGTGTATCATATCTACTGATTCTTCAATTCCTAAATTTGCAATATTCCATGTTAGACCGCCATTATGAGTATAAAGCACATAACCATCACCAGCAACGAGTCCGTGTATCGAATCACTAAAATCAATATCATATAATGTCGTATCAATCGGACTTGTTTGTAATGTCCAGGCATTACCACCATCATCGCTATGAAGAATTGTGCCTTGATGACCAACTGCCCATACCTGATTTCCAATAAACTTTATTGAGCGCAGATATTTCGCTTGTGAAGGAATCGTAATATTTTGCCAAGTTATACCACCATTCTGTGTCTTCATAATATTTGCTGACATTGTTCTATCATTACCACCAACCACAAAACCATTAAGCGAATCTTGAAACTTAATATCAAAGAAATCATAAATAGTATCTCGGTGTAGAAGTTGCCAGCTGTCTCCACCATTTATTGATTTTGCAATATATCCTTGCCCACCCCTAAACCATGTGTCCCCGGGCCACCGTATTTCTGGAAAACGACCAGCGCAAAACCAACCCTTTTGTCTGTCAACGAATGAAATTCCCCATATGTCCACTGTATCGCAATGAAATGGTGGATAAGGTAAAAATAATTGTGCCCAAAAAGTACCTCCATTTATTGTTCGACCGATAATTGCTCCACCACATCCTGCCCATCCACAACTATCATCAATGAAAAAGATGCGATAGGACCGTTTTGCTAACCCCATAACTTGAAGTGTCCAGTCCGTTCCTCCGTTTGAAGTGTAAAATATAAAACCATAGGTAGCTAAGATCCACCCTTTTAGTTCATTGAGAAAGAAAATATCATTGAAATATCGAGGCGTAAGAAAACTTTGATTAATCCAAGTTAATCCACAATCTGGTGTGTAGTAAACACATCCTGTATCGCTTCTTACAACCCAACCTTTGAGCCTATTCGAAGCCATTGAAACACCATGAAAAGTGTGTGCAAATACGAAAGTGACAAATAATAGAAAGAACAAAAGAAAAACTTTTAATTTTGTCATAACCCCTCCAAGTTACTTGATGATAACTTTTATCACTGACTGGTTGCCTGCATTTTTGTATCTCAGGAAATAAATACCCTTAGCCAGCTTATCCCCTAAAAACTTCACGGTGTGTGTGCCTACTTTTTGATACTCATTAGTAAGAGTTTTAATTGATTTACCGGCAATGTTGTACAGTTCCAATTTAATCTGACCAGCAATCGGCACAACATAACGAATCGTTGCTATATTAGTCAATGGATTAGGAAAAACTTTTATGTTGTCATTGCGTTGTCCGTTTCGGACCATGGCAATCTCTTTCTCCTCTTCAATTCCTAAGTTTGAAATATTCCAGGTATTTCCACCATTATGAGTATAAAGCACATAACCATCGCCAGCAATCAGTCCATGAATAGAATCGCTAAAGTCAACATCGTATAAGGTCGTCTCAACCGGACTTGTTTGTAATGCCCAGGTATTTCCTTCATCATCGCTATGAAGAATTGTGCCTTGATGACCAACTGCCCACGCTTGATTTCCTTGAAACTTTAATGACCGTAAATATTTTGCTTGGGTAGGAATTGTAACATTTTGCCAATTTACACCGCCATTCAGTGTTTTCATAATAACTGCTGACATGGTTCTATCATTACCGCCAACTACAAAACCATTTAAAGTATCTAACATCTTAATATCAAAGAAATCATAAATCGTATCTCGTTTCTGAAGTTGCCAGCTATCTCCACCATTTATTGATTTGGCTATACAACCTTGTCCTTTAGTAAACCAGGTATCGCCAGCCCCAGGCATTGATTCATAGTATACAGGGAAATAACCAGCACAAAACCAACCTTTCAATCTGTTAACGAATGTAATCCCCCAAATTTCTAAACTATCCCATGAAAACGGTGGATATGGTAAAACTATTTGCTCCCAAGAATTATTGTATCCGCCGTGTATCGTTCGCCCTATAATTTCACACCCCACTGTCCAACCGCAGCTATCATCAAGAAAAATGATTCGCGTTGTTACCTTTGCTATGCCCATACATTGAATTGACCAACTATTACCGCCGTTAGTCGAATAAAATATATATCCATAGTCAGCTAATATCCACCCTTTTTGTTCGTTGAGAAAGAAAACATCATGGAAATATCGAGAGTTAAGAAAACTTTGATTTGTCCAAGTTATTCCACAATCAGGTGTATAGTAAACACAACCAGTGTCACTTCTAACAACCCAACCTTTAAGTGTATTTGAAGCCATCGAAACACCATGATAGGTATGACAAAAAGATATAGCAATAGAGGAAATAAAAAGTATAAAACTTACAATTAAATACTTTCTCATAAATCCTCCTGATAGCAAATTACTCTAATGACGCCGAATGACCCGAATAGATTTGGCTAATCTGCTATCATTCGGTGATTTGTTTTTACATGTCTATTATACAGCTATTCTTATGCTTTACAATAGTGTTATCAATCAGGCGGGTTTCCTCAAAGAAGCTATTAAACTTTGCCATATCTAACTTGATTCGGTTTTCTTTTTTGGGTTGGTTTTGGGCGAGTAAAACTTACGACCGGCAGTTGTGGTTAAAATTTCTTGTAACAACTCCTCGAAATCCTTTTCATTCTTGACAAAATCTAATTTGGCGGTATCAACGATTAAAAGCGGAGTCTGGTCATAATGTAAAAAGAATCGGTTGTAGGCATCGGAAAGTACTTTTAGATATTCGGAGTCCATCTCTTGTTCAAAACTGCGTCCTCTTTTTCTTATCCGCTCAATTAAAATCTCAACTGGTGCTTGTAAATATACGATTAAATCAGGTTTGAGTACATCCTTAGCCAAGAATTCATATATTTTTTCATACAAATTCAGTTCATGTTCAGAAAGATTGATATAGGCAAAAATTCGGTCTTTGATAAATGAGTAATCGGAAACGATTTTCTCTTGGAAAAGATTTTGTTGCGATACTTGTTGCTGCTGGCGATGTCGAGACAATAGAAAGAAGAGCTGAGTCGACAAGGCATAAGTTCGCATGTCTTGATAAAAATTGGCAAGGAACGGATTCTCTTCGACTTCTTCTAAAACTAATCGCGCTTTGAGTTTTTCTGATAATTTCGTAGCAAGAATGGTCTTGCCAACCCCAATAACACCTTCGATTGCGATATATCTTAGACCAGTATCTTCGATTCGTTCTTCTGCCAAAGCTTTACTCCTTTTTTATCAACTCTTGCTTGTAATTCTTGAATTGTCTGATTTAATACCGGGTGAATGAGGTTTGGTACTAAATCGGCTAAAGGAACTATAACAAATGCTCTTTCGGAAATTCGAGGATGAGGTATCTTAAGCATGGTTTGATTAATAATTTTATCGTCATAAAATAAAATGTCAATGTCAATGGTTCTGGGAAAATTACGCAGTCCAGGAATTCTTCTTCGTCCCAGAACCTTCTCAATTTTTAAGATTGTTAATAACAATTTTTCTGGCGAATAATCAGTAAACGTTTCTACCACACAATTAAGAAAATCTATTTTGGCGGTCGGGATAATGCCAAGTCCAAAGATTGAGCGGTTCCCAACCGGTTTAGTTTCATAGAATGGCGAAATCCGGGTTACTTTAATCTCATTATGATTTAAGAGACGAATTGCACGATTAATATTTAACAATCGATTAGCAAGATTAGAGCCGAGACTTAAAAAGACCCTTGCCCTGTTAGAAGTTATGGGACTCTCTAAATTTCCGTTTAGCATCTGATTCTCTTGGTTTGCGATATTATTTCTAACTGGGCTTACCATATTTTAGACTACTGAATTTTTAATGCTTGTCAATAATTCTGATAAAAGAAGACGGTGCTATATTAATCTTTAAGGAATTAACATAGCACCGTTTTAAGGTTTTATGCTTTTGCGACTTTAATGGCTTTTTTGCCTTTCGGAGTATTTTCTAATTCAAACTGCACACGATCACCCTGATTCAACGTACGATAGCCCTCTCCTTCGATATCGGCGTAATGCACAAAGACATCACCACTGCCGTCTTCCTGTTCGATGAAACCAAAACCTTTTTTTCCATCAAACCATTTAATTTTACCAAATACTGGCACTGCTACTAATTCCACCTTTCCGCTATAAAAATTAAATCAAAACTGATTTATAGCATTGATGCAGTATAATAAATTAATATTATTTTGTCAAGAGTTTTTTAGTCTCTGAATCAAAAGAAGTTAAATGTTATTGACTATTTCTTGGTTTGAGGTAAAATTAATTTCAAATGATGATAACACCAGTTCCAATTTATGATATTGCGGAGAAGTTAAAAATCGACAAGGATTTTCTTATCCCGTGCGGTAATTATAAAGCCAAAATATCTTTAAAATTTTATGATAAGATTAAAGATAAGCCGAACGGCAAACTAATTTTAGTCACCGCAATGACGCCAACACCATTTGGCGAAGGAAAGACGACCGTTTCAATCGGTCTGTCGATGGCGCTAAATAAAATTGGCAAGAGTTCGATTGTCTGTTTAAGACAGCCGTCGCTCGGTCCGATTTTTGGTTTGAAGGGCGGTGGCACCGGCGGCGGAAAAAGTCTGGTTATTCCATTAGAAGATATCAATCTCCATTTTACTGGTGATTTTCATGCAGTGGAAAGCGCGCATAATCTTTTAGCCGCACTTTTAGATAATCATATTCACTTCGGAAATGAATTAGATATCGATGAAACGGAAATTTTATTCAAGCGAACGGTTGATTTGAATGATAGAAGCCTACGAAATGTTGTAGTCGGTCTGGGTGGTAAGACTAATGGCCCGGCACGGGAAGATGGTTATATTATCGCACCCGCTTCCGAAATAATGGCGATTCTTTCTTTATCAACTTCATTGAAAGAACTTAAGAACCGCTTATGTCGAATCTTGATTGGCTATGATAAAAATAAAAAACCAATCTTTGCGGGTGAATTAGGTGCTTGTGGTAGTATGGCGGTTTTATTAAGAGATGCGATTAAACCGAACTTAGTGCAGACCATCGAACACACTCCTGCTTTTGTCCATACCGGTTGTTTTGCGAACATTGCACATGGAACAACCAGCCTTATTTCAATGAAAATGGCTTTAAAATTATCACAATATACGGTGGTTGAAGCTGGTTTCGGTTCGGATTTAGGAGCGGAAAAATTCGTAAACCTGGTTGCCCGACAAGGCGAACTTCCAATTGATGGTGCAGTAATTGTTGCAACCATCCGAGCGCTAAAACTTCACGGCGGTGCAAACGAAAAAGAACTGGATAAACCCCACCCTTCCAAAGTAACCAATAACCATTCGCTAATAGCAATCAGTAAGGAAGGGAGGGGTAAAGCAACCGATGTGCAATTAAAGAAAGGACTTGAGAATCTGGCAAGACATATTGATAATCTGAGAAAAATGAATATACCGATGGTTGTTGCCTTAAACGCGTTCACGAATGACAAAGCTCGAGAAATCAAGATTGTCAAAGGCTTTTGTGATTATCAGGAAGTACCGTTTGCAGTATTTAGTGGATTTAGTCAGGGCGGCGATGGTAGCAATGAATTAGCACAAACTTTAGACAATATCATATCCAAGAAACAGTCTTCGTATATGCCGGTCTATCAGCTGACTGATAGTATCAAAGATAAGATTGATAAAGTTGCAAAAGAAGTATACGGTGCCGCTGATGTAATCTTTACATCGCAAGCCGAGCGCGATATCCAAAGAATTTCTAAACTTAAATACGACAGCATGCCAATCTGTATTGCGAAAACCAATATGTCATTATCAGATAATCCGGAATTAATTGGAGCACCAGAGAATTTCAAGATTACGATTTCGCGGATACTCGTATTTTCCGGAGCCGGCTATCTGGTGCCAGTTGCCGGTGATATTAACCTGATGCCGGGATTACCTAAAACACCAAACGCACTACAAATAGATTTAGATGATAACGGTTTTATCATTGGACTTAAATGATAAAATTGATTACACAGATTAATATGAAAGATTACACAGATATATCATGATTGATATAAATTTATCGGAATTGCCTAAAGAAATTAAAAAGCGAAGCTTAGAGCCGGATGAGCATAAGATATATGATGTAATTGTGATTGGCGGTGGACCAGCCGGTATGACTGCTTGTGTCTATGCGGCGAGAAAAAACCTGTCAGTCCTTTTGATTTCGGTTGATATCGGTGGGCAGGTCTTAATGACATCCAGAATCCAGAATTATATGGGTTACCAGTATATAATGGGTAGAGAGCTTATGCAGAAGTTTTCCGAACAGGTTAATTCGTTTCCGGTTGCGATTAGAATGCCCGATGAAGTTTTAGCAATTGGCTGGGTCGAACGTCGCCAAAGGCTATGCCGACGGCGCGAAGACCATATTTATAGTGTAATCACGAAGTTCGATGCGACCTATAAAGGTAAAACACTAATCATTGCGAGCGGTAAACGTCCGAAGACTTTAGATGTTCCGGGTGAAAAAGAACTGACCGGTCGAGGCGTTACTTATTGTGCGATATGTGATGCACCTTTGTTTCACAATAAGACGACGGTGGTTATTGGTGGAGGCAATTCGGCAATCTGGGCAGCGTTAGATTTGAGTAAAATCGCAAACAAGGTTTATTTAATCGTCCGCAGCAAACTACGAGCCGAACCGGTTTATTTAGATAAGTTAGATAAAGCAACCAATGTCGAAAAATTAATCGGGTATCTACCATTAGAAATTAAAGGTGAAAATAAAGTCTCAAACATTGTCATAAAAAATATTGCAAAAAACGAAGTATTCGAACTTGTGGTTGATGGGGTTTTTGTTGAGGCGGGTTTAATACCCAATGTCGGGTTTTTAAGAGAGCTGGTTCACCCCGCACCTATTTCCCAACAAGATAGTAACCAAATCGAAATTAGAAGTAATACTCAGAAAGGACAGAAAAATAGGTGCGGGGTTGAGATTAATGAACTAGGCGAAATTATCGTAAATTGTAATTGTGAAACGTCGGAGGCGGGTATCTTTGCTTGTGGTGATGTGACGAATGTTTTTGACAAACAGATAATCATTGCCAGTGGCGAAGGCGCGAAAGCCGCGCTTTCCGCTTATCGGTATTTAATGGCACAAAGCTAAAACCACAAAACTGAAAAAGACAGGATTTACCGGATAACGGATTACCACGCTAGCGAAGCGATGCAAAGCACAAGCACGAAAGAATTTTTAACCACACGATTACACAAGATTTTCACAAGATTTTTTTCTTTTTCTGGTGTTAACCCCGCCCCAATTTCTACGAGTTATAAAAGTTTAAACCAAAGAAACAAGGTCGAGCAACACTTTCCAGAAAATTGGAGCGGGGTTAATCTGTGGAATCTCGTGGTTTCATTCTTCCTCTTTATTCATGTTTTCTTCCTTTCGTACCTTCAGTGGTTAATGATTTATCTCGGTGTCCTCTGTGGTGAAAATTTTCCTTTCTCTCACGGTGCTGGTGCTTCTAATGTAAAGATTTCGTTGCGAATCCGCTTCAAAATATCCTCATTCAAGCCGCGTCGGGTCCATTTGTAAAGCATTATATCCGCTTCGATTTTTAAAGTTCCACTCGTAAAGGTATTCTTTATCTTCCAGATTTGACGGGCAAAATTCAGATACGACAGATATAAAGCAGAGGGGACACTCTCGTCACCGATAATCAACTTAGTCAGATTATCCACTTTCTCTAATTCCGCCTGTTTAACTGCCTGCTGTTCGATGATTCCATCTCGTTGCCGTTCGATTGACTGCCTGATTGAATCCGGGTCATAATTTGCTTCAAACTTCTTCATTCTTCGGATAGTTGTTCTAACTGGCATTTTCATCACCTTCTTTCTTTATTAAATTAATAACTTACATATGTAAGCATAACAAAAGATAGGATATTTGTCAATAGTAAATAAAGTATTTACTTGATTACGCAGATTACTAAAAGATTACACAGATTGTTAAAGGGCAATCGATAAATATCGGTGTAATCTCTTTATATTTAATCTGTGTAATCACGGGCTTCTCTTGAAGCCCGAGGGTGTTTGACCCACTCGGTTGTCCGGTAGGTAGTCTATTAGACAGTGGAATAGACAGGTCACTGGGCAGTCCAGTAGGCAGTCGGGTAGACAGCCCAGGGGCTTGTTCGGTAAACTGCCTTCTATACTGTCTAATCCATTGTCTAGTAGATTGTTAAGTGGACTGTCGACTAGATTGTCTAATAGACTGCCGAGTAGATTGCCTACTCCATTGCTTAGTGGACAACCTACTGGGCTTAGCACGGCTTAGGGTTTTGTTATTAATGTCATTGCGAGCGTTAGCGTGGCAATCTCGTGCCTATAAATAACAACTAAAGTAATGATAATATATTGACATTTTACAAAAGACGGATAATCTTATGTTAGTGGATAAGATAAAAACCCTAATCGATAAATACAACTCGATAAAATCTAAAGGTTTAATAAAATCCTATGACGAAGCAAATACCTGCAAAGATTTTATTTTGCCTTTATTTGAAGCTTTGGGCTGGGATATTTCTAATCGTGAAGAAGTTACTGCCCAAGCAAGCGCATCTCGGGGTCGTGTTGACTATGCCTTTTGTATTAAGGATATTCCTAAATTCTTCTTAGAAGCTAAGAGTCTTAAGGCTGATTTAAATGATACGAGGTGGGCGGAACAAACTATAAATTATGCCTGGCATAAAGGTGTAGTCTGGGCGGTGTTGACTGATTTTGAAGCAATCAAAGTTTTCAATGCAGAATGGTCTGCAAGGAATCCTAATGAAAGTCTGTTCTTTGAAATCCGATATGACAAATATTCAGAAAACTTTGACCAGTTATCGCTATTATCCAAGCAGGCATTTTTGGAAAACCGATTAGACAAGGAAGCTGAAAAATGGGGTAAAAAGCGTCGGAAAATTCCAGTTGACGAGAAATTACTCTCTGATATCTTAAAATGGCGTAATCTGTTGGCAAACTCATTACGTAAAAATCATCCCGCATTACTCGAAGAAGAGCTGGATGAATCTATCCAGCGAATCTTAGACCGATTAATCTTTATTAGAACTTGTGAAGATAGAAATATCGAACCAACAATTCTCTCACCACTTCTACGAGAATGGCTTGACAGCGGTAAGAAGCGAAGACTATCTCAAGAATTAAAATCAGTCTTTCGTAATTTTGATGACGGTTATAATAGCCAGATATTCTCTCCCCATCTCTGCGAAGATTTGAAAATAAATGAAGATGTATTAGAAATAATCATAAATGGTCTATATGAAACCGAAGACCGTTCAATCCGATACGATTTTTCCGCGATTGATGCTGATGTTCTGGGTTCAATGTATGAGCAATACTTAGGACACATACTCAAAAAGACTCCGACTCGGACAACTGTAACAGAAAAGCATCTGCGTCGAAAAGAAATGGGTATATACTATACGCCAAAATATATTGTTGATTACATTGTAAAAAATACGGTTGGCGAATTACTCAAAGAAAAACCTTATAAAGAAGCAATGAAACTAAAGATTTTAGACCCGGCTTGTGGGTCTGGTTCATTTCTGATAAGAGCATTTGAAGAGATGGATAACTATTTAAAAGAAAAGCGAAGTCAAAAGGGTGAAGAATTTGCCTATTTCAGAAGAATGGAAATTCTTAATAATAATCTTTATGGAGTGGATTTGGACAAACAAGCAGTCGAGATTGCCCAATTAAATCTATTACTCGAATCTTTGGAGAAAAGACTAAAATTACCAGTTATTAAAAATATCAGGCGTGGAAATTCTCTAATCTCTGGTGATGAGTTAATGATGTTTAAATATTTTGGTAAAAACTGGCAAGAAAAACATCCGTTTAACTGGCAGGAAGAATATCCTGAAGTTTTCCAAGACGGTGGTTTTGATGTCGTGATAGGAAATCCCCCGTATGTAAGGGCTGATGAACTTGCTCAAGATGAAAAATCATTCTGGTTAGAGAAATTTTCAAGCCCTTATGGTAAATTTGATATTTATTTCTTGTTTATCGAGCAATCGATTAAGTTACTACGAGAAGGTGGTATGTTAGGATTCATTGTCTCCAACAAGTTTATTGCAGGTGATACCGGACAAAAACTAAGAAGTTTTATCTTAGATAAATGTGCTATCAAGCAAATTATAGATGTTTCAAATATAACAGTCTTCAAAGAAGCATCTGTATATCCCGTCATCATTGTCTTGCAAAAAGAGACCGCCTTAAACAAGCGCCAGAATAATATCGTAATGGGTGGAATAAACATTTCCAATGGTGCAGAGTTAACTATATCTAAATTTAAGATTACAAATGTACCTCAAAAAGACTTTAATATGTTTGGTGAAAGTTTATTTCTATACAATCTCTCAGATGAAGTTCGTTCAATTATTGAAAAGGCGACTATTAATTGTGACCGTCTTGATGGCAGAGTAAACATTTCAGAAGGTTTACACACTGGTGCTGATGAAACATTTTTAGTCACCAAAAAGGATAGAACAAAGACATATAGAACAACTTTACGTGGTCAACAAGTTGACCGCTATTCTATAAGACTGTCTAGAGAATTTTTAGATACATCACTATTTCGACAGAAATTTCCCAGAATAACACCAAGAGAAAATTTACTTAACTCAACTAAGATAGTAATTCGTGAATTTGCTAAATGTTTAACAACAACAATTGATGAGAACAAAACATTCTGTTTAGGATCAATATATTTTGCGACTCCGAAAAAGATGGTATCAAGTAATGAATTAAAGTATATTCTTGCTCTTTTGAATTCATCCCTTATTGATTTCATCTATCGCACTTTATTTGAGACAACTCACATGCGAGGAGGGTATATAAAATATAGAACCAGTTATCTTGGTCTAATGCCCATCCGCAAAATTGACTTCACTAAACTAAAAGAAAAGAAAATGCACGATGATTTAATAAAATTGGTTGACAAGGTGTTGGATTTAAATAAACAAATCCAGAAAACATCTGAAAAATCTGATAAATGGTATAATCTCAACACCGAAATCGCAAAGACAGATAAAGCAATAGATAGTTTGGTTTATGTGTTATATGGGATAACGGAAAGGGAAAGAAAGATAATAGAAAAATAACATGACTCTTCCTGACGAATTATTGAGTTTATTTGAACAAAGAAAAGTTATTCCTTTTATTGGTTCAGGTTGTTCTAAACTTGCTGATGCACAAATTCCGGACTGGAAAGATTTAACTAAATCTTTTGCAGAAGAAATGCTTGATATTGAATTTAAAGAAGATAATGTCAGCGATTATCTTAAAGTAATTGAAATATTTGAAAAGCGTTACGGCAGAGAGAAATTGTGCGCAAAATTAAGAGGTCTGCTAGATACAACGAGTCTGGATATTTTTAATTCAGAGTTTCACATCGCATTGCTTGAACTACCTTGTAGTTATTTATACACCACGAATTTTGATGATTTACTGGAAAAATCTTTTGAAGCAATTAACAAACCATATCAAAAAATTGTTACATTGAAGGATATTGCAGAAATTAATTACGAAAAGGTGCAGATTTTGAAATTTCACGGCGATTTGTCGAATCCGCAATCAATTATTATAACTGAATCAGATTACCATCGGCGATTTGAATTTAGGGATCCTATGGATATTCGATTAAAAGCAGATGCTCTTGGAAAAAGCTTACTATTTCTCGGATATAGTTTCTCTGACCCTAATATAAGATTTTTATGGCATACACTCAACCAAATTGGCGTTGGGAAAGAGGGTATGCCACCATCTTATATAGTTCTTATAAAGCCAAATATTTTAGCCATCGAATCACTTAGAACTTATGGCATCAAAGTAATTACGATTGATCATTCAAAGGAACTCGTTGAATTTGCCCAAGAACTTTCGCAGCAGACCTTTAAGAAAAGTATTAAAAAATCAGTCGACGAACTATTTTTAAAGGATATCCCACAGCGAATTCTAACACCTTTGGTTTTTAAACATCTCAGTGAATATATAGCAGATGATAAAGCCAGCGTTAAAGAAAAAATTGAAAAACTGAGGCAGACATTAGACGAATGTTTAGTTCCTAAAAAAATGTGGGATGATTTCACAAAATGGATTGAGCAAATAGTCTCTCAACCATGCGATATTGAGATTAAGAAAAATTTAGCTATAAGTATCGAATGGATTGGTAATCCACTTTTTACAATCCCTCTTGTAAAACTTCTCTTTGATAATTCCTTGTCAATAGAAGACAAATGGGATATAGTATTTCCTATTGAATCAATGTCTTTTCCTGATAGAGACCCAGAAATAGCAAATGCGATTGCAGGACTAATTTTAAGCGAACTTGATAAGCGAAAAGATGATAGACAATTCATTGAATCCGATAGCGCAGAATTTATATTTCATTTATTAAGGGATTTTAAGAACTGTAAAATTCTCGCAAATCCTGATACGAATGATAAAAAAGATATAGATGAGTTGTTTGAGAAATACAAAAAAGCTAATCCAAGAATTAATCATAAACTTGATTCACTTTTTCCAAGTGGGTCTGAAATTTTCAAACGGATGTATGAAAAATTACCAAAACATTTAAGAGAAAAATAATGAAAACAATCGGGACGGTTCTCTTATTACTCTATCGCACGATTAAAATCGTGCCTACAGTTCTATATCGATTGGAAAATTTGAAGATTAGAAGATTCAAGTTCATTCCCGTGAAAACGGGAAACCAGTCTATAAGATACTGGATTCCTGCTTACGCAGGAATGACATTCTTTAAATCGTCATTTTGGTCAATATCCTGTTAATCCTGTCAAAAAGAATTCGGTCGTCTATGAAATTTAGTCTTTCCCTTTCTTAATAAACGGTGTTAGTAAATCAATCGGGATTGGGAGAACTATCGTTGAATTCTTTTCGGTTGCAATTTCGGTCAGAGTCTGAAGAAATCTCAATTGGATCGATATTGGTGATTTAGCTAAAACTTCTGCTGCTGCCCGTAGTTTTTCCGCCGCTTGAGATTCGCCTTCCGCGTGAATTACTTTTGCCCGACGTTCACGCTCGGCTTCGGCTTGGCGGGCAATCGCACGCCGCATTGTTTCCGGAATATCAACATGCTTTATTTCGACCATTGAAACTTTAATTCCCCATGGGTCGGTCTGTTCATCGATGATTTTCTGTAATCGGTGATTAATCAAATCACGTTTCATCAACAAATCATCAAGTTCATATTCTCCCAAGACACTACGCAGTGTTGTTTGGGCAATTTGTGATGTTGCGTAAAGATAATTTTCAACTTCAATTATCGCTTTTGCTGCATCAAATGGACGAAAATACGCAACCGCGTTTACACTAAGCGATACATTATCTTTGGTGATGACATCTTGTGGTGGAACATCTAAAGTAACCACGCGTAAGCCAACCTTGACCATTCGGTCAATAAAAGGTATTAGAAGTATCAACCCTGGTCCTTTGGTACCAATAAACCGACCTAAACGGAAAATCACGCCGCGTTCATATTCTCGCAAAATTTTTATCATTGTTGACGAAATAATGATAACAATGATTATTAATGCAATTAGACTATACATAGTACCTCCATAGACGTTTTGATTTTTACAAAATAATTAATAAATACTTTATAAATGCTACTCATTACTTATCGATTGTTGTGTCTCTTCATGGGACGGTTCTCTTTTTAGACATAACTTATTATTTCAGGTCAATCCGGTTAGAAAAAATTTCTGATATTTTCCAGTCTTTAAAGTTTTTCCCAATCAATTCGGTTGATTTTGGCTTGCCGTAATATCCTGGCTAAAAGTTCTTTTCCGATATCGTTCTGGTGTGGGTTTGGTATCCTCAAAGTGATATCGTCTTTAATCATAAACTGATGTTTAGCTCCAGAATACGGACCTTCAAACCCTAATTGTCTTAAATAATAAATTAAGTCGTGGCGACTGATTGGTCCAAATGACGGCATTATACCGCTTCTTTGATGGCAAGTTCAATTTCATCAACAATCGGTAATGCAAGATTTTTCGAGACACGAAACAAAATCCATTCTTCTAATACTTCTTCTAATTCGGCCCGACATTTTTCTAAAGTGTCAGTATTAGCATAAACGCCATCAAACCCCGGGATTTCTCCATAAAAGGTTTTGTCATCTGGTAGAATTTCGTATTTTGCTTTTGCCATCGCAGCACGGATATAATTTGTTAACATATTTACCTCTTACTATCTGCTTTACATAATTGTATCAATTTCAAAGATAATGTCAAGTTTATGAAAATAATCGGGACGGTTCTCCCCGTTAGAAATTTCTGTGGTTATTGTTATAATTGTCATCTGTTAAATTCTTTCCACTGTTCGTTATATTATTTCTAACGGGGTTCTCTTTCTTACCTATTGCACGATTAAAATCGTGTCTACGGTCTATATCGATTGGAAAATTTGAAGATTAGAAGATTCAAGTTCATTCCCGCGACCGAGTCGGTCTTCCTTTTATTAAATCTAAATCCGATTCGGATGAAAACGGGAAACCAGTCTATAAGATACTGGATTCCTGCTTACGCAGGAATGACATTCTTAAAATCATAATCCTGTAAATCCTGTCAGAATGTCAGAAAATAAGCAAGGCTAACCCCGTTAGAAACTAATAGGTAATGTAAGATAAAACCTTACTCTGATTAGTTCTCATAATATTGTGATTTCTAACGGGGCTAAAGCCTTGCCCGACAATTTTCCATTTTATAATAGAGGAGATTTTTTATCAGAGTGTCAAGGAATTAATGCATGCTTAATTACTATTTATAAATATTGACCTGAGTCTTGACAATCGGTGTATTTTAAGATATTTTTCTAATAAATACTTATGGAGGCAAAAATGAAACGATGTAAGTTAGTATTTGTGATATTTTGTATGTGTTGTATGCTACATACTATTTTGTCAGCACAGGTTGATACGAGCTGGACAAGAAGATGGACAAGCGCTGGCGCCGCCGGTGATTACGTATATGGTCTTGCGGTTGACAATAATGGTAATGTCTACATTACCGGAGGAAGTGATTACTTAGGTTCAACCTCCGATTTACTAACAATAAAATACAATTCAGCTGGTGATACAGTTTGGACAAGAGTTCCAGCAAGAACCGGTTCACAAAGAGCGAGTGCGGTTGCCGTAGGTAATTCGGGAAATGTCTATATTACCGGTTATACGATGGAAAGTGGAAACGGTGACTATATCACAGTAAAATATCGTCCTAATGGTGACCAAGCATGGGTAAGAACATATGCTCATTATGGAACTGGTTATGACTTTGCCAGAAAATTAGTACTTGATGCTCAGGAAAATGTTTATATTACAGGATATGCACAAGTAAGTTCAAAAAATGTGGATGTCACAGTAAAATACGATTCTTCTGGAACTCAATTATGGGCAAGACAAGATAGTTTTGGTGGGGTGACTTCAATTGGTTATCCAACCGATTTGGGTATCGACAACAGTGGAAATCCTTACATTGTAGCAAGAAGTAGAAACTCAAGCGGAAATTATGACTATGTTGTTGCAAAATATAATCCAACAAACGGCGATACTTTCTGGGTTAGAACTTATAATGGTGTTGGTAATTATAATGACGAAGCTCGTGCTATTGCATTTGACGCTTCAAACAATGTCTATGTTACTGGAATGAGTGCGGGTTCGGGCACGGGTAATTATGATTATAATGTTGTAACAATAAAATATAATTCTGCTGGTGACACCCAATGGGTTAGAAGATATTCTAATCCTGACACTGTTGCAAGTGATGCTGGATATTGGATTAAAGTTGACGGTTCTGGAAATGTTTACGTCTATGGTTCGAGTTATGGCATAAGCGGAGCCAATCAAGACCTTGTTCTCATTAAATATAATTCGGTTGGCACTGAACTATGGAAAACAAGATACAACGGTCCTGGCGGATACGATGCACCAATTGATAAAGATGGTCAAAAAGGAATAGCGCTTGACCCATCCGGCAATATTTATATAAGTGGAACCAGCCGACAACCCGCTTCGACTAACGAAAATGACTTTGTGACGATTAAGTACAATTCGAGCGGAGCTGAACAATGGGTTACTCGATACAATTACGCCGACAGTTTTGAAACAGCTTACGCAATCGATATCGATGACCAAGGATGTATTTATGTTACGGGACGAAGTTGTGCGCCAAATAGTTATTATGACTGTGCTACAATCAAGTATCGACAAACACAAGGAATTGAAGCGTCAGACAATAAGAGTCAAGAATCAAGAATCTTCCAAATCTACCCCAATCCATTTAAAACAATAACCGCGATTCGTTATTCGCTCTATCTTCAAAGCAGGGTTAACTTATCGGTTTATGATATATCCGGTAAGTTAGTAAAGACTTTGGTCGATGAATTTAAGGGACCGGGTAATTATATAGTAAATTGGAATGGCAAAGACAATACCGGACAAAGATTAAATCAGGGCGTCTATTGCTATGTGTTGAGGTCTCTTGACAATGTTATAGAAAAGAAAATAATAATGTTAGAATAGGGTAGTGTGTTACCACAGAATGTAGCAATGAACTTATCCCCAGTAAACTTTTTTGGTTACCGATAAACCTTAGCACGGTTGGTTGCCATTCGGGTTAACAGTTGAATTTATCTTTGATTTTTCAATGAGTCAGCGACAAAGTCGCATCCTTATTAGTTATGATTTACTTAAATAATGGTTCGTGGTAGAGACTGCGGATTTCTTCCCAGGAAAGTCCGGGGTATTTTAAATGTATCATCCGATGACAATTGGAACAGACCAAGGCAATGTCTTTTATTTGTATCTTTTCCGGTGCCTGGGTCTTGGTAATCGGCTTTTTATAATGGGTTTCGATAAAATCTCGGGCTCGGTTCCCATAATGCTCAAAAAATGAGAACCCGCATACTTCGCATCGCAGTTCGCCATATTTCTTTAACGCCAACTTTTTTACTTCTTTAATTAAACTCGGGTTCTGTTCTCGGACAAAATGCTGTCTTAATAAATGTTTGCCTTCGGACGTCGGTTTTGCTTTTGAAAAGTCGGTCCAGTTGGTGCCAAGGTTGGATTCCGCGATATAAATCTCGTAAAAACTGATAAGTTTTTTTAAGTCGCCTTCTAAAACTTCGTTACCAGGCAGGTTGGCAGTATTATATTCTTTATAGAATATTACGGCTTTTTCATACGCCCGACCAAAGCGGGACTTGCCAATTTTAATGTTATCATCAGCACGCAGTTCCGACAATTTAAAATTGCCACGGGCATCGAGAATCAGATATTTCATTTTCAAGAATGCTTTTTTTCTACCGGAGCTTCGAATCGGATTCATTACGCCAAAAGCTAACGTGAGATATAGCCTTTGCAGGTCTTCGGAAAAAAGATAAAAGATAAAGATGCCTTCTTTTGCCGAACCGGTCTCGTGCTTATTGTAAATTGCAATCCACGGCACGGTTGCCCAAGCACCCTTGCCCGGCGAACCTTTCACTTTTAAATCTTCATCGTCAAGGGAGGGAGCGATAATCTCGATTGATTTATCACGGATTAAATTGGCAAGCGGGTGTTTGGCAAACGGCTGGCTGGCTGCGGCTTTATAATCCGAAGCGATTTTTTCCAGTAACTCTTTCAGATTCGTAATTTTTTCCATGTTTCCTTCTTAAATTGCCACCAAAACATTTAACCACGAATAACACTAATAGCCGCTAGCCCAGCGAGGCGTAGCCCATGTCACGAATGATTAATTGAAGTCAAAAAAATCTTTTATTTGTGCTATTTGCTGAATGCTTGCTATCGCAAGTACATGGCAGCGTGCAATTCGTGGTAGTTTTTTCATTTGTTTTAAATAAATAATAACGAAAATTTTAATTTGGTCAACAGTAATTAATTAAAATGTTATGAGCAATATAAAAACAACTCTTGACAAAGAAACATGCAAATGTATAATTTTATGATAATAATTTGTGTAATAGATTGGGCATTTAAAACAATCGTAAGAGAAAAGGCAAGAAAACCCCGCATTAATTTAAAAGATTAGTAATGTTTTATAGATTTATTTCTACTACTTAATAAATATGTCTATGATAATATTAACAAGGAGTAAAAAATGAAAGTAACGAAAGTTATCGGAGTACTAGTTTTTTCGGTTGTTATCATTGGTTTAAGTGCTAGCTATGCAATGCCGCCACGACCGGGACTAGAGCTTCCGCCCACTGATTATGAAGAGATGTTACGGTTAGGTGTCGATATCGTAAAAAACCCAGTGCGCGATGCCGGCAAAAAAGGAATTTATAATACACCCGGTGATGTTCAACCTTTAGTTTCTGGCACAAAGAAATTCCCGGTTGTTTGTATAGAATATACTGACTACGATTATACTTATTCAACCGCTGATTTTCAATCAATGCTCTTTTCTAATACCTGGACTTCGGGTTCGGCTAAGAAATATTTTGAAAATGTCTCCTACGGAGCTTTTACGTTAGATGGTAATAGTTATGGTTGGTATACATCGGATAACATCAAAGCGTATTATGGCTATTCTAATGGTTCGGTTAGAGCTGCGATGTTAGCAAAAGAAGCAGCTCAAAAGGCGGATGCGACAATTGATTTTTCTCAATACGACAATGACGACGATGGTTACGTTGATTGTTTTACCTGTATTCATGCTGGTTATGGACGCGAAGAAACCGGCAGTGGAACCGACATTCATTCTCATTCCTGGAGTTTTTCTTCGGCAGGCATTGGTACATACCTGACCGACGACGGTGTCATAATCGACGAATATGTTATTGACCCGGAGCGAAGCGGTTATTCTAATTATGGAACAATGGTCTGCATCGGGGTTTTTTGTCATGAATGGGGACATGCTTTAGGTCTGCCTGACTTATATGATGTTTCCGGTACTGGCGAAGGACTTGGTAATTGGTGTTTAATGGCGGGTGGTTCTTGGGGTGGGGATGGCTCATCGCCATATTATCCGGTTCAGATGTGTGCCTGGGCAAAGATGGATTTAGGCTGGTTAAGTCCAACCGCAATCAGAAGTAAGGGTTTATATTCTATGCCATATGTTGAATCTAATGCAAAAGCATACTGGCTAATTGGACGACAAAGAACTTTTAAGGAATATTTCTTAGTTGAGAATCGAAGGAAAGTTCTAACCGACACTTTTTTATATAACCCAGGACTTTTGATCTATCATATCGATGATTCAGTTATTGCCAGAAGACGTGGGTCAAATGCGGTAAATTCTAACAATGGTAGTCCAGCCTGGAAGTACGGCGTTGCATTGGAACAAGCAGATGGACTTGACGAGTTATATAGTGGTGCTGACCGCGGTGATGCGAATGACCCCTGGCCGGGTGGATTGTCGAGAATTCTATTTGACAGTACCGCGACATCACCTAATTCAAAAACTAATTATCCAAGTGTTGCGCAACTGGTAACAAGTTGTTTGGTAAAAAATATCTCTGCGCCAGCTGCGACAATGTCCTGTACATTATCTTCTGGGGTGGTTGGTCAATTTAGCGGCGGTCCGGATGTAGGCGGATACCGATGGATTGATTCAGATACAACCGAAGGTCCAACTTATTCCTGGATTGATATATCCCAAACTGGCACGGTTCTCGGTAATGGTGACGAAAACCGCTTTTCATTGACACTTCCATTTAATTTCAACTTTTATGGTACTAACTATACTTCAGTTTGGGTCTCGACTAATGGCTGGTTGAGTTATGGTGCTAACCCCGGCACAAATGCAAATGGTAATGTTTCGATTCCGAATAGTGCAGCACCGAATCAAGCAGTTTTTGCTTTCTGGGACAATTTAAATTTAGTTGTTTCCGATAACGCGAACATTTACTATCAAAACTTCGGCATTGCACCGAATCGTTATTGCGTAATTACCTGGAAAGATGCGAGAATTGTCGGTGTCAATCCCGGCGACCTTCGTGCCCCCAATCAAGTAACCTTTCAAGCAATGCTTTATGAAAACAGCCGCATTGTGTTACAATATAAAGATTGTGCGGTCGGCGATTCAACTTATAATTGGGGAAGAAGTGCATCAGTCGGAATCGAAAACTCAATAGGTTCAGTTGGATTACAATATCTATATAATGGTTCACCGATTGGAAATCTTTTAGCCAGTGAAAGAGCAATTCAATTTTCTAGTAAAGATATCGCTGTGAGTGCAATCGAAAGCCCGTCCGGCGCGATTGACTCGACCGGGTTTATCCGACCCGTCGCAAGAATTAAGAATAACAGCAACTCTGCGATATCTTTTCAAACAACTTTTAGAATCGGAGAAATTTATTCTAATTCTCGGACCAAGACATTATCCGCCGGGCAAGAAGACACCGTCATTTTCGCATCATGGAATTCACCGCGCGGTAGCTATTCAACTCGCTGCAGTACTTATTTTATTGAAGATACAGATAAATCAAACGATACGCTGTCCGGTTCAGTTTCAGTGTTAGTATATGATGTCGGGGTATCTACGATGACCGTCCCATCCGACACAGTTAATCGAGGATTCATCGCGCCTAAAGCAACGGTTAAAAATTATGGTACCCAGACTGCAAGTTTCTATGCTTATTACAAGGTATATGATACATTAAATAATCAGGTTTATATCGATTCGTCTTGGGTTAATCTCAACCCATCTAATTCAAGTACCCGTACCTTTAAAGAATTTTTATTTAATACCGGACGATACAATTTAAAGTGCTCAACCGCCCTTGCCGGTGATGGCAATCCTTCTAATAACGTGAAGAGAGATTCGACTTTTGTGTTATATGTTGCACCATGGGTTTTAAAAGACAGCGTTCCATACGAATATGACCATAAAAAAGTTAGCAGCGGCGGTTCGCTAGTTACCGACAAATCAAACAAAATTTACGCCTTTAAAGGATATAGTAGCCGATTATTTTATGTCTATTATGTTACTGAAAATTCCTGGGTGTTAAAGGAATCTATTCCTTATGACACAACCCCTTCATCTAAGAAAAGAGTATCTCGCGGCGGCAGTCTGGCATATAACGCAACGCAACATCCAGATAAAATCTATGCGGTAAAAGGGAACAATTCGTTTGAATTCTGGGCTTATGATGTTGATAACGATACCTGGATTAAAAAACAGTATGTCCCCTCTATTGTATCAATTCCGAAAAAACCCTTAAGCGGTGGTTCCTGTATCAGTTATGCCAGACGAGGTTCGACACAATATGTTTATTTATTAAAAGGCAATACGATAGAATTTTATGCCTTCAACTGCGTTGCCGATACCTGGGTGAAAAATTTAGGGATGGCACCAGCCGGTAATGACCCGAGCGACCAGACTAATTTTAAAGATGGGAGTTGCATGGCAACCGGTAAAGGTGATACTCTCTATGTTCTTAAGGGTGGAGCAAAACGCAATCAATTCTGGTCGTATTATAGTACCTGGAAAGAATTGGAAAGTCTGCCGAGATACAGTAATATAACTAAGCGAAAAACACAAGTCAGAGCCGGTGCTTCTTTATGCTGGTCGGGGGATAGTTTTATTTATGCCTTCAAAGGCGGTAGCACCCTTGAATTCTGGCGATATAATATTAATCGTAATAGTTGGATAGAATTGGATACTTTGCCAAGAGTATTCCGTCGTAATAAAAGGGTTTATAATGGAGGGGCGTCAACCTATCTTAACCGGATGGTTTTTGCGATGAAAGGGAATAGCACTTATGAATTTTGGCGCTACACACCAGGTATTTCCGATGTCATGTCAGCCAAATCATTCTATACAAATATTCCAACTGGATTAGCGATTTCCGGTAACAATATACCGATAACTCAAGTAAAAATTACGACTAATCCGATAAACGAAAATTCAAAAATCAAATTTACCTTATATAAGAATACAAAAATTAAGTTAAGTCTTTATAATAATGTTGGCCAATTAGTCTCGACGCTTTTAGACCAAGAATTAGTTGGCGGTGCTTATTCGCTACCGTTCAACGTAAAAACTTTGTCAGCCGGCATCTATCATCTGCGGTGCTTAGTTGATAATGAAATCCAAACGATAAAAGTTGTTATAAAATAATTGGTAAGTTAGCAGGTTAGAAACCTCGTAGCGAAACTTCGTAGATATAGTTTTTCAGCGGTGAGATAATATCTTTTATTTCCTCTTTGGTATAGGCTTTTTTTGTACGGAAACTTGCAAGACGGGCGTTTTTCGCAACGAATTGCTGTAAGACATATTTTTTTACCGGGGCGATTTTTTTGGCAATTTCTATTAATTCCTCCTGACCGACGATTCCCGGCACCATCGTGGTTCGGAACTCATAATCAACACCACTTTCTTTGAGCAGTCGGACGGTCCGTTCAATGACCACTAAATGGACTTTTCGACCGCACGCTTTATCATATCTTTTGTCTAAAGTGGTCTTAATATCCATTGCCACGTAATCAACTAATCCTAATTCAATCGCTTCTTTCAACGGATACGGGTAATAGCCGGTCGTGTCGATTTTAGTCGCATAACCTAATTCTTTGATTTTGATGAGCAGCCCGAAAATCTCCGGATGCATCATCGGTTCTCCGCCCGATAATACAACACCGTCAATCCACTTTTTCTTTTTCAGTAACTTGTCTTTAATTAAATCCCAATCAATTTCTTTAAGTTCTTTTGAATCTTTTGCTAAAGGATAATTCTGACAGAACGGACAATTAAAACAACATCCGCCTAAAAAAATGACCGATGAGACCTTTTTATCCCAGTCAACTAACGAAGTCTCAATAAAACCAAGTATTCTCATTTAAGCGACCGACATCTAATATCAGATAGCTATTGACCATCTGCAGCAATTAAATTTTTTAATTCAGAGAAAATCGGAGCTGATTTCACCCAGCGTTTAATCTCTTGCTCGTCTTTCATCAATATTACGGTCGGGATATCAGCGACGCTGCGATAAGCGGTTTCGGTAAGACCATCGACGGTTTCCGTGTCATAATATTCGATTGGTATCGGTGTGTGTTTGTCGGAAAAATATCGCATCTTTTCCCGAATTGACTTGCAGGCGTCACAGGTTTCTCTGCCAAAGATTAAAATCTTCATGATTTATGATAGTTTTTTATTTTTATTTGTCAAGTCGAAAATAATACTTGACAAATCATATTTCATATTTATATTGATGCATAGGGATTTTAATTTAATAAACGGTATTATCCGAAGATGACGGTATTGGATTTTTGGGCAAGAGATTCTTTATCACATCTCAACGGTTTTTTATTTGCTGCACAAATCTTGCCAAATAAATTAATAGGAGGAAGCAAATGAGTAAAGAAAAAATAATAAAGTTATGTTCGTTGCTAATCATAACCACAATCATAAGCCTGTTAACACCAACTTTATCATTTGGTAGTTTACAGGATAATACCTATGGCGGTACCGGATTCGAACGATTTAATAGTATCCAATATTTAAATCCGCTTGGTTTTGTGATGGCGGGTTGGACCACGAGTTTTAGTTCCCCGGCGGACACGAATGTTTTAATCGTACCAGTTGATTCGGCGGGTGTTCCGCTCCGTCCAGCATTGATTTCAACTGGGCAGGGTGCGGATGTGGCAACATCAATTGCACACTTTCAGGGTGGGTACATTGTTACCGGCTGGACAAGAAGTTGTAATGGTGGTGCAACCGGTTCAGATATATTTGTCTGCAAGTTAGATGTACATTGCAATTTTTTATGGGGCAGAGTTTATATCGCATCCTCGGATGACCAGGCATATTCAATAATCGTAACACACGAAGGTGGCTTGGCAGTTTGTGGTTGGACAACAAGTTTTGGTCCAAACCCTCAAATATTCGTATTAAGATTAGACCAGCAAGGAAACATTCTATGGAGTAATGTATATCAAAGTATGGTTAACCCAATGGGAGACGAAGGATATGGCATAACAGAGATTGTGGGAATTCCTGATTTTCCGCTCGCGGTAGTTGGTAAGACAAGAAAAACCGAAGCGGGCAGAACAACCGATGATGCATTTATTATGTGGCTCGATTCAATGGGCAATACGTTTAATAACCCGCCCATAATAAGTAATAACAACACGGCAGTTTTGACCGGCTATTTTCATGATGATGAAGCCCGTGCGGTAGTTTCAAATGGACCATGGGCGACCGTGGCTGGTTTTACCAAAAATTACTATTTTAGTCATGACGACTCTTCGGCAAATATCTTCATCGCAAAATTTCCACCGATGCCACCTCTTTTGTATACTCAACCTATTTGGAGCAGGTTCTATGGTTGGGATAATGGCGATGAAAAGGTCATTGGTGACAAATCTTTTATCCTTGATAATGTGCCAGGTTCTGAGTATGCTCTTGGTGGTTTGACCTATAATAAAGGTCCGGGCACACCCAATAATCCCAATTTCTTAATGATGTCGCTTGATGCCAATGGTGGTATTCTATGGTCGAGAGTTCACCCCAGTAAACCTGGTGCACTTGCCGAAGAAGCATACTCGATAACAAAAACCCCAAGCATGACTTATGGCGCAGGGGGATTTACTAATAGTTTTGGATTAGGTGGAGATGATTTCAGTTTAGTAGCTTTAGATCCACAAGGAAATCGACCAGTCTGCGTATTGCCGGTAAAACCGGACACCGGACCATGTTTTTGGCATAACGATTCAATGGTTATGGGTTCAGCACAATTCAGTTCGGACAATTTCGAACTTGTTGATACGATGGTTAATTATACTTATATCTGCCGCACTTCTAATCGATGGACACTGAAAGATTCGGTGCCAAAGCCAATAATAGTACTTAATAAACATGTTAAAGATGGCGGCTTCTTGGTTACTGGTCACCGTGACACGCTATTTGCATTCCGGGGTAATCGGTCAAATGAATTCTACCGGTTTGTTATTGGACCCGACACATGGACTTTACCTCTACCACAGTATAGCATCGAATCAATTCCATTTACCGGGAAAGTAGTCGCTGACACATATTTAATTACACCACAAAAGAAATATCCGAGCAAAGGTGCTGCACTCTGCTTTGACGGCGACTCGATTATCTATGCTACCAGAGGTGGTGGTACTCGTGAATTCTGGGCATACAATATTAACCAAAACAAGTGGCGCACAAAACGCCCATTGCCAACAATAAAAGGTATTAAAGGTGGAACTTCGATGGTGTTTTATAACGATACATTATATCTCTTAGCCGGGAGTGTTCCGAAACCATGCTCCAACAATTTCTTTGCTTACAATCCAGGTGCCGATACAACACATGGGAGTCCCTGGAGAGCATTAGCAATTTTAGATTCTGGTCCTTATAAGAAGACATGGAAAGATGGTAGCTGCCTTACGTTACTTGATGGTTCAATTTACGCACTGAAAGGTAATGACAAACAAGGTTACTTCTATCGCTATGATGCACCAAGCTGGACGGAGTTAGAATCAATACCAATACCGGATACGGTAAAAATAGACATTACTCGTACGCCTCCAAAAATAACACTCAAAAAGCTTGCTCCCAAAGATGGCGGTGCAATGGCAGCGGGCAATGGTATGATTTATACTATCAAAGGTGGCGGGTCTTGGGCATTATGGGAATATACACCAGGCTCTGGCTGGTCACAATCAATCTATGATACGATTCCGAGATTGAATAGCAAGTCGTATGCGAAAACCGGTGCCGGACTTGTTTATGCAAATGATGCCCTCTGGTTAATGAAAGGTAATAACACGCCTGAATTCTGGAAATATACCGTAGCCTATGGTGGAAAATCAGCATCGAACAGTCAATGGTCAAATCTTGTTATGACGAACCAAAGCGCTGCTGCTGTTAACGTTTTACCACTATTCGATATTGGACCGAACCCATTCACTACGAATACAACGATTCGTTATACGGTTCCGGTTACGGGCAAGGTTACGCTTAAACTTTACAACGCCACCGGACGATTGATAGAAACACTCCTCGATGACTATAAAACGGCTGGTTCGTACACATTGAACATTGATAATTCGAAATTGAATATTTCTAAAGGTGTTTATTTCTTACGATATGAGAATAGCACGGATAAGAGCGAAATCAAACTTATCGTTCAATAAAATATAAACAATTAAACCACGCCCTTACATGTAAGGGCGTGACAAGCCAAGGGGGCTTTTAAGCCCCCTTGTTATTTTATCGGGCAGTCATTATGCCGTGTCTTTGCGAGCGAATGTAATGAGCGTGGCAATCTCCAACATTAGTTAAGATAGAGAATGTTGATGTTCGCATTCACTCCATCTACCCTTCGGGTCCAGTCGCTATCGCTCCTTCGCAACGACACAAATACTACAAAAAAATAACACAACATGTAGAACAAGACTTTAGCCCCGTTAGAAATCACAATATTATGAGAACTAATCAGAGTAAGGTTTTATCTTACATTACCTATTAGTTTCTAACGGGGTTAGCCTTGCTTCTTTTCTGACATTCTGACAGGATTAACAGGATTATGATTTTAAGAATGTCATTCCTGCCCCGCATCGTTGTGCGGGATAAACTCCAGCAGGAATCCAGTATCTTATAGACTGGTTTCCCGTTTTCATCCGATGCGGATTTCGATTTAATAAAATGAAGACCGATTCGGTCACGGGAATGAACTTGAATCTTCTAATTTTCAAATTTTCCAATCGATATAGAACTGTAGGCACGATTTTAATCGTGCAGTAGAGTAAAAAGAGAATCGTCCCGATGATTCTTTTTTAACCACAGATTACACAGATTCTCACAGATTTCCCCCGCACCCCAACCCATAGATGTCTCTTGTTGATGTCGTTATCACTCCATCTTGCAATGCATCCCATCGATGCTTCGCATAACCCTTAAGAGGAGAGGATAAACCCCGCACCAAATTCTAAGCGAGATATGGTTAAACATAAAAGTCAGATTAATAACATTACCCATTGTAAATTTGGTGCGTGGGTAAAGGACAGGGTGACATAATAACTGTCCAATAGTCAATTTTGCAGACATTATAGCACACAACTTTTTCTGAGTCATGGGTGCGCCAGTCCCAGTAGGTTACCTGATAGGTAATGGAGTAGGCAATCTACTCGGCAATCTATCAGGTAATCCAGTCCGTAACCTACTAAGTAACCTACTAGATAATGGGTTAGGTAATATAGTAGGTCACCTACTAGGCCAGCCGGGGGGCATGGGGGTAGGCTACCTACTAGGTAGCCCCCTAGGTCACCTACCAGGTAACCAAGTAGGTTAAGCAAGACCATTGACCTTCCAAATCCGAAACGCGCTATGCGAAGCGAGATGCGAAAGCATCCAGCGTCGATGGAGCAAAGCGGCAATTTGCATCTCGAGATTCTTCAGTCGCTTTGTTCCTTCAGAATGACACATCAACCTCTTTGAGGGGTCGCACCCCTCAAAGAAAGTAATCCTTGACAAAAGCAACACTTTACTTACAATGCGATTATAGAATATAATATGGGTAACGGGTATTTTCTACAAATCGTAATATTTTCAATCTACTTATTATTTTTTCTTACAATCACTATATTTATATCTTTAGCATCAAAATTTAATATTTTTAGGAGGTGGTTCTCTAGTAGCGTGAATAACGCTATTAAACATCAAGAAAGTAACACAAGGCACGGAAATGTTTCATTCATATCGTTTCATAATAAAACAAACTTAAATAATTAAAAGGAGTAAAAATGTTTAAACAAGTTTTAGTTGTGTTAATAATTCTGGTTGCATTCGGGTTCGCAACCGGGAATCTATCATCGGTAAATAAGACCGATGATGTAAAATATTCAAGTAAATCAATCCCGCAAAACATCAACTATCAGGGTTATCTTACCAATAGCAGTGGCAATCCGATAACCGACCCGTCTTTATCAATAACCTTTAAAATCTGGGATGACGAATTTGCCGGCAGTACACTCTTCACCCAAATCAAGTCGGTTGCAGTCGAAGCCGGTATCTTTAATGTTGTATTGACAAGCGTTTCCGCAGATGTTTTTACGGCAGGGGCACAAAGATGGCTTGAGCTTACTATTGGCGGCGTTGCATTAACACCCAGAACTGAACTGACTGCAGTCGGCTTCTCATTCAAATCTTTGGATGCGGATAAAATCGCCGGTTATGGATTATCTGATTTAGATTCCCGCTATGTTGAAGAAGGGCAGTTCAATTCGGTTAATTCCGATATGATTGGAGATGGTGAAGTTTCCAATGATGATATTGCCAATGGTTCAGTAACAACGGATAAGATATTAGATGGTGAGATTAAAACCGCAGATATTGCTGATACCAATGTAACAATGGCAAAAATTCAGCCAGCCGGTGCAACCACCGGTCAGGTCTTAAAGTGGAATGGTTCAGCTTGGGTTCCAAGTTCTGATGTCGGTGGTGGCGGAGAATTTTTACCACTTGCTGGTGGCACGATGAGTGGCGCCATTACTAATACTGGCAATCCGTCAATTACAATGGGCAAAGGTAATTTTGGCGTAGGTAACTCTAATACTGGAACAAATGCTTTTGTCGCTGGTCAAAACGATACTGCAAGTGGTCCTTACGCGACAGTCAGTGGCGGAAACCACAACACTGCTATTGCAGATTATGCAACTGTAGGCGGAGGGCAAGATAACAAAGCCAGCAGTTTGTATGCGACGGTTGGTGGAGGGATGAGTAACAAAGCCACTGGACAACGAGCAACCGTAGGTGGAGGATGGGACAACAGAGCTAGTAACTCTTATGCAATCGTAGGCGGTGGAAATAATAATGATGCCAGTGGTAACCGTGCGACAATCAGTGGCGGTGAAAGTAATAGTGCCAATGGTGATTATACAACAGCGGGTGGCGGATATGTGAACACTGCCAGCGGTTCTTATGCGACCGTTGGTGGCGGAGCATTCAATAATGCACGCGGTAATTATTCAGTGATCGCAGGCGGCGGCGGTGAAATATACGCTGATTCCAATTCAGCAAGTGGTGATTATTCTGCGATTGGTGGAGGACATAGGAATACCGCTAGTTCTACTAGAGCGACGGTTGGTGGTGGATATCAAAACACGGCAAACTCTGATTGTGCGACGGTTGGCGGAGGATATAGTAATATTGCAAGCAATGGCAGTGCCACGGTCGCTGGTGGTAATTCTAATAATGCCAGTGGTGATTGTGCAGCTATC
>Ga0315274_10001837_pt1 | contig 32550 bp, 27 predicted proteins | sample YL17G02_20_MG_FD_203700 | JGI IMG/M metagenome (GOLD analysis project Ga0315274, IMG submission 203700) | Sediment microbial communities from Yellowstone Lake, YNP, Wyoming, USA - YL17G02_20 | ecosystem: Environmental > Aquatic > Freshwater > Lake > Sediment | place: USA: Wyoming | collected...
CGGCTATCGATCTCGATTTCCATGTCAGAACCCGCCTACCTCAGGATATCTTGATTTTAGCACTCTCCATTTGAGAGTGCTAACTTCCTCCAGGTCCTTCCCGTCACGCCGTTCTCATTCGCGTCCTTTACTCAACTCCTGTGCCACTTTGCCCGAACTCTCACAAACCATGTGCACTGCCAGAGCGACTGTCATCGAGAATCCTCGAGCATCCTCTCCGACCTCGGTGTCATTTCCGGTTGTCCTCGCTGGTGAGCATCGAAATGAACGCTTCCTGTGGAAGCTCGATCTTTCCCACCATCTTCATCCTCTTCTTGCCCGCTTTCTGCTTCTCCCTCAACTTCCGCTTTCGGGTGATGTCACCCCCGTAACACTTGGCGGTCACATCCTTCTTTCGTGCCGGGAGGGTCTCCCTCGTTATCACCCTGCCTCCAACTGCAACTTGTATTGCCACTTCGAACAGCTGCCGGGGAATGACATCTTTCAGCTTTCCGGCCAGCTCCCGCCCCTTCGCCTGTGCCTGCTCCCTGGGGAAGATAGACGAGAAAGCATCCACCACCTCTCCGTGTATCAACACTTCCAGCTTCACCAGAGGCCCTTCAACGAAATCCGCCAGTTCGTAGTCGAGAGACGCGTAACCGCGGGAGCGGCTCTTCAACTGGTCGTAGAAGCCTGCCACCATCTCGGCAAGCGGCATCCTGTAAGATATCTCCACCCTGTTGCTGGACAGGTATTCCATCCCGACGTAAGACCCTCTCTTCTGCTGACACAACTCCATCACGGTGCCGACCATTTCGCCCGGAGTTATTATCAGCAGGGAAACGTAAGGCTCCTCCACCTTTGATACCATGTTAGCAGGCGGCATCTCCGAAGGGTTTTTCACCATCAGGACTTCTCCGTGTTTGTCGGTGACCCTGTAGACGACGTTAGGCGCCGTAACTATCAGATCCAGTCCGTACTCGCGCTCCAGCCTCTCCCTTACTATCTCCATGTGCAGGAGGCCCAGGAAGCCGCACCTGAACCCGAACCCGAGCGCGCCAGAACTCTCAGGCTCGTAGTTGAACGCAGAATCGTTCAACCTGAGCTTCGCCAGCGCCTCTCGAAGCTGCTGGTACTCGTCGTTATCTACGGGAAAGAGGCCGGCGAACACGACCGGTTTTGGGCGACGATAACCGGGAAGGGGGGCGCCGGCTTCATTCGGGTACGCCGTCAGGGTATCGCCTACCGGTAGTCTTGAGACATCCTTGATACCGGTCGCCACGAACCCTACCTCACCAGGGGTGAGGTACCCGGCCGGTTCCATATCAGGGGTAAGGTAACCGAGGTCTTCGATCTGCGCCGTGCTCCCCGCGCCCATCATCTTTATCTCCATCCCGCCTTCGATCACCCCGGATATGACCCGTACGAAAATTACCACGCCACGGTAAGGGTCATACGTGGAGTCGAAAACAAGGGCCTTCAGCTCCCGCCCGGTGGCCTCCTCGGGGGGAGGCACCATCTCTATCACTGTTCGCATCACCCCTTCAACTCCTTCGCCGGTCTTGGCAGAACAGAAAAGAACCTCCCCGGGAGTGACCCCGAGTATCTCTACGATCTCGTCGCAGACCCGCTCGGGCTCGGCGGTTGAAAGGTCTACCTTGTTCACGACCGGGATGATGGCCAACCCGTTCTCCTTTGCCAGGTTCAGGTTTCCTATCGTCTGCGCCTCTACCCCCTGGGCCGCGTCCACAAGCAGCACCGCACCCTCGCAGGCGGCCATTGTCCTGGAGACCTCGTAGTTGAAATCTACATGGCCCGGGGTATCGATCAGGTTCAGCTGGTACTCTGTACCATCAAGGCTGTAATTCAGCCGGACCGCCTGGGCTTTAATGGTGATGCCTCTCTCCCTCTCCAGTTCCATCCGGTCCAGGTACTGGGGGGCCTCGCTGCCAGGCTCGATGGCGCCGGTCAGCTCAAGGAACCTGTCGGCCAGCGTTGATTTACCGTGGTCTATGTGAGCTATGATGCAGAAGTTCCTGATGTTCTTGATATCCAGCGTCGGACACCTCCTTATCAAACAATGATAGCAGATTGATCAAAGGCTCCCCGTTATCCAGAAACAGGCGCCATGACCCGTGGAGTCTGACATACGCGAGAAGATTGACCCTGTCCAATGACTCAAACGCTCGTCAGCTAAACGGCATACCGGGCGCGTGCTCGATAGATCCTATGGACATTTCCGCCGGCAGGCCTCGCTCAGGTCGACATCGAATAACCGCTGTGCTAAAATCCCACGAGAATTACAGGAAAGGTTTTCTTAATGCCCAATATCAAATCGCAAGTAAAGAGGATGAAGAAGTCCGAAGAGCAGCGGGAGCGCAACCGCGCTGTAAAATCCTCACTGAAGACTTACATAAAAAGATTCAGCTCGGCGGAGCAGTCCGGGGACGTCGATAACGCCCGGCAGGCTTACCAGGAGGCAGCGCGCCTGCTCGACAAGGCGGTCTCCAAGGGTGTCATTCACAAGAACAAGGCAGCCAACCAGAAGTCTCACATGGCCAGGCTGCTGAACACCATGCACTGAAGACGGCTACCCTATTATCTTCACCACCATCATCTCCAGCACGGAACCCTGATACTCGTTCTCACCAAGGTACCTGCTCGAGTGAAGCTCGACCTGGGCCTTCTTGAACTCCAGGAAGATCGACCGCAGGCGTTCCGCCGAGAAACGTTTGGCCTGCTGGAGACACTTGCTTACCAGAAAAGGCGGTATCCCGACCCTGGAGGCTATCGACGGGTAGTCATGATCCGCGGAAAGCGCCTTCACCCTGGCGATAAGCCGGAACTGCCTCAGGAGGAGGCTGTATAAACGGTAAGGGCTCTCTCCCTGTCGCATCAACCTGTTCAACAGGTACAGCGAGATATCCCTTCTCCGGTCTGCCACCGAGTCCACAAATTCAAAAACGCCCTGCGCGGCAACAGGTTCTGCCACCTGCTCTACCTCCGCTGTCCCTATCACACCGGCATCGGATGAGAACAGGCATATCCGCTCGATTGCATCCTCAAGGTCCCTTAGCTCTATCCCGACCTTCCCGAACAGCAGGGCCCTGGCCGCCGGGTCCAGTTTCTTTCCCCGCTTCTTGAACTGCTCTCCCACCCATGAATTCAGTTTCTCCTGTCTTCCACGGGTGCCGAGAGAGAACTTGAGCACTTCACCGACCTCTCGCACTTTCTTATATAACACGCTGCTTTCGATCCGCTTCACGCTCCCGGAGTCCCTTGCCTCGCCAGCCCTGGTGAAGTGGGCGACCAGTACCAGCGTGGTTTCAGGGTTCTGCGTCTCCAGATAGGATGCCAACTCCTGCTGTTCTTTGCGTGTAAGGCGGTCGTATTCCCTTACTATCACCAGCCGACGGGCCGAAAGCAGCGGGATCGTCTCTGCCGAGTCAATGATCCGCTCCAGGCCGGCCTCGCTCGCGTCCAGTACCTCCAGGTTGAAATCAGGGTCAACTTCCGATGACATGAGGTCTTTGAGCCTTTTTAATGCCTCATCCATCAAGAGTTCCTCGTCGCCGTATAGGAGGTAAACGCTCTTGAGTTCCCGTATGCTTTCTATCCTCTTAGGGCTCATTCGTGTCAGTTCCCGCATAGATCGTCTTGCGCGTTTTATTCCCCCGCACCGGTAGTCACGCCCATTTTACCATTCGCCACCGATATCGTTATGTCTCCCTGCTCATCGGTACGGAAAACGCCTATGCCGCGGTCCCCCAGAAGCGACAGTGACCTTGCCGATGGGTGCCCGTACCTGTTGCCCTTCTCGACCGATATAACCGCCAGCGAAGGCCTGCAGGAATCCAGCAGTTCAGGCGTCGCCGCGTTCCGCGCTCCCTGGTGTGGGACTTTGAGCACGTCGCACGAGAGGTCAGGGTGTGATCCCAGGAGCTCCTGCTGTCCTGTACTCTCGATGTCCCCCGGCAACAGCACCCGCGCTCCTTCCAGGTCCGCGATCATAACCACAGAGCAGTCGTTGATGTTCTCTGGAGCGTCCTGAAGGCCTTCCGGGGCGTATACCACCTCCATGTTTATCCCCGGGGACACCGTGACGCTCTGCCCTTCTCTCGCGACCGTGCGTGGAATCCGCTTTTGACGCACAACCTTCAGCAGTTCGCTGTAAACCCCGGATGAGCCCGGATCGACACCGGCGTCCATTAACCTGCCCACGGGCATTTCCCGCAGGACCTCTACCAGGCCGGCCAGGTGGTCGGAATGCGGGTGGCTGCAAACGGCGAGGTCCAGGTGCGTGATCCCGCGTGACTGAAGCTTGGACATGATCGTTCTCTCGTCCGGCCCCCCGTCGACAAGTACCGCGGCGCCATATCTATCCTGTATCAGCACCGCGTCCCCCTGTCCAACATCAAGGAATGTGACCCTGTCGGAAGCCCGGAAACCCACGATCGGAAGGCAGGGGACAAACATGAGCAGAACCGCCGAGGTCAGTAAGGCCACCGGCCGCAGCAGCGGGGCGCCACGTTTTGCCCGCCGTGCAATTACCACCAGCCCTGCCGTATACATCAGCATGCCGCCAAAGCCTGCCAGTCCGCCGATAACTCCCGCGCGAGGCACGCGCGACATCACGGACGCGGTCGACAGGATGAACCGGGCGACCCCACCCGGCGCCATCGCGACCGTCTTACCCAGGGGCGTAAACACCGTTGTTGCCAGCGCCGCCCCCCAGCTGGTGAATAGCAGAGGGCCCACCAGGGGCACAACGATCAGGTTTGCCGCGACTGCCGTGACGGGTATTCCCTCCCCTTTGAGGATCATTATGGGAAGCACCCCCAGTTGAGCACCCGCGCAGACCGTGAGGAAAAGCCTCAACCGCCCGCCCGATCTTGATCGATTCCTGACTGCCAGCACGATTCCGAGCGCCGCCGCGAAAGAGAACTGGAAGCCCGGGTCGAAAAGCGTCCTTGGATTCGTGCCCAGTATCAGGATGCCAGCCACTGACAGCCCAACGAGTGAATCATAGTCTCTTCCCAGGATCACTCCAGAAAAGCAAAGGCCGGCCATTATCGCTGCTCGTGTGGCGGATGGGCGGAAGTTCGCGAGAGCGAGTACAAACACGGCCATTATACCCGCGCATATATACCGGGACCTCCTTCCGGCACCGAGCATGGACATCAAGCCCAGCACGATCATCGCGGCGGAACCGACATGCAGCCCCGAGACCGCCACGATGTGAGAGAGCCCGCATCCCCTGAGGTCTGAATCGATGCTGGGGTCCATGAGGTTCTGCTTCCCCAGGGTCACCCCCTCGATAAACCCTGAAACCCTTCGATCGAACAACCGCCTGTAGGCCTTTGATATCCAGGCGCGCAACCTGTTCAGCGCGAGCGAAGCCGGACCGGCGGCAGGGTTGCCTTTTTCAAGGTTATGCGCGGTGGCCTGGATGACCGCGTCCGCGCCGTGGTCTATCAACCACCTGTCGCCGCCCCCGTTGCCGGAGATTGCCCCGTTAACCGCCAGACTAGCCCCCGGGAACAATTCGAGAGCCGAATCCCCTCCCCCATCAAGCCTCACCATCACCTTCTCTCGCGTGGTCCAGGCCCGGCCGGATACTTTTACATCCCGGGCTTGCATGAAGAACGTTGCAGAGCCGCCGTTTACAGCCGGCGGAGACGAGACAATACCCGACACCCGGCAGATTGACCCCCTGTGTGCCAGTCGAGGAATGATACCGTCCCGCGCAGACGAGACGGCAAGACACATAAGGATTATCCCGAGGGCCATGAAGGCCATGCCGAGAATTGCGCTCGTCTTAAACCCTGGCCGCCATCGGAATACAGCAAGGGCAATACAGGCGAAGGCGGCCAGGAGCGCCGCGATAGCCAGGAGATCCAGCTCCCGCCCAACCAGGATTCCGGCACTCAGGCAGGAGAAGCAGAACAGGTAGAACGGCCCGCGCAATTCAGATCGTCACCAGCCCTTTTAACGTCTCGATCCTTCGCGGCCCTATGCCCTCAACGTTATCGAGCTCCTCAGCCGAGGAGAAAGAGCCGTTCCGTTTTCGGTATTCGACTATGCGCTCCGCAAGTGACGGCCCGACCCCCGGAAGCTTTTCGAGTTCTTCTGCGCTGGCTGTGTTCACGTTTACCAGGGAACTCCCGCCGGCCTGACCGGGCTCATCCTCGTCCTGTCCCTGCGTTACTCTCGGAGGTACCAGCACCTTCTCCCCGTCTTTTAACCTTGCCGCCAGGTTGAGCTCGTCCAGCAACCCATTCGGCGTCGCCCCCCCAGCCTCACTCAATGCGTCCGCTACCCGTGACCCTTCCTTTACCCTGTACAGACCCGGATTGACCACGGCCCCGGCCACGTGTACCGTTAACATCCTGCTCCGTCCTCCTGTCGGAGCTTCGGTTGACGTCGACCCCCGGACCTGTATCTCTCTTGGGCGAGAGCGCATGTAAGCAACGGTAGCTCCCAGCAGAAGCAGCAGGATCAGGGTTACGATAGCGCCAATCTGGAACCTCGATAGGTCCCCGGCAGATGTAAGGAACGATCCCAGCCCGTCCCTGGCCCTGGAATAGAATGAGGATCTAGCTTGCATTGCTATCACATGATAGCACAGCAATACAAGCTAATCAAACGAGTCTGTTGGAGACCTACACGACGATGTTAACCAGCTTGCCTGGAACGACGATCACCTTTCGCACCGGCTTATCCCCGATGAGCCCGAGGACTTTTTCTGACTGTAGCGCTTTCTGTTCCATCTCTCCGTCCGCTATTCCGGTGGGGACCGTCAAGCGGTCGCGGACCTTCCCGTTGACCTGCACCACCAGGGTGATCTCCTCCGGGCTGGCCAGATTCGGGTCGAAAGATGGCCATGCAGTCGTGTGTATGCTCTCCTCGTGTCCCAGCGCCGACCACAACTCCTCGCTGATGAACGGCGCGAAAGGCGAGAGAAGGTGCACAACAGCCTCTACCGCCTCTTTGAGCACCGGGATGTCCACCGGTCCTTCCGAGGTGTAGTGGTAAATGCAGTTGACGAGCTCCATGATAAAGCTCAAAGCCGTGTTGAACGCGAACTGGTCGACGTCCCGTGTCACGCTGCTTATAGTCCTGTGAGTGGTGCTCAGAAGGCCCCGGTGGCGCGGTTCGTCTCCACCGGAGGCTCCCCTGGCCTCCAGCAGTGGGATATAGCGCTCCTGGACCAGCCTCCACACCCTTCCCAGGAACCGGTGTGCGCCTTCGACCCCCTTGTCGCTCCAGTCTTTATCCAGCTCTGGCGGAGCCATGAACAGCATGTACAGCCTCAGGGTGTCTGCACCCAGGCGATCGATATAATCCCCAGGCGTTACGACGTTGCCCTTGGATTTGCTCATCTTGGCCCCGTCCCTGGTCACCATGCCCTGGCAGAGCAGCCTGGAGAAAGGCTCCTTGAAATCGATCAGGCCCAGGTCGTAGATGACCTTGGTAAAGAACCTCGAGTACAGAAGATGCATTATGGCGTGCTCTATGCCCCCTATGTACTGGTCCACCGGCATCCAGTACCTGACCTCGTTTTTGTCGAACGGCCCCGATGTCTCGCGCGGGCTGATGTACCTGAAGTAGTACCAGGATGAATCGACGAAGGTGTCCATGGTGTCCGTCTCGCGCGTGCCCGTCTTCCCGCAGCGTGGGCACGGCACCCTGTAGAACGACTCCGCCAGTGGAAGTGGTGACCTGCCTCCTTCCATGAGTTCGAGGTCCTCCGGCAGGATCACCGGAAGGTCCTCCTCGGGAACAGGTACCGCACCGCAGGAACTGCAGTCTATGATGGGTATCGGGCATCCCCAGTACCGCTGGCGCGACACCAGCCAGTCGCGCAGGCGATAGTTCACGGCACGGTTGCCCCAACCTTTTTCCTCGAGATAGTCGCAGACACTCTCTTTGCCCTGTTCGCTTGCAGTACCGCTGAACCTGGCCGAGTCGACCATTACGCCCTCGCCCTCGTACGACTCGGTCATATTCTCAGCAGTTAGCTCCCCGTCCGGAGGCTGGATCACAACCCTCACCGGAAGTCCGAACCTGCGGGCGAACTCGAAGTCGCGCTGGTCGTGTGCGGGCACAGCCATCACAGCGCCGGTGCCGTACTCCATGATGACGAAATTCGCTGTGTAGATCGGGATGCTTTCGCCGTTCACAGGATTTGTCACGTACGCTCCCAGGAAACATCCGTCCTTTTCAGCCTCGAGGGCGGTGCGCTCGAAGGCTGTGCTTCCCCTTATCCTCTCGCGAAAAGCGTCTACTTCTTTCCTGCGATCCGTGCCATCGGCAAGCACATCCACCAGCGGGTGCTCCGGCGCCAGCAAGAAGAACGTCGCTCCGTACAGCGTATCCGGCCTGGTGGTGTATATACGGATTTTCTCACCGGTGGGCGTCATGGTGAAGTCGACCTCTGCCCCCCTGGACTTCCCGATCCAGTTGCGCTGCATGGTCAATACCCGCTCCGGCCATTCTTCCAGCAGTTCTATGTCCTCGAGCAGTCGATCCGCGTATTCGGTGATCCTGAAGAACCACTGGTTCAACCACTTCTGGGTCACGAACGTGTTGCAGCGTTCGCAGGTGCCATCCGGCAGGACCTGCTCGTTGGCCAGGACCGTACCGCAGGAAGAACACCAGTTTGCTGCGGCGTTGGCCTTGTACGCGAGGCCGCGCTCGAACATCTTCAGGAAAAACCACTGTGTCCAGCGGTAGTACTCAACATCACACGTCGATATCTCTCGCGTCCAGTCATATGCGAATCCGAGCCTCTTGAGGTCTGTCCTGATGAGTTCGATGTTGTTCCGTGTCCATGCTGCCGGATGGACCCCACTGGATATGGCTGCGTTCTCTGCTGGCAGGCCGAAGGCGTCGTACCCCATGGGTTGAAGCACCGTGAAGCCTTTCCGGGAGTAGTACCTGGCAACGACGTCGCCGAGGGTGTAATTTGCGACGTGTCCCATATGGGCCGGGCCGCTCGGGTACGGGAACATGACAAGGATGTATTTCTTGGGCCTGGAATCGTCTTCCACCGCGCGGTAATAGCCCGTCCGCTCCCAGCGCTCGATCCACTTATTTTCTATGGCTCCAGGATCGTATTCCGGCATTTTTTAGTCACCTCCAGGTGCCAGACGATATTACCATAACAGAGGCGATTCCCTACAGGTTGGATTGCATCCCCAATTGGCTTTCATGTACCAGCCGTCTGGCAGGCTTTTCTTCGTTATGGAACGAAGTGCAGATGCGAAGGCGCCCTAACCGGCGGCGGGAGGCCTGAGTCCTTCGACGGCAAACATGACGATCTCGGCGGCCATGGACTCAACGTCTATCCTCGACCTCCTCCTGTTGAGGCAGTATCGATAAGGCACCTGGACGAACATCATCAACAGTACCGTTGCCATCACCCTGACGTCGACAGGCCTGAATACACCACGCTTTATGCCTTTTTCAAGGGCTCCCGAGAACAAAGCGTTCATCCGCCGGTCGAAATCGTCCCAGACCGCGAACAGCCTCGGGTCAAGTGACAAGGCCTCGCTCTGATAAAGAAGGACCACTTCACGGTTCTCCATGAAAAACTTGAAGAAGAGGACCAGGCATTCGCGGACCCGGTCTGCCCACCCCTCCAGGCTGTCCGACTCCTTCATCATCATGCTGCCAGCGTTCTCGTACAGCGTCTTGAACATGTCCATGAAGAGTTCGAAAAAGACCTGCCGTTTATTAGGAAAATACTTGTAGAAGGTGGCCCTTGCTATCCCGGCTTTCCCTATAATGTCGGCCACGGTCGTCGCGCTGTAACCCTTACGAGGGAATACCCGCTTCGCGGCCGACATGACCTTTCCCCTGACATCCCTTGTCGCCAAACTGGCTTCTCCCCTGCCCCCACGGAATCTAACACCTCGCTGATGCATTCTATCATCGCGTCATCGTCGAATTCCACGTGCTGTGACGTCCATGACACTGGCGCGCGTAATACCGGTCCGCCTTCACTGTTAAAAGATTGCCACTTGCACTTCCAAACTAAACCACGAGATGTTTTAATCTTAAAACAATAGTTCGTTCTTTCTGGGGGTACCATGAGTTCAAAAGACGAAGTAACCATATACGGGGCCGGGATGTCCGGCTTGATCGCGGCGATCAACCTGGCCAGGGAAGGGCGCTCCGTAACGGTCCACGAGAAAGAGGCCGGCTTCGGAGGCTCCCGCCTGTACAACCCGTCAACCCACGTGACCCCGATAGACGCCATCAGTACGTCTGAGTACATAGGGATCGACATCACCGGCGTCTTTCACCCTCTGCTGAAGTGTCGTTGGTATCTGCACGACACGAGCTTTCTGGCCCCTCCTTCGGCTTTCGGTCTTAACGCTGTCGAGAGAGGCGACCGGCCAACCAGCCTCGACACCCTGTTGTACAGGGAGTGCCAGGGGCTGGATATCAGGTTCGAGTTCGAGTCTTCGCTGCGGAAAGAGGATATCGGCAACCTTCCTCCCAACACCATCATTGCCTGCGGCCTGACCCCGTCAGTGTACAGGATGCTCGATATCCCCTGCCGCCGCTGGTACGGGTGGATATCCCGCGGTGAGATAGAGATGAACGACTACGCTCTCCTGTGGTGGGATGAGTCCATCACCGAGTACGGGTATCTTTCCACCGTAAACAATTTCTATTTCAACCTCCTCTTCAGTACCAGGGAGGTCCCCCGCGGGGCACTGAACAAATACATAGCGTTCCTGGTTCGCAACGAAGGCATAGAACACGACAACTGGGAATACGCCTCGGGTGTAGTGCCCATCGCTGTGCCAGACAACCCGCGCCTGTTCTGGAAAAACGCGGTACTATGCGGGACCATTTCCGGAGCCATGGACCCCGTTCTATGCTTCGGAATATCCGGCGCGCTCGTGACCGGAAAGATCGCGGCACTAGCGATAACGGACCCCGACCGTGCCCGTTCAGAGTTCGAGCGCTTCACGCGGAACTTCAAGAGGTCTTACCGTTTCAGGGCGACGGCATGGGACCGGGTCGTCCGTTCCCACGTGCGCTTCGGTGAACGGATGATCAGTGCTGTCGGAAGTGAACGAATCGAGCGCATCCTTCAAAAGGGCGACACCGGGCTGCTCAGGCGAATACTCAGCATACCCGGTTTCGGACCGATAAATACATCCTAGTACCCCGTCCCGTAAATACGCTTGCATTCGATCACCGCTGCATCCGCTCCTGCCGCGTTCCGCTTCCTCGCAGTACTCACCGACGTCAGACCCGTCGAGATCTCAAGGCTTAACGCGTGATAAACCACTTCAGCGCTCTTTTTGCCGCCAGCGCTGACGCCCCCAGGCCGATAATGGAAGCCAGTTTCATGTATCGAACGAAACCCAGTTCCGGCTTGTACTCGATGTTCAGCGATATCGTCTTCCTCATCTTGTCCATGGCGATAAGCTCGGCTGCCTTGTTCGCGTTCCAGATCGCCGCCTCCATGCCCGCCGAGCTTACGTGGGTCTTCGTGTAATCCCCGGTCAGGTACAGGTTGTCGTACGGCGACCTCTGGAACGGCCGGTGTCTCTCCATCCCCGGGGACGGGCGATAGATCCCCTGCCTCTCTCGCACCACCAGGTACTTCTTCACCTCAGCGTCGCGGGCCAGCGGGAAGCGATCCTTTATCTGTCCCATGGCGATATCGAATATGACCTTATCCGGAAGTCCCAGGATGTGGTCCGCAGGAGACAAGACCATCTCGAACATTGTCCCGCCCTTGAAAATGTCGGGCAGCACGTTCGAGAGATCAGCGAAGGTGTTGAATATGCAATCGTTACCGAAAAAGGGCTGGTCCACGTCTGTCAGTTTTCGGTCGAACCATATCTGGAGAGAAAGCGAGGGGGCGTACTGAAAGTACAGGAGGTCCCGGAAGTACTGGTAGGAGTAAGCTTCCTCAGGCAGTATACGGCGAAGCGCGAACGGGGTGATGGCCGAGACGTAGATGTCGGCCTCCATCGCCTCGGACTCGTTGACCACGATACTCTTGACTTTTCCATCTTCGATGTTCAACGCCGTGACCGCTTTTTTCAGGGCAACCTCGCCACCTTTTGCCTTGATGTAATCGAGGCAATTGCCGACCCATATTTCACCGAGGCCGTCGCTGGCGAAACCGACCCGCGCGTTCTCTGATGAGCCCGCGATCTTTATTATCCAGTTCAGCCCTACCTTCGCGGATACCGCGTGAGTGGGCGTGAAAGTCAGGCCGTTTATCCCCGGCTCAATGGCCTTCAATCCCTCCACCGGTGCGAACCGGCGAATCCACGTTGCCAGGCTTATATTGTCAAGTTCTTCAAGTTTCTTTTTGTTCATCAGCAGGCCGGTGCCCATTGGAAGAACACCCAGCAGCATCTTCCAGCGCGCGTCTGCTTCGTAGTCTTTAAGCAGGTTCGCAATGCCTAACATGGCGTGGAAAGGCGCCGGCAGCTGCTTGAGCTTCAGAACGGCCTGTTTTCCACCCGGCTGTGCGTATACAAACGCTATGTCTTTCCAGATGATGTTCTGTTCGATGTCCATTTTTTTAAAAAAATTCAGGAGGTTCACGTAGTAAGGAAAGAACACGTGCAGTGCGTTATCCACGTTGTCCCCGTCTTCGTCAAGCCACGAGCTGGTCCTTCCTCCGAAGATCTCGTCTGCCTCGAGTAGCGTGACGTCGATGCCCAGATCGAGCAAGTTTATAGCGGTGGCAAGCCCTCCCATGCCACCACCCATCACGATAGCTTTCACTTGAGACCTCCCTATAGCTCAATTCTTTTTCTTTCCCTCGCTTCAATCAACCCGCTAAGTATATTTGAAAAGCGGCTTGAAGGAATACCCCGTGCTCACGGGAAGAGCCTGATTTCCCGCCTGCAGTGATTTGCTGCCCTGTCGTCAAAACGACGGGTTGGTAACGTAAAGACATACTATACCGTTCTGCTGGTTTAACTCCGCCCTGGCAGGCTCTCCGTCGATCACCCCAGCCAGGACGGACAATATCTCTTCGCTTATCTCAGTCAGGCTCTTGCCTTCAAGGACGGCCCCCGCATTTATGTCCATATCGTCTTGCATGGCACGGTAAAGCCGGGTTGTGCTGGCGATCTTGATCACCGGCACTACAGGAAACCCGATCGGGTTGCCCCTGCCGGTGGTGAACAGTATCACCTGGGCGCCGGCGGCAGCGACTCCGGCCATCGACTCGGTGTCGTATCCGGGGGCGTCCATTAACACCAGCCCGCTGCTGGCGGGACGCTCCGCATAATCGACCACCTGCTGGATGATGGAAGTTCCACCCTTCGCGATACACCCCAGAGATTTCTCCTGGATAGAACTCATCCCCCCGTCCATATTCCCGGGAGCTATCACCATAGATGCAAGAGGGCCCAGGATGTCCCTTGCTCTCTCTTCCGCGGCTGATATCATGGAACTTACCTGCCCCGCAACCTCCGGGTTACAGGCCCTCCGCTCAAGGATGTGACTTGTGCCGATCATCTCGGTGTTCTCAGTGAGGATTACCGTTCCTCCTTCAGAAACAAGCCAGTCCGCTGCGATCCCGACACTCGGGTTTGCGGTTATGCCCGAAAACGCGTCAGAGCCCCCGCATTCCAGGCCAACGGTGAGGTTTTCGATGCCTGACACTTTACGTTTCTGGCGGCTTACCGACTCAACAAGGTCAATGGCCCGAGCAACGCCTTTTTCAGCTGTTATACGTGAGCCGCCCTCCGACTGGATATCCAGGTACTCGACCGGTTTCCCGGAGGAGGCAATGGAGGACGCAAGATGTTCGGCTCTTATCACCTCGCACCCGAGCCCCACCACCAGCGTTGCTCCCACGTTAGGATGTTTTCCCAGGTTGGAGAGTGTCCTGAAGTGAAGTTCAAGGTCGCGACCGGCACGGGCGCAACCGTGTCCGTGGTACAGGGGCACCGTGCCTCTAACCTTGGAAGCGATCATTCCCACAACTCCGTTGGCGCAGGCCACTGAAGGTAGGACGGCCACGTGGTTCCTGATGCCAACCGAGCCGTCCGGCCTCTCGTAACCTCTGAACGTGCTCACCGCTGGGCCTCTTCCGATTTCAGGTTATGCGTGTGCACACACTCGCCCTTTCTTATTTCCCGCGCCGCTTCCCCGATGCTTTCCCCGTATTTGATCACCGGTCCGCCTTCGGCGATATCTATCAGCGCCACCTTGTGGCTGTAGGGAACGTCGTTAACGGCTTCAAACCGCCCACCGTCGGGAAGCACGACCTCGGCGCCCGCCGCGATGTCCAGGAGCGCTACCGCGACATTGTCCTTTTCGTTGATAACGATGACCATCTGTTCCTTCATACCATGACAGTATTCCGAAATGTCATCGAAGTATCAATAGAGCAGAAGGTGCTCAGTAGCCTGAACGGCTTCGAAATTCATTAAACAGGCCTTCAGAAGGATCTGAAGTTTTGGCAGCTCTGATATCGCGATCGGCGGTGACTTCAGCCAGTCTTCGTGTACGTCTTGTTCCCTACCTGTTCAGGCCCACTCATCCCGCCCGGCCCCGTCACCGAATCGATCAATGTCCCCTGGCTTACTTTACTTGCCCCGTTGGGCTCTTTTGCAATTACGCCCTGCCGGCCCGAAGCCTGACTCCTGTCGGAGGACTGCTCGATGATCCTCGTTTTCTGCTCTCGTTTCAGGGTCTGGCTTATCGCAGGTTCTCTGAAAACCATGATCGGAGATAACCTGTCATCCATTTCCCTTTTATCGAAGTATATTGCCCAGCTCACCGCGGCAAGAATAGAAAACGACAACAATAGCACCGCAGCTACGAATATCGCTTCCATCAACCATCTACCTCCACTGAATATAACGTCAAAGAAACCGCCAGGTTACTTTTTTTTCTCTCAAAACGCTTATCGACAACATCAGGCATTTGCTTTATATCTGGCACCATGCTGCCTGCGGCCAGCGTGCCGTGGTAGACTCCTCACAGGAGCCGTTCCCGCGGGCCAACCGCGCATGGATACCAGGAGGTGGCTTTTTCAGATGAAGGAATGGACCGAGGTCGAAGTCCCTGCCAATGGTATAAATTTTCACTGCGTGACCCAGGGGGAGGGAGACCTCGTCCTGCTTCTGCACGGTTTCCCGGAGAGCTGGTACTCCTGGAGACACCAGATACCTTCTCTGGCCAGGCGCTTCAAAGTCGTCGCACCCGACATGAGGGGATACAACTTGAGTGACAAGCCCGAAGGTGTATCCGCTTACAGCATATCGAACCTGGTTACTGATGTCGGCGCGCTGATTGAGGCATTCGGGTATGGGAAAGCCCACGTCGTCGCGCACGACTGGGGTGGCGTAGTGGCCTGGATGTTCGCGGTGGTCAACCCCGGGCACCTTGACAAGCTAGTGGTAATGAACTGCCCGCATCCGGCCATCTTCGCGAAAAATTTGAGAGGGAATCCACGCCAGATTGCCCGTTCCTGGTACATGTTTTTCTTCCAGATCCCAGCACTTCCGGAAGCGGCGATCAGGAGCTTCGACTATTTCGCGCTCAAAAGGGCGTTTCGTGGCTGGGCCATCAATAAAGACGCCTTCACCGATGAAGACCTCGAAGAGCTCAAGAAAGCCGCGTCGGTCCCCGGCTCCCTGACGGCCGGCATAAACTACTACCGTGCGATGTTTCAAAATCTGAAGGCTATGAAAACGGTGACGGAGTTCCCCATGATACAGAGCGAGACCCTTTTGATCTGGGCGGAAAGCGACAGGGCCCTGGGAAAGGAACTAACCTTCGGCATGGACAGTTACTTCTCTGGCGGACTGGAGATAAAGTACATACCGAACTGCAGCCACTGGGTACAGCAGGAGCAGCCACTTCTGGTGAACCAGTTCCTTGACGAGTTCCTCCAGGGGGAAGAAGCATGAGAAGGTTCGCAGTCTTGTTCGTATCCGCGTCGATGATGACCCTGTTCGCCTCGGGCTGCGGGGTTGGACCGGTCGAGGAACATCCACCATCCACACCCCTGTCCGTCTCGGGGGTCATGAAACAGGGCGACTTCTCGGTCACCCTGACTTCCCAACCCCGTGTGGCTGACGTCGGGCGAGGCTTCTCGCTGACCCTTACCGTACGCAACCTGTCCGGCAAACCCCGGACTTTCGAGTTCTCCAGCGGTCAGACCTTCGATTTCTTCGCTTACGAGAAAGAAGGGGCACAGGTCTGGCGCTGGTCAGAGGGGATGATGTTCATCCAATCGTTGGCCTCTGAGACGATTGAGGCCGGGGGCAACCGGGACTATAAAGCTTCATGGGACGCAGCCGGGCAGGGGCCTGGTAAATACGCCATCGAGGGTGTATTCCTGGGCCTGGAGAACCTCAAGCCCAAGGTTGATGTGGAGATCTCTTCCGGGAAATAATTTTATCCAGCCCGGAAAACCTGGGCCTTGAGGACCAGCGCTGTCACCGAGTGCGCCGGGAAAGTGTACAGCGGCAGAATGTCACCTGCGTCAAACATCTCGCGTTTGATGCCCACCACCTCGTCGCGCCCATAGGAGTTCACCGAGTTGGCTCCCGGCCCGTTAAGGCAATGGACATCGACCTGACCCCCCGGGGAGAACCCATCGAAGTGTAACTCGACCGGGACGTCATCGGTCATGTGTCTGTTTATGACGAACAGCGTGAGCGTCATGCCGTCCTCGCTCATCGTCGCTGTGCAGTCCAGCACTGGTACATCCCTCATTGAAGGTATTCCGCCTACCCTCGTGGTCGAGAATGTCTCGCATTTGACTTTCGTACCCAGGCGCTTCGGCCCGGCAAGCCCCGTGTACATGAGGAACGGATAGTAAATCGTGGAACGGTATACCCTTTCTCCGCGGGCGCACAGCAGGCCGAGCACGTTCACCATCTGGGCGATGTTGGCCATCTTGACGAAGTGTGATGTCCGGTGGAGCGCGTGAAAAGTCCCGCAAACGAAAAGCGCGTCTCGAAGGGTGAAGCGAGGGACCAGTAACTGGGACAGTTTCCACCACAGGTTCCATTCGTCCAGGGTTACCTCCACAGAGCTGTCCGGGCCCATTGCAGCGTCGATATCCTTCTTCACCAGGTTGAGCCTCCGCTCCACCTCGAGCGGAGCAGCAACTATGCCGTGATAGAGGCCTGCCGAACCGTTGCGCAGGCGAGCGGCAAGGACCCCGGCCATTCTCTCGGGCCCGGGCAGGTATATGTGAATGGATAGATAGTCGACCCGGTCGCCGATCTCCGAGAGCACCTCGCGGTTCCAGGTCTTGTTGAAATACTTGTCGGCCCCCACAGCGACATAGCGAAGGTCCGGGTCCACCGCCTCCATCGCTTCCCTGAACTCGGCGTACCTGCGCGCATATTCCAGCGGCCCGCAATGCCCGAGCGACCAGATCCCGTACATTTCGTTCCCGATGCCCCACAGGCGCACGCCCACCGGCTCGCTTCGCCCGTACTCCGCCCGACGCCTGCCCTCGAGCGTATCCGCGGCCCCGTTCATGTACTCGACCCATCGCGCCGCTTCACGGGCGGACCCGGTCCCCAGGTTCACGTTCACGTAAGGCACGGCACCGAGAGCATTTACCAGTTCGATGAATTCATCGCTGCCGAAAACGTTCGGATCCAGAACACGTGTGAAGGGGCCATAACGGGACCAGTAACGATTCCGCTTCAGCGGCCTGGCCCCGGGAGGCCCCACCCCGTCCCGCCAGTGGTAGCCATCGGCAAAAAGGCCGCCTGGCCACCTTATCACCGGCGGCTTTATTTCCTTCACCATGGCGAGCAGGTCTTCTCTCAGCTTCCATGGCCCGCGGATGAACCCGGGCCGCTCGTTGCGCAGCAGGCCACCATAGATGCATCTGGCCATGTTCTCTATGAAATGCCCGTATATCATTGGTTCTATCTCTGACTCTATCCGTGCCGCGTCAATCTCGATGCCGGCCCTCATCGTCTCACCTCCTGAAGCCACGGTGCTTGGATTTCTGGTGACGACTCACCGAATGTATCGCCTTCGCCCCTCCTTGAGCAGCAACCCCTCCCCCACCAACACAAGCCTGGCGTCGTTCATCATCAGGTCAAGCGGGAACGAGGTGTCGAGCTGGTTATCAGCGACAAACTCACCAAGCCAGGATCCCCACTTGGCGTAAGAAAGGCCGAGGTATATCAGCAGGTCAATTGACCGTCTCCAGCGTTCGATGTCCCCGAAGGCCGAGTCAACAAGGTCACGTGATACCATTCGGTAGACCTCTATCGCCGAGAGGTGGTGAATCCAGGAGTCTGCGTCCTTTCCCTTGAGGTCAAGCCCCTCGTGTTTCTGCCGGTATCGGCCGGCAGCCTCGTTTGCCGCGGCTGTAAACAGCCCGCAGATAGCGGCGCAAACGACCGACCGCTCGCGCGCGAAGGCAGCCCTGCTTACCAGCGTGTGTCCTTCCCCCCTCGGGGCCAGCATTGCTTCACGCCCGAGCTGTACACCGTCCATAATGATCTCACCGTGGGGGGCCGTCCTGACAATATCCATGTACATCGGCCTGGCTTCTAACCCGGCAGACGATGTTTCGACCAGAAACGCGGTGAGCTCGCTCCTCGATTCATCCGTACCCGTCGCCGCCAGTACGATGATGAGGTCGGCGACTGGTCCATCCGTAACATACGCCTTGTGGCCCGTCAGCTCGAACCCGGCATCGTGCTCAGTCGCAACTGTCTTTATCCTGCCGGGGTGCGCGCCGGAGCCGGGTTCAGATATCGCGGTCGCGCCGACCCACTCCCCTGACATCAAGCGAGGAAGGTACCTCTCCTTCTGTTCCCCGGTGCCGAAATCCTCGATCGACTTTACGCACAGGGCGAGGTGGGTTATCCAGGATAGGCTCAGGCCCAAATCGCGGCCGGCCATGGTGAATTCACGCACCGCCTCCGCAAGTTCAACCGGGCTCCCGCCGGAGCCTCCATAGCGCTCGGGGACAGTCATCCCCAGAAGGCCCAGTCTGCCCATGCTCCTCCAGATGTCCCTGGAGAAAACCCCGCTGTGACAGCGTGGTTTCAGCGTGGAAAAAACCTCGTTTGAAGCGAATTCGCCTGCTTTCTCAAGCGAGACGGACATCGGGTTCTCCCGGTCCACACCCCGAGAATCAGGGTGTCAGGCGAGCCTTTCGCCTATAAACGGAGGCATCGATGAATAGACTTCGTCGACCCTGACAACACCGGTCGTAACACCCAGGGATCTCTCGAGCTTCACAAGCTCACCCTTCAGCTGGTAGGTCTTCATGTCCATCGTCATGACGTTGAGCGCTACCCTGGCGGGTATCCCGATCGTCTGGATGACCCTGTTGTACGAGGAAATCTTGAGAACAAGGCGACCCGGCGAATGGAAGCGGGCGGTCATTACCGGCGCGATACCCGGGTACCCGTCTGCATCCAGGAAGGCCAGTACTTTTATCGATATCAGGCTGTTGAACTTCTCCCTGACCAGGGGCGGCGTGTCGACCCCAACGGGTTTGTCACTTCCGTCAAGCCTCCCGAAGGTCCTCAAGGCCAGAAAATCGCCCAGCAGGGCCTGGTATGAAACCCTCGGTTTGAGCGGAAGCATCTCTTTTATCGAAGCGATCGCGACGTTGTGCAATCCCATGTACGCATTGTAACGGATGATATTGAGGCTGTTGATCCTGTCGACGTAAGGGCCTCCCGTCACCCATTCATCCACGTCCGCTTTGAATCCGGCTACCTGTAGCTTCTGTGTCATGGCAAGGCTAGCAAAGCGCGGATTCTCTATCAGGTTCTTTTTCGTTTTTACCATCATCCACTCGCCGAACACGATCCTGTCCGCCTCCACAGGGACCTGTGTGACAATCAGGGCAACGTTCACGTCGCCGTCATTCGATGACGTGGCCATGAACTTGGCGACCTCCTCCTGCTCGTAGATCCTCCTTGCCTGATCACTCATGTTTACAGCCACAGCTTATTCCCCCCTGGATTCCATCAACAACCGTTTAGACAAATACGTATTTACCGCCCCTGCCTATCCATCCCTGCGCGTGGCGCCCGACCAGGACACGTTATCTAACCCTGATTCTCGTGCGATCGACGCCAGTGCCTCGATCGCTTCGCTCGTAAGCAGCGGAATTCCATCAAGCCCCCATTCCATGTCCAGCCGCCGGTATTTAGCGCCGCAGGTGTTATTGAACGCCAGCAGGTCATAACGCTCCACTGAAGTGAGTTCTTCACTGATGAACCTTGAGAGCGCGCTGATGTTGTCCTCGGAGTCCGTATAACCAGGTATGATCGGCGTCCTTATCCACATCGGCTTTCCGGTCGCGGATATCATGCGGGCGTTATCGAGTATCGGTTGAAGTGCAACCCCCGCCAGTTCCAGGTGCCTGGCCTCGTCCATCATCTTCAGGTCAAGCAGCACCATGTCTGATAGCTCGACGAGCTCCTTCAGGACCCCGGGTGGAGCGTAACCGCAAGTATCCAGGGCGACGTTCAGGCCTGCCTCACTGCACGACACGAGAAGTTCTTTTACGAACCCCGGTTGAAGGGCCGGCTCTCCACCTGAGACAGTGACCCCGCCTCCGGAGTTCCGGTAGAAGACCTCGTCGCGGACGACCTCTTCGAGCGTCTCGCGCACCGAATATTCTTTGCCGATAACCTCCAGGGCCCCGGCCGGGCACGCAATCTGACAGAGCCCGCATGCGTCGCACGCTTCCCTGTCGATAGTCATCCCCCCCGGCGTCAACTCAAGGGCGTTACGCGGGCAGGCCTCGAGGCAATCCATTGCCCCGATGCATCGCACTTCGTACCACATCAGCTGCGGCCTCATCTCGAGGCCCTCCGGGTTGTGGCACCAGGCGCACCGGAGTGGGCAGCCTTTCATGAACACGGTAGTCCTGATCCCCGGCCCATCCTCTATGGAAAACCGCTGGATGTTGAATACCGTGCCGGTCGCCTCACCCGTCCTGAGGGAGACGGTCTCAGAGCTCGTGGGACTCCCTGGCGATGATCTCATCCTGTATTTCCTTCCCCAGCATAACGAAATATGCGTTATATCCTGTGACCCTCACCAGCAGGTTCTTGTACTCGTCCGGTTTCTGCTGGGCGAGCTTTAGGGTCTCCGGGTCTATTACGTTCACCTGTAGCGCGGTGCCACCCTTCTCACCGTATGCCCGCAGGTAAGAGGCGAGCTTATCTACCCGCTCCGAACCGCTCAAGAAAGAAGGGCTGAACGATATGGTGTGTGAGTCGCCGTTGGGAGCGCTCTCCAGCCCGAGCTTCGATACGGAAAGAGCCACCGCGGTAGGCCCCTGGAGGTCCATCCCGTCGACCGGGCAGATGGCATTCGAAAGAAAGGTCCCTTTCCTGCGGCCGTCCGGCGTTGCGGCGGTGTACGGCGCGTACGCTATCCAGTAGTTCCAGGAGAGATACCCTCCCCTGTATTTTTTACCGGTAGTAGTCTGGTACTTGACTACCTCCTCTGTCCACAACCTGGACAGGTAACGCGCCACACCGTCAGCGTAATCGTTATCGTTGCCGTACTTGGGAGCCTTGTTAATAAGCACCTGCCTCAACTTCTCGTGGCCTTCGAAGTTGACATTTATGGCCTTTACAAGCTCCTGCATCGAAACTGCCTTTTCCTCAAACACCAGCTTCTTTACAGCCGTCAGGGAGTCGGCAGCAGTTGCGAAGGCCACACCTTCGACAGTCACGTAGTTGTGTTCAGGGCCGGCATTGGTAACGTCCCTGCCTGACTCGGCGCAGCCATCCACCAGCACCGAGAGGTACGGTGTCGGCTCGTAGGTAGACCTGATGCCGTCGCTGTAGTCGTAAAAATCTCTGAATCTCTTGAGCAGCGCCTTCAGTTGCCTCTCGAAGGCCGCCCGAAACTCTTCCCAATCACGGAACCCCGCGGGGTCACCCGTCCTGGGGCCAAGCCTATCACCGCTCGCGACATCCACCCCGTTGGACATGGTCAGCTCGACCGCCTTGGCCAGGTTCACGTTGACGTCCACCGTACCCGAACGGTCGTTTCCCTGCAGTGTGTTCTCGAGGCACCCGACCGGCGCGTAGTCCCACAAATCCTCCTCCGGAAGCCCCTGCCATCGGAGCCCTCGTATCGATGCCTCGTCGAAGTTGAGCAGGAACGGTGCCCCCTGTGCTTTCGCCAGGATGTCCGCAACGCGTTGAAGCAGCGGACCCGGCGTCTTCTTGTGCAGCCTTACGTTCGGCTTTGGCTCGAGAAGGTTCATGTCTTCTATGACATCTAGCATCAGCCAGGTCAGGTCGTTGGAGACGTCCTCTCCTTCGGGACCGTGGCCCCCGATGGTCACAAGCTGCCCGTAGCCGCTGGTTATCCCTTTTATCCTGCCAACCCTGTAGATGAAATCATAAGCGTAGTTCGGCTTTATCCAGAAACACTCGAGCAGTTCCCTTGCCTGCTCGCGCGTGAGCCTTCCTGCGTCGAGGTCGTTACTGTAGTAAGGGTACAGGTACTGGTCGATCCGACCCGGGGAGAGGCCCGGTCCAGGGTACGACTCCTGTACCATCACAAGCATGTGTACGAACCACAGCGACTGCAGGGCCTCATGGAACGTAGCGGGGGGCTCCCATGGCACTTTTTCACATATCCTCGCGAGCTCCTCCAGCTCTTTCCGGCGTACCGGGTCTTCGCACTCCTCCGCCAGTCGCCCGGCCTCGCGGGCATACCTCGCCGCCAGCTCCCGTGCCCCCTCACAGCAGATTATCAGTGCGTCCAGGAAATCACGGTGGTCCCGGTCATCGGTGCTTGACTTGAGTTCCTGGAAGTAGGCTACCCTCCCCTTGAGGCCGTCAGCGAGTGCTCGCTTGTAGTTCGGGACTAGGTGCCCCGGCGTTGCTCCGGCGTTCCCCATGCCGTGCGAGTTCAACGACTCCATCTCTTTTAACCATTTCCCGGTCGCCTTCCGCCATGCGCGTGACTCTTTGCGATTATGAGAGCGCGAGAGCGCGGTGTTGAAGTGCCCGCCTACGACCAGTTCTCCATCCAAAATCTCGACCGGGAGGTGGCGGGATACGACTTCCCGGAAAAATATCGCTGCCCTCTGCACGAGGGGCCTGTCCCAGAAGTCGCCCGGCAGCTCCACTTTTTCAGCTACCAGGTGCATCGACTCCATGAAATCTTTATGGAAGGCCAGCAGGTCCGGTACTACTCCCCACAGCACCGGCGACCACATATTGTCGTATTCCGTCCCGGTGGTGAACGGCATTACTTCGTTGTGGAATTCCCTTCCGCCGATGTCGAAGTACTCATCACGAAGCCGGCTTACACGATCTGAGAGGGCTGAGGAAGGGCTCCACAGTTCCTCTGCTTTGAGCGCGCAAATTTCCTCCATTTGATACCTCCATTCCAGGGCCCCGGAATCTGTGCATTAAATATACCACAAGCGTCGCGGCGGCCACATTGACTGATCTTAAGGATCGCTATGCCTGTATAATTGCCCAACCTGACTCTGAATGCGCTGTTGTCTGCGCAGGGTAACACTGATATCCTTAATTCCCCGCTTCATTGAGACAGGAGGTTTCAAATGGAAGAGCAGAAAAGACCTTTCGTTATCACACTGCTTTCAGGTCTTCTTGCCTTTACCGGACTTGGCACCGCGTTGTTCTGGATCCTCTACTTTGCCGGCAAGATGGAAGCCACCGAGACAGAGCAGGACGAAGCATACGAAAGAGCTTTTCCGGCTGCGGACACGTACATGATCGCGTGCTGCATGACCGCCGCGCGTAATCTATTAAAGATGAACCGCAAGGGTATTTTCGCCGGTACTGCAGCGGGCAGCGCCCTCGTCTTTCTTGGAAGCCTGGACATCCTCTACTCACTCGAGAACAGCAAATACTGGCCGCTTAACAGTGACAGGGCGCAGATGCTTATCGTGCACCTCTGGGCTATCACTGTGGGCAGTACCACCCTCAGGGTCCTGTGGAAAAACCGTGACCTTTTCGGAAAAGACTAGAGCAATCCTTTACCCGCTGGTTGCTCTAATACCATTTCCACTAAGCGGTTTCGTGCGGCTTGGTGAGCCTGGATACAACCACCACGACCGCGGTGAGGATGACCGCGTAGGCTAAGCCGACCATCAGGAACAGCCAGAACCCGTTGAACCAACTGGTACGTTTCCCGGAAGCCCCTGCGGAAACGCCACCGGAGCTGTTCGCACTTATTTCGTCTGATACAACCTGCTCCTCTTTCGGGACGGACTGTACCGGCTGGCTCCCGGCTCTCATGTTAACCCCGGCGGTGCCGAGGTCATGAAGCACGCGTGGCCCCTTTTCCTGGAAGGAAACGTTTCCGGCGCTTGCGGCCAGCGGGAAATGTTTTCCCATGAGCGCTGGAAGCGCTACTGAAGTGGTAAGCGTAGGCTGGGACTCGGTTCCCTTCGAGAATTGAAAATGTCCATCAGGGGCCTGGAGTGAACTCAGGAATTGCTCCGGGTCGTTGCCGTGAAAACTCCATTCGGTTGAAGAGGGGTCGCTACCCGCCGCAGTGATAGCCCTGATCACGGTCGCGGTCAGCTGTGCATCCGAGACTTTCGAAACCCCCATAAAGCCGCCGTCCGGGTTTATCCTGTCCCGCAGGAACTTAAGTGCGGGACCCAGGATGTCGCCGTCAACCTCCTCCACCGCTATAAGCGCTTCGACTGCGAGGGCGGTGTCCTCGATGATCACCTCATCCTTCTCGCCCCACGCGCCATCCTCCCGCTGTCGTGACACCAGCCAGCCGGTTACCTTCGCTGATACATCTTCACCAGCGCCAGCAAGCGCCAGGATCCCCAAGCATTGCTCCTTTATAGTCTTGCCTATCTGGCCGCTTTCTTTCACATGCGAGTTCAACAGCGCGACCATGTTTCTCCCCTGTACGCTCCTCGGGTCCGCGCCCCCCTCCGCCAGTGCGAGCGTGAACATCTCGATGTCCTCAAGACCGGTTACCGTACCGGCCAACCGGGTCAGGTAGGCATAAGTGTTATCTCCCGAGTTGCTCCATGAAAGCGGGTCTTCTCCAGCGGCCTTGCCGGCCAGCACAGCCCAGCACGTCAGCTTCTCGTCCGAGCCAGCACCTGGCTCGGAGAAACCTCCATCGCTGTTTTGCCTCGTCTTGAGATATGCAACAGCCTCGTCGGCTCCCGCGCCTCCTACCTGTGCAGCACAAAGCGTGGGAGCGAGAATCAGCAGAACAGAAACCAGGCAGAGCCAACAGACTTTTCCAGCCATGATCCTATGTTAGAACTACCGCCCGCCCTTTACAAACCCTGTTCGGCCACTGTAGCGTTTACGGTATACTGTGCTGGTTCGACCATCTCTATTCGAGTGAGAATCACAACATGGAAGACGCCTCCGCGCTGAAAAAAATAAGAGCATTCTTCCCCTTGATGATCGTCCCGGGTATAGTGCTGCTGCTTGCGCCTTCGACGGTTCATGCCGTGATGAAAGATTTCGGCTTCCGCGAAAGCCTCGGCGGCCTTCTGCAGGTGGCTTACTTCGCGGGAGGGCTCGTGGGCATACTCCTGATAACTCATTTCATGCAGAAGGTCTCCGTCAAACGACTGATCCTGTCGCAGGTTGCCCTACTTTCAGTATCACTGCTGGCGGCCTCCGTATGCCCGTGGTACCACCTGGTCCTCCTGTTCCTGGTGATAGCGGGTTTTGCGAACGGCATCCTGATAACCCTTCCAGGAGTCTACGTCACCGGGGTCTTTCCCCGGTCGAGCCACCGTGCCCAGACGATGCTTTACAGCTTCTTTTCCCTGGGTGTTGTCACAGGCCCTATAATATCGGGTCTGATAATAAACAACGGGCACTCATGGCGATGGTCGTTCGCCGTCGCGGCCCTGATGATCCTGCCGCTTACCGTTCCGATCGCGCTTGCCAGGCTGGAGCGCATAGAGGGGATCGAGAAGCTGTCTCCCACCGTCTTCAGGCAGGTGCTCGCCTTCAACAGAAGGCTTTTTTTCGGCCTCTTGATAGCGCTGCTCCTGTACATCGCCGCCGAAAGCGCACTGTCTATGTGGATGATCACATTTCTCGAGGACAAGCACGGCGCGTCTGCCGCAGCGGCGCACTGGGTGCTTACCGGACTCTGGGTCGGCATAACGGTCGGGCGATGGATATGTGGATACCTCTCCAGAAAGATCGACCCTTACCGGATACTTATCTTTATCTCTATCTCCTCTGCGGTGCTGATCCTGATCACGCCTCTCACAGGATCAAGAACCGCCATCATCATAATGTACCCCCTGGTGGGTCTGTTCTTTGCTGGGATCTACCCGTTCCTGATCGGGTATGCCGCCCTGTTCCCACACGAGTACTCATCTGCGGTCTTCACCGTCTTCCTCGCCGCGGGCGCTGCCGGGGGCGCGACCCTTCCCTACTTCGTTGGCCTGGTTAACCAGTTTGGCGGGCTTGCCCTGGGAATGAGCTCGATCGCGTTACCGGTTCTCGGCGTGATCGTATGCCTTTACTGGCTCAAGGCGCATGTAGCCATCGACGGTGAATCGGCGCTGTTGCCTGCCGGTGAATGAGAGTGAGGCTCCTCAAGGACTGAAGACAACAGATACCGGTGCCGCTGGTCGCAGTTCCCTGCGGGAGGTTTGGTCTGCCTGTCACAATTTGAATCGCGGATCCGTCCCTTTGTAAGTTGAATAAACCCCAGGCGTAAAGGCAGTGCGTGCCTTTGTGCTTGTGATATCATGACTTGATCGATACGGCGGAGGTGCGCGAATTGTACGAACCTGAGCTATCTGATTTCTTCGACGTCGAAAGCTGCGATTTCTGTGGGGACTGCCTTTCCAAATGCCCTGAATTCGGAGACAGGATTACCGACTCGGTCGGCACCATGAAGCGTCTGGTCGGAGGGGAGTACGTAAAGGAGGTCCTGAACCGATGCAGTTCATGCATCTCCTGCAACACCGTGTGCCCTCACGACTGCAACCCTTACGGCCTCATGCTCTACCGCTGGCACAGGCGCGAGCGTGAGTCCGGCCTTCCTTTGAGGGCATCTCTGGTGATGCCGCTGGAGCCTGGCAACGCCTGGCATAAGGTCATGCAGAATCTTCCCCCGGACGAGATGTCCCTGCTCGCAAACTGGGGAGACCTTGGCAGGAGCGAACTCAACGGGCGAGCAGTCTTCGCCGGGTGCAACCTCCAGATCCTTCCGTATCTTGCTCAAACGAGTCTCTTCGAGGGGCTCCCCGTTTACGGAAGACCGGACCTCTGCTGCGGCGAGGTCTATTACCGGATGGGGGTCTTCGACAAGGTCAAAGCGAACGCGGAGAGGCTCGAGGAGACCTACCGGGAACTGGGCCTGACCGAGGTCGTCGCCTACTGCCAGGCCTGCTATAACATCTTGAAGAACATCCTTCCGAAATACTTTGGTGCCCGGTTCCCGTTCGAGGTGACATACTTCGGAGACTTTCTGGCCGAAAAGGTGCTCTCCGGCGAACTGCCCGTAGGCGACAAACTCAAGGGCCTCAAGGTCACCTTACAGGACCCGTGCCACTCAAAGACTCTCGGGGCTGATTTTCGCAGCCGGCCCCGCCAGGTGCTCGAAAAGATGGGTTGCGAGGTCGTCGAGATGAAGCATAGCGGCGAGATGTCCCTGTGCTGTGGGCTCGGTCACGGCGCTGCGCGCTACAACCCGTTGGACATGGCACGGGGCATTATAAATCGTCTGAGGGAAGCCAGGGCTACCGGTGCGGAGTACCTGGTCGTGTACTGCAACTCCTGCGACCTGCTCTTCTCGGTGGGGACCCAGGTGACGCCTTTCATAATTCCGGTCTATCACCTGAACGAACTTGTCAGCAGAGCACTGGGCGAGGCATTGCCGAGGAGGAACCTCAGCCGCGGACGCTCCATGATCAAGGAGCTGTTCATAAAAGGCGCTCCCAAGTTGATCTCCCGAAAGAGGTTCCGGGTCGAACAGCCCTGATCACGGTGCCCGCTTAGAGGGATTCGCGCATTGGTGCCCGGCACATCTGCAGGCAACTCTGAATTGTCGCTGTCTCCGTCAGTCTGACTCTGCAGGCTTCTCGGGAGATACGGCCACTATCCTCCACTTACCCCCTTCTTTGACAAGATCAAAGTACCAGTTTCCCTTCTCTCCGGAAGAGAGTTTCAACTCCATCGTGACCTGAGCGTTGCTTCCGCTCACATTGATCTTGCGGGTATAGTAACGGTCGATCTGCCCCTTGTATACGCCGACCTTTTTCTCGAATCCCGACCTGCCCTCTTCTTTCTGGGCCTTCTCCGAGAGGTAACTCCAGGCGGAGGAAAGGTTCCCGGCCTTCAGGGCTTTCATGTAATCGTTTGCGACGTCTGCCGGCCCTGCCAGCACGTTCACAAATACGAAAACGAACAGAATCACCATTACCAGTACCAGCACCAGGACACAAGCGCCCACCACCAGGGCGATCACCCCGCCGCGGGAGAGCCCCCTGCCCTTTCGGGGATAAACAGGAGGTGGTGGCGTCGGCGGAACATACGGGGCCGCACCAGGCCCTGCTCCCGGTGCTTCTGTAATGCCTGGTGGCGGCTGTGCCACCACTCCTGTACCGGGTGGAGGGACTGCCTTACCGGGAGCGCCCGCTTGTATACCGGAAGGCAGTTCCGCCGACTGCGCTGGCGCACCACACTCCGGGCAGAACTTGACGTTCCCGACCATTTCCTTGCCGCATGCCTTACAGGTCTCCATTTGAAACCCAGCCTTTCTGTTCTTACTTCTTCTTCCTTCGCAGTTTCGGGAACTGTATTTCGGTCATGGCCACCGGCCCCGGCGCGAGCCCGCAAGTCGGGCAGAGATTCACACGCTCGGGGACATCTTCGCCGCAATTGCCACATACTGCCCCTTCTCCCTCTTCGTGCTCGCGCTCCCTTTCCGCTACCGATCCCCCGGGCTCCGGTATTCTCTCCTGTTTTCTCTGGCGCCTCATCGGCGTCGGCGGTATGTTAGTCAATGCTTCCGGCCCGGGCGCCAGGCCGCATTTGGGGCACAAGTTTACCCGCTCTCGTTTTTCCTCACCACAATTGCTACATTTCCCCATCAAGCATCACCTCTGGTATTCCGCGAATTCGCAATACCTACTTCTATCCGCACTATCCTCATCCTTTAAGAACAGTTCGTGATCGAGCGAGGGAATCTGGTTACTTCAAGTGAGGCATTGCTCGAGAAGGATAGTGACACGGGACAAGTGGGGAAGACCATCCGAACTTCGACTTTTTCTGAGAGCTCACGCCGGAACTAAAAAGGGCGGGTTCAAACGAACCCGCCCGTGCCACTCGTCCGGCTCTGCGATACTACGAATCGATTATCTCCCAGGCCTTGTCCTTGTCGATTTCTGTCACGTGCGGTATCCCGGAGACGTCGACCGCTTCCCTCGTAAGCGACGCGATGTCGTCCCTGGCTATATACTCCAGCGCGAATTTACGTGCTCCGCACATGAGCTGCCGCATCCCCTGCGCGAGCCGCTGGTAGTACGTGTACACACCTATCGCCCCGGGATGCAGATTCTCGAAATCCTCGCCGTAAGTGGCCCTCAGGTGCAAGCCCGTTATGAAAACCTCGTCCATGGTCGTGCCGTAACGTTCTATGTAAACCGGCAGGTCACCATCAAGCACCCGGCTGCCTATGGTCTTGCCAACCATCGCGGCCGCCAGTGATCCCCGGGCCATCCCGATAGCCTTCACGTATGGGGCCCCGAGAGCGAACCCCTTGAACATCTGGTCCTCAAGGACGAATCCTCCGGCGAACGCGATGTCGGGGACGTACTTCCCTTTACCCGCAAGGTGGTGCGCGTACTGATAGGTGAGGCTGCACAGCTCTACAGTGGGGATCCCCCACTCGTTCATCATCCGCCATGGGCTCATTCCCGTGCCACCGCCCGCGCCGTCGACCGTAAGCAGGTCTATCCTGTTGTCGGACGCGTACTTGACCGCGCGGGCAAGGTCCACCGGCCGGTAGGCGCCGGTCTTGAGGAACACGCGCTTGGCTCCCATGTCCCTGAGTTCCTGCACCGCTTCCGAAAAGCCATCCTCGCTGACCATGCCGATCCGCGAGTGCCTTTCGAAATCTTTTATGCCCCCGAGCTCGAAAGCCTGGACCACCTCGGGGTCGTCCGGATCGGGCAGCACTATGTATCCCTTTTTCTTCATGGCGCGAGCTTTTTCGATGGACTTGAGCTTGACCTCTCCCCCGATATCCTTCGCGCCCTGGCCCCACTTCAACTCCACGGTCTCCACGCCGATCTCTTTCAAGACGTACTCCGGCACACCCAGTTTCGTGTCCTCCACGTTGAACTGAACGACTATGTCCCCATAGCCCTTCAACTGCCAATCGCGGAACTTCTTTATTCGGTTCTCCATGTCAGGTGATCGCTTGATCCTTCCCTTCTCAATCACAGAGTCGTCATCCATCCCGCACACGTTCTCGCCGATAGTAAGCAGACAGCCCGATACCGCCACGCCAACGGCAAGTCCGTCCCAGTTTCTCTTTGCCACATCCGTCGAGCCCAACCCGGGAACGATGATGGGTAGCTTCAGTGATATCGGGTTCTTGTCTCCGATCGTGGTTTCGAGATCAACGTTCGTGAAGACCGCGTGCTCGCTGTCCGCCGGGACCCCGTGTGCGCCAACAGCGCTGCCCATAACGTTAAAATGGGAGAAATCGATCGGGTACTCTTTCTCCGAGGCGGCGGTCATGATCCCGAACGGCTGCGGATACAGGCACTCGGGCCCCCTGATCGCCGACTTTCCTATCTCGCACATGCCGATACAACCCTCCACGCACGTAGCGCACATGCCGCTGAATGGGCTTACGCTTTCCGGCGTACGGTTCTTCGACATGGTCGCCGCCGACCTGTTCAACTTGGTCATTGACATTGCCAGTTAAGCCTCCTTCTTCTAGTCTCTCGACGGGAACGGATCCAGCTGCACCTCGTCAAGACAGGCGTTGCAGAGCTCTCCCGGCTCGAGCGGGCCCCCACACGGCAGTTCGCAGACCGGGCAGACGTACATGCATGCGCCGCACTCACGACACGCTTCGGGTGTCTGATGGAAGGGCATGCTGACCTCCCGGTCTACGCCACGCCTGGCGAATCCAAGAGCACCGCCCTGCATTTGCTCATCGCAGACGCGGATGCAAAGGCCGCACAGGATGCAGCGCCTGTCCTCTCCCTTGAACCTTATTTCTTTAACCCCGTATTTCGATGCCAGGCATTGCAGCGTCCTGGAATTGGGGGTGGTCGCCAGCATCAACTCGATTATCATGTTCCGAGCCTTCCGCACTCGCCCCGAATTCGTCCTTATCTCGATGCCTTCCTGTACAGGGTGGCTGCAGGACGCTACAAGTTTGGAACGATCTCCCCTGATCAACTCGACGACACATATCCTGCAAGCGCTGTACGGCGAAAGCCCTTCCTTGAAACACAGCGTTGGTATGTCAATACCGTAGTAGCGCGCAGCTTCGAGTATGGTCCAACCCTCCTCGGCTTCGACGCGCTGGCCGTCAATCACAAGATGTATCATCGATCATCACGTCCTTTGGACGGCTTCGAACTCGCACACCTCAAAGCAAATACCGCACTTCTCGCATTTTGATGCATCTATGACGTGCGGCTCTTTCTTCTCCCCGCTAATCGCCTCGCCGGGACAGACCTTAACGCACCTCAAACACCCGGTGCACCTTTCCACATCGATTGTGTAGTTGATCAGCGCTCTGCATACGCCCGCCCTGCATTTTCTTTCCTCGATATGCTCCCTGTACTCGTCCTCGAAGTACCGTATCGTTGAAAGGACCGGGTTGGGCGCGGTCTGCCCCAGGCCACACAGCGACGTGTCACGCACTACCTGCGCGAGCTCCTTGAGCAGATCGAGCTGTTCGGTCGTTCCTTTTCCCTCGGTGACTCCCCTTACAATCGACGACATGTACTTAAGGCCTTCCCGGCATGGGGTGCACTTGCCGCACGACTCTTTGCCGAGAAAATCGAGGAAATATCGCGCGACATCGACCATGCAGGTGTCTTCGTCCATCACTATCATGCCGCCCGATCCCATCATCGAACCGACCTCCGTCAGCCGGTCGAAATCGACAGGCGTGTTGATAAGGGATTCCGGAATGCAGCCGCCCGAGGGCCCCCCCGTCTGGACGGCTTTGAACTTCTTGCCGTTAGAGACCCCACCGCCTATTTCGTAGATTATCTCTCTCAGTGTGATACCCATCGGGACCTCGACAAGGCCGGTATTGGTTATCTTTCCCACAAGTGAGAATATCTTGGTCCCCTTGCTTCCTTCCGTCCCTATGGAGGCGTACTCCCCGGCACCTTCGTTTACGATCAACGGCACGTTCGCCCAGGTCTCGACGTTATTCAGGTTGGTCGGTCTCACATACAGACCCCTGACCGCCGTGTGGATGTACTTCTCCCGGGGCTCACCCACTCGTCCTTCGATGGAAGCCATAAGCGCGGTCGACTCGCCGGATACGAAAGCCCCGCTGCCACGGCTCACCTCAACGTGAAAGTCGAATCCCGACACCAGGATATCCCGGCCGAGCAGACCC
>Ga0315274_10001838_pt1 | contig 32539 bp, 43 predicted proteins | sample YL17G02_20_MG_FD_203700 | JGI IMG/M metagenome (GOLD analysis project Ga0315274, IMG submission 203700) | Sediment microbial communities from Yellowstone Lake, YNP, Wyoming, USA - YL17G02_20 | ecosystem: Environmental > Aquatic > Freshwater > Lake > Sediment | place: USA: Wyoming | collected...
TGGAAGTGGAGCTGTTGGAAACGATCGCGATGGAGGAGGGTCTGCGGTTCGCGATCCGCGAGGGCGGACGGACCGTGGGCGCCGGCGTGGTCGGAAAAATCATCAAGTAATCGAAGATCCCTAAAGACTGGATGAGAAGTTCCCATGCGAGACAATATTACACTTGAATGCACGGATTGCAAGCAGCGGAATTACACGGCCACCAAAAACAAGAAGAAACATTCCGGCAGAATTGAACAAAAAAAATACTGCAGGTTCTGCTGCAAGCACACCGCGCACAAAGAGACGCGATAGACGGTTTTTCATGAAAAGGCAACAGGCCTGTAGCACAATTGGCTAGTGCACCGGACTCCAAATCCGGGGGTTGGGGGTTCAAGTCCCTCCAGGCCTGCGGACGTTCAAGAAGGAAATTCCGATGAACAAGATTGCGCAATATGTGAATGATGTCCAGCAGGAAATCTCCAAGGTGAGCTGGCCGAGACGAGAAGAGCTATTCTCCGCGACGGGCGTGGTACTCTTCGTCTGCGTGGTGTTCTCGATTTTCGTGTTCGGCATCGACGTCCTCCTCAGCCGGCTGCTGAAATTGATCCTGAAAGCCTAACCCAGAGGGAACGTCCTGCCTTGCTGCAATGGTTTGCCATACACGTCTTTTCCGGTCACGAAAAGAAGATCAAAAAATACCTCGAAAACGAGATAGAGAGAACCGGCCTGAAAGACCAGGTGAGCCGGATTCTCATTCCCTCCGAGGACGTGGTGGAAATGCGGAACGGGAAGAAAAAGGTCAAGAACAAGATTTTCTTTCCCGGCTACATGCTTGTTGAAATGGAGCTCAACAAGGTCACCCAGCACCTCATCCTGAACACGCCCGGTGTGACCAATTTCGTCGGACCGAAGAACCAGCCCGTTCCACTCCAGGAAGAAGAAGTCAGGCGTATCCTCGGACGAGTGGATGACCGCCGCGGCGAAGAAGTATTCGACATCCCTTTCCGCGTCGGAGATCCGGTCAAGGTGATTGACGGGCCGTTCACCGAATTCGTCGGCATGGTCGAAGAAGTGAACCGCGAAAAGAAAAAACTCAAGGTGATGGTCAGCATTTTCGGCCGCTCCACACCCGTTGAACTCGATTTTCTGCAAGTCGAATTGGAAAAATAGAGGTCATGCATGGCTAAGAAGATAGTTGGAATGGTCAAACTTCAGATTCCGGCCGGGCAGGCGAATCCGTCGCCTCCAGTGGGTCCCGCGCTCGGACAGCACGGCGTCAACATCATGGAGTTCTGCAAGGCGTTCAACGCCAAAACCCAGGACAAAATGGGATTGATCATTCCCGTCATCATCACCATTTACTCGGACCGTTCTTTCACGTTCATCATAAAAACTCCCCCGGCGGCGGTTCTCCTGAAGAAAGCGGCCAAGCTTGAAAAGGGATCCAAAGAGCCCAACCGGGAAAAGGTCGGCAAGGTCACGCGTGATCAGGTCCGCGAAATCGCCGCGCTCAAAATACCCGACCTGAACGCAAACGACATCGAAATGGCCATGCGGATCGTCGAAGGAACCGCACGCAGCATGGGCATCGTGGTCGAAGGATGAGGTGAGATTCTGATGGATCGGAGCAAGCGTTATCGTTCGTCGTCTTCGAAAGTGGAGCCCACGAAAGCCTACGAACTCGAGGAGGGCGTCAAAAGCCTGAAAGACATGGCAAAAACGAAATTTGATGAGACGGTCGACATCGCCGTCCGGCTGGGCGTGGATCCCAAGAAGGCCGACCAGGCCATCCGCGGAACCGTCGCACTTCCGCACGGCACGGGAAAATCCGTCAAGGTCCTCGTGCTGTGCAAACCGCCGAAGGACAAGGAAGCCCTGGACGCAGGTGCGGATTTCGTCGGCCTGGAAGAATACATCAAGAAGATCGAAGAAGGGTGGAGCGAGGTGGACGCAGTGGTCGCCACGCCGGACGTCATGAAGGACGTGGGCAAGCTGGGCAAGTACCTCGGCCGGAAGGGGCTCATGCCCAATCCGAAATCGGGCACCGTCACGTTCGAGGTCGCGGCGGCCGTGAAGCAGCTGAAGGCCGGGCGCATCGAATTTCGCGTGGACCGGTTCGGGAACATCCATGCCACCGTCGGCAAGCTGTCCTTCACCGCCGAGAAGCTTGTCGAGAACATCCGGACGTTGATGGATCAGATTGTCCGGCTTCGGCCAAGTTCGGTGAAGGGCATGTACGTGCAGAACGTATCCATCTCCTCGACCATGGGTCCCGGTATCAAGCTGGACAAAACCACCCTCGTTGAAGTGCTCCATTAATCAACCCAAGAACCTTAAGGATCGGATATGAAGCGATCGGAAAAAGAAACTGTTGTACAGGATATGACCGAAATTTTTGAAAAGGCCAAGAGCGTTTTCGTGACCGATTATGAGGGCCTGACGGTCGAAAAGATAAGCGTGCTTCGCCGGAAATTCCGGGCGTCCGCGGTGGAATACCGGGTCGTCAAAAACACCCTGGCCAAGATGGCCGCCGATAAGGCCGGCAAGAGCGAGATCAATCTTTATTTCAAGGGCCCCTCGGCCATCGCATACAGCTTCGAGGACGCTTCGGCCCCGGCCCGGATCATCAAGGATTTTTTCAAGGACAACCAGAAGCCGAAGGTCAAGTTCAGCCTTTTCGAAGGCCAATTTTACGGTCCCGCGAAGCTGGATGAAATCGCGGCGCTTCCCTCGAGGAATGAGCTCATCGCCAGAATGCTGAACGGATTAAACGCGCCCATCCAGGGGCTCGTCGGCAGCCTGAACGGCATCCTGTCCATGCTGGTGCGTACGCTCGACGCGGTGCGGGATTCCAGGGCCAAGACGGATCAATAACATCATTTGATATAACGGTAACCGTGATTTTTTAAGTTTGGAGGATAAACGAATGACCGACGAAAAAGGAACGGCAGGGGTGGAAACGGCTAAGGCAGCGAAGAGCGAAACCGTTGCAAAAGTCATTGAAACCGTGAAGGGCATGACCGTGATGGAATTGGCGAGCCTCGTCAAGGCACTTGAGGAGGAATTCGGCGTGACGGCGGCCGCGCCCATGATGGCGATGGCACCGGGTGCCGGTGCCGTGGGTGCCGCTCCGGCGAAGGCTGAAGAGGAAAAGACCGATTTCAACGTGATCCTGGCCAGCGTAGGCACCAACAAGATCCAGGTCATCAAGGTCGTGCGCGCCCTCACAGGACTCGGCCTGAAGGAAGCCAAGGACCTGGTGGAATCGGCGCCCAGCGCGGTGAAGGAAGACGTGCCCAAGGACGAGGCCGAAAAAATCAAGAAAGAACTTGAAGATACCGGCGCCAAGGTCGAACTCAAGTAATTCCTCAAAGACCGGCGGGTTTTCCTTAAGGAGCGTGTTGTTTTGAGAAAACAACTCATACCGAAAAAATCCTTTGCAAAGATCCATTCCGCATCCGAGATGCCGGATCTGCTGGACATTCAGATCCGGTCGTTCAAGGATTTCCTGCAGGATGACATCTTTCCGGACCAAAGGAAAAACCAGGGTCTCCAGGAAGTTTTCCTTTCCCTGTTTCCAGTCACGGATTCGAGGGAAAATTACCTTCTGGAATTTGTGGAGTATTATGTCGATTTGCCGAAATACTCCATGGAGGAATGCCGCGAGCGAGGCATGACCTTCGCCGTGCCGCTCAAGGCCAAACTGCGCCTATCCGTCAAAGATCCCTACAGCGAAAAGCCGACCTACACGGATACGATGGAGCAGATCGTCTATCTCGGCAATTTCCCCTTCATGACCGACCGCGGAACCTTCATCATCAACGGTGCCGAGAGAATCATCGTCAACCAGCTGCACCGGTCGCCCGGCGTGTTCTTCGATGAAAAGCTCTACCCCAACGGGACCAAGACCTTCTCCGCCAGGATCATCCCATTCCGGGGCTCATGGCTGGAGTTCGTCATGGACATCTCCGACGTGCTCTATGTGTATGTCGACCAGGGGAGAAAATTCCCGGTCACGACCCTGCTCCGCGCGCTCGGATGCGCCTCGGACGAGGAAGTGCTGCGCCTCTTCAATCTGATTGAAGATGCCAGCGTGAGCGATTCCAAGATCAGCCAGTTTTTCGGCCGCAAGGTTTTCTTCAGCCAGGACGAAATCGGGGTCGTGGACGAGAAGACGGGGGAAGTGATCCTCGAGCGGGACACGATTTTCGAGGATTCCCATCTACCGCGCATTAAGGCCCTAAAGGTCACGAAATTGAAGTTCCTCGTGACCGACGACCGCACGGGAGGCTCGGAGGTGATCAACAACACCCTCCGCAAGGACACCGTGCATTCCGAGAAGGATGCCATCGAGGCGATCTACCGGCAACTGCGTTCCGGCGATCCACCCGATCTTGAAACAGCACGAGGCCTGATCGACAGGCTCTTTTTCAATCCCAAACGGTATGACCTCGGACGCGTCGGCCGCTACCGGATGAACCGGAAGCTCGGACTCGACGTGCCGGACGATGTCACGGTTCTGACCAACAACGATTTCGTCGCCATCATCAAATACCTGCTTCAGCTCAGGACGGGCGCGAAGACCGTGGACGACATCGACCATCTCGGCAACCGCCGCGTCCGGACCATCGGGGAGCAGCTTTCCGCGCAGATGAGCGTGGGCCTTTCGCGGATGGTCCGCACCATCAAGGAAAGGCTCAACATCGGCGACAGCGATGCGCTGACACCCCAGGTTCTGGTCAACGCCAGGACCGTGATGTCCGTCATCAACACCTTCTTTGGCACAAGCCAGCTGTCCCAGTTCATGGACCAGACGAATCCGCTCGCGGAGCTGACGCATAAGAGGAGATTGTCCGCTCTGGGACCCGGAGGACTCACCCGCGAACGCGCCGGATTCGAAGTCCGCGACGTTCACTACACACATTACGGGCGGCTGTGCCCGATCGAGACGCCTGAAGGTCCCAACATAGGTCTGATCTCCTCGCTCTCCACGTATGCCCGCATCAACGAATTCGGATTCCTGGAGACGCCCTACCGGAAAGTTGAAAAGGGCAGGGTCCTCAACCGGATCGAATACTTGAGCGCGGACGAGGAGGAGCGTTTCATCATCGCCCAGGCCAACGCCCCTCTCGACGAGAAAGGCCGTTTTACCACCGAACGCGTGAAAGCGCGGTTCAAGGGAGAGTTCCCGGAGGTCAAGCCGGAGGAGATCCATTTCATGGACGTTTCCCCGAACCAGATCGTCAGCGCGGCCGCCGCCCTCATCCCGTTCCTCGAGCACGACGACGCCAACCGGGCCCTCATGGGCTCCAACATGCAGCGCCAGTCCGTGCCGCTGCTCCAGCCTGAAGCCCCCTTGGTCGGCACGGGCATCGAATCCAAGGTTGCACGCGATTCCAGGGCCGTTCTGATTTCCGACGTGGACGGCGTGGTCGAATCCGTGAGCGCCGATGAAATCGTCCTCCGGTTGAAGGAAACCGGAAAACCCGACATCCTGGATTTCGATTCCAGGGATCATGCCACCTACAGGCTGACAAAATTCCTGCGCACCAACCAGGACACCATGATCAACCAGAAGCCCATCGTGTCGATGGGCGACGTGATCAAGAATGGCGACGTGCTGGCGGATGGATGCGCCACAGACCAGGGTTCGCTTGCGCTGGGACGCAACGTACTCGTCGCGTTTCTGCCTTGGCGCGGTTACAATTTCGAGGACGCCATCGTCATCAGTGAGCGCGTGGTTCAGGAAGACATCTACACCTCCGTGCACATCGAGGAATTCGAACTGCAGGTCAGGGACACAAAGCGCGGCGAGGAGGAGCTAACCCGCGAAATTCCGAACGTGTCGGAGGAAGCCACCAAGAACCTCGATGAAAACGGCATCATCCGTACCGGGGCCGAGGTCAAGGCGGGCGACATTCTCGTCGGCAAGGTCACGCCAAAGGGCGAAACCGAACCAACCCCCGAAGAAAAGCTGCTCAAGGCCATTTTCGGAGACAAGGCCGGAGACGTGAAGGACGCCTCGCTCAAGGCCCCGCCCGGCATGAACGGCATCGTCATCGACACCAAGGTGTTCTCGCTTAAAAAGCGAGATCCGAAGACCAAAAAGCGCGACAAGAAACTGCTCGACGACATCGACGCGCAGGCGGAGGAGGGGCGCAGGCAGTACCGGATCCTTCGCGACCAGAAACTCGTCCAGGTTCTCGAAGGCGGAAACTCTTCGGGGATCCGGAAACTGGATTCCCAGAAAGTGCTCGTCCAGAAGGGCACTAAACTGAGCGAAAAGGTGCTCTCCGGTTTGGAATTCGACGCCTTGGATCGCGGCAAGCCGTGGACGACCAGCGACAAGATCGAAACGACGGTCAAGCACATTTTCCAGCGTTACGAAGAGCGTCTGGCCAGGATTGAAGACAAGGTCAAGCGCGAGAAGGACAAGATCATCGTGGGCGACGAGCTTCCGCCCGGCATCGTTCAACTGGTCCGCGTGTACATCGCAAGAAAGCGGAAGCTCCAGATCGGCGACAAGATGGCCGGACGGCACGGCAACAAGGGAGTGGTCGCCAAAGTAGTGCCCGCGGAGGACATGCCCTATATGCCGGACGGTACGCCCGTGGACATCGTCCTCAATCCGCTCGGCGTCCCCTCGCGAATGAACCTCGGCCAGATCCTCGAAACCAGCCTGGGCTGGGCGGCCAAGCTTCTGGGCTGCAGCTATATCTCGCCCGTTTTCAACGGAGCCACGGAAATCGAGGTGCGCGAGGAGTTGAAAAAAGCCGGCCTTTCGCTGGACGGCAAAAGCGACTTGTTCGACGGTCGCACAGGGGATCGGTTCGACAGCCGGGTCACCGTGGGCTATATTTATATGATGAAACTGTCCCATCTGGTTGAAGACAAGATCCACGCTCGGTCCATCGGGCCATACTCGTTGATTACCCAGCAGCCGTTGGGTGGCAAGGCACAATTCGGGGGCCAACGATTCGGAGAAATGGAAGTGTGGGCGCTTGAAGCGTACGGCGCGGCCCACACACTTCAGGAAATCCTCACCGTGAAATCCGACGACGTGAGGGGGCGCACCAAGACCTACGAAGCCATTGTCAAGGGGGAAAATCTCCCGGAACCGAGCCTCCCCGAATCTTTCAACGTGCTGTTGAAAGAGCTCATGGGACTCGGTTTGGATGTGGAATTGCGCTGACGAGGAGGAGCACTCTTTTGGGTTACGATGGTTCAAACATAAAAGAGTTTTCGGCGATTTCGCTGAACCTGGCGTCTCCGGACACCGTCCTGGGATGGAGCCATGGAGAGGTGACGAAGCCCGAGACCATCAATTACCGGACGTACAAGCCGGAAAAAGACGGCCTCTTCTGCGAAAAGATCTTCGGACCGGTCAAGGATTACGAGTGCCACTGCGGCAAGTACAAGCGAATCCGGTACAAGGGCATCATCTGCGATCGCTGCGGAGTCGAAGTGACCACCAAATCCGTGCGGCGCGAGCGCATGGGGCACATCAGCCTGGCCGTGCCGATCGTCCACATCTGGTACTTCCGCTCCGTGCCCTCGAAAATCGGCTACATCCTCGACATGTCGATCACGGGCCTTGAAAAAATCATTTATTACGAATCTTATGCCGTGATCGAACCCGGAGAATCCGGCCTTAAAACGGGACAGCTGATCAGTGAGAACGACTATCACGAGGTCCGCGAGTCCCTGAAGGAAAAAGAGGCCAAGCTTCCGAAAGACGAAGATGGCGTGGCGAAGAAGCGGTTTTCCGCCCGGATGGGCGGCGAGGCCATCCGCGAGCTGCTCCAGAAGGTCGAAATCGACACGCTTTCGCGCGAACTCCGCGTCCAGATCCAGACGGAGTCTTCGGTCCAGCGCAAACGCGACGCGCTGAAGCGCCTCCATGTGATCGAGGCCTTCCGTAAGACCGAAAGCGGAAAGCCGAACAAATGCGAATGGATGGTCATGTCGGTGATTCCTGTGATTCCCCCGGAACTCCGGCCGCTCGTTCCGCTCGAAGGCGGACGTTTCGCGACGTCCGATTTAAACGATCTCTACCGGCGCGTGATCATCCGTAACAACCGCCTGAAGAAACTGCTCGAAATCCGCGCTCCCGAAGTCATCCTGAGAAATGAAAAACGGATGCTCCAGGAAGCGATCGATTCCCTGTTCAACAACGGTAAGCGCAGGGCGGCGGTCCGCGGCGAAGGCAACCGTCCCCTCAAATCCCTTTCCGACATGCTGCGTGGCAAGCAGGGCCGGTTCCGTCAAAACCTGCTCGGGAAGCGCATCGATTATTCAGGCCGTTCGGTGATCGTAGTCGGGCCGGAGCTGAAAATGGACCAGTGCGGCCTTCCCAAGGAAATGGCCCTGGAACTTTTCAAGCCCTTCGTGATCCGTCAGCTCGTCGAGCGGAGCATTGTCAAAACCGTCAAGTCCGCCAAGAAGCTCGTCGAACGTCGCGGAGACGAGGTGTGGGACATCCTCGAGGAGATCATCCAGGACCACCCGGTCCTCCTCAACCGCGCCCCGACGCTCCACCGGCTCGGCATCCAGTCGTTCCAGCCCATCCTCGTCGAAGGCAAGGCCATCTCCATCCATCCCCTGGTCTGCGCGGCGTTCAACGCCGACTTCGACGGCGATCAGATGGCCGTTCACGTGCCCCTTTCCGTTGAAGCCCAGATGGAAGCCAAAATCCTGATGTTGTCCAGCCACAACATCCTTTCCCCCGCCAATGGCAGGCCGCTGGCTATCCCCAGCCAGGACATCGTTCTCGGCTGCTATTACCTGACCAAGGCGAAAAAGGGCGACGTCGGAGAAGGCAAGCTGTTTGCCGACACCAATGAAGTCCTGAGCGCGTATTATGACGATAAAATCGGACTTCACTCGAAAATCAAGGTGCGCGTCCTGGGCAAACGGATCGAAACCACCACGGGCCGGGTCCTGTTCAACGAAATTGTACCCAAGGAATTGGGATTCGTCAACGAGCTTCTCACCAAGAAGCGGATGGAGGAGATCATCGCCTCGTCCTACAAGGCCGCGGGAAATCCGCGCACGGTCCGATTCCTCGACGACCTGAAGGAGCTCGGGTTCACCTTCGCCATGAAGGCCGGCGTCACCATCGGGCTTGACGACGTGATCATCCCGAAGGAAAAGGTCATCATGGTGGAGAAATCCTCCAACGAGGTCGAACGCATCCGGACCCTGTACGAGAAGGGCGTGATCACAGACGGAGAACGTTACAACAAGGTCATCGACGTCTGGACCCGGACCACCAACCAGGTGGCGGAACACCTCTTCGACCACCTTCGCGAATCCATGGATGGATTCAACCCCGTTTACATGATGGCCGACTCGGGCGCGCGCGGCAGCAAGGAACAGATCCGCCAGCTCGCCGGTATGCGCGGCCTCATGGCCAAGCCACAGAGAAAGCTCACGGGCGGCACGGGCGAAATCATCGAATCACCGATCACGGCGAATTTCCGGGAAGGGCTTACGGTTCTCGAATACTTCATCTCCACCCACGGTGCCCGCAAGGGACTCGCGGACACGGCCCTCAAGACGGCTGATGCCGGGTACATGACGCGCCGTCTGGTCGATGTGGCACAGGACGTGGTCGTCCTCACGGACGACTGCGGCACCATCATGGGTCTGCACGTCACGGACCTGAAGGAAGGCGAAGAGATCATCGAACCGTTGCGCGACCGCATCCTCGGCCGGGTGACGTCCGAGGATGTCTATGACCCGGAAACCGGCGACATCCTCGTCGAAACGGGATTGCTGATCGACGAGGAAACGGCCGACATCATCGTCGCCAAGGGCATCGACACCGTGGGCATCCGGTCGGTGCTCACCTGCGAGGCCGAACACGGCGTGTGTTCGAAATGCTACGGCAGGAACCTCGCCACCGGATCCCCGGTCCACGTGGGCGAAGCCGTCGGCGTGATGGCCGCCCAGTCCATCGGGGAACCCGGCACGCAGCTCACGCTCCGGACATTCCACATCGGCGGAACGGCCAGCCGAATCGCCGCGGAATCCGAAGTGGTCGCCAAGGCGGACGGGCTCGTCAAATACGAAAACGTCCAGACCGTGGCCCAGCCGAGCGGGGTGCTGATCGCCCTTCGCCGGAACGGACAAATCAAGATTCTCGACGAAGATAACCGCGTCGTGGCCAGGTTCACCGTGCCCTACGGCGCCAACATCCTGATCCAGGACGGCTCCGAGATCAAGAAGGGACAGGTCCTGTTCCGCTGGGACCCATACTCAGACACCATTCTGGCCAACACGGACGGAAAGATCAAATTCGTCGACATCAAGGAAAACATCACGTACCGCGAGGAAGTGGACGACACGACGGGACAAAGGCACCGCGTCATCATCGAGTCGAAGAGCAAGGAGCTCTCGCCGCACATTCTCATCATGGACTCCTCAAATAAAAAACAGGGATCTTACATCATCCCGACCCGTGCGCACCTCATGATCAAGGACGGCCAGGAGGTCAAGGCCGGCGATCCGCTGGTCAAGATCCCCCGCGAATTCTCTAAAACGCGAGACATCACGGGCGGTCTTCCGAGGGTGGCCGAGCTGTTCGAGGCGAGACGGCCCAAATCACCGGCCGTGGTCAGCGAAATCGACGGAACGGTGAAATTCGGAACGGTCCGCCGCGGCGTCCGCAAGGTCACGGTCGTGTCGCGCGATGGACGAGACAACCGCACCTACCTGATCCCCTATGGGAAGCACCTGCTTGTGCACGAGGGAGACATCGTCCACGCCGGCGAAAAAATCTCCGAAGGTTCAGTGACGCCACACGACATTCTCGCCATCCTCGGTGCGAACCGGGTGCAGGAATACCTCGTCAATGAGATCCAGGAAGTGTACCGGCTTCAGGGCGTCCGGATCAACGACAAGCACATCGAGGTCATCGCCCGGCAGATGCTGAGGAAGGTCCAGGTCGAAGACCCGGGCGACACCGACTTTTTGGAAAACGACGAAGTCGAACGGCTGTACTTCCTCCGTCAGAACGAGGAGATATTGAACAAGGTGGCGATCCAGGATCCCGGCGATTCAAAATTCCGCGAGGGAGAAGTGATCGATAAGGTCAAGGTCACCGCGGTCAACGAAAAACTCGAACAGGGCGGGAAAAAAACAGCCGGGTTCCGTCCGGCCAAACCGGCGACCTTCCACCCCCTGCTGCTCGGCATCACCAAGGCCGCGTTGAGCACCGATTCCGTCTTATCTGCCGCGTCCTTCCAGGAAACCACGAGGGTGCTGACCGAAGCCGCCGTGAAGGGTCGGATCGACAAACTTATCGGTCTCAAGGAGAACGTGATCATCGGGCACCTCATCCCGGCCGGAACCGGCCTGAAAAAATTCAGGCATCTGCGGGTATGGGCCGATAAAACGGAGGATGGCCCGTCCGAACCTGTCCAAAAAGAGGAACTGGTCAAATGATGGAGGAAGTTCATTGCCAACGCTGAACCAACTGGTCCGAAAGGGCCGGCAAAAACCCCCGAAAAAAACCAAGGCGCCGGCTCTCCGCAACTGTCCCCAGAAACGGGGGGTATGCACGCGCGTGTACACCACGACTCCCAAGAAACCCAATTCGGCGCTCCGGAAGGTCGCCCGCGTTCGGCTGTCGAACGGATTCGAGGTCACTGCCTACATCCCGGGCGAGGGGCACAACCTCCAGGAGCATTCCATCGTGTCCATCCGCGGAGGACGAGTCAAGGACCTTCCCGGAGTCAGATATCACATCATCCGGGGAACATTTGATACCAGCGGTGTTGAAGACCGCAAACGCAGCCGGTCGAAATACGGCGTCAAACGCAAGAAGTAGCCGGAGTAACTTGAATGTCCAGAAGAAGAAGAGTTCAGAAGCGGCAGGTCCTGCCAGATCCGGTGTACCGCAGCCAGGTGGTCACCAAGTTCATCAACGGCATCTCGCGCCAGGGCAAGAGGAGCGTGGGAGAGGGTATATTTTACACGGCCATGGAAATCATCCAATCCAAGATCAGCACGGAAGGGATCAAGGTTTTCGAAAAGGGCCTCGACAACGTGAAACCGGTCCTCGAGGTCCGGTCACGCCGGGTCGGTGGCGCCACCTACCAAATACCGGTGGAAATCCGCCCTGCCAGACAGCAGGCTCTGGCGATCCGCTGGATCGTCGTGAACGCCAGCGCCCGATCCGAAAAAACGATGGCGGAGCGCCTCGCCGCGGAATTGATGGCCGCGTCCAAGAATGAAGGCTCTTCAGTAAAAAAGAAGGAAGACACCCACAAGATGGCCGAAGCCAACAAGGCCTTCGCCCATTTCAGATGGTAAATCTATAATCCGTAGAAATGATCAGAAATGTCAGTCGCCGTAACGCTTGAAAAAACCCGCAACATCGGCATCATGGCCCACATCGATGCCGGCAAAACCACCACGACGGAACGGATCCTTTTCTACACGGGCAAAGTCCACCGCATGGGGGAGGTGCATGAGGGCGCGGCGACCATGGACTGGATGGAGCAGGAAAAGGAACGGGGCATCACCATCACTTCGGCGGCCACTACGTGTTTCTGGCGGGACCATCGCATCAACATCCTCGACACGCCCGGGCACGTCGATTTCACGATTGAGGTCGAGCGGTCCCTGCGCGTACTCGACGGCACCGTGGCCATCTTCTGCGGGGTCGGGGGAGTGGAACCCCAGTCCGAAACCGTCTGGCGCCAGGCGAACAAGTACCGCGTTCCGCGGCTCGCGTTCATCAACAAGATGGACCGCGTCGGAGCGGATTTCGAGAATGCGGTTCAGATGATCCGCGAGCGGCTTAACGCCCGTCCGGTTCCCATCCAAATCCCTATGGGTTCGGGGGAGCTGTTTACGGGGCTCATTGATCTGATCAAGATGAAGGCCGTCGTCTACAATGAATCTTCCCTGGGAGCGGAATGGGAGGAAACGGATATCCCCCGCGACCTGGTTCAAAAAGCCGAGCAGTACCGCCACGCAATGATCGAGGCCGCGGCCGATTTCGACGACAGGCTCATGGAAACCTATGTGGAAGGCCGCGAGCCGGCGGAACAGGAACTCCGGGCGGCACTGCGCAAAGGCACCCTGCGTGATCAGATGGTTCCCGTCCTTTGCGGCGCCGCGTTTAAAAACAAGGGCATTCAAAGGTTGCTCGACGCGGTGGTGGATTTTCTGCCGTCTCCGATGGACAAGCCGCCCGTTGAGGGCAAAGACCCTAAAAAGGAGACGGTCCTGAAGCGCAAGCCCGGCAACGACGAGCCGTTCTGCGCGCTGGCCTTTAAAATCATCACCGACCCCTACGTGGGCAAGCTGACCTATTTCCGCGTGTATTCCGGTTCCGTGCCCACCGGATCTTACGTCCTCAATCCGCGCGAAGGCCACAAGGAACGCCTGGGGCGCATCCTGTTGATGCACGCCAACAAGCGGGAGGATCTTGAAGCCGCCTCCACCGGGGACATCGCCGCTGCGGTTGGACTCCGGTTCACTAAAACCGGGGACACGCTCTGCGACGTCAAGCATCCCATCGTTCTGGAATCCATGGTATTCCCCACGCCGGTGATTTCCGTGGCCATCGAGCCGAAGACGAAGGCCGACCAGGACAAGATGATGGAATCGATGTCGCGGCTCATGGAGGAGGATCCTACGTTCCGCGTCCATTCCGACGAGGAAACCGGACAGACTTTGATTTCCGGAATGGGCGAGCTTCACCTGGAGATCATCGTGGACCGTCTCGTGAGAGAGTTCAAGATGCAGGCCAACATCGGCAGGCCCCAGGTCGCCTACAGGGAAACCATCACCAAGCCGGCTTCCGGCGAGGGCCGCTTCATCCGGCAGACAGGCGGCAGGGGCCAGTACGGCCACGTGATCATCCAGGCCGAGCCCGCGGAAAAGAGCGCCGGATTCGTGTTCGAAAACCGCGTCGTCGCGGGCGCCATTCCCAAGGAATTCATTCCCGCGGTGGCGGAGGGCATGAAGGAGGCGATGAACAACGGCGTGATCGCGGGGTATCCCCTGGTTGATATCAAGGTAGTGATCAAGGACGGGTCCTCCCATCCCGTGGATTCATCGGAAATCGCGTTTAAAATCGCCGGGTCCATGGCGCTGCAGGACGCGGTGAAGAACGGCGGACCGATCCTTCTTGAGCCGGTGATGAGCGTGGAAGTCATCGTTCCCGAGGATTATCTCGGAGATGTGCTTGGCGACCTAAACGGCCGCAGGGCCCAGATCACCGGCATTCATCAGCGGCACGACGCACACTCGGTGGACGCCATCGTCCCATTGAAGGAGATGTTCGGATACGCCACCGACCTCCGCTCACGCACCCAGGGACGGGCCGTTTTCACGATGCAGTTCTCGCACTATTCGGAAGTGGCGACTAGCGAAACACAGAAGATGTTTGAATTTGCAAAAGACGTTGCATAAAGAGCATTGATAGGAGGGTTTTATCCATGGCAAAGGCGAAGTTTGAGCGGAACAAGCCTCACGTGAATATAGGCACGATCGGTCACGTGGACCACGGGAAGACGACGTTGACGGCTGCGATCACGCAGATTCTTGCGAAGAAGGGATTGGCGAAGGCGAAGTCGTACGACGAGATCGACAACGCGCCGGAAGAGAAGGCGCGTGGGGTGACGATCAACGTACACCACGCGGAATACGAGTCGGAGAAGCGGCATTACGCGCACGTGGACTGTCCGGGTCACGCGGATTACATCAAGAACATGATCACGGGCGCGGCACAGATGGACGGAGCGATACTGGTGGTGAGCGCGGCGGACGGTCCGATGCCTCAGACGCGGGAGCACATTCTTTTGGCGCGTCAGGTGAACGTGCCGTCGATCGTGGTTTTTTTGAACAAGGTGGACATGGTGGACGATCCGGAGCTGGTGGAGTTGGTGGAGTTGGAGGTTCGGGATTTGCTGAAGGTGTACGAGTTTCCGGGAGACGAGATACCGATCATCCGGGGGAGCGCGTTGAAGGCGCTGGAGTCGCCGGATTTGAACAACGAGTGGTGCAAGAAGATTTTGGAATTGGTGGCGGCGGTTGACAGCTACATTCCGCAGCCCGTGCGGGAGATCGACAAGCCGTTTTTAATGTCGGTAGAGGATGTTTTCAGCATCACGGGCCGCGGGACGGTGGGGACCGGCCGTATCGACCGTGGCAAGGTGAAGGTGGGCGAGGAAGTGGAGATCGTGGGTTTGGGAGTGAACCGGAAGACGGTAGTGACGGGCGTGGAGATGTTCCGGAAGCTTTTGGACGAGGGTCAGGCGGGCGACAACGTGGGGTTGCTGCTTCGGGGGGTTGAGAAGGACGAGCTGAAGCGGGGGATGGTGGTGTCGCGTCCCGGGAGCATCACGCCGCACATGAAGTTTTCGGGAAACGTGTACGTGTTGAAGAAGGAGGAAGGCGGTCGCCACACGCCGTTTTTCACGGGATACCGGCCGCAGTTTTTCTTCCGGACGACGGACGTGACGGGTTCGATCAAGCTTCCGGAGGGTGTGGAGATGGTGATTCCGGGAGACAACGTGGACATGGAAGTGGAGCTGTTGGAAACGATCGCGATGGAGGAGGGTCTGCGGTTCGCGATCCGCGAGGGCGGACGGACCGTGGGCGCCGGCGTGGTCGGAAAAATCATCAAGTAGCAAATCATCGATTTGAATAGGAGACGTTTCGTGGCGGGTCAAACCATTCGCATCAAGTTAAAGGGATACGATCACATCCTGATCGACAAGTCGACCGAACGGATCGTGAGGACGGCGAAGTCCACCGGCGCGGCCATATCCGGTCCGATTCCGCTTCCCACGAAGCGGTCCCTCTACACGGTCCTGCGGTCCCCCCATGTGGACAAGAAGTCGCGCGAGCAGTTCGAAACCAGGATCCACAAGAGATTGATCGATATTCTGAATGCATCTCCGAAAACCGTGGATGCTCTAATGAAACTGGAGCTTCCCGCCGGCGTGGATGTGGAAATCAAAGTCTGAGTCAGAAGGATTGGAGACGAAAACTATCATGCGTGGCCTTTTGGGTAAAAAAATCGGCATGTTGCGTTACTTCGACGAATCGGGATCACCGAAGGTGGCGACGGTCATCGAAGCGGGTCCCTGCACGGTCGTCCAGGTGAAAACCCGGAAAACCGACGGGTACGACGCCGTCCAGCTGGGATTCCACCAGAAAAAGGAAAAGGGTGTCACCAAGCCGCTGATGGGCCATTTCAAAAAGGCCAACGTGGCGCCGAGCCGAATTCTGAAGGAATTCCGCGATTTTCTCGGCGAAGTCAAGCCCGGAGACCAGGTCAAGGTGGACATCTTCACGGTCGGCGAGCGGGTTCACGTCACCGGAATGTCCAAGGGCCACGGATTCAGCGGCGTCGTGAAGCGGCACAAGTTTGCCGGCGGCCCGAAGTCGCATGGACAGTCCGACCGGGTGCGTGCGCCGGGATCCATCGGCTCATCGTCCTACCCCAAGCGCGTGTTTAAGGGGTTGAGGATGGCCGGCCGGATGGGGAACGAGCAGAAAACCATCCGCAACATGCAGATCATCAAGATCGTTCCGGACCGCAACCTCCTGCTCGTGCGGGGCGGCGTGCCCGGAGCGCGTAACAGCTACGTGGAAATCCGAAAGTAAATGATGAAATGGGTGGCAGCGTGAAATTAGACATATACAAAATCGACGGTACGAAAACGGGCGAACAGTTGGACTTGGCTCCGGCGATCTTCGAAATCGAACCCAACGACCACGTGGTCTGGCTGGCCGTGACGGCCGAAAGGGCCAACGCCCGCCAGGGCACGTCGTCCACCAAGACGAGGGGGGAGGTAAGAGGCGGCGGCAAGAAACCTTGGCCGCAGAAGGGCCGCGGCACGGCTCGTGCCGGATCCACCCGATCGCCAGTCTGGGTCGGCGGGGGACGCGTGTTTGGTCCCGTTCCCCACACCTACAAAAAGCGAATTCCGCTGAAAATGCGCCGGCTGGCGAGAAGATCGGCGCTTTCGAGCATGGCCAAGGGGAACAAGATCCGGCTGGTCGAAGATTTCTCGCTAGAGGCTCCCAAGACCAGACAGATGGCGGGGATTCTGAAAGCCCTCGAACTCAGCACCAAGAAAACCCTGCTCCTGACGCCGCAGGCGAACCGAACCCTCTGGCTCTCGGGACGGAACATTCCAGCGATGACCGTGCGGGAAGCAAGCGGTTTCTCAACCTATGACGTGGTCAACGCCGAAATGCTTTTGATCCAGAAAAGCGCGCTTGGCAAAATCAACGAGGTTCTTGGAAAGTGAAAGCCAATCGAAACATCATCGTCCGGCCGCTCATCACCGAAAAGGTCTCCGAGCTCCAGGAAACGGAGCGCAAGGTGGCGTTCGTCGTGAACCCGGACGCCAACAAGATCGAGATCAAACGGGCGGTTGAAAAAAGGTTCAATGTGAAGGTGGAGAAGGTGGCCACGGCCAATTTCATGGGCAAGGTCAAAAAAATGGGACGGTTCGAAGGCCGAAGACCCGGTTTTAAAAAGGCCGTCGTGACGCTCAGAGAAGGTTTTAAAATCGAATTTTTCGAGGGTAAATAACTCATGCCGGTGAAGACATTCAGACCGATCACTCCTTCGCTGCGGTACAAAACGGTTTCGACCTTCGAGGAAGTGACCAAGGACAAGCCCGAAAAATCGCTCGTCATACGATTGAAAAAATCCGGAGGACGGAATAACCGTGGCCGGATCACCTCGCGGAGGCGGGGCGGTGGACACATCCGCTTGTATCGGATCATCGATTTCAAGCGGGACAAGGACGGGATTCCGGCGAAGGTCAGCGCCGTCGAATACGATCCAAACCGCTCGGCGCGCATCGCCCTGCTCACCTACGCGGACGGCGAAAAGCGCTACATCCTCGCGCCGGACGGAGTCCGGGTCGGCGATCAGCTCATGTCGGGAGCCGAGGCGGAGATCCGCCCCGGGAACGTCCTCCCGCTCAGCAAAATTCCGCTCGGAACCGAAGTGCACAACGTCGAGCTGAAACCGGGACGCGGAGGACAGCTGATCCGGAGCGCCGGTACAGTCGCGCAGCTCATGGCACGTGAAGGGGAATACGCACAGTTAAAAATGCCCTCCGGAGAGGTCCGGATGATCCGTGCCATGTGCAGGGCGACCATCGGGCACGTCGGCAACATGGATCACATCAACATCACCATCGGCAAGGCCGGACGCTCGCGCTGGCTCGGCAGACGTCCAAAAGTCCGGGGCGTGGTGATGAATCCGGTCGACCATCCCATGGGAGGCGGGGAAGGAAAGTCCTCGGGAGGACGACACCCGACCACGCCCTGGGGGAAGCCCACTAAGGGGTACAAGACGAGGAAGAAGCGCAACAAATCGGACAAATATATCGTGAAGCGAAGAAAATAGGGGATCTCCGATGCCACGTTCAGTCAAAAAAGGCCCGTACCTCGATCCGAAGCTGGTTGAAAAAATCGAGGCATTGAACAAGTCGAACACCAAAAAGGTGATCAAGACGTGGGCCAGGCGGTGCACGATTCCGCCGGAATTCGTCGGACACACCATAGCCGTGCACAACGGCAACAAATTCATCCCGGTTTTCGTCACCGAAAACATGGTCGGGCACAAGCTCGGAGAATTCGCCCCTACCCGGATCTTCAGGGGACACAGCGGCAGGAAGACCGAACAGGCAGCCAAGGTCGCCTAAGCAAGGAGTTGAACCACGTCATGGAAGCAAAAGCAGTCGCGAAATACATCCGCATGTCGCCTCGAAAGGTCCGGAAGGTTGCGGACATGATCCGGGGAAAATCGGTCAACGAGGCCATCACGGCCCTGCACTTTATTCCACAGCGTGCCTCGCTGCCTGTTGAAAAAATTCTGCGGTCGGCGGCGGCCAACGCGGTCAACAAGGAGGAGGGCGCCAAGATCAATCCCGACGATCTGGTGGTCAAGGAGGTTCACGTGGATCAGGGCCCCACGATGAAGCGCTTCAGCCCGGGCCCCATGGGAAGGGCTTCGCTCATCCGGAAACGGTCGAGCCACATCACGGTCGTGGTGACCGATCAGAAGAAGAGAAAGAAGAAAAAGTAAGGGTGTTGGGTCGTTAAAGGCAATTTTTGGAGGACGCTTTGGGACAAAAGACGAATCCGATCGGATTTCGGTTGGGAATCAATAAAACGTGGAAATCGCTGTGGTTTGATGAAAGGCACTTCGCGAAAAAACTCAGCGAAGACATGATGCTGCGGCAGTACGTTCAAAACCGGTTGAACAACGCAGGCATTTCGCTGGTCGAAATCAAGCGTACGCCCAAGCGCATCACGCTGACGATCCACACGGCCAGGCCGGGAATCGTCATCGGGAAGAAGGGCACCGAAGTCGACAAGCTCAAGGAAGAACTTCAGCGGCTCACGTCCCAGGAAGTGCAGCTGAACATCCACGAAATCAAGCGTCCCGAACTGGATGCCGTCCTGGTGGCGGACAACGTGGCCAGGCAGCTTGAATCCAAAGTATCCTTCAGGAGGGCCATGAAGCGCGCCATCACGTCCACCATGCGCATGGGGGCCGAAGGCGTCAGGATCCGCTGCGCCGGACGGCTCGGCGGAGCCGAAATGGCCAGAACCGAACAATACAAGGAAGGCCGAATCCCCCTTCACACCCTGCGCGCCGACATCGACTACGCGCGAGCCACGGCAATGACCACGTATGGCACGATCGGGGTGAAGGTATGGATCTGCAAAGGGGAGCTGTTCGGAACCCCCTGACGCAAAGGCGACAGGTTTTGCACTGATTTATAGCGGGAGTTTTTCATCATGTTAATGCCAAAGAAAACAAAATGGAGAAAACAGCAGAGAGGGCGGATGCGGGGCAAGGCCTATCGCGGGTCGTCCCTTGCGTTTGGAACCTACGGATTGCGCGCGCTGGAACCCGCGTGGGTGTCCAGCCGGCAGATTGAAGCCGCCCGCGTCGCCATCACCCGGTACGTCAAACGCGGCGGAAAACTCTGGATCCGGATCTTTCCGGACAAACCCGTCACGGTCAAGCCGGCTGAAACCCGAATGGGAAAAGGCAAGGGCAATCCGGAATTTTGGGTCGCCGTGATCAAGCCGGGACGGATGATGTTCGAACTGGAAGGCGTTCCGAAGGAAGTGGCCAAGGAAGCCATGAGGCTCGCCTCGCACAAGCTGCCCCTTAAAACGAAGTTTGTCGCTTCCCTTAAGGGAGAAACGGCCTGATATGAAAAAGAACGAGTTGAAACAGATGCCTTTGGATGAATTGAAAATCCGTTTAAAGGACGCCGAAGAGGAAATGGGGAATCTGAAATTCCAGCTGGCGTTGCATCAATTGGACAACCCGGTCAAGGTGCGTCTGTTGAGGAAGGAAATCGCCCGGATCAGGACGCTTCTGCGCGAGCAGGAACTGGGTCTGGGTCAAAAGAAAGCCCAGAAGTGAGGAGCGGCATGGCGGAAAGAGCGAAAAGAAAGACGGTCGTCGGCAAAGTAGTCAGCAACAAGATGGACAAAACGGTTTCGGTGGCGGTGGAACGGCGTTACCGCCATCCCCTGTATGGGAAATACCTCAAACGGACATCCAAGTTCATGGCCCACGACGAAAAGAACGAATGCAAGATCGGCGACACCGTCCGAATCATGGAAACGAGGCCCCTCAGCCATCTGAAGCGCTGGAGGCTGGTTGAAATCGTGGAACGGGTTAAGTGACGGTCGATTACAGACGAGGAGAACATGATTCAGCAGTATACGCGGCTTAACGTCGCAGACAATACCGGCGCCAAGAAGGTGATGTGCATCAAGGTACTGGGCGGAACCAGGAGACGGTACGGATCCGTTGGGGACATCATCGTGGTCTCCATCAAGAGCGCCGTTCCGGGTGGCAGCGTGAAGAAGGGCGAGGTCAGCAGAGCGGTTGTCGTCCGGACCAAGAAAGAGGTCGGGCGGATCGACGGCTCATACGTCCGGTTCGACGACAACGCCGCGGTGCTGATCAACGAACAGAACGAACCCAAAGGCACGCGCATCTTCGGCCCAGTCGCCCGCGAACTGCGTGAAAAGCAGTTCATGAAAATCGTTTCACTGGCGCCGGAAGTGCTTTAATCGGAGCTGTGCCAAAAGCCCATGTGATACCCCTGATGCTTACGGCGGGGTGGTTCATTTTTCCGTGGAGATGAAGGTTATGAAAGTGGTCAAAAACGATACCGTCCTTGTGGTCACCGGAAATTTCAAGGGAAAGAAGGGCAAGGTCCTCAAAGTGTTCAGGAAGGAAGAGCGCGTGATCGTCGAGGGCGTCAATTTTATCAAGCGGCATACGCGAAAAAGCCAGAAGAATCCGCAGGGCGGCATCATCGAACGGGAAGCATCCATACACGCGTCCAATGTGAAGGTGGTGTGCGCCAAATGCGGCAAACCGGCGCGCATCGGCCGGATCATGATCGAAAACAAGAAGCGCGTCCGCGCGTGCAAGAGCTGCGGAGAAATGCTCGTCACGTCGAAGTAAGAAGAACCCAGTGGAGTTTGACAATCATGAGTGAAGGCAAAAAAGAATCCGATAACGAACCCCTGAAGGAGTCCCCGAAGGAATCCAGAAAGGAATCCAGAAAGGAATCTTCAAAGGAATCCGTAAAAGAATCCAAGAAGGAATCTCAAAAGGAATCTGCAAAAGAATCCAAGAAGGAATCTCAAAAGGAATCCCCGAAGGAATCTTTAAAGGATTACACCCCGAGACTGCTCGTCCGTTACCAGAAGGAGATAATTCCCGCCCTTCAAAAACGATTCGGATATACCAGCATCATGCAGGTCCCCAGGCTCCAGAAGATCGTCCTGAACATGGGCGTGGGGGATGCCGTCACGGATCCTAAATTCATGGAGGCGGCCGTGGCGGATTTGACCGCCATCTCCGGCCAGAAAGTGGTCGTCACCAAGGCGAAGAAAGCCATTTCCAACTTCAAAATCCGGGAGGGCATGCCCATCGGGTGCTCGGTGATCATGCGGCGTTACCGCATGTACGAATTTCTCGACCGGTTCGCCAATGTCGCCATTCCCCGAATCCGTGATTTTCGCGGTCTCGAAGACAGGGGATTCGACGGACGGGGCAATTACACCCTCGGTGTCCGGGAGCAGATCATTTTCACTGAGATCAATTACGATAAGGTGCTGAAAATCAGGGGTCTCAACGTGACCTTCGTGACGTCCGGGAAAACGGATGAGGAAGCCTATGAGCTGCTCAAGGAGTTCGGCCTTCCGTTCAAGAAACGCGAGAAGGCCGCCGCCGCGTAAGGCAGCAGGAAATCAAACCAGAGGAGTGGTTGAGTGGCACGCAAAGCATTGATCGTCAAATCCAAGAGGGTTCCGAAATTCAAAGTCCGGAAGCACAACCGCTGCAGCCGGTGCGGCAGGGCGCGGGCCTATTTAAGAAAATACGACCTCTGCCGGCTCTGTTTCAGAGACCTGGCATTGAACGGTGAAATTCCCGGAGTGAGAAAAGCGAGCTGGTAATCCATATCAAGAGGAAGTGGTATGTCCAAAACCGATCCAATTTCTGATTTTCTGACGAGAGTCCGCAATGCCGCCTTGGCCAAGCACAGCAAGGTGGACATCCCCGCTTCGAACCTGTTGAAAGAAATCACCAGGATCTTTCTCGAAGAGGGCTACATTCTCAATTACACGACCATTGACGACAACAAGCAGGGCATCATCCGCATTTATCTGAAGTACGGCAGCGACAAGAAAAGCGTCATCAAGGGGATCAGGCGAATCAGTTCCCCGGGGCTGCGGAGATACGTCCGGGTGGAGAACATCCCTCGGGTGCTCAATGGGCTCGGCATCGCCATCCTGACGACTCCCAAAGGAATTCTGACGGACAAGAAGGCCAGGCAGGAAAAGGTCGGCGGAGAAGTCGTCTGTCACGTCTGGTAGAAATTTGATTCAATCGAAAAGGAGCAATCCGTGTCACGCATAGGCAAGCTGCCGGTCGCGATCCCCGAGGGAATTCATGTCGAGTTGAAGGGAGCGGACGTGCTGGTCAAGGGCCCGAAAGGGGAATTGAAACACACTCTCCATCCCGACATCAAGGTGGTGGTGGAATCCGGCATGGTGATGGTCGAAAGGCCCACCAACAACCGGTACCACAAAGCCCTCCACGGGCTGACACGAAGCCTCATCCAGAACATGGTCGTTGGATTGAAAAACGGGTACGTCCGAAAACTCGAGATCGTCGGCGTGGGTTTCCGCGCGGAAGTCAAATCCAAAACACTGATCCTTCAGATCGGATTTTCGCATCCGATTCACTTCATGCCGCCCGACGGTATCACGATCGAAGCCCCGATACCGACCAACATCACGATCAAGGGGGCCGACAAGCAGCTGGTTGGGCAGGTGGCGACCAAAATCCGCGGATTCCGGCCGCCTGAATCCTACAAAGGCAAGGGCATCCGGTTCGAAGGCGAGTATGTGAGAAAGAAAGCCGGAAAAACGACGGCGTAATGCAGAAAAGGCCGAAGGTCATACACGGTCTGAGACCGTGTATGATCGAAGTCATAAAGCAGAAATACGGTTAGCATTTTCATAAAAGGAATTGTCGATTATGAGCAAGTGGACATCGCCCAGACAGGTCAGACGTCAGCGCATCAAAATGCGCATCGCCAAGCGCTTTGTCGGAACTCCCGAACGGCCGAGGTTGGTCGTTTACCGAAGCCTCAAACAGATATACGCCCAGATCGTGGATGATTCCCAGAATCGCACCTTGTTCACGGTCTCGAGCCTGTCCAAGGACATACGGGCCCAGGCCGGAAAATCCAAGGGCAAGACCGATCTAGCCAAACTTGTCGGCAAGGCGGCCGGCGAAGAGGCCAAGAAGCGCAATATCGCGAGCGTGGTTTTCGACCGAAACGGTTACCTCTACCATGGCCGCGTAAAAGCCGTGGCGGATGGAGCCAGGGAAGCGGGACTAAAATTTTAACCGTCAATCAACGGATCTAAAACAAAGAGTGGAGCGGATGTTGGAAAAGATCAATCCCAGTGAACTGGAACTCAAGGAGCGTGTGGTCCATATCAACCGCGTGGCCAAAGTGGTCAAGGGCGGAAGGCATTTCAGCTTTGATGCCGTCGTGGTTGTGGGCGACGGGAAGGGGAATGTGGGCGTCGGACTCGGCAAATCCCGCGAAATCACCGATGCCATCGCCAAGGGCGCGGAGAACGCCAAGAAGAACATCGTTCACGTGAAAATCATCAACGGCACCATCCCCCATGCGATCGAAGCCAAATTCGGTGCCGGGAGGGTTCTTCTGAAGCCGGCCGCTCCGGGAACCGGGGTGATCGCCGGAGGCGCCGTCCGGGCCGTAGTTGAATCGGTCGGAATCCAGAACATCCTGACTAAATCGCTCGGGTCCCCCAATCCCTACAACGTGGTCAAGGCCACGCTCAGGGGGCTCACCACGATGCGTGACGGACTGGTCATTGCGGCCGGAAGGGGCAAACAATTCAAGGAACTGTTTCAATAAAGGCGGCTCTCAATGGCGAAAAAGCTGAAAATCACCCAGATACGAAGCACGATCAAGCGGAAGGAAGACCAGAAAAGGACCATCGAGGCGCTGGGGATTCACCGGTTGAATCATACGGTGATCCAACCCGACGTCCCGCAGATCCGCGGCATGATCCATAAAGTAAAGCATTTGTTAAAGGTTGAAGAAATAAATTTATAATCATCCGGCCGAGGGAATCATGGATTTAGGTCATTTACAATACGCAGAAGGCGCAAAAAAGAAGTCCAAACGGGTCGGACGCGGCATGGGTTCGGGTCACGGAAAAACCTCGTGCCGCGGCCACAAGGGACAACTCGCCCGCACCGGCTCGGGGCACCGTGCCTGGTTTGAAGGCGGCCAGATGCCGTTGCAGAGAAGGGTTCCCAAGCGGGGATTCTTCAACATCACCCGCAGGGCGTATCAAGTGGTCAATGTCGGCGATCTCAAACGGGTCACGGGCGAAAATGCCACCCTGGAATGCCTGTTCGAGGCCAACCTGATACGCAACCGCGTTGAACCGCTGAAAATTCTGGGCAACGGCGAAATCTCAAAGGCCCTTGAAGTCAGTGCACATGCATTCAGCAAAAGCGCCATCCAAAAAATCGAGGCTGCCGGCGGAAAGGTCATTCGGCTATGCTAAAAGGATTCCAAAGCGTCTTTAAAATTCCCGATTTAAAGAACCGCATCCTCTTCACGTTGGGGATCCTGCTTCTCTACCGGATCGGCTGCCACATCCCGACGCCGGGCATCAACGCCGAGGCGTTGAAGGAATGGTTTGATCAGAGCCGGAACACCCTTTTCGGCCTCTACGACATTTTCGCCGGGGGAGCCTTCAGCAAGGCGGCCATTTTCGGCCTCGGCATCATGCCTTACATTTCCGCCTCCATCATCATACAGCTTCTGGGCGCGGTGGTGCCCTATTTCCAGCGGCTCCAGAAGGAAGGCGAGGAGGGGCGCAAGAAAATCACGCAGCTCACCCGGTACGGCACGGTGTTCATCGCCTGCATGCAGGCGCTCGGCGCCAGCCTGTTTCTGGAAAGCCTTCCGCCGACTCGGCTGGGCATTCCGGCGGTTCCCTTTCCGGGCATCGGGTTCAAACTGCTCGTGATGATCACCATGACCGCGGGCACTATTCTGATCATGTGGATGGGCGAGCAGATCACCGAGAGGGGCATCGGCAACGGCATCTCCCTGATCATTTTCATCGGCATCGTGGATCGGTTTCCGCGAGCCATCCTGGATGAGATCAAACAAGTGACCAGCGGCACGCAAAGCGCCATCAAGGAATTATTTCTTTTCGCCGTTCTGCTCTGTCTGATCGGTCTGGTGGTGCTCGTCACGGAAGGCACGCGGAAGATACCGGTTCAATATGCAAAACGGGTGATCGGCCGAAAGGTGTACGGCGGGCAATCCACCTACATTCCGCTAAGGGTTTCCGGATTCGGCGTCATGGCCATCATTTTCGCCCAATCGCTGATGTTCGTTCCGCAGACCATCCGACAGTTCTTCCCGAAGAACGAGTCGCTCCAGAACATATTGAGCTATTTCGACCTGGGGCACCCCATCTACTGGTTTTTTTACGGACTGCTCATCCTGTTTTTCACGTATTTTTACGCGGCGATCGCCTTCAATCCCGTGGACGTGGCGGACAACATGCAGAAATACGGCGGCTTCATTCCGGGTGTGCGGCCCGGCAAGAAAACGGCCGAATACATCGATCATGTGATTTCGCGCATCATGTTTCCGGCGGCCTTGTTTTTCGCCTTCGTGGCCATCATGCCGTATTTCGTCTCGAAATATTTCAACGTCACGTCGGGTTTCTCCGGATTTTTCGGCGGAACCAGCCTTCTCATCATGGTGGGGGTTGCGCTGGACACGCTCCAGCAGCTCGAGTCGCATCTTCTGATGCGACATTACGAGGGTTTCATGAAAAGCGGCCGTATCCGTGGACGCAGAAATTATTGACAGCCCTGACAAAGGATTGGATGAATGGCCGTTTCAAAACGAATAATCATACTCGGGGCGCCGGGAGTGGGAAAAGGTACGCAGGCGAAAGGCCTGCAGGCCGAATTTGGATGGCCCCACATTTCCACGGGCGACATGCTTCGCGACGCGGTGCGAGGGGGAACCGAGTTGGGTAATAAAGCCAAGCAGTACATGGAAAAAGGGGAGCTCGTTTCGGATGACTTGATCGTCCAGATGGTGGGAGAACGTCTGGGAAAGGGTGATTGCGGTCTCGGATTCATTCTGGACGGTTTTCCACGCACCGTGGTTCAAGCCGAGAAGCTCAACGAACTGCTTTCGAAGCTGCGGCTTTCGGTTGACGCCGTCATCTCGGTGGACGTTCCCAAGGAGGAAATCGTCGAGCGTCTTTCCCAGCGCCTGGTCTGCGAAAAACAAAGCCACGTGCTGACCGGCGATCCCGCAAAGAAACCGGGGGATCCCTGCCCGACCTGCCAAAGCCCGCTGATCCGCAGGAAAGACGACGAACCCGAAATCATCCGGCGCCGACTGGAAGTGTACGAAGACCAAACACGTTCTTTGATAAAATATTACGAGGGCCGGAAACTCCTGAAGTCGGTGAACGGCCAGGGCTCATACGAGCGGATATTCGAAAGGATTCTCGCCGCGCTGAACATCGCTTCGATGAAGGCATGATTCCGATTAAAACCGAAGACGAGAAGGAAGCCCTTCGGCGAAGCGCGGCCCTGTTGGTCCGGACGTTCCAGGCCGTCGAGACGATGCTGAAACCGGGAGTGACCACCGGAGAACTCGACGAGATCGCGAACGATACGATCATCTCGGGGAAGGGCCTTCCGGCCTTCAAGGACTACAACGGATACCCGTCCACGATCTGCGTGTCCATCGACGAGCAGGTGGTTCACGGGATACCCGGCACGGTGAGGCTGCGAAACGGTAATCTGGTCAGCGTGGATATCGGCGTGAACAAAGAGGGGCTTTTCACCGATGCCGCCAAAACCTACGCGATCGGCGACGTTTCACCCGAAAAGCGGCGGCTGATGGAGACCACGTACCAGGCGCTTCACAGGGGAATCCAGCACTGCCGGAAAGACACCCATTTGTCCGACATCTCTCACCTGATCCAGCAGTTCGTCGAATCGCGGGGATATTCGGTGGTCCGCGAACTGGTCGGGCACGGCATCGGAAGGGCCATGCATGAGGAGCCCCAGATCCCCAATTTCGGCCCGGCGCACCGGGGGCCCAAGCTGAAAGAAGGCATGGTCCTCGCAATAGAGCCGATGGTCAATTTAGGCTTGGAAGGGATCAAAATATTGGATGATGGATGGACGGTGGTCAGTTCCGATGGATCGCCTTCGGCCCATTTCGAACACACAGTACTCGTGACGGGAGGGAGGCCGGAAATTCTGACCCTTGGAATCGATGACAACCAATCGGGGAGTTTCAATGGCTAAGGAACAGTCCATTCGCGTGGATGGGACCATTCTGGAAACGCTGCCGAACGCGACTTTTCAAGTGCAGCTGGAGAACGGGCACAAGGTTCTCGCCCACATTTCGGGAAAAATGAGGATGCATTTTATCAAGATCCTTCCCGGAGACAAAGTGACCATCGAGATATCGCCTTACGACCTGACAAGAGGCAGAATTGTTTATCGGTATAAATAACCCAAGGTGGATTTCCCATGAAAGTTCGCGCATCCGTCAAAAAAATATGCGACCAGTGCAAGATCATCAAACGGCGCGGCGTGATCCGCGTCATTTGCAAGAATCCCAGACACAAGCAGCGTCAGGGATAGGTTTTTCACAAGCGTTGAAATGGAGGTAATGTGGCTCGTATCGCAGGTGTAGACCTTCCAAAAGAAAAGAGAGTCGAGGCTGCACTGACCTATATTTTCGGCATCGGTTTTTCGACGTCCAAGAAAATTCTGAAGGAAGCCGGTGTGAATCCGGACACACGAGTCAAGGCATTGACGGACGCGGATGTCGCCAAAATCCGGTCCGTCATCGACGCCAACGTCAAGGTTGAAGGCGCCTTGCGCACGGAAACGACCATGAGCATCAAACGGCTCATCGACATCGGCTGTTACCGGGGGCTTCGGCACCGGCGCGGACTGCCCGTCCGCGGACAAAGGACCCGGACCAACGCGCGGACGCGCAAGGGTCGCAGGAGAACCGTCTCGGGAAAACGCAAAAAATAAACCATCCAGGGATTTGAAATAAACAGGAGGCAGTTTTGTCTACCGCACCCAAAAAAGCGACTCGTAAGAAAAAGAAGGACAAAGTCGAAGCGGAAGGCCAGGCGCACATCCAGGCGACTTTCAACAATACGATCATCACGCTGACGGACAATTACGGGAACGTCATTTCGTGGGCCACGGCCGGGCGTTTGGGATTCAAGGGCGCCCGCAAGAACACACCCTTCGCCGCCCAGATCGCCGCCCAGAGCGCGGCAAAGGAAGCCATGGAACTGGGATTGAAAAAGGTGAACGTACTGGTCAAGGGTCCCGGCGCTGGCCGGGAAGCCGCAGTCCGCGCACTGCAGGCCGCAGGGCTTGAAGTCGTCTACATCAAAGACGTGACTCCAATTCCGCACAACGGATGCAGGCCTCCCAAACGTCGCAGGGTATAAACACACTAATTTGAGGGTCGAAGATGGCAAGGTATACAGGTTCTGTTTGCAAAATCTGCCGAAGAGAAGGGGAGAAACTCCAGCTGAAGGGCGCGCGCTGCCTGTCCGCAAAATGCGCGGTGGAGCGGAAGGCCTATCCGCCGGGACAACACGGAAAAATGAGACGGAAAAAGCTGTCTGAATACGGCATGCAGCTGCGCGAGAAGCAGAAAATCAAGAGATATTACGGCCTGCTCGAGTCACAATTTCATGAGACCTTTGAAAAGGCGGGCCGAAAGAAGGGAATCACCAGCGAAGTTCTGCTCAAGATGCTCGAAAGCCGTCTGGACAACGTGACCTACCGGCTGGGATTTGCCGCTTCCCGCATCGCGGCGAGACAGCTTGTCCGGCACCGGCATTTTCTCGTCAACGGCAGCATCATCGACATCCCGTCCTACCAGGTGAAACCGGGGGACGTGATCCAAGTGAAGGAAAAGAGCAGAAAGATGGCTTCGATTCATGATTCCATGCAAAAGATCAAGGAAGGCAAACAGATGCCCTGGCTTCAACTGGACAAGGCAGCCATGCGCGGCACTTTTTTGGAAGTTCCCAACCGGGCGGATATGCCTGTGACCTTCAATGAACATTTGGTGGTCGAACTGTATTCGAAGTAACCCAAGGATTTAAACCCGAGGAACTCCATGAATCGTCTCAATTTACAGATGCCGCAGGGCGTGGAACGGGATGAAACCACCTATTCCAACACCCATGGTAAATTCGTCATACAACCCCTCGAACGCGGATTCGGTGTCACTATCGGCAACTCGCTGAGAAGGGTGCTGTTGTCTTCGCTTCAGGGTTCGGCCATCACGCACATCCGGATCGAAGGGGTGCAGCACGAATTTTCCGCAATCCCCGGGGTGGTGGAAGACGTGTCCGAGACCGTGCTCAACCTGAAACAGGTCCGCCTCAAACTGCTGAACAAGCGGCCGGACCGGGTCATGGTTCAGATGAAGGGGCCGGGCGTGTTCAAGGCCGGAGACATCCAGAAGTTTTCCGCGGACCTTGAAGTCCTCAATCCCGAACACGTGATCGCTACGCTCAATAAAAACGCGGAACTGAAAATGGAATTGAGAATCGGACGGGGACGGGGTTACGTTCCGGCCGAGGAAAACACGACGGCCGACCAGCCGATCGGCACGATCGCCCTGGACGCCATCTTCAATCCCATCCAGAAGGTGAATTACTCGATTGAGAACACGCGCGTGGGGCACAAGACCGATTTCGAACGCCTGATCCTCGAGCTCTGGACCGACGGAAGCATCACGCCCGATGACGCGCTCACGTATGCGGGGAAGATCCTGAAGGACCACATCGAACTCTTTATCTCCTTTGACGTCGAAACGGAGAAGGAGGATGTTCCCGAAGTCGACGAAGAAGCCATCCGCGTCCGTAAACTCCTCAAAATGAATGTCGATGAACTAGAGCTTTCAGTAAGGTCGCACAATTGCCTGAAGGCCGCCAACATTCAGACCATCGGAGATCTGGTCCGGCGCGACGAACAGGAAATGCTCAAATTCCGCAATTTCGGCCGTAAGTCCCTCCAGGAACTTGCGAAGATTCTCGAGGAAAAGGGTCTCCATTTCGGCATGGAAGTCGAAAAGTATTTGAAGGGCGAGTCCGCCTGACTGATTTTGTAGGCTAGGAGAATTGACTGCATGAGACACCGGAAAACGCTTAAAACACTTGGAAGAACATCGGCGCACCGCAAATCCACGCTGGCGAACCTTTCTTCCGCATTGATTGAGAACAAGCACATCCAGACCACGGAGGCCAAGGGCAGGGTTGCGCGCCGGCTGACCGAGCGGCTGATCACCCTGGCGAAAAAGGGAACCCTGCACGCCAGGAGAATCGCGTTCCAGCGGCTGCGCCAGAAGCACGCTGTGAAGATCCTGTTCGATGAAATCGCTCCCCGGTTCGCGGACCGGAAAGGCGGATACACCCGCCTGGTGAAACTGGGCAGACGTTTCGGGGACGGGGCGCCCATGGCCGTAGTGGAACTTATCGGCTTTGAGATGGCAGTCAAGAAGCAGAAGGACAAGCAGGCCAAGGCGGAAGCCAAGGAAAAGAAAGAGGCCAAGAAGGGGAAAGGCTCCGAAAAGGTTCAGGGCGAGGAGCATTCGAAAGAAGCCAAAGGAGTAAAAGCGCCGAAGGATGCGAAATCCGAAAAGGCGTTGAAGGAATCCAAGAAGGAGTCCAAGAAGGAAGCCCCAAAAGCGGCCAAAAAAGAGAAGGATAAGAAGAAATCGTCCAAGGATAAGAAGGAAGAAAAATAATTTTCCGGATCAATCGGGCTGTCAGAAGCCCGTCGTTGATTCGTCATTAGCGGAATAAGTCATTTTCCACGGGCTTCTGACAGCCCGACGGGTCTGTTTCCCCGCCGCTTGCGGCGTCCACGATCCACGTTCTTTGTGATACCCCGTTGCTTGCGGCGGGGTAATTCATTCCCATCGATCCGGCTCGAAGGGCCATTCAAAGGACAACCCTCAAATCAGGGGTTGTCCTTTTTTATTGGATTTCGTGAAGAGAACGCCTTTCTGGGGGGGGAATTCCTTGATGGATCCCTTGCTGCTGAAGAAAAAGAGATCGCCGACCGTCAGGCCGATCGACTGCCGCAGGGGCTTCCAGTTTTCACGGTAGGCGACGCTGTCGATGGACGTGCCGTTGATGTCCTTGTTCACCACGCGCACGCGCTGAGGGCTCGCTCGGTTGATCATGAACGGGGAATGGGTCGTGTACAACAGCTGATTTTTCTGCGAGAGGTTTTCAAGCAGGTTGGCAAGGTCCTTCTGCCCTGAAGGATGGAGGTGGGAGCCGGGTTCGTCCAGCAGAAACAGGTATTCGTTTGTGCGCGCATCGCTCGTGGTTGCGATAAAATTGATGTAAAACGACAGGAACCAGAGAAAACCCGGTGAACGGAATTTAGGCGTGTCGTACACAGTCGTCGAATCGCTGAAATCAATGTAGAGGATTTTACCGTTGACGCGCAGCTTGATTTCGAGGCTCGGCTCCTGGGTCCAGACCTGCTGAATGCGGTGCGTGATTTCCCTGCCGGTCTCCTCGGTGGCCCTCCTTCCGCGCGTGGTGTCCTCAAAAATGATCGAAGGGTCCTCCACTCCACCGATTTTCAAAAGGTTGCGTTCGGTTTCGACGTCCTCCTCATCCTTGATCAGGCTCTCGAGGCTGACATGATCGCGGATGATGGGAATCGAGTCGAAGTACAGGATTTTGGGCAGTAAATCGAACAGCGGCTTGCCGTTTCCCAGCGAAAAGACCTTGTCCCCTGTTTGAATTTTATAATCGGAAATTTTGGGACCTTCCCGCACGAGAATGAACGATTCGATGTCCCGGAATCCCTCATAGAGTCCTCCGAGTCGCGCTATTTCCTCCA
>Ga0315274_10001839_pt1 | contig 32538 bp, 31 predicted proteins | sample YL17G02_20_MG_FD_203700 | JGI IMG/M metagenome (GOLD analysis project Ga0315274, IMG submission 203700) | Sediment microbial communities from Yellowstone Lake, YNP, Wyoming, USA - YL17G02_20 | ecosystem: Environmental > Aquatic > Freshwater > Lake > Sediment | place: USA: Wyoming | collected...
GGAGCCGAGCTATTGAGCGATAGCGAAGGCCATGGAAGCGGTGTAGAACCTGGATAGCAGCCGCGAAGAACCCTCCGGCGTAGGGGGAGCGGGATGTTGCGAAAGCAGATGATGGAACAGGGGAGATCTCATCCGGTCGGTGGCCCACACCCACCGTGACCGCCGGTATAAGCTGAGGAAGCGAAATCCGATGGGAGGCCGGGTGAGAAGTCGGAGGAGGCCATACTACTGTGGACTATCGAGACAACAGAACTCGGTGAGAGGGAAGGGCCTCTGCTTCAACCCAGCCCAGCGGGGAGGTAAGTGACGGTGCATGCCCCAACCGGGCCAATCACACCCCGAGAGAAATCACGACAACTCCAGCGCAGGCTATACCTGGTGGCCAAAAGGATAACCTTGAAAGCACCAGGAAGAAGGTTGTCGGAGAGCCGTATGAGGGAAAACCTCACGTACGGTTCGAGGCGGCAGGGGATGGAAACCAGGACCTGTGTCCCAGGCGCCATCCCTTGACCCTACCAGCCGGCGGCCGCTGCGCTGGCCACGGCTGAGCGCCCAGCCGTTAGGTCAGATAGGAGATGTGGTGAACGGCTTCGAGAGTCTCTTGGCTGTCATCGAGGAGCAACCGCTCAGCCGAAGCCTTCCCAGAGTCCTTTCCACAGCCATCACTATCGGGGCAGACGACCTCGCCTGCTGGACGAAGCTGGAGCTCATGGGCTACTTCCCAGAGAATCCGGCGATGACAGATGAGGTGGTCGTTCCGGAGTACCGGTCTGTCGCCGGCGCGTGGTTCGACGACTTCGGCCGGATGTTTCTCCTTGAGAATCCCGACCTGCATTTCGTTAATGAACTGCGCCTCCGGCACGGGGTCGCGGAACTCGAGGGCCTCGCCACTGCAACCGGCCCTCTTTCTATGAGGGAACTGAACAACGCAGCCGTTATCCGCGAGACTCTAAAGGTGCAAGTGACGACGTTCGAGTTTGATCCTCGTTCGATCTCACAAGTGCTTACCAACATCAGAGTTCACTTGCTGGACAGGGTTTCGGCATACCGCGGCGAGATTGCCCCGCTGCGCGTGACCCGCGAAGCGGTGGAGCCAGAAGTCTTCAAGCTTGCGCCGGAGTTCTACGGGGTCAGCGTTGACCTCAAGGCGCTATGGCGACGACTGTTCGGAAGAGGAAGCTGACTTGTGGCTACTGACCTAACCAGCGCATCCAGCGGACGGCGATAGCGGTACGCTACGAGCGAGCGCATCGGCCGCCGCTGATGCGCCACACGTTATCCGGCTTATAGAACTTCGACTTCCCCTTCAACTCGCCGTCCAACATATGCGGAAGCCACCCCTCAGCCAATTCGCAGGACCTTGGCCCCCCGGATCTTGCGCTCCTTCAGCTCCACCAGGGCCTGATTCGCCTCCTCCAACGCGTACTCTTGGAATTCAGGTCGGATCGGGACCCGGGCCGCGAGTTGCAGGAACTCCTCCACATCCATCCGCGTGACATTGGCCACGGTCTTGATCTCTTTCTCCATCCAGAGGTGGTGTGGATAATCCAGCCCTAACAGCGATTCCTTATCCGCCGCCTCCTTCCGGATCGCATTGATAATCAGCCTGCCCCCTTTTTGGAGACTCTGCAAGCCAGCGACGATGGGGCCCCAGGCCGGCGTGGTGTCGATGGCCCGGTGGACCTTCTCCGGGGCCTCTTCCTCGAAGCTGCCGACCCAGGAGGCGCCGAGTTCCCGGGCAAATGCCCTCTCCCCCTCGGAGCGGGAGAAGACGAAGAGACGGGAGTTGGGGTATCCGTGCTGGACCATCTTCATTACCAGGTGGGCGGAGGCCCCGAATCCGATGAGACCCAGGCGCTCCCCGTCCTGGAGCCCGGAAAGGCGCAGGGAACGGTAACCGATCGCCCCGGCACAGAGGAGCGGGGCGGCCTCGGCGTCGGAGAAGGCCTCCGGGATGGGATAGGCGAAGGCCTCCGGGACCGTGGTGTATTCGGCATACCCTCCGTCCGCGTCCCTTCCCGTGGCCTGAAAGTGCTCGCACAGGTTTTCCTGTCCGCTCAGACAAAGGTGACACCTCCCGCAGGCCGAGTGGATCCAGGCAATCCCCACCCGGTCTCTGACCTTGAACCTGTGGGCCTCAGCCCCGGCTTGCTCCACCCGGCCCACGACTTGGTGGCCCAGGATGATGGGGAGCTTCACCGGCGGGGTCCTTCCCTCGATCTCGTCCAGTTCCGTATGGCAGACCCCACAGGTGGAGACCTTCACCAGGATCTCCTTTGGCTGGGGCAGGGGCATGGGCCAATCCGCTAACTCCAGGGGCGTTGGATTCTCTCGTAGATCATAGAGATGGCGCAAGACCATGGCCTTCATGGCGATTCCCTCCCTCCTCTTTTGAGACAGAAGCCACCGTCTCTTTTATCAGAAATGGGCGAGCAATTCCACAATTTCATGCACCACAAGGTGACGGTTGTTTCTTCCCTGCTCCCACGGTGTCCGAGTCTGCACTATTTTCCTTGAAACGGGCGGGCCAAAGGCCATAGAATACAATGAAGAAGGAGCCGGAAGAAATATACCATGTCCCTTTCATCGGTTCTAAATAAAGACCGGGATTGTCAGTTCCCTCACTTCCTGCTGCTGGAGGCCTCGGCCGGATCGGGCAAGACACAGGCCCTGGCCGAACGGTTCGTCCAGTTTCTCCTCTCCCACATCATCCCCCATCACGACCTGTCTCACCTCCTTGCGGTGACCTTCACCAAGAATGCGGCCCGGGAGATGAAGGAGCGAATCCTGAAGATGCTCAAGCAGTTGGCCTTGGGACAGGATCAGGGATTGCGGGAGAAGGTACTGAATCTGGTGAGTTCGAAACCGAATGAGCTGGCCGCCCGGGCCCGCGAGGCGGTAGACCAGATCATCGCGCGATACTCCGATTTCCAGGTTCAGACCATCGACAGCTTCACCTGGCAGGTGCTGAACTCCTCCGCCTGGGAGCTTGACCTCCGTCCGGACCTGGAGGTGTGTATGGATTACGACGACCTAGTAAACTACGCCTTGGCCATGTTGGTCAGGGAGGTGGGGCCGGACAAGGATCCGGAGCTGACCCAGATGATGGAAGGATCGCTGCGGTTGTTGAACCAGCAAGGCGGAAAAAGCTTCATCTGGAACCCGGAGGCCAGGCTGAGAGAGAGATTCACAAAATTCCTGGAGCTGGAGAGCAAGGAGAGTCGGCGATTGGTGTTTGTGGACTATCGCGATCAGATGAAGGATTGCCTGCAGGTGATCCGGGAGACCTACGAGGCAATCACCGCCTTGCCTCTGGAAAGGAGAAAGAAAGGGGAGAGCCTTGCCAGCCACCTGGAACGAAGGGACATCCACGAACTTCTGAAGAGGACCTACAGCTCCTACACCGTTCCCGTTCTGAAACCCGAGTCCAAGGCGCCCCCGGACAAGATGGACCTATTTGAGGGGGCCCGAGAGAAATGGCTGAATTTGAGCCAGGTGGTGGGCAGGCTGGCAAGTTGTTATGCGCAGGGCCACTATCACCCATACGGGGGGCCTTACGAGCGGTTCAAGAGATCCCTCGACCACGCGAAACAGAGGATCGGGGCTATTCACATCGACGATATCGGAAAGAGCCTTTCGGAGCACCTGGCGCAGGAAGCGGTGATTCCGGAGGTTTATATCTGGCTCGGGGAACGATTGTATCACTTTCTGATCGATGAGTTTCAGGATACTGATCCGATTCAGTGGGCGAGCCTGTGGCCTCTGATTGAGGAATCCCTGGCTAAGGATGGCTCGTTCTTCGCGGTGGGCGATCTGAAGCAGGCAATCTTTATGTTTCGCAAGGCTGATTACCGAATCATGCGGGACCTGATCCTGCAGATTAAAGATCCAACTCAGCTTGAAGGCTGGCTCCCTCCCAGCGTGAGGGGGCGGACGAAGTTGGCCACCCTGGGCCGTAACTATCGGAGTGGGGGTGTTATCCTCGATTATGTGGATCATGTCTTCAAGGGGAGGCTGAAGCAGTTGGTGGGCACGGACCTCCTGAAAGAGGATCTGACGGGATTAGCCGATTATGAACAAGAGCCCCTGGAGAAGAGAAAGGATCAGGGCTATGTCCAGGTGCGCCGGTTCCCCTTAGATTCCGAGGATACGGCGGAGGATTTCCCTCCCGTGCGCGAAGCCCTGTCGAAGATTATTCTGGATGCTAAATCCCGGGGTTATCGTTATCGGGAGATGGCAATCCTGGCCGGGGAGAACAAGCAATTAGAAGTGGCCTTGGGATGGTTGACCGAGGAGGGAATCCCGGCCACGGCCTCCAGCTCGCTGGACATCCGCAACCGACGGGTAGTTGCGGAATTGATTGAGCTCTTGAGGTTCCTGGACTCCCCGGTGGATGACCTGGCCTTTGCCAGTTTCGTGGGGGGCGAGATCATGACCAGGGCAACCAGCCAGGAGGATCTGCCCGCTGGCCCTGATCTGCTTGGCCAACTCCTCCTGGAGGGAGAAGGCGCGGTGGGCCCCCAAGGGTATCTTTATGGGAGGTTCCGAGAAAAGCCGAGCCTGCAACCTTTATGGGAAAGGTATCTTGAGCTCCTCTATCAAAAGACGGGTTACCACCCGCTTTACGACCTGATCTCCCTCGCCCTCAGGGTCTTCAGGGTCTTTGAAAACTTCCCGAAGGAGGCAGCCCCGCTGGTCAAATTTATGGAGGCGATCAGATCTCTGGAGTCGAGGGGGATGAACAGCATCAGGGATTTCCTGGAACTGGCCTCAAAAGAGCGGGAAGAGCTCTTTGAGATGGAGCTCCCGGAATTCAACGATGCTGTCCAACTCTTGACCTTCCACAAAGCGAAGGGGTTGGGCTTCCCGGTGGTGATCAACCTGCTCTACGACTCCCCCGGGCGGGGGAGGGATGCCCTATATTATAGCAGGGAGGGCGATGAGGTGAGGCTCTTCCATCTCGACAAACCGATCCTGGAAAAGGGTGCTGACTTCAACCCCGAACTGCGGGAGATCTACGACCGATTCCATTTGGATGAGCGGATTCAGGAGTTGAATACCCTCTATGTGGCCTGCACCCGGGCTGAGGACGAGCTCCATAACCTGGTGATCATCGAGAAGGAGGAAGAGGGGGTCATCGGCCAGTTGTTTGAGGAGATCGAAAGAGGTCGGAAACGGGCTGAACTGCCCCAGAGAGAAGAAGGGATTACAGGTCCCACGCCGGCCGTACTGCCTCCTGCGCGTATACCTCAGGAAGAATGGAGACGGGAGGACGGCTGGTCGCTTACCCGCTGGGAGGAGTCCCGAAGGGGTGAATTCTATCATCGGGTCTTGGAGCAGGTCGAGTTCCTGCCCGAACCCATCGCCGAGGAGCTCTCCCTCATCTTGGGCCGCTGTCAGGCCCAGGAGATCTTTGAATACGACCTGGCCCGGGTCCGGTCGGAGATGATTGATTTTTTCAATCACCGCCAGGTCAGGGATTGGTTTCTCCCTGCCCCCGAAAGAAAGGTGCTGCGCGAGGCGGAATATGTGGATGAGTCCGGACAACTTCATCGCATGGACCGGGTGGTGCTGGATCCGGATCGGGTGCAGGTGATCGATTTCAAGACCGGGGAGAGGCAGGATTATACGAGCCAGATGAGGGTTTACATGGAGATCTTGAGGCGGGTTTACCCCAACCGAAACACCGAGGGATATGTGGCCTATGTGGATTCAGGCTGGGTGGAGGGAGTGAATTGAGTCGGGCCCTTCTGGTCGATCAGGGAGGTGATCTCATCGCGGCGGTGCAAGGGCTGTTGCTCTCGGAGAAGGAGAGCCTGCCGCAGAGCCTGGTGATCTTCCCCGGGCGACGTCCCGCCCACTTTCTCCGTCGCTCCCTGGCCGAGCAGCTCGAATCGTCCTTCGTCCCCCCCCAGATCCTGTCTTTGGACGAGTGGGTGAATCGGGCCTATGAGCGGCTGGGGTACTGCCATCGCCCCCTCTCGGACATTGACGGGGTTGGCCTGCTCTATCGCCTCCACCGCGAAAGAGAGGGCACGAGCGATCCCGGAAGACCCAAGTGGCTCGGGCTGGGCGGCTTCCTGCCCTGGGGCTTCAAGATCTTTTCCGATTTTGAAGAGCTGGCGATCGAGCAGATCTCAGGGGAGCAGTTGCGGAGGGTTCAGGTCTTGGCGGAAGAGAAGATGCCGCCAAGAATCCAGCGCCATCTCTCCGACCTGGCCGGACTCTACCAGGACTTCTACCAGCGGCTTTCCAGGGATGGCCTTTCCACTCGCTCCTCCCGCTATCTCCGGGTGGCCCAGGAGGGGAGTCAACTGGATCTATCCGGGTATCGGCAGATCATTCTGGCAGGTTTCTTTGCCCTGACCCGATCGGAGGTGGAGATCTTCAGCGGCCTGCTTGCACACGATCAGGCCTCCATCCTGCTTCAAGGCGGGGAGGAGGGGTCAGGGATCGAACAGATCATCGAGCAGTTGGGGGTGCAGCCCGTGCGCTGGATGGGCGAAGGCGCAACCCCGGGGCCGGAGATTCACTTTTATCGGGCGGTAGACTCGCACGGCCAGGTGATGAAGCTGAATCAGCTTCTGCGGCAGACCCCCAACCTCGATCATCACCAGGTGGTTGTCCTTCCAGATCCAGAGACCCTGTTTGCAGTGGTCGAGCAGGCCCTGCCTTCGGCCGCGGAGGGCTATAATATCTCCCTCGGCTACCCTCTCCTCCGGACCCCGGTCTTCACCTTGCTTCAAACCCTGGGTCGCACCGTGGAGACCCGGGAGGGAGATCTTTACTTCTTGCCCGACTATCTCAGGTTGGTGCTCCACCCCTATATCAAGAACCTCTTCTTTGAGGGCGCCATGCAAGGGGCCATTGCAAGGGCCAGCTATCCCACCCGGATCCTCTTTCATGCCCTGGAGGAGGTCTTAACTCGGCGTCAGGTGAGGTATTTTTCGTTGCGGGAGATCGAGGAAGATCCCCGAATCTTGAAGGAGTTGGCCGGGAGGATGGCCGGTGCCGTTCGGGAGGGCGTCGGCACGGAAGAGGTTGCCCAGCATCTGAAGAGGATCCACCAAATGTTATTTGCTCCTATCGAAGGACTGCGCGATATCGGCGATTTCTGCGGGAAGCTGCTGGGTCTCATCTCCTATGTGGCGCAGCATAGCCCGGCTCAACTTCACTCCTATTCCTCTCAGTTCATCCAGGTCCTGGGCGAGAGCCTGAAGGCGCTCATGACCTCCCAGATCGGGCAGGAGCGCATGGAAGAGGTCAAGGACTATTTTCGCCTGATGGATGGCTACCTCCGGACGGTGCGCGTCCCCTTTGTCGGCACCCCGCTAAAAGGCCTGCAGGTGCTGGGTTCCCTGGAGACCCGCAGCCTCAAGTTCGAAACCGTCTACTTCCTCGACGCCAATGAAGGGGTCATCCCCCCGGCCAGAAAGGCCGACACCCTGCTCCCACTGGCGGTGCGCCGACAACTGGGGCTTTCCACTTATCGGCAGCGAGAGACGATTGTCCGCCATTACTTTGAGAACTTGATCGTCGGTGCCCGGGAGGCCCACATCTTTTACAGCCAGGGCGAGGGTCGGGAGAGGAGTCGCCTGTTGGAGGGGCTGATGTGGAGGGAGCAGAAACAGAACATGGACTTGAAGCTCAAGCACCAGGAGGAGATCTTCTTCCATAGCGACTTCACCCAGGGAGAGCCTCAGCCGATCAAGAAGACGGAGGCGATGCTGCGACAGCTGTCCGACTTGAAGTTTACGGCTACCAGCCTGGATGCCTATCTGAGATGTCCGTTGCGGTTCTATTACCGCTTCCTGCTACACCTGAAGGAGAAGGAGGGATGGGGGGAGGAGGTGGAGCAGTCGGAGATCGGCAAACTAGTGCATCGCATCCTGAAGGAGTTCTTCGAGGCCAAGAGAGGCCAGCCGCTGCGCATTGTCCAGAAGGATTACCAAGCCATCAAAGGATTGACGGATCAGTTCTTCGAGAATAACTACGGCCGTCATTCAGGCGGTAGCCTGTTCCTGATTCAATCCCAGGTGAAGGCACGACTTCGGGATATCCTGGACTACCATCGCACCGAATTGCACGGGAGCATCGTCGTGGAATGCGAGAGTCCCCATAGTGCCACGATCGAGGTGACAAAGGTGGGGCCGAGGCGGATCACCGGCAAACTGGATCGGATCGATCGGAAAGGATACGAGATCCTCATCTGGGATTACAAGACGGGATCAGGAGGCAACCGGATGAAGCCAAGCGGCAAGTTTCCCGGCTCGGCCAGGGAGACCTGGCATAAGACCCTGCGCTCGGTCCAGTTGCCGTTCTATCTCATGCTCTATCTGGCCAATCATCCAGATCAGGGGATCCACCGCATCGACGGCGCCCTGATGATGCTCGGAGAGAAGTCGATTAAGGAAGAGCACCTCTTTAACCAGAAGGTCGATAGGGAAGCCCTCTACGAGGAATACCGGAAGGCCATATACACCTTGATGCAAGAGATTATGGATCCGGGCCGGGACTTCGACGATACCCAGGATCCGGAAGGGGAATGTGGTCGCTGCAACTACAAGGTGCTCTGCGGCCGCCAGTGGGTGAGCAAGAGATGGTAGGGAGAAGGAGCAAGTACAGGTGAAGGGGAGGCCTTCAGGTCATGGTGATCCTTCATGAACCAGCGGGGCAGGCACCCATGGGAAGGATCGCCGCATCGGGGGGATCGAACTTCCTCCCACATTCGCGAAACCCGAAGAAGTAGCGCGAGTCTCAAGAGGAATAGAGGTGGTGCCCCTTGCCCTGGATGAGTCAGGAGCTCCACAGGCGACGGTTGGTGTCCCAGAGGGCCCGCTTGCTTCACAAAGCATTCGCTATGGTGCAGCCCGCGAACAGGCGCTGTCGAAGCAGTTCCTCGGCACACGGAGATTCCAGACAAGCTCGCGAAGAAGATCTGCTACCCAATCCGAGTGGAAATGTATCCTTTGGAGGCAATGAGGTCGAGACCGGGTGCCGGGCGCAAGTAATGCTTGACAGGGGGGGGCGTGTTATAGATAACGTCCAGGGAGCCAGTTAGCGAGCTAAGGTCAACCCAGAGTGCTCCATTTCCTCGTCGATGGCAATGTGCGGGCTTCGCCCGGAGGGGAAGAGTGGGCAACAAGGATAGGCACCGTAAGGATCTTTCCGTTCTAAAGATCACGGTGCCTTTTTGTGTTTGCGGGCATATTTCCCAGATAGGCCATAAGCGAGGACTGACAAGTTTCCTCATAGCATTCTGCCTTTAATGTGCTGCTAAGAAGGGCTTAGCTACCTCTCTCGAGCGCCGGAGCAAACGATGAGAAGGAGTATCCTGAAATTGCCCTCACTTGGCCTCCCAGGGAGGTTCTAACGCTCTCTCGGGAGGCCTTTATCATTTGCGCCTGAGGGTCTGCCATGGAAGGGAGGTGGAAGATAGGATCATTCAACCGGAAGGCTTGGTCAGAACCAATCACCATAATCCGTAGTGCGGGAGGCTGTTTTCGTGGAAGGAGGATGGAGATGTCTCGGTGCAAAATATTTGCATTCATCGCCGTGATCAGCTTAGCCTTGGGTATTACCGCGGCGGCCGCGGAGGAGAAGGAGAAAGCCCGGCAGCAGTATAGCCTGGAATACCTCTATTCCTATACGGTGAGGGTAGATCGTAACTTCGATTGGATTGGCCCTGCCGGGGAGGGAATTCGATACAGCCTGTATGCCACCGGAGGAGAAGTTACCGGTCCGAAGGTACAGGGAAAGATCCGCGCCAGAGGGCAAAACTGCGCGTACCTTCGCACCGATGGGGTGGAAATCGACAACATCCGTCGCACGATCGAGACCGAGGATGGAGCGCAGATCCTTATGTGGTACATAGGCGTATCGGAGTGGGGAGAGGACGGGTATCAGAAGATGCTCCAAGGGGGAAAGGGATTCCCTCGCTTCATACCGTTACGCGGCTCCGTGCAGCTTCAGACAGGGCACCCGAAGTATTCCTGGCTGAACCGATTACACTGCCTGGAAATCGGCCAGTGGGATACCGAACGGTGGGAGGCAATTTGTGACGTCTACGCGGTGAGGTGATCCAATCTTCTTGAACATCGATCGTACTCCTGGGCAGTCCTACTTAGATGGGGGAGGGGGGGGTGGAGCTGCCCAGGCAGCCCGCGTCGCATTAGGGCAGAGAGGAAGGGGCCAGCGGGATTACCGCTGGCCCCTTCCCTTTGAAGATCCACTCCTATTGAAGGGAAAAGATGTTAGGCTGAGCCCTTCACCGCCTCTCCGAACTTCCTGCCGAACTCAAAACAGGCCTGGGCGACTTTCCTCTGGACTCTCGGGATAGCCTTTCCCTCGCAAGAGATCAGCAATGAAACCTTTAAGCCGAGCCAAGAAAACAATGGATATTTGCTGCAGTATTGGTATAATTTTCATGACCGAGGTCCCAATTGACTGTCTCTCACAGGTCTGATACCAGTTTTCGTTCGCTGGAGGCTCAAATGCGCAGCGAATTCATAGCGATCATCGAGAAAGAGGACAACTGGCACATCGCCTATTGCCCCGAGGTCCCTGGAGCCAACGGTGAGGGGAGAACCATAGAAGAGTGCCGGGAGACCCTGGCTGAGGCGATCGCTCTCATCCTTCAAGACCGGCGCGAGGATGCCCTCCGTGGTCTGCCGGAGGAAGCAGCTCGCGATGTGTCGTCATTTGGAGAGAAAGGAATGATTCCGAGGGAAAGGACCACTGAATGGGGGGTGCAGGGGTGAGACAAGTTATCATTTATCCGGGCGAAGACGGCTATTGGGTGGCGGAATGTCCCAGCCTCCCCGGCTGCGTCAGCCAGGGCAAGACGAAAGAGGAGGCCATCACTAACATCAAAGAGGGGATTCGGGGATACGTCGCCGCATTGGAAGAGGACCATCTGCTCGTCCCGGAGGAACGCTTCGAAGCGCTTTTGGTCGCGGTATGACCAAGCTGCCAACTGTCTCAGGCCGTGAGTGCATCAAGGCCCTTCAGAGGGTAGGTTTCCACTTCCAGCGATAGGAAGGAAGCCACATCATCCTGCGTCGGAGCGATCCCTTCGCCCAGGTCGTGGTTCCTGATCATAAGGAATTGGATAGAGGCACTCTCCGGGCAATCATCCGGCACAGCGGCCTCAGCGCGGAGGAATTCGTGAGGCTGCTGTAATCCTCTTTCTTCCGCACAAGGAAGGCCGTCCGAGTGGTTCCCGGACGGCCTTGATCTTTTGTCCCTTCTTGGCAGGCGCTGAGGATTCGGGAAGTCCATTGTGGCCGCGGGGATCAATGATAGAAGAGGGGCCGGCGGCAATCCCGCCGGCCCCTCTTCGTTGAAGATTTCCTTCCTCTTGGAGGAAAGGGATCTTAGGCTCAGCCCTTAACCGCCTCTCCAAACTTCTTTCCAAACTCGAAACAGCTTTCGATTTCCTCCGGGCTGGGGACCCACTTCAAGGTGAGGGCGGGCTGAATCACATTGACCCCGGCCTGCTTGAGCTTCTCCTCTAAGGTCTTGGCCGCCTCCCCGATAGAGGAATTAAGGAGGAATTAAGGACACATCCCTATTTCCTTGAAGAATAGGGATGAAAAATAGGGATGTGTCCCTCTTACCTATTACCTATTATTACCTATTACTTTGGGGGGCAATTATGAAAAGCCAATGAAGTAATTCTCCGGTTTCTTGAGAGGCAATTGGATAGATAGAAAGCTGATCTACGGTGTGTGCTGCGTCTCTCCTTCCTGAGAGATGATTCTTTCAAGAGTGGCAGCGAGTGGGGGCAGGTCGTCTGTTACGGTGTCCCACAATCTGTCAAGGTTGATATCGAAATAAACATGGATGAGACGATTTCTCATGCCGACGATATTTGACCAAGGAATCTCCGTAAACCTGTCTCGGCACTCCTTTGAAGCCTTTGAGGCAGCCTCCCCAACAATCTCAATCGCTTTCATGATGGAGAGTGTAAGCATTCGGTCTGAATCCAGATCCGCTCTCGTTCTACTCCAGGCAAAAGAGATAGCCTCCTTTGCGGCATCCAACATGTGTTGCATACGAACGAGGTCATCCTTGCGCATACTGAGTCTCTGCAGTATCAAGGATTTCCTTTCTAAAATAACGGCTCAGATCCTCCGGCGTTCGTAGGTCGACCTTCCGCCCCAACATCTCGGAAAGTTCTATTTCCATACCTGCCATGCGCAGTAAACCTATTACCAGCCCAGGCTCAAACTCAACCAGCACATCAATGTCACTCTCAGGACCAAATTCCTCGCCCAAGACTGAGCCGAAGAGAGAAAGCTTGCGGATATGATGTCTTTTGCAGAAATCATCGACCTTCTCCTGAGGGATCTCTACGCGCGATTTGCTGCTCATGAATTCACCCCCAGCCCTTTGTACTTTCGGCGCCTTGGCTATCCCTGTTCCAGATTGATTCGCAGCTACCAGGATAATGACGCCCTCAGCCAATGCAACTTCAATGTCGATCGCTGCAAGCCCGACTGGATCAAGCCAGAATTGGGCCACAGTATTATCTGTTCAAGAGGAAAGGATTTCAGACTGAACCGTTCACCGCCTCGGCGAACTTCTTTCCGAACTCGAAGCAGGCCTGGAGCTCCTCCGGGCTGGGGACCCACTTCAGGGTGAGGGCAGGCTGGATCACATTGACCCCGGCCTGCTTGAGCTTCTCCTCTAAGGTCTTGGCCGCCTCCCCGCTCCAGCCATAGGAGCCGAAGGCCGCCCCAATCTTGGCCTTGGGCTTCAGCCCCTTGAGGTCCTCGATGAAGGGGGCCACCGTGGGCAAGATGTCGCGATTGATGGTGGAGGAGCCCACCAAGAGCCCTTTGGCCTGAAGGACCTGGGCGATCACATCGGAGCGATCGCTCACCGAGAGCTTGTACAGCCTGCCCTCTACGCCGGCCGCCTTGATCCCTTCCAGCATGGCGTGCGCCATCTTTTCGGTGCTGCCCCACATGGTATCGTAGGCGATGACCACCCGGTTCGCCGCCTCCCCTCGAGACCAGCGGAGATAGGCCTGGATGATCTTCTCCGGGTCCTTGCGCCAGATCAGGCCATGACTCGGGCCTATGGTCTTGATAGGGATGCCGAGCTTTTGCACCTCCTCGATCTTCTTGATAATCAAATCGCTGAAGGGAGTCAGGATATTGGCGAAATACTTGGTGGCCTCCTCCATGAGGATGCCCTCGTCCACCTCGTCCGTGAATCTTTCCGTGGTGGCCAAGTGTTGTCCGAAGGCATCGTTGGGAAGGAGCAGGGCCTCTTCTTTAACGTAGGTAAACATGCTATCCGGCCAGTGCAACATGGGAGCCTCGAGGAATTGCAGGGTCCGATTTCCGAGCTTCAATTCGTCGCCGGTCTTGACCACCCGGAAATTCCAATCCTTGTAGTAATGTTTTTGCAGGCCCTCTTTTCCCCTTTGCGTGCAGAGGACCCGGACCTTCGGAGCCAATCGCGCGACATAGCCAATCGCCCCCGAGTGATCCGTCTCCACATGGTTGGCTATGAGATAATCAATTCGGGAAGGATCGATGACCTCCCGGATGCGGCCCATCATCTCCTCGCCGAAAGGCTTATAGACGGTGTCCACGAGTACATTCTTCTCATCCAGGATCAAATAGGCATTATAGGTCGTTCCGCGATGGGTGGTGTAAGTGTAGCCGTGAAAATTCCGCGCATTCCAATCCACTGCCCCCACCCAGAAGATCCCCTCGGCCAGTCTTACCTCAGGTGCCATGGCAATCCCTCCTCGCTGCGGATCTTCAAATCGTCCTCCTAGCCCTCTGTCTTTTCAAACGCATCCTTGGCGGCCCCACACTGGGGGCAGACCCAATCCTCGGGCAGGTCGGCAAAAGGGGTCCCGGGCGCGATCCCGTTCTCCGGGTCGCCGAGGGCCGGATCGTAGATGTATCCGCAGATGGTACAAACATATTTATCCATGCTCGACTCCTTTCCAAGGGGTCTCAGTCAAGAGACGAATGTCCCACTGCCTCCTCGCTCAATATAGAGGAAAAAACCCGTGGGTGCAAGGCAAAACGAGAACGAGGTCCATCAGCGATCGATCCCAAAGGGAGAGATAGAATCCCCCAGGACGATGCCGTATTCCCCGGGCTCCAGGGCCTGGGCAGGGGTCATCCGGTAAAGGTCCTTGCCTGCCTGCTCAACCTTCACCCCCACCAGGTATTCATCCACCACTTTAGCGCTCCCTCCTGCAGAATAGATCGAGTATTGGAACTCCCGCAGTCCGTGCCTCCTTTCCAACTTCACCAGGGAATAGAAGTCGGCCGGGTTGGCCCCGTACGAATAGAGGATGGGCTGGGGATTTGCGGTTCGAAGCTCCGAGCGCTCCCCGGAGAGAAAGACCCGGGTGCGATGCATGATCCCCATCACGTAGCCCATCTCCCCCACGGGCACCCGCCTTGCCCGGAGGTAGTTCAGCCGGATCAGGTCATCTCCTTGTTGCAGGTAGAGGCCGTAAGCCGGGGGAGGGAGGACGGGGTCGGCCTGGGCCAGGACGGGGGCCAGGCAGAGGATCAAAGCGGCGAGCCACAAAACGGCGCGCCCAGGGATGCGATGTACGGTCCTTTGGGTCTGGGTCTTCATCGTTGCCTCCTTTGCAGAGAGGTGGGGCCATTTCGCCATTACGGGGTTTCTTGCATCTTACCATCAAGAGCCCTGGGGACAAATAGTTCCATGATCTAAATCACAAGGGGGCTCCTTCTTCAACAATTTCCGTCCTCCCTCGGCCTCGGCTTCGAGATCAGGATAGCCATGCGATGCCGAAATGATTTGCCTTGACAGGCATTTTCTTCGATGTTAGCTTAACATCCAATTTTCCATCGAGCCATGTGTATAGATGCGATCTTTATGCAGAGGGCTCTTTCCCTGGCAGCCCAGGGAAGGGGCAGAACCAGCCCCAACCCCATGGTAGGGGCAGTGGTGACCAAGCAGGGCTTGGTGGTGGGAGAGGGTTATCATCGCCGTGCTGGAGAAGATCACGCTGAGGTGATCGCCTTGAGAGAGGCCGGCGATTCCGCCTTCGGGGCTACCCTCTACCTCACGCTGGAGCCCTGTTGTCATTATGGGAGGACCCCGCCCTGCACCGACCGGATTATCCAAACCGGGATCCAGCGGGTAGTAGCCTCCCTGCCCGATCCCAACCCCCTGGTGAGTGGTAAAGGGTTCGAGAGGTTGAGAGAGGCCGGCATCCAGGTGGAATGGGGGCTGATGGAAAAGGAGGCCCGCCGGCTCAACGAGGCCTATATCAAGTTTATCACCACGGGCCTGCCCTTCGTCCTCCTCAAGGGTGCGGCTAGCCTGGATGGAAAGATCGCCACCGCTGCCGGAGAATCGCGGTGGATCACGGGGGCGTTGGCCCGAGAGAGGGTTCACCGCCTCCGGGACGAAGTGGATGCCGTGATGGTGGGAATTGCCACCGCCCTGCAGGATGATCCTCAACTCACCACCCGCCTTCCCTCGGGCCAGGGGAGGGACCCGCTGCGCATCGTCCTCGATTCATCTGGCCAGCTTCCCTTGGAGGCCAGACTGATCAACCCCTGCTCCAGCGCCAAGACCCTTCTGATCACCTCTACCTCATCCCCTGACGAGAAGGTGGAAGACCTAAAGCAAGGAGGGGTTGAAATCTGGCGCATGTCAGAGGAGGGCGGGAGGATCCCACTCCGTCCCCTGTTGAGCAGGCTGGCCGAATCCGGGGTGACGAGCCTGATGATCGAGGGAGGATCGGAGGTCAATGCCTCAGCCCTGCAGGAGGGGATTGTAGACAAGGTGATCCTCTTCCTCTCACCCCGCTTCATCGGCGGGAGGGAGGCCCCCTCCCTGATCGGAGGGCGGGGAACGGAGCGCTTGGCCACCGCCCCTCGCTTGAAAAATATTTCGCTGGAATGGGTGGGGGATGATATAATGATTGAAGGCTATCTACATCCGCTTGAGGACGAGCCATGTTCACCGGCCTGATTGAGGAGATAGGAAAGGTCTTGCGCCTGGAGGGGGGAGAGCATGCTCGCCTCACCATTCAGGCGCAAGAGACCCTGAAAGACCTGGCCCCTGGATCGAGCATCGCGGTAAATGGGGCCTGCCTCACCGTGAGCCACCTTTTGGAGTCCTCCTTCACCGCGGACCTCTCCCCGGAGACGCTGAAGGTGACAAATTTGGGGGAAGTGTGCGCCGGAGAGGGGGTAAATTTGGAGAGGCCCCTCCGCTTGGGCGATCGATTGGGGGGCCACTGGGTGAGCGGCCACATCGATGGGGTGGGGACGATCCGGGAGAGGGCGCCCTCAGCCGATTTCATCCGCCTCTCCTTCTCCTATCCCTCGTTCATGGGGCAGTGGCTGGTCCCAAAGGGATCAGTGGCCGTAGACGGCATCAGTCTGACCCTGGTGGAGGTGAAGCAGGATTCTTTCACGGTGCAGCTCATCCCTTTCACCTCTCGACAGACGACCCTGGGAGGCAAGAGGGTGGGAGAGAGGGTGAACCTAGAGGCGGATCTAGTCGCCAAGTATATCCAAAGTCTGCTCTCGCCATATCAGGGGTTGGGAGCGGGCCGTGGAATCGATCGGAATTTCTTGTCCCAGCACGGGTTTCTGAGGGAGTGAATGGGGAGGAGCGAGGTGAGGAATCGGGTGGGATTCAATTCCATTGAAGAGGCCATTGCTGATATCCGCGAGGGAAAGGTGGTCATCGTGGTGGATGACGAGGACCGAGAGAACGAAGGGGATCTCACGGTCGCAGCGGAAAAGGTGACACCGGAGATCATCAACTTCATGGCCCTCCATGGCCGAGGCCTCATCTGTCTCTCGCTGACTGGCAAGAGGCTGGATGAACTGAAGATCCCCCTCATGGTCGCGGATAATACCGCGCCCTTCGGCACCGCCTTCACCGTCTCCATCGAGGCGAAGCACGGGGTATCCACCGGCATCTCGGCCTACGATCGCGCCCAGACGATCAAGGCCGTTCTGGACCCCTCCACCAGACCTGAAGACCTGACCCGTCCCGGTCACATGTTTCCCCTGCGGGCCCGGGAGGGAGGGGTGTTGAGTCGGGCAGGACAAACCGAGGCGGCGGTGGATTTGGCCCGGTTGGCCGGCCTCTATCCGGCTGGGGTAATCTGCGAGATTATGAACCGGGATGGAACGATGGCTCGGGTCCCCCAGCTTTCCCGGTTTGCCAAGCATCATCATTTCAAGATGATCACGGTCAAGGATCTGATCGAGTTTCGTATGAAGACGGAGAAGTTCGTGGAGAGGGTGGTGGAGACCCAAGTCCCCACCCGGCATGGAGAATTCAAGGCGATCCTTTACCAAAGCACGATGGATGGCAAACAGCACCTTGCCTTCACCATGGGGGAGTGGAACAAGACGGAGCCGGTCCTGGTGCGAGTTCATTCGGAGTGTCTGACCGGCGATGTCTTCGGATCGCTGCGCTGCGACTGTGGGGAGCAATTGGATCGCGCCCTCTCCGCCATCGCCCAGCAAGGCAAAGGGGTCTTGCTGTATATGCGACAAGAGGGTCGCGGCATCGGCCTGGCCAACAAGCTGCGCGCCTATCAACTCCAGGACCAAGGATTGGACACAGTTGAGGCCAATAAGAGACTGGGATTTGGAGAGGATCTCAGAGACTATGGGATCGGTGCCCAGATCCTCGCCGATCTGGAGTTGAGCAAGATTCGACTGCTCACCAATAACCCCCGGAAGGTGGTGGGCCTGGAAGGATACGGGCTCCATATTGTGGAACGGGTCCCCCTGGAGATCAAACCGAACAGCAACAACCTGATCTATCTTCAGACCAAGCAGGAGAAGCTGGGCCACCTCCTCACCCAGGTCAAGTCGAAGCGGTCCTCGGCTCCCAAGCCGCGCTCCAAGGATTGACTGGGCAGAGCGAGTTTCGTCCGTTGAGGCATGAGGTCGGGCGAGGGGAATCTTTCGTTGCCTTTAAAGGAGAAGGAGGGATTCATGGGAAAGACTTACGAAGGAGAGCTATCCGCCAAGGGACTTCGGCTGGTCCTCATCGTCTCTCGATTCAACGATTTCATTACCTCTCGACTCCAGGAGGGGGCCTTGGATGCCCTTCTCCGACACGGGGGAGATCGGGAGAAGATCGACATCGTCAAAGTGCCGGGCTCCTTTGAAATCCCCTATGTGGCCCGAAGGCTGGCCCAATCCGGCAAATATGACGCCATCATCTGCCTGGGGGCGGTGATCCGCGGGGCAACTCCCCATTTCGAGTACATTGCCTCCGAGGTGGCCAAGGGCATCGCCCAGACCTCTTTGGAGACCGGGGTTCCCACCATCTTCGGGGTGGTCACCACGGATACGATCGAGCAGGCCATCGAGCGGGCTGGCACCAAGAGCGGCAACAAAGGCTGGGATGCCGCCCTGGCGGCGATGGAGATGGTGAATCTCTACAAGGCCATGAAGATCTGAAACAAGGGGGTTGATCCCGAACTATCATGGGAAAGCGGCGCCGGGCGAGGGAATTAGCCCTCTCGCTCCTGTATCAACTTGAGTTCCATCCCGGTCGGCCCCAAGAGGCGATGGAGGATTTCTGGGCCCAGCACCCCAGTTTACCCGAGGCGAAGGAGTTCGCCTCCAGCCTGGTCCTCGGGGTGAGGGAGAGGATAGACCAGATCGACAGCATCATTCAGCGGTTTACTGAGCATTGGAGCCTGCAGAGGATCGCCTTAGTGGAGAGAAATATCCTGCGCCTGGGGATATACGAACTACTATTTCGGGATGATATCCCGAAGAAGGCGGCGCTCAACGAGGCGATCGAGATTGCCAAGCTCTACGGCTCAGAGGACTCTGGCAAGTTCATCAACGGAATCTTAGATCGGGTCATGAATTCCTCTCTCGAGGAGATCCTCGCGCCACCCCAGAAGACCCAGGAGGCGGCGGGTCCGTGAATATCCAATTCCAGAACTCCTGCCTGGAGCAAGTTCCCGGCGAGGTCCTGGTCGTATTTCATTTTGAAGATCAACGCCTTCCTCGGGGTCCGCTGGCGAGGGCAGACTGGATCCTCAATGGACTCGTCTCCCGGCTCCTTTATCTGGGAAAGTTTCAGGGCCGGCGGGGGGAGTCCTTGCTGCTTTCTACCTCCAACAAGTTCTCGGTGGACAAGGTCCTGGTATTGGGACTGGGGAGACGATCCGACCTGAGTGGGGAAGGGCTGCTGGAGGGCTATTCATCTGCAGTTACGGCCTCTGCCAAAATGAGGGTTAGGAAGATTGCCCTCACCTTGCCGGAGGAGATCTTTCCCAACCTGACCGATGAGGCAGGAGCAAGACTCCTCCAGATGATCCTCGCGGCCGGGGTCCGGGCGGAGCTTCCCCTTTCCGATCTCAGCCTGGTCTTTTACGAAGAGCAGGAGGCGCGGAGTAATTGGCTGGCCAGCAAGCTGCGCGAGGTCTCTTTGCAGCTCTCGGCCGAGTATTCGCTGGAGATCTCCTTCGCCTAAAGGAGGCCCCGCTTGCTTTACTTCATCTGCTCGGATGTCCATGGGAATCTGGAGGCACTCCAGGCGGTGGTGCAAGCGGCGGAAAGAGAAAAGGCAGACAGATTCCTGATGTTAGGAGACATCGTGGGCTACGGGGCCAACCCCCAGGAGTGCCTTTGGCAGATCCGAAAAACCGCAGATGTGGTCTTAGCGGGCAACCACGATTTTGCTGCCGCCTCCCTTACCGACCTCTCCTCTTTTAACCCCGTGGCCAAAGCAGCCATCCTCTGGACCCGGGACCGGCTCCAGGCAAGAGAGGCCGAATACCTCGCCCAGCTCCCCCTCCTCTACGGGACAGAAGATTTTTTTTTGTCCACTCGACCCCCAGGGACCCTGAGAGGTGGGATTACCTGCTCAGCCTGGCGGATGCAGAGCGGGCGTTCTCCGACTTCGTTGGCCAGATCTGTTTCATCGGACATTCTCACTTCCCTCTCTTCTTCGCCCAAGACGAGGAGGGGGGCTGCTGGATCACCCGAGGTCCCCGGCTCGATCTGCAAAGGGGGTTTCGCTACCTCGTGAACGTAGGCTCCGTGGGGCAGCCTCGGGATGGAAATCCCGAAGCCTGCTATCTCCTTTTTGAGGATCGACAGGGCTGGTTCGAGCTCAAAAGGGTCCATTATGAGATACCCATCACCCAAGAGAAGATACGCGCGGCGGGGCTCCCTTTCTCCTTGGCCGACCGCCTCGCCTGGGGAAGGTAAGGTAGCAGGGGCAAGGTCCTGCCGATCTCTGGCCATCATCTTGGGGGCCCTGGCGATCTTTGGCCTTTCCCTCCTTCCCCCCGGGTTTCCTCTTAGGGATCATTCCCTGGAGGCGGCCACCAAACAACTCGCAGGCGAGCACACCATCACCTATGATATCATCAATCCTCTGGGGGTCCTTTTCCTGCCTGATTATTCGATCGATGGCTTTTCCCAGAAGGTGATTGCCCAGGATGAGTACAGCCGGCGAATCGTGGTGTCGGCGAACCTCTCCCCCTTCTCTTCCCATGCCCCTTTCCCGATTCCCCCTGGATCTCTGAGCGGACTGGATCCTCGCTATTTGAAATCGGAAAAGGCCCGCCAGTCTGGTGATCCGGAGATCCTCTCCCTTGCCCGCTCGATTGCGAAGGGGGCAGACCAGGAGGCGGAGGTGGTAGAGCGGGTCATGAATTGGATCGCTGATCATCTTTCATATGACTATTCGCTCCAGCTTCCCGCTGACGCCCTGTCGGCATTGAGACAGCGGAAGGCCTCCTGTGTTGGATACACGAACCTGGCCATATCCCTGCTCCGCTCCCTGGGGGTTCCTTCTCGCGGCGCCCACGGATATCTGCCTCCTGGCTATGATTGGGGGATCACCAAGGAGTATTGGGGGAGAAAGATCAACGGGGGAGGCTTCCATGCCTGGATGGAGGTCTTTTATCCCGATGCAGGGTGGGTATTCTATGACCCTGCCAATTCCATTCACTTTGTGGACCCTTTTCACATCTTGCTCTGGGTTGAGGGAGGGGAGACGAAGCATTGGGGAAAGGAAAAGGGTTTCATTGATGTGGACCGGGCGACCACATTCACCATCATCGGGGAAGTCAACCATGCCGAAGCGGTGGATGAGATAGGGAGTCCCTCGAAGGACATTCTGGGGCGGAGGTGGGTCGGTCGCCCTGTAAAGGCCTCCCTCTCGGGGACCGTCAGGGATGGAGAGAGAAGACCGATTGAGGAGGGCAGGGCCATCCTTTGGAGAGGGGATCACGGGAAGATCTATCCCCTGCAACAGGGGGGCGGATTTTCCATCTTGGGGTTGGAGCAGGGAAGCCATGCGATCAGCATTCGTGCCAGGGGTTTTTCCGAGGGGCAATGGACTGGCACCCTCCAGGAGGGAGAGCGAAAGATCATTGAATTGGTGCTGGAAGCGGGCGGGGAGGTCGGGGGGAAGGTCACGGATCGAGAAGGGAGACCGATCAGCCAAGGGAAGGTCTTCTACTGGGTGGAGGGGAAGGGATTGGGGGTTCCACTCAGGAAAGATGGGACCTACCTCTTGGAAGGCCTGAGGACCGGAAGGTACAAAATCAGCGTGCGGGCGGACGGTTTCCCTGAGACCTTTCAGGAGGCTTCAGTCTTGCCTGGTCGCGTTGTGGAGCTGAATTTTGTACTGTCCCCTTGAAGACTAAGGATAGACCTGGAGATAGGTCATGCGAGCCCGTTCGCTGAAGGCCCCGTAGTTTGCCTCATAATCCTGGGCCAGCGCTTTTAGATGATTGCTCTTCAGAAACCCCTCCAGGGTCTCCTGATTCTTGAACTCGTAGACGGCCATATATTGGAACTTATTCTCTCCGGATAAGGCTCTGTAGCGACGCGCAGAGAGACAGCCCGGGTAATTGAGCACATCCGGGATGTGCACCTCATGATACCATCGGTTGAATTCGGCCTCCTTTTCGGGGGTGATGGTCGCCTTGACAATAAAGAGGACGGTCTGGGCCATGGCTTCCTCCTCTGGGAGATGAAGGTTGGAGAATTCTCCTTCCACTTTAACAGAGTCGCCTCGGGCTGACAAGGGATCTTTTTCCCCTGTCCCTCCTGGCCTCCCTCTTAGGCAAGGGGAAGGAATGGATCGCCCCGGAGAGGGCGCTAAAGGGAGGAAAACCACCAGTTGAAAAACGACAGCAGAGAACACTTCGTGGACTCCCTTTCCTTTCCCTTGTTGGATCCTTTGGATCGGCAGGTCTGGACGGTCTCGCAACTGACCTCCCGGATCAAGAAGATCCTGGAAAAAAATTTCCCGGCGATTTGGATCGAGGCGGAGATCTCCAATTTCCGGAGGCCGAGCTCCGGCCACATGTATTTTACCCTCAAGGACGAATCCTGCCAGATTAACGCGGTCATGTTCCGTTCCTTAAATCAGCTGCTTCGTTTTGAGCCGGAGGACGGACTGGCCGTCTTGGCCTTTGGGACGCTCAGCCTCTATGAGAGGAGAGGGGAATACCAGATCAATGTGGAGTACTTGGAGCCGAAGGGAGTCGGAGCGCTGCAGCTTGCCTACGAGCAATTGAAGGGGCGACTTGCCCGGGAGGGGCTTTTCGATCGTACGCGCAAGAGGCCGATTCCCCTTCTGCCGAGGAAGATTGGGGTGATCACCTCCCCCACTGGGGCTGCGATCCGGGACATCCTGCAGGTGCTGCAAAGGCGTTTTGCCAATCTGGAGGTCATCCTCTATCCAGTGCAAGTCCAGGGGGAGACGGCGGCGGGAGAAATCGCCCGCGCCATCCAGGAGATGAATGACTGGAAGGGCATCGAGGTGTTGATCATTGGCCGAGGAGGTGGGTCGATCGAGGATCTTTGGGCCTTCAATGAGGAGATTGTGGCCCGGGCCATCTTCGCCTCCAAGATCCCCATTATCTCGGCGGTTGGCCATGAGACCGATTTTACGATCGCCGATTTCGTGGCGGATGTGAGGGCACCTACGCCATCCGCAGCGGCGGAGATGGTCATCTCTCACAAAGACCAGCTGCGGCAGAGGGTGGATGAGCTTCTCGGGCGAATCCTCTCCTCGGTGCGGTTGTTGCTGCAAGGTCAAGCGACTTCCGTCTCCGGCCTGAAAGGGAGGCTTCAGGCCTTCAGCCCTGCCGGGATGTTGCGGCTTCAGAGGCAGGAGCTCTCTGCCCTGAGGGAACGATTGAACAGGGGTGCCCAATCCCATCTGCGAGGCAGGCGAGAATCGTTCCAACGAGTGGTGGAGAAATTGGGGGCCTTGAGCCCCCTGGCCGTGTTGGAGAGGGGTTTCAGCCTTTGCATGAGCCTCCCTTCTTTCAAGATCCTGCGGGACGCAGGGGAAGTGCAGGTGGGGGATGAGGTGTCGGTGCGCCTTCATCGCGGCAGGCTGCTTTGTCAAATAAAGGGACGGGAGAGATAGGGTGATGAAAGATCTCGGTTTTGAAGAGGCCTTGAAGAGACTGGAGGCGATTGTGACGAAGCTGGAGGCCGGGAACCTCCTCCTGGAGGAGGCATTGAAGGCATTCGGGGAGGGAGTCGGGCTGGCTCGCATCTGCGCGGTGCGCCTGGAGGAGGGGGAAAGGAAGATCTCCCAGCTTTTGCGGTCCGAAGGAGGCGAATTGGAGGAGAGGCCATTTGATCAGTTTCCGGAAAGGGAGGAGGAGGCCTGATGTCCTTTGATCTCCAAGGCTATCTCCAGGAGAGAAGGAGATGGGTGGACGAGACCCTCGATCAAGTCCTGCCCCCTGCCTCTTCCTATCCTTTTCCCATCCACGAGGCGATGCGCTACAGCGTTTTTGCAGGAGGCAAGAGGCTGCGGGCCATCCTGGTCCTGGCTGCGGCGGAGGCCGTAGGTTGCAGGGATTCCCGGGTGCTCCCCCTTGCCTCGGCCATCGAGTTGATCCACACCTATTCCTTAGTCCACGACGATCTGCCCGCCATGGACAACTCCGATTATCGGCGAGGTCAGCCCTCTTGCCACAAGGAGTTCGGGGAGGCCGTTGCCATTCTGGCCGGGGATGCCCTCTTGACGCTCGCCTTCTCCCTCATCGCCCAAGAGCCCCTCGTTGACTTGGTGAAGGGAAAGAGGCTTACCGGAATCGTGCAAGAGGTTTCCCAGGCCTGCGGGACAAAGGGCCTGATCGGGGGACAGACCGTGGATATACTGTCCCAGGGGAAGAAGGTGGATCATGATTTGCTGCGCTACATCCATGTTCACAAAACCGGGGCCCTCATTCGAGCCTGTGTACGACTAGGAGGCATGGTGGGAGGGGCTTCCAGTAGGCAGTTGCAGGCTTTAACCGACTACGGGGAAAGGATCGGCCTTGCCTTTCAGATTATGGATGATATCCTGGATGTGGAGGGAGAAGAGGAGAGGGTGGGAAAGGAATTGCGAAAGGACGAGGCAAAAGGAAAGGCGTCCTATCCGGGTCTCCTGGGACTGGAGCGGTCCAAAAGAGAGGCAAAGAGGCTGGTGGAGGAGGCGATGGCTACCCTCTCCTCTCTGCCTGCGGAGAGGACCGAGGCCCTCGCGGCTATCGCCAGCTACATCATCCAGAGGAGAAATTAGGCACCATGCTCTTAGAAAAGATCCATTCCCCCCAAGACCTTAAGGCCCTGGCCCGGGGCGATCTCCCCCAGCTCGCCGAGGAGATTCGCCAGACGATCGTCCAGACGGTCTCCTCCTGTGGTGGGCATCTCTCGTCCAACTTAGGGGTGGTGGAGCTGACTATTGCCCTCCATTACCTCTTCCATGCCCCGGAAGACAAAATCGTCTGGGATGTGGGGCATCAAACCTACGCCCACAAGATCCTCACCGGACGCCTGAACGAGTTCTCCACCTTGAGGCAGGGGGGCGGCCTCGCGGGTTTTCCCAAGCGAGAGGAAAGCCTCTATGATCCCTTTAACACCGGCCATTCCAGCACGGCCATCTCCGCCGCCCTGGGCATGGCCGTGGCCCGCGATCTCCGTGGGGAGAGGCACCGGGTGATTGCGGTGGTGGGAGATGGCTCCCTCACCGGGGGACAGGGTTGGGAGGGATTGAACCAATGTGGGCACCTGGGCAAGGATTTGATGGTGATCCTCAATGACAATGAGATGTCAATTTCCCCCAATGTGGGGGCCCTATCTGCCTATCTGAATCGCCTGATGACCGGGAATTTCCTCCTCAAGATGAAGCAAAAGGTGAAAGAGCTCCTGGGCCAGATCCCCCAGATCGGTTCCCCCATGGTCAAATGGGCAGGTCGGATCGAGGAGCTGTTGAAAGGGATGATCGTCCCCGGGCTGCTCTTTGAGGAATTGGGGTTTACCTACCTGGGTCCCATTGAGGGAAACAATCTGAGTCATTTGATGGAGGCCTTTGAAGGGGCCAAGAAGCTGAAGGGGCCGGTGCTGCTTCATGTGCTCACCCGCAAGGGGAAGGGCTATCCCCCAGCAGAGAAGAATCCCTCCGTCTTCCACAGCCCTCCACGCTTTGAAGTGGCCACGGGGCAGTTGGTGAAAGTGGACTCCCCCCTAAGCTACACCGAGGCCTTCTCCCAAGGGCTGATCGAGCTGGCCCGGGAGGATGATCGAATCGTTGGGATTACCGCTGCGATGTCCCAGGGAACCGGGCTCGATCGCTTTGCCAGCCTCTTTCCCTCCCGCTTCTTTGATGTGGGGATCGCCGAACAACATGCAGTGACCTTTGCCGGCGGCCTCGCCGCCTGCGGTTTGTTGCCGGTGGTGGCGATTTATTCCACCTTTTTGCAACGGGCCTATGATCAGCTCCTGCACGATATCTGTCTGCAGAATCTGCATGTGGTTTTTGCGCTGGATCGAGCGGGGATCGTAGGCGAGGATGGTCCGACGCACTCCGGGATCTACGATCTTTCCTACCTCCGCCACCTCCCTCACATGGTCGTCGCGGCCCCCAAGGATGAGAACGAACTCCGCCACCTGCTGAAGACTGCGCTCTGTCATTCTGGCCCGTTCACGGTTCGTTATCCGCGCGGGTCAGGGCAGGGGGTGAAGTGGGATGAGGAGCCGAAGTGTCTGGAGATCGGAAAGGCAGAGGTCCTGCAAGAGGGAAGAGAAATCCTCCTGCTGGCGATCGGCTCTATGGTCCATCCCTCGCTCCAGGCGGCGCGACACCTTAGGGAAAAGGAGGGGATCGAGGCGGCGGTGGTCAATGCGCGCTTCCTGAAGCCCCTGGATTTGTGCCTGATCAGGGAGATGGCCCAAAGGACGGGCAAGGTCCTCACCGTCGAGGAGAATGTCCTGCTGGGGGGATTTGGGAGCTCGGTCCTGGAGGGCTTGGCCGACTCGAAGGCCGATCTCGCAGGCTTAGAGATCGAGCGAATGGGCCTCCCGGATACGGTCATCGCCCAGGGGACGATGCAAGGGGTCAGGGCCAAATATGGTTTATGCTGGGAAGCCATAGCTGATCAGGCGCGACGAATGATCCGGGAGCACGTTCCCCTGAAATTAAGGCTGGGCAAAGGCTCGAAGTCCCGCTCTTGATCCGGCAATAGGTGCGACGCAGACCTGTAGCTTGCTGGCGAGCGCCAAGGACCGAATTCCCTTGTCGGCCTACCCTTCAATATCAGGGAGGAGAAATTGAAGAAGATTGGAATTGTCGCCAAACCCCATCGGCCAGAGGTCCGATTGGTCGTGGGAGAGCTCCTGGCCTGGCTGGAGAAGGAGGGCCTGGAGGTCTTTTTTGATCTGGACTCTGCTGCCTTGGTGGGTCGAGAGCGACAGGGTCACAAGAAATCAGAACTGCCCTCGCTGGTGGATTTTCTCATCGTCCTGGGAGGCGACGGAACGCTCCTTTCCGTGGCCCGCTTAGTGGGCGTGAAAGAGGTGCCCATCTTAGGGGTTAACCTGGGGGGCCTGGGCTTCCTGACCGAGGTCCCCCTGGAGGAGCTTTATGCCATCCTGGAAGAGGTGTTGAGCGGTCAGTACCAGTTCAGCGAGCGACTCATGCTCACCTGTCATATTCATCGTCAGGGGGAGAGGATTGCGGAGTACTCGGTGCTGAATGATGTCATCCTGAATAAGGGAGCTCTGGCTCGAATCATTGAAATGGAGACCTATGTTGATTCGGAATATCTGACGACCTATCGGGCCGATGGCCTTATCATCTCTACCCCGACCGGCTCCACTGCCTACTCGATGGCGGCAGGTGGTCCCATCATTTACCCTTCCCTGCAGGCGCTGGTACTGACCCCTATCTGCCCCCACACCTTGACCAATCGCCCCTTGGTGATCCCCAACCGGGTCCGGGTGGAGGTGAGCTTGATCTCCGAGAATGAGGATGTCTATCTGACCCTGGATGGGCAGGTGGGTTTCGCTTTGCGCTATCGGGATGTGGTGGAGATCAAGAGCTCGGAGCATGGGATCAAACTAGTCAAGTCGAGCCATCGCGGCTATTTCGAAGTGCTCCGCACCAAACTCAAGTGGGGAGAGAGATAGCCTTATGTTGCACGAGCTTCGTATCCGGGACTTCGCCCTCATCCAAGAGGTCTCCGTGGAATTCCTCCCCGGCTTCAATGTCCTGACCGGGGAGACCGGAGCGGGTAAATCGATCATCATTGATGCCCTTGCCTTTCTCCTGGGTGCTCGGGCCCAGAATGAACAGATCCGCTCCGGAGCCGAAGAAGCCGTCGTCGAGGGCAGCTTCGACCCTCTGCCATTCCCCGAGTTCCGAGATCTCATGGAGGGCGCAGGCCTTCATCAAGATCCAGATCAGTTCTTGCTCCTCAAGCGCCATCTGCTGAACGATGGGAAGAACAAGGCCTACATTAATGGGAGCCTCGTTTCCTTGTCGGTGCTCCGGGAACTGGGGGATTACCTGGTTGACATCCAGGGCCAGCATCAGAGCCAGTCGCTGCTGGAGTCCAGGAGGCAACAGGGATTGCTGGACGCCTACGCAGGACATCAGGAGAAGGTGAAGCAGCTGCAGCATTGCTATCAGCGCGTACAGTGGATAAAAAAGGAGCTGGCCGAGTTGAGCCAGGATCAGGGCGATGTGGGAAAGAGAGAGGAATTACTCGAATTCCAAAGGGCAGAGATCGAGGCCGTCCAATTGAGGCCTGAGGAGGAGGAAGAGATCGCCCGGGAGGCATCGATTCTGTCCAATGCGGAGCGGTTGTTTGGTTGGTGTGAGGCGACCTGGGGCAAGATCTGCGATGAGCCAGGGGCCGCCCTCGATTCTATCTCCTCGGCGATCTCCTCTCTGAAGGAGGGGAAGGGGGTTGATCCCCGGCTGGCCACTCCGCTGGAGGCCCTGCAATCGGCCCGAATTTATCTCGAGGAGGCGGCATCTTTCCTGAAAAGCTATCAAGGCAAGATCGATTTCGATTCCGGACGCCTGGAGGAGCTGGAGGTGCGACTCTCGATCATTGCAAAGCTCAAACGAAAATACGGGGGGACCGTCTCGGAGATCCTAAATTATCACCGGCAACTCCTGCGAGAATTGGAGGATATTCGAGGGCTGGCAGAAAGGCAGGCCCGGATCTCTTCAGAGCGGGAGGGGCTATTGCAGGAAATGGGGCGCCTTGCCCTGGAGATCTCCCGAGCTAGAAGGGAGGCGGGGATCTCCATGGGGGAAAAGGTCCAGCAGGAGCTGCGACAGCTCGGCATGCCGGGGGCCATCTTTTTGGTGGAGCTCTCGGATCTGGAGGATCCAGCCGGCGAGCTGGTGGTGGAAGATAAGAGGTACCCGCCTTCCCCGCGAGGGATAGATGGGGTTGAGTATCTATTTTCCTCCAATCCCGGGGAAGAGGTAAAGGCGTTATCCAAGATCATCTCTGGCGGTGAACTCTCTCGAGTCGTCTTGGCCTTGAAGACGACCCTGGCAGCCCTTGATGAAATTCAGACCTTGGTCCTGGATGAGGTCGACACGGGCATCAGTGGAAGCATGGCGGAGGTGGTGGGCCAGAAGCTGAGGACCTTAGGCAGCCAGCGGCAGGTCCTGTGCATCACTCATCTTCCTCACATCGCTACCTTCGGGGATGCCCATTTTAGCGTGACCAAGCAACAACAGGGCGACCGAACCGTGGCGCGAGTGCAGAGGTTGAGGGAGACGGAGAGGGTGAACGAGATCGGACGGATGTTGGGCGACAAGGGGATCTCACAAACACCCCTGCGGCACGCGAGGGAGATCCTCTCTCAAGCCCGGGAATGGAAACGGGGAGAAGATGCCACTCTCACGACCCCTAAGAGGATATAGGAACCTTCAACGCCTGACCCAAATCATCAATGTCTTTGCCAAGCAGGGATTTGGCTACCTGGTCGTGCTGCTCAGGCTGAGAAATATCCTTCCCCTCAGGCGCCGATTTGAGAGGGAAGGAGAGGGCCTCCAGGCGGTAACGATTCCCAAGAGAATCCGTTTAGCCTTCGAAGAGTTGGGGCCTACCTTCATTAAAATGGGCCAAATCCTGAGTTCCCGCCCGGACCTGATTCCTCCTTCTTTCGTGGAGGAGTTCAAACGCCTCCAGGATCGCGTCCCTCCCTTTCCCTTCGAGCAGGTGAGGGAGACCGTGGAGAGGGAGCTCGGCGTTCCCATCGAAGAGAACTTCTCCTACTTCTGCGAAACCCCGGAAGCCGCCGCTTCCATCGCCCAGGTGCATCGCGCCGTCTTAAGAGACGGCTCGCCAGTGATCTTGAAGGTCCAGCGGCCGCAAGTCGATAAGGTCATCGAGGAGGATGTCCTCCTGTTGCAGGCCCTGGCGCAGCTCTTAGAACGGCATTTGGCAGAGATACGCATCTACAATCCCACGGGGATCGTCTCTGAGTTCTCCCGGGCATTCGGCGAGAGCTCGATTTCAGCCTCGAATCCTCCAATCTGGAGAGGTTCCGCCAGAACTTCAGAGGCCGTTCCTCGGTGGTCATTCCGCGAGTTTACTGGAACCAGAGCACCTCACGACTCCTGACCTTGGAGTGGCTGGAGGGAATCCCCATTGATGAGGTGGAGAGGATCAGACAAGATGGCCATGACCCAATAGAGATCGCCCGCCTCCTGGTAGATGCTTATCTGGTGCAGATCTTTGAGCACGGACTCTTTCACGCCGACCCCCATCCCGGCAATATCCTGGTCCTTGAAGGAGGTAAGATGGCCCTCTTGGATTTTGGCATCGTGGGCCGCATCCGCCCGGAGATGATGGGGGTCAATGCCTCCGTGTTCTTAGCCCTGGTGAAAAGGGATTATGACCGGCTGGTGGAGGAGATCTTGAAGGTCGGACTGGTATCCGACGAAGCCCAGATGCGAGGTTTTCGAGAGGACCTGATCGATTTCATTGAGCCGCATTATGGGCGGGACCTGGCGCATATCGAGGTGGGAAAGATCGTCTCGGAGGCCACCCAGTTGGCCAACAAATATCATATTCGCCTGCCCCTGGATCTGGTGCTATTGGGCAAAACCCTGGTGACCGTGGAAGGGGTGGCGCGGCAGCTCAATCCCCACCTGAACCTCCTGGAGATCGCCAAACCTTATGCCCACCGGTTCATCCGTCGAGAGAGAAGCCCCTGGAATTTGACCTCCAAGGCCTTTTCCCTTGCTCAGGAATATGGAGAGCTGGTGGAGAAGTTGCCTTCCCAGATTCACCTCGCCATGACCAAGCTGTTGCACGGCAGGCTGAGGGTGGAATTTAGCCATATGGGGTTGGAGCATCTGCCGAAGGAGATGGATCGCTCCAGCAATCGCATCTCTTCCAGCCTCATCATCTCCGCCATCATCGTGGCCTCCTCCCTGATCATCAATTCCGGCAAGGGACCCCTGATTTTTGGGTTCTCCGCCCTCGGGGTCGTGGGTTTCTCCCTTGCGGGACTTTTCGGCCTTTGACTGGCGATTGACATTTTGAGATCGGGTAGGCTCTGATAGGAGATTGGCTTTTCCGCAAGCAGTCGAACGGGCCCTTAAACAGGAAGGAGTTTTGAGATCGAGTGAAGGAATGCGCCTTATATTCTCATGAAGAATCGGGCGGCTAATTAGGAAGAGGACAAGGACTGGAGGGATGAATCGTAACGATGGAAAGGGATGAACAGAGAGAGGTCTTGCTCTTGGGATTGTCTCATGCCCTGGTGCACGGGTACATGCTGCTCTTTCCGGCAGTACTCCTGCTGATCATGAAGGAGTTCGGTGTGGGCTATTTCCGGCTGGGGATCCTGGGAACCATTGCCAATTTTGCCTTTGGGCTGGGTGCTTTGCCTGCAGGCTTCCTTTCCGACCGTCTGGGAGCGAGGCGACTCATCCTGTTTTACCTCTTCGGCTCCGCCTTTGCTGCGATCCTGGTCTCCCTCTCCCGATCATTTTTTCACCTGGCGCTCTGTTTGGGGTTGCTGGGTTTGTTTTGCAGCCTCTACCATCCTTGCAGCCTGGCCCTGCTTTCCCGTTTCAGAGAGCATGGAAAGGCCTTTGGGATCGTGGGGGCCTTGGGGAACGTGGGCCTGGCCCTTTCACCCCTCTTGGCCGGATATTTTGCCTCGCGTCTCGGATGGAGGAGGACCTTTCCCCTGTTTTCCCTGGCAGGCTTGATCGTGAGCTTCGCCTACCTTTTCCTGCAGAGGCACCTCTTCTCTGCAGGCGGGCAGAGGAAGGCGGAAAGAGGGGCTTCAGCTCCCCCAGAAGAGGGCACATGGATTACCCTCCCCTTTGTCTTGCTCCTTTTTATGCAGATGCTGGCGGGCTTTTCCTTCCAGGGGGTCACTACCTTCCTCCCGACCTATCTCGCTCGAAGGGTGGAGATCCAGCTATTCGGCCTGGATGCGGTGGGAATTGGAGGGATCATGGCCAGCATCTCTCTCATCATAGGGGTCTTTGGACAATACCTGGGAGGGTACCTGGGACAAAAGACGAATGCCAAGAGACTCTATCTCTTCATGGTATCCGCCACCTTTCCTTTCCTGCTGATCGCCGGTTCAACTCGAAATCTGCTCTTGGTAGCGGCCGTTGCCGCCTTCGCCTTCTTTTACTTCTGCGCCCAGCCCATAGGGAATATCCTCCTCGCAAGCTTTACCTCCACCAAGGCTCGAGGTAAAGGCTATGGCATCTCCTTCTTTTTCTCCTTCGGGCTTGGGTCCCTGGCCGCCAGCTTTTGTGGCTTTATTGCAGAGAGGGTCTCCTTGCCCGCAGTCTTTGTTGTTCTTTCCGTCCTCACCTTTCTTCAAGCAAACATGGCCTTTGTCCTCACGCGCCTCCATGAGCATCCCCGCCCCACCTCCAGATAGATCCGGCCAGGAGAAGTGGCAAGCCAACCGTCGGTCTTCTGGCATACTCGAGAAGGTGAGGCATTTTCCGGACTTAAAGACCCCTTCCGCAATAGAATGCCATCGGGAACGGAAGGCTGGCTCCGGAATATCTTGCACCCTAAAACAGAGTTACAACCATAGAAAAATAAAAAAGCCCTCTTGGTTACAGGGGTTTCGGTGAGTATAATTGCTCACCTGTAAGGTGAAACTCCATATCACCAAGGAGGGCTAAAAGGATGATACGACAAACGGTGTTCCCATTCAAGATGGAAAGAACCGGCGAGTCATTGACAGCGCACGGAGGCCTGGCCCTTCT
>Ga0315274_10001841_pt1 | contig 32500 bp, 33 predicted proteins | sample YL17G02_20_MG_FD_203700 | JGI IMG/M metagenome (GOLD analysis project Ga0315274, IMG submission 203700) | Sediment microbial communities from Yellowstone Lake, YNP, Wyoming, USA - YL17G02_20 | ecosystem: Environmental > Aquatic > Freshwater > Lake > Sediment | place: USA: Wyoming | collected...
CACCCGCCCTTGTCTTTTCCCAGCCCCTATGTTAGCATAGGGCTGCGTGCGCCTGTAGCTCAGTTGGATAGAGCGTGGGGTTGCGGACCCCAAGGTCGGAGGTTCAAATCCTCTCGGGCGTACCAGGTTTTCCCCCTCTCCGATCCCATATCATCCTCGTTGCTGTGCCTGTCCCCGCGCCCCGGCGCCACGCCCGTCCGGCCACGAGAGGTCGATGCGCCGTGACGGTGAAGTAACCCGGCCGGGATGGCGGTCCGGCTCATCGCCGCCCGCCCCACATCCAACGAACACGGGGGGTCGACATGTGCATCTCGCGTGTCGTGTGTCGTTCGCTGCCTCTGCTCATCCTGCTTCTCGCCGCCTCGGCGGCAATCGCGGCCGCCCAGGGCCGGGTGCTCAGGTACCGGCACTCGCCAGGCGATACCGCGCTGTACGACTGCAAGCTCTCGTCGCGAGCACAGGGCAAGAGTGACTCAGGTCAGAAGATCCAGGTCGAGATGAGCCTGACGATGAACTGCGGCGCGGAGTTTCTCGGCGACACCGCGAGCGGGGACTACGGCCTGCGCGGAGTGATCAACTCCGGGACGCTCAAGGTGAAGTCTGGTGGTCAGCCGCAGGAGATCGAGCTTCCCGAGTTCGCAGAGAGGTACCTCGTCAGCCCCCGCGGCGAAATCAAGAGTGCCTCTGTGCTCTCCGGTCAGCCACCAATACTCATGTACGGTGGCCTTTTCCTCATCATGGGGCCGGACGATCCCGTGTTGCTGGGGGGCACGGCGATCTTCCCGGACAAGCCACTCAAGGCGGGCGACAGGTGGAAGGGGACAGCGCGTATCCCCGTCGTTGGCACCGGTGAGGTGAACGAGGTGAAGTACGAGTCGGTTCTGCTGGGCGAGGAGACGTTCCGGGGCACTGTCAGCCAGAAGATCAAGACGGCAACCAGCACCACCATTGCCGACACGGTTGACGCGCCTGACGGCTCGGGCTCCCTGAGGGCGAAGGGGACGATCACGACTCAGGACACCTGGCTGTTCGATCCGCAGCGCGGCGTCATCCTGTACTCGGAACGGTCTGCCCGGATCGCGATGACGGTGAAGGTGGAACAGGGTGGGCAGGTCGTCGAGGGGTACACGACCTCGGGCGTCCTCAACGAGAAGAGCACCCTCACCCAGTTCAACGGGACGCTTCTGACGCAGTGACAGGCCAGTCTCCGATTGCGCGACCCACGCCCGCGCGCATCTGGCATCTGCGCCCGATGCGTGGTATGCTATAGGTGCGGGTGAGGGCCAGACGCATTGGTGCTGCCCGAGACTCACACACAAGGAGAACGAGTGACAAAAGACTCAAAGAGGGTCATTGAGGCGGAGGGTGTCGTGCGACAGGTGCTGCCCAATACGCAGTACCGAGTGGAGCTGGAGAATGGCGTGCTGGTGCTGGCGCAGGCCTGTGGAAAGATGCGCAAGTTCCGCATCCGGATTCTGCCCGGCGACAGTGTCAAGGTCGAGCTGACCCCGTACGACCCCTACCGAGGCCGCATCGTTTACCGGTATAAGTAAGAAGCGATCACCGGCAGGAGCCTCGCTCCTGCCATTCCCATTCCGGGTCCTGGCGGCCCCGCGGCTTTCTGGCGTGCCCGACAGAAGGACATCTGTCCTTCGTGCGGGAACCACAGCGGCTAAAGCCGGAGGTTCCCGCATGAAGCTCTCCATGCATTCCATCTGCATCGAGCGCAAGTACCCGTTGCTTCAGGCCATTCGCCGCGCGGCCGAGCTGGGGTACCAGGGCTACGAGATCGATATCGGCGACTTCGGCAACACCGGGCTCGGCCTGCACTGGCCCGAGGAGTACACAGCCGAGCACGTCGCCCGCGCCGCCGATGCGGCCCGCGAAGCCGGCATCGAGATCAGCTCTCTCTGCCTTGGCGTCCTCTGGCGCTTCTACCCCACCAGCCCCGACGCGGTGGTCCGCGACCAGGCAACTGAGATCATCCGCCAGTCCGCTCAGCTTGCCGCGCTCGCGGGCGCGAAGGTGATCCTGCTTCCGGTCGGGCAGCCGGAGATGCTCACCCCGGACCAGGCGCGAGACGCCCTCGTCGACGTCCTCAATGTCTGCGCGCCGGAAGCGGAGAACGCCGGCGTGATCTACGCGGTCGAGAACGTCGGCCAGGCGCTTGCTCGCACTGCTGATAGCCTGATCGAAATCGTCTCGCGCGTAAACTCGCCGGCCTGTCAGGTGTACTACGACGTCGGCAATGCCACTTCGCAGGGCGCCGACGTCGGCGCCGATATGCGCAAGCTGGGCAAGCGCATTGCGATGCTCCATGTGAAGGACTTCCGGCGCACCGCGGACCGGCGCGAAGTCGTCGTCATCGGGGAAGGCACGGTCGACTGGCCTGCGGTTGTTGCTGCTGCTCGTGATGTCGGATACGACGGCTACCTTACACTCGAGGTGCCCGGCACGGTCGAGACGACTGACGATATTGCCGTACGTAGCCGCGACGCTCTGCGCGGCTTCGGTCTCTAGCTACCGCGTAGGGGAGCCCCTCTGCGGGCTCCCGCAGGATGCCCGAAGGAGGCTGAGATGGCAGACAAGCTGCGAGTCGGAATGGTGTGCGCGGCTGGCATCGGCGCCAGCCATGTAATGAACTGGCGGTTCCTCGAGGAGAAAGCCCAGATCACCGCGGTGATGGACGTCGACGCGGAGCTGGCACAGAACACCGCTCACATGTCGGGCGATGTCCCATGGACCACGAACCTCGATGAACTGCTCGCCCGGGACGACGTCGACGCGGTGGACATCTGCTCGCCGCCGTTCGTTCACTCCGAGCAGATCGTGAAGGCGGCGAAGGCCGGCAAGCACGTCTTCGTCGAGAAGCCGTTCACGCTCACCCTCGATCAGGCCGACGAGGCAATCGCGGCGTGCAAGAAGGCGAAGGTCAAGCTCATGGTCGCCTTCCCGCGGCCGTACTCCGCCAGCGGCCGCAAGCTCAAGGAGTTGATCCAGACCGAGGAGCTGGGCAAACCCATCCGCATCTACTCCGCGCATCAAATGCGCGCCGAGTGGATCCGCAAGCGCACCGGATGGTTCTGGGACCCGAAGAAAAGCGGCGGCACCGCCATCGAGGGGGTCATCCACGACTTCCACTTCCTGCCCTGGCTGATGGGGCCGGCGAAGCGTATCTATGCCGAGGGTGGCACCTTCATCTACACCGACCGCCAGCCCACCCTCCCGGACGATCAGCTTGTCGTTCTCTGGCGGTTCGAGAACAACGCCATCGGCGTCATCGACGGCGGCGCGAACCAGCCGAGCAACTTCGGCGGGCACATGAGCGTCTTCTTCACCGAGGGCGGTGTGAGAATGGAGCGCGGCGGCGGGATGAGCATCTACCGCGGTATGAAGGAGTACAACCCCGTCGTCGAGGACATCCGCCACTTCGGGGCGATGGGCGATGACACCGAGCTCCAGAAATCGCCCTTCACTCCCAGCGGTCATCTGGGCGAAACCGAGCACTTCGTCGACTGCGTGATGAACGATAAGCAACCTCAGACCACGGGCGAAGACGGCCGCTACGCGCTCGAATGCGCTTGGGCGGCGATCAAGTCGTTCCAGACCAACGAGCCGGTGACGCTGCCGCTGAAGAAGCCGTATCCGACGTACTGAAGGCAAGGGGAAGAAGGCAAGAGCGAAGCCGGGACTCGGATGACGGCGAGTGGGGCAGGACGCGGAGGTCCTGCCCTACGTGCTCTTGCCCCATGCATGGCGGCGCGCTGGCAAAGACCAGCGCGCCCTACAGGGGACGGCGCGCGGCATCGCGTGGTATCATCTCCCAATGCGCACCGGCACTGCACATCTGCCGCTCCACGGCGGCAAGGCCCCGCGGTGGCTCTTCACTCGCATGGTCGCGCTCTCGCGCGAGATCCTGCGGGTGATGGTGGAGGAGTATGGCCCCGGCGAGGTGCTGGCTCGCGTCTCCGATCCGCACTGGTTCCAGGCGCTCGGATGCGTGCTCGGCTTCGACTGGCATAGCTCCGGCCTCACGACCACGACGACTGGCGCGCTCAAGGAAGCGATCAAAGATCGAGAGGCCGACCTCGGTCTGTTCATCGCGGGCGGCAAGGGCGCGGCCTCGCGCAAGACGCCGGCCGAGATCATCGCCTATGGTGAGGGCCACACCATCGCGATTCCGCCCGACCGTCTCGTCTACGCGAGCAAGCTCTCGGCGAAGGTCGACAACACCGCAGTGCAGGACGGCTACCAGCTCTACCACCACGCCTTCTTCTTCACTCCGTCGGGCGACTGGGCGGTCGTTCAGCAGGGCATGAACGAGGCGAACGGCTGGGCGCGCCGCTACCATTGGCTGTCGACAGGTGTCGAGGACTTCGTGAACGAACCCCATGCCGCGATCTGCTCGGACCAGCGCGGCCAGCTCGTGCTGAACATGGTCGCGTCGGAGAGCAAGGACTCGCGCCGGGCAACAGCCCTCCTGGCGGCCGAGCCTCCCGACAAGCTCGCTCGGGAACTGCGGCGGATACAAGAGTCTTCTGACTCGATGGCAGGAGCCCCTAGGCCCTTCGAGCCGGGGTGGCGGCCCCTTCGGGGCCCAGCCACTTCCGCTCCTGCCCAACAACTGGAGCTGCCCGGCCGCCACCAGATCATCCCGGCTGACATCCGCCCCGAGTCGCTCGAGCGCACCCTCGCCAAGGCCTATGACAACCCGCCCTCCAACTTCGAGGCGCTGCTTGGCACCCAGGGCGTCGGGCCGAAGACCATCCGAGCGCTTGCTCTCATCGCCGATCTGCTCTACGGCGCAACGCCGAGCTTCCGCGACCCCGCCACGTTCAGCTTTGCGCATGGCGGCAAGGACGGCATCCCATATCCCGTGGACCGAGCGACCTACGATCGGTCCATCGAGATCCTGCGCCATGCCGTCGACCGCGCCAAGCTCAACGACCGAGACAAGCTCGCCGCGCTCCGGCGTCTCGCGCGGCACGCGGACAGCGGCACGTGAGCCGCCAGCGACTGGGCCTCGTCGCCTATCTGATCCTCGTCTTCGGCCTCACCTGGCCGATCGAGATCATGCTTGCCCGCCGCTACCCGATGGGCAGCGCGGCCTACATTGCCATCCTGGGCGGAATCATGTTCATCCCCGCGCTGTCCGCCCTCATCGTCCGCCTCTTTGTCGAGCGACAAGGCTTCGCCGACGCCGGCCTGCGATGGGGGAGGGGCCGCTTCTACCTCGCCGCCTGGTTGCTCCCCATCGCCTTCGGCCTCGGCGCGATGGGCCTCTCTCTGCTGCTCCGCCAGGCCGAGTTCGACCGCTACATGACCGAGACGATGGTCCGCATCAAACTCCAGTTCGGCGCGATGAAGCTGCCCTTCGACCGTATGCGCACCTACTTCATCATCAGCTCGCTCACGCAGACCGTCATCATCGGGACGATTCCCGCGTTCGGCGAGGAGTTCGGCTGGCGCGGCTACCTCCTCATGCGCCTGCTCCCCCTCGGTCGCCTCCGCGCCATGGTCCTCACCGGCGCGATCTGGGGGGTCTGGCACGCGCCGATCATCCTCCAGGGCTACAACTACCCGGATCATCCGATGCTCGGCGTGCCGTTGATGATCACCTTCTGCCTCCTCCTCGGGATCATCCTCGGCTGGCTTCGCTTGGCCTCCGGGAGCGTCTTCCCGGCGGCCGTCGCACACGCCTCGGTCAACGGGCCTGGCTCTGCGGCGCTCGCCTTTCTCCGCTCTCGCAACGACCTGACTACCGGTCTGACCGGTTTGCTCGGCCAGGCCATGATGCTCATCTTTGTGTTATTATTGTGGCGCTTCGGCGCACTGAGACCAGCACTCCATAGCGATCAAGGAGAGAACCATGCCTGAGAGCAAGTGCCCGAATCAGAAGACCAATCTCGAAACCTGCCCGTGCACCGCGGATGACTGTCCGCGCCATGGCGTCTGCTGCGAGTGCATCCGCAATCACGTGTCCGGCGGCTCGCTACCGGCCTGCGCGCGTGACGTGGCGAAGAAGTAAGGGAACCACCAAGGCACAAAGCCACAAAGGGACAGCGGCCCCGGCGGGCGCCGGGGCCGCGCCTGTCGGGCAGGTGACTTGCATTCTGCCCTCGAATCCCCAGCCGATGCGCGAACCCACACCCCCCATCACCCCGCGCTCCGGCGTCACCCTCCGCGCTCTCGCCATCGGCCTCGCGCTCACGCCGCTCAACATCCTCTTCCTCGTGAAGAGCATCTGGCTCTGGGGTGGATTCACAGGGAGCGAGTCGCTCTTCACCAACACCGTCGGATTCCTCTTCCTCCTGGTACTGCTGAACCAGTGGCTCAAGCGCGCCCGGCCCTCATGGGCGTTCTCTCCCGGCGAGATGCTCACCGTCTACGTGATGCTGAACATCGGCACCGGGCTCACGAGCAGTGTCTGGGATCTTGGCGGCTCCATCGCTCCCCGCATCACCTATCCCTTCTGGTTCGCCTCACACCAGAACGGCTGGCGAGACCTGATCTGGCCGAACATGCCGACATGGCTGACGGTTCGCGATACCGACGTGCTCGAGGGCCTGTATCTCGGGCGCACGAGCCCGTACTCGTGGCGCATCATCTCCGCTTGGCTGACGCCGGCGCTTTCGTGGGCGCTGCTGGTGGGATCGCTCATGTGGATGATGCTCTGCCTCAACTCCGTCGTCCGGCGCCGTTGGGCCGATGAGGAGAAACTGCCCTTCCCGATGACCGTGCTGCCGCTCGAACTCACCGATGCTCGGTCATCTCTTCTGGGCAATCGCCTCTTCTGGATCGGCGTCTCGATTGCGGCCTTCATCCAGCTGTGGAGTGTGCTCACGCGCCTGGTCCCCACCATCCCTGCTATCCCGATGGGGTTTGACTACACGACATACGTTGAGAATAACCGTCCCTGGAGCTTCATCCGCTATACCGAGATCAGCTGGAGTCCGTGGCTGCTCGGACTGGCGTACCTCATCCCGCTCGACCTCGTCTTCTCGCTGCTGGTCTTCGACATCCTCTGGACCGCGGAATACGTGATCGTTGGCCAGTTCGGCTGGTCGACGAGCAAGTGGTCGGGGCTGCCCTATGGTGAGCAGCAGACAGCAGGCGGGTTCCTCGCCCTCGCCATCGCCGTCATCTGGCTCGACCGGCGCTACCTCGCGCAGGTGCTGCGGAACGCGCTCGGGCTTCCCTCCCGCCTCTCGGAGCACGCCACCGAGGCTTTCAGCTATCGCGTGGCGCTTCTCGGCGCCGCGGTCGGCATCGCGGTGCTGTCATGGCTGCTCGCCCGCACCGGCATGCCGGGCTGGGTCGTCGCGGCCTTCCTCGCAATCTACTTCATCATGTGTCTCGTCATCTCGCGCCTGCGCGCGCAGCTTGGGCCGCCGACCCACCAGCTCTATGGTGCGATGCCGAACTGGATACTCCCCACGATCGCGGGGACGCGGACCCTCGGCCCGAAGACCATGGGCACGTTCTTCGCGCTCCGCTCCTACCTTCAGGAGCAGCGCAACAACCCCGTCCCCGCACAGCTGGAGGCCCTCAAGATGGCCGAGCGCGGGCGGATGGAACGCCGCCGCATCGCCATCGCCATCGCCGTTGCCGCCCCGCTGGCGATGCTGTCGTTCTTCTGGGCAACGCTGCACGTCGGCTACCACACGGGAATGGGCACCGGCAACGCCCAGGTCTGGCAGCTCGCCATCGGGGGATGGGACATGGAGGAACTCGATTCGACTCTCCGCAATCCGACCAAGCCGGACCTCTCGGCTATCGCCGCTGTCGGGGTCGGCGCCGCGGTGACGTTCGCCCTCTATCTGCTCAAGCTCCAGTTCACGTGGTGGCCGTTGCACCCCGTCGCCTTCCCCATCGCAATCGCCTCAACCATCCAGGGCATGACGCCCGTCATCTTCGCCGCCTGGGTGCTGAAGTCACTCCTCCACAGGTACGGCGGCCTCCGGGCCCACCGCACCGCGCTGCCGTTCTTCCTGGGGCTGCTGACCGGCGACGCGACTGCCTCGCTGCTGCGCGCCTTGGCCTCCGCCTCCCTCAACTCGCGCTTCTACTAATGGGTTTCGCCAAACGAAGTAATGGCGAAACCCAGCCCAGAAGCGCTCTGATCGTGTGCACAGGCCGCAGAGTCCATCACTTCGATATGCGAACACCTATAGCCGTCGCGCGTTCAGTCGCAGCCGTGGCGCGCGGGAAGGCATCTCCATTGGCGGCATGGTATTAGAGGAACGTAGGAAGGCCACGAAGCGTGTTCATTGCTCTTCTCCAATCCATGCGGCCGCGACAGTGGACGAAGAACCTCTTCGTCCTCCCGGCCATCGTCTTTGCCCAGCGGCTCTGGGACAAAGGAGCCGTCGAATGGACCCTGGCCGCCTTCATCATCTTCTGCTTCCTCTCCAGCAGCGTGTACATCCTCAACGACATCGCCGACGCCGAGAACGACCGCCAGCACCCCACAAAGCGCGGCCGCCCCATCGCCTCCGGCCGGCTGCCGGTTGCAGTTGCCTTCCCGTTCGCGGTGCTCCTCGCCTCGCTCAGCATCGCGCTCTCATTCTGGGTGAGTCGCTCCTTCACGTTCTACGCCGCGCTCTACCTCGCGCTCAATCTGGTCTACTCATTCTCGCTCAAGCACATGGTTATCCTCGATGTGATGATGGTGGCGATCTTCTTTGTCCTCCGGGCTGTCGCCGGCGCGGCCGCGATTCACGTCGAGATCTCTCACTGGCTGCTCATCTGCACCTTCCTGCTCGCGCTGTTCATTGCGCTGAGCAAGCGCCGTCACGAGCTCGTGCTGCTCGATGAGAACGCCTCGGCCCACCGCGCGAGCCTGACTGAATACAGCCCGTATCTCCTCGACCAGATGATCGCGGTCGTCACCGCCTCCGCGGTCATGGCCTACACGCTGTACACGGTAGATCAGGACACAGTCGCGAAGTTCGGCACCGACCATCTGGTCTACACTGTCCCCTTCGTCACCTTCGGCATCTTCCGTTACCTCTATCTGATCCATCAGAAGGGCGAGGGTGGCGATCCCGACCGGATCGTATTGTCCGACCGCCCCTTCCTCATCAACTTCCTGCTCTGGGCCACCGTCGTCGCGTTCGCCGTCTATCTGCCGAGGTGGTAGTCTTCACACCATGCCAAAGCCAATCGTCGCCGTGCTTCGCACCAGACCGGAGACAGTCCTCGACGACTACTCACGCTTGCTCGATATGGCTGGGTACGGCCGGCATCTCGATCGGAGCGCCGAGCTGGCGCTGAAGATCAACATCTCGTGGCATCACTGGTATCCCGCCTGCTCGACCACGCCCTGGCAGCTGGAGGGCGTGATCAAGAAGCTGCTCGCCGACGGTTGGCCGGTCGAGAAGCTCTACGGCGCGCACAACCGCACCGTGGTCGTCTCGGCCAGGCGAGGCGAGGTGGCGAATAAGCACAAGCCCGTGCTCGAAAAGTACGGCGTGCGCAACGTCCACCTCTACGAGCCGGGCGAAGAGTGGATCACCTACGAGCCGAAGGGCAAGATGCTCGTCCTTCCCGAGATCTACCCGGACGGCATCCGCATCCCGAAGCGCCTCGTGGGCAGTAACATCATCCACCTGCCGACGGCGAAGACCCATGTCTTCACCACCATGACCGGCGCGATGAAGAACGCCTTCGGCGGACTGCTGCACGAGAAGCGCCACTGGACGCACTCGGTGATCCACGAGACGCTCGTGGACCTGCTGACCATTCAGAAGGAGATTCACCCCGGCCTCTTCGCGGTGACCGATGCGACCTTCGCCGGCGATGGCCCCGGCCCGCGCTGCATGGTGCCATATGAGAAGGACTTGGTCCTCGCGAGCGCGGATCAGGTTGCGATCGACGCGATCGTCGCGAAGATGATGGGCTTCGATCCGATGTCGCTCGGATTCATCCGGCTCGCCCATGAGGCCGGCCTCGGTGTCGGCAACCCATCCGAGATCGAACTGGTCGGCGACGACATCTCGGGCGAGAGCTGGGGCTTCACCCGCGAGCAGAACACCTTCGTCAGCCGGGGCCAGAAGATGATCTACTGGGGGCCGCTGAAACCGCTGGAGAAGTTCCTCCTCCGCACAGCCATCGCACCGTGGTCCTACGCCGCCTCGATCCTCTACCACGATTTCTACTGGTATCCATGTGTCGGCAGCAAGCGCGCAAACGAGGCGCTGGCGGGGAAGTGGGGGAAGCTGTTGGAGACATATTAGCGCCCTTCGTAGAGCGGGCATGTAGCTAACAAGCTCCCCTGCGGGGTAGACTGGAAGGAGGCGGGTACAGTGGCTGACTGCATCTTCTGCAAGATCGCGGCGGGTGAGATCAAATCCAACATCGTGCACCAGGACGAGCAAGTGGTCGCTTTTCGCGACATCAACCCCCAGGCGCCAACCCATATCGTTGTGATTCCGCGCGTTCACGTCGCCTCGCTGAACAATCTTGGCCCAGAACACGACCATGTCGTTGGTTACCTTGTGCGAGTGGCCGCGCAGATCGCCGAGGATGAGGGGTTCTCAGAACAGGGCTACCGGATCGTGGCGAACTGTGGCCCCGACGCGGGGCAATCCGTCGATCACGTCCACTTCCATCTGCTCGGTGGCCGCAGCCTCCGCTGGCCGCCGGGATAGGACGCCTGCCGCACGACAACGGAGCGCTGAGGGGGGGACAGAGGCCCGCACCGGGTCGTTTGACAAGCAGGCCCTGACCTTGGTATAATCCGTGGCTGACGGGCCTGGGCGTTGCACGGGCGTGCACGCGCGGGTCCGATTTTATCAGTACCACCGTAACGTGACGTGCGGCGAACTGCGGTTGGCCGCGCCGGATGACCGGACGGATAGGCGGTGCAGGCTATGCATTCGCCTGTCGCGGAAGGCATCGGCCCGGCACTGGCGTTGTACCGCGGAAGTCGAGGGAGGTAGCTCCGCTACGCTCCGCGGCTTCGCTTCGCTCCCGGTCGGTGGTCTGGTGGCAGAAAGGGGGGGAGATTATTGGCGATTCATATCCGTGACAACGAATCATTGGACAGCGCCCTCCGGCGCTTCAAGCGGGAGTTGCACCAGCATGGTGTGCTTGAGGCGGCGCGGCGCAAGGAACGCTATGAGAAGCCGAGCGACAAGCGTCGCCGGATGCAGGCCGCAGCCATTCGGCGCGCGCGCCGCGCCGCAAGGAGACGCGGGGAACGCTGATTCCCCAAGCCATCATGCGCGGCCTCCGCGCTGGCGCGATGTGAAGCAGGCCCTCCGAAGGCCGCCCTCTCCAGATAGAGTGGGGCGGCCTGGGTGTTAAAATGGCCCCCAAGGGTGAACCAGGCCAATCTTTGGATACAGTCTCTGAGAGCAAGATCGTCGTCGCCGACGACCAGGAGGCCACGGCGCTCGCCGGCGCCCGCGACGAGAACCTGCGGCTGATCGAGCGGGCCGTCGGCGCTCGCATCGGCGCGCGGGGGAACGAGATCCGCGTCAGCGGAACGCGCGAGCAGGTCGGCCGCGCGACCGAGCTGCTCGGCGAGCTGATGAAGCTCGTGCGGCTCGGGCATCCCATCACAGCAGGCGAGGTCGAGTACGCGGCGCGCATGGTCGGCGGCGGACAGGCCGGCGCGGCCGATGCCGTGTTCTCGGATGTTGTGCTCGTCAGTGATCGTGGCAAGGCCGTGAAGCCCCACACGCAGACCCAGCGCGATTACGTGCGCGCGATCGCCCAGGCTGACCTCACCTTTGCCATCGGTCCGGCCGGCACGGGGAAGACCTACCTGGCGATGGCGATGGCGGTAAGCGCGCTGCGTGAGAACAAGATTTCGCGTCTTATCCTGACCAGGCCTGCGCTGGAGGCGGGAGAACGGCTCGGCTTCCTGCCGGGCGACATTCAGGCCAAGGTCGACCCGTATCTCCGGCCGCTGTTCGACGCTCTCTTCGATATGATGGACCTCGTGAAGGCGCAGCGGCTCATGCAGCAAGGGGTGATTGAGGTCGCGCCGCTCGCGTTCATGCGCGGGCGCACGCTCAACGATTCGTTCGTAATCCTCGACGAAGCGCAGAACACCACCCCCGAGCAGATGAAGATGTTCCTCACGCGGTTCGGGTTCGGATCGAAGGCCGTGGTCACCGGGGATATCACACAGACGGATCTGCCCCGCGGCCAGGTTTCCGGCTTGAACCAGGTCCGCGACGTGCTTCCAGGCATCCCGGGCGTGGCGTTTGTGTACTTCTCGGACCAGGACGTAGTCCGCCATGAGCTCGTGCAGCGCATCATCCAGGCCTACGAGCATCATGAGCTGAAGAGCACCGGCAGCAGGCAATGAGACGACTGCGCGCCGCGCGCCGCCGCAATGGCGAGCGGAGGAACCGGTGGCCCCATTGGACTCTGATGATGCGCGTTGGCATCGGCGTGCTGACGTGGGCCGCGCTCAGTCTCATCCTCCTGGGCTACGATCTTTTCCCCGGCCGCCTCTCCCTGAAGATCGGTGAACCAAGCGCTGTGTTGGTCCGCGCGCAGCGGATGGCGCGGTACATCGACCACGAGGAGACCGAACGCCTCCGCGCTGAGGCTGCGGCGCGGGTGGTCCCGGAGTACACCGAGCTGCGGTCTGCCCGCCCCGATGCAGAATACCGCGTCTCCCAGGATTTCGCCGCGCTGACGGCGGCGAAGGCGTCGGCGAACTCAGCGGCGGCCCTGCACAAGGCGCTGGGTTGGCTGCCGGAGAGGTCGGCGCGGTGGGCGGTGTCGGCCGACCAGGAGCAGCTCTCTCGCCTCGGGAGCGAGGCCATCGCCATCGTGCGGGAGCTGATGTCGAAGCAGATCAGGGAGGCGACGTCCGACCTGAGAGTGACGCGGGAGGACGCCGAGACGATGACCCGGCAGCGAGAGCGCGACGCCGGAGCCGGGGCGTTGCTTTCGGCGGTGGTCAAGCGAGAGGTCGCGCCCACCTACCACTTGGACGAAGAGGCGACCAAGGCGGCGAGGGAGCTCGCGGGCCGCCGGGTGCAGGTGGTCGAGCGCACCATCGAGGCGGACCAGCCGGTCATCTTCGCGGGCGAGCGCGTGACTCGTCAGCACCTGGAGATGCTGCAGGCCCTCGGGCTGACGAGCCCCAAACTCGGGCTCCGCCGACTTGTCTCCACCGCACTCATCGTTGGGTTGATTGTGATCTTGCTCGGCCTGCAGACGAGGCATTGGGCCCGGCGGGTGTACGAGAAACCCAGGTGGCTGCTGCTACTCGGTCTGCTGGCCGTCGCGTCGATCTTCGTGATCAGCCTGCTTACCCTCGCGCTTCCCAATGTCTGGATGCTGATCGTCCCCGCGGCTGCGCTGATGGCGGCGGCGCTGCTCGCCGATACCGTCGGCATCACCCTCGCGCTGGGGCTGAGCCTGCTGGTTGGCCTGATGGCCGATGCGGGGCTACCTGCGACACTGCTCGCCCTGGGAAGCGCTGCCGCCGCGCTCGCGTTCACCGCCCAGCTCTGGCCGATGTCACGGCTTCGCGTCGTGGTCGGCGCGATGGCCGCTGTTAACCTGGTCCTGATCGCGGGCGTCGGGCTGCTCCAGGGCCAGCAGCCCGCCACGCTGGCTCGCGAGGCCGCGCTGGCAGCGGGGCTCTACGCGCCGGGCGCGGCGTTGCTCGCGCTCGGCGGAATCTACATGCTCCAGCGCCCCTTCAACATCACCACCCATCTTGCGCTGCTGGAGCTGAGCAATCCGCAACTGCCACTGCTCAAACAGCTCCAGGCGGAGGCGCCCGGGACATATCACCACTCGCTGATGGTGGCGAGTCTGGCGGAAGCGGCGGCGGAGGCAGTGGGCGCAGATGCACTGCTGACGCGGGTCGGCGCGCTCTACCACGACATCGGCAAGCTCGCCAGGCCGGGCTTCTTCGTCGAGAACCAGGCGCTGCTCGGCGTCGAGAACGCGCACGACCGGCTGTCCTCGTCGCTCTCGGGGCTGATCATCATCTCGCACGTGAAAGACGGGGTCGAGCTGGCGCGCAAGCACCGGTTGCCGCCCGAGGTCATTGACATCATCGCGGAACACCACGGCGAGACGACGATGACCTACTTCTATCACCAAGCCCTCACGGGCGCGCGGCCGGAGGAGGTATCGGAGGAGCAGTTCCGCTACCCCGGCCCGCTGCCGAGCACCCGCGAGGCCGCCATCGCGATGCTGGCGGATGGCGTCCACGCCGCGAGCAAGGCGGTGTCGGAACCCACGCCGCAGCGAGTTCAGCAGATCGTGCGGGAGATCTTCCGCGAGCGGGTGGTCGGGCGCCAGCTCGAGCAGTGCGATCTCACCTTCCGCCAGATCGCGGCCGCAGAGAGCGTGATGGCGCGCGTGCTCACGGCGGCCCTCTGCCAGGACAGGATCGCCTACCCCGAGCCCGTCGAGGACAAGGTTGGACTGTAATGGGTCTCTTGCTCGAACGTAATGCGGACGCTTGCCACAGAGACCCCTGCGAGGCGTCTGTGCGCCGTTTGCTGCATCGACGCGTTCCGCTGATGCACGAGATGCTGTAGGTCGATGGATTGTGACGTCACGTGACGGTAACGGTCATCAGCAAACAGAGACGCCGGATTCGCCGGAGGTGGCTGGAGACCCTTGCGGAAGCTGTCATGCAGGCGGAGGGTTGCCACCCCGAGGCGGAGCTGAGCATAGTCATCGGTGATGATGCATGGATCCAGGAGCTGAATCGGACGTATCGCAAGAAGGACAGACCGACGGATGTGCTGGCGTTCCCGCAGGATCCGGGGCCGAGCGGAAGCCCGCTGCTGGGGGATGTGGCGGTGTCGGCGGAGACCGCGGCGCGGCAGGCGGAGGAGCTGGGTCACGGCTTCGAGCGCGAGCTGGCGCTGCTGGTGACGCACGGAATCCTGCACCTCACGGCGTGGGACGACAAGACACCCGCCCAGCGACGGCACATGATGCAGCGGGCGGAGGAGATACTGGGGAAGATCGGCCCGCACTTGAAGGAGTGAGGGGCCGGGGGCTGATCGAGAGCTCTCGCAACGCGATCGACGGACTGCTGCACGTGCTGCAGCAAGACTGGCATATGCGCTTCATCTGCCTGGTGGGCGCGATCGTCATGCTCATCAGCGCGCTGCTCAGGGTGAGCCGCGTCGAGGTGCTCATCCTTCTCCTTGCGACTGCCCTGGTGGTGTTGGCGGAGGTGCTCAACCGCGCCATCGAGGTCATCGTCGACCTGGTGAGCCCTGGCTATCACCCACTCGCCAGGGTGGCGAAGGATGTCGGCGGCGCCGGTGTCCTGGTCGCCGCGATCATGGGAGGTGTGGTCGCGCTCGGCGTGTTCGTCAACGCGGACGCGCTCGCGGTCATCCAGGGCCTGTCGACCCGGCCCGTGCCGCACCGCCTGCACATCGGACTGGTGGGAGTTGTCACCGTGGTGGTGGCAGTGATCCTGGGCAAGATCTGGGGCGGCCACGGATCTCTCACCCGGGGCGGCCTCGTGAGCGCCCACAGCGCTCTCGCCTTCTTCTGCTTCATCAGCATCTGGTTCCTCACCACCGATCCGATCACGCGCGGGCTCGCCTTCGTGCTCGCCGTGCTCGTCGCGCAGAGCCGGGTGGAAGCGGGCATCCATACCGTGCGGGAGGTCATCATCGGGACTGTTGTGGCGCTGGTGGTCGGCACGCTGCTCTACGGCCTTCTGACCATGCGGGCGGGGATCTAGCATGGGCCGGGACGACCTACGGCCCCTCATCATCGCGCTGCTGCTGATCGTATCGGGGCTGTTCTCGGCGGCGGAGATCAGCTTTCTGACGCTGGGCAGGCGCCGCGCCCGGCGGGCCGTCTCAGGGCGCACCGCCCGGATGCTCGACTCGATGCTCGCCCGCCCGGGTGTGACGCTGGGCGCGCTTCTCGTTACCATCACCGTGGTCAAGTACTCTACCGAGGCGATCGCGGCCTCATGGGTTCTCACCGACCTGAAGCTCCCAGTCTGGACCGCGGCCGCGGGCGTTGCCGTGGTCATGCTCATCTTCGCTGAGGTCGTGCCGATCAGCTATGCCGCGGCGAACCCGGAGCGTGTGATCCGGGCGGTGGTTGCCCCTGTCTGGCTGATCACCGGCATCCTGTCGCCGCCAGCGCGGGTCGTCGGGTTCATCGCGGAGCGGCTCGCCCATCTGCTCGGAGGAGCGGCCTCGCCTGAGCCGCCGATCACCGAGGGGGAGATCCGCGCCATCGTCGACATCCAGGCCGAGACCGGCAGGCTGGAGGAGGAAGAGAAGGTGATGATCCACCAGATCTTCGAGTTTGGCGATACAGTGGCGCGGGAGGTGATGGTCCCACGAACTGATATGTTCGCCATCCCGGGTGACGCGACGGCGGCCGACGCGGGCAGGGTCGCGACCGAGCATCGCATCTCGCGCATGCCGGTCTATCGCGAGAGCCTCGACGACATCGTCGGAACCGTGCACGTGAAAGATGTCATCCCGCTGCTCGCCGCCCAGAAGGGCGACACTCCGGTATCCGCGATGATGCGGGAGCCGATGTTCGTGCCCGAGACGAAGAAGCTGAGCGACCTGCTCACCGAGTTCCGACGCACGCGGCGCACACTTGCCATCGTCCTCGATGAGTACGGCGGCACCGCCGGACTGGTGACCCTCGAGGACTTGCTCGAGGAGGTCGTAGGTGACATCTACGATGAGTACGATGTGGTGCGCCCGAACGTGGAGCGCGTCGCCGATGCGGTGCTGCTCGATGGAAGGATCAGCATCGACGAGGCATCGGACGCGCTGGGCGTGGCGCTGCCCGAGGGCGAATACGATTCGCTCGCCGGCCTCCTCTACGCGCGGCTCGGCGTCGTGCCGCGGCGGGGCGATGAAGTGGTGGTGTCGGGGGTCCGGCTGACTGTGGCAGAGCTTGACGGGCACCGCATCACACGGATTAGAGCGGTGCGGGAGCCGGCAGTTGGCGGCCCTTCGACAGGCTCAGGGTCGCCCGAGCCGGGCGGCGGAGGGCCACCCCGAGCGGAGCCGAGGGGCGAGGCGTCGGAGGCGCGCGACTGAGGCCATGCACGATCCATCGCTGAGCCGGGTGCTGGCGGAGGCGAGCGGCATGACCAGGGAGATCGCCGCCGTTGTGGTCTGCTGGTTCGTGCTCGGGTTCAGCTCGCTCTCCGAGGCGGCGCTGGTTCGCATGGAGATCGGCCGCGCCCGTCAGCTCGCCGAGGAGAGGGGATGGGCGGCCAGGAGATTGCTCGCCCTCGTCGAGAAGCGCCAGGAGACCCTGAGCACTCTTATCCTGCTCGTCAACCTTTCGGTGATCGTCGCCTCAGCGTACACCACGGCAATCGCGATCCGGCTGGCGGACGGGAGCCAGCGCTGGGTCTTTGGCGCCTCCGCCGGGATGATCGTCTTCATCCTGATCTTCTGCGAGCTGACGCCCAAGATGTATGGCGTTCGCAAGGCAGAGCCGGTCGCGCTCGCCCTGGCGCCGGTCCTGTCGCTGGTGCATCGGCTCGTCCGGCCCGTGGCTCTGCTGACCCACCTGCTTGGGGTGGGCATCATCCGGCGGATCGTCATCCCGGTCCTCGGCGGCCGGGCTCTCGCCGGACTGCCGCGGTACACCGACCAGGAAGTGCTGGAGATGGTGACCGAGGGCGAGGCGAAGGGTGGCATCGACGAGGAAGAGAGGGAGATGATCACGGGTGTCATCGAGTTCGCGGACAAGGTGGCCCGTGAGGTCATGACGCCCCGCACCGATATCGTCTGGGTGGAGGAGACCGCCTCGCTCATCCAGGCGGCAAAGGTGAGCGAGCAGACCGGCTACTCCCGCCTGCCGGTGTGCGTGGAGGACGTCGACCACGTCGTCGGCATTCTCTACATGAAGGACGTGGTCTCGGCGCTCGGTCCAGATGCGCCCAGCCTTACCGCCGGCGCGCTCGCGCGCAAGCCGGCCCCGATGGTACCCGAGAGCAAGAAGGTGCACGAGGTGCTGCACTTGATGCAGCGCAGGCGATTGCATATGGCGATCGTCATCGACGAGTACGGCGGCACCGCTGGGCTGGTGGCGATCGAGGACCTGCTCGAGGAGATCTTCGGGGAGATCCGCGACGAGCACGACGTCGAAGTCGAGCCGATCAGGCCGGTCGACGAGAAGACCACGCTCGTCGATGCTCGAGTGAGCGTCGACGACTTCGAGGACCACTTCGAGGTGAAGCTGCCGGAAGGGGAATTCGACAGCATCGGTGGGTTCATCCTCGACCAACTCGGCCACCTGCCGGCGGCCGGCGAGCAGGTGAGCTGGCGCAACCTCGATTTCACGGTCGAGGTGGTCTCCGAGAATCGCATCCAGGCAATCCGCGTCGTCCGGCGCTTGGAGGAGGTGCCTGATGAGGAAAAGGACGAGGACACGGAGTAACTGGGAGTCGCTCATCGCGGCCGCGCGGGAGGCAAGCACCCACGCGCACGCCCCCTACTCGCGGCTGAACGTCGGCGCCGCGCTCGAGGCCGACGCGGGAGCGATCTACACCGGGTGCAATGTCGAGAACAGCTCCTTCGGCCTGACCATCTGCGCCGAGCGTGCGGCCGTGCACTGCGCAGTCGCGCAGGGCGCGCGGAAGCTTGAGCGCCTGGTCATCTACACGGCAGACGCGGGGCCGCTGTCACCATGCGGCGCCTGCCGGCAGGTGCTGATGGAGTTCGTGCCGCGCCTCCCCATTCTCTCTCTCGGGCGAGGTGGGCTGAGGCGGGAGTTCGAGCTTGCCGATCTGCTGCCACAGGCGTTCGGCTGGCCGGCAGGAGAAGCTTCCAGCCAGCCGGAAGCATGACGAGGCTTACTGGGCCTCGGGATAGGAGCCGAGCACGCGCAGGACCAGGGTGTGGTCCCGCAGCTCGTTCAGCGCCTGAGAGAGGGCTGGGTCGGTCTGGTGGCCCTGCACGTCCACGAAGAACATGTACTCCCATTGTGTCTGTTTCGTGGGATGTGACTGGATGAAGGTCATGTTGATCTGATGGCCGTTGAATACGCCAAGCGCCGAGTAGAGCGCGCCGGCCCGGTGGGGCACCGAAAAGAGCAGCGACGTCTTGTCGGCCCCGCTGCGGGCGGCCGGGAGATGGCCGATCACGACGAAGCGAGTGCGGTTGTCGGCCTCGTCGTGGATCTTCGCCCGCAGCACCGGCAGCCCGTGCAGCTCGCCCGCCAGCGCGGGCGCGATGGCGGCCGAGGCCGGCTCGACCGCGGCCAGCTCCGCCGCGCGAGCGGTGCTCCCAACCGGGACGATCTCCACTCCAGGCAGGTTGGCGCGCAGCCAGATGCGGCACTGGGCGATGGGCTGCGGATGGGAGTAGACTCGCTTGATCTCCTCCAGCCTCTCGCATCGCGAGAGCAGGTACTCCTCGATGTCGACGTAGCTCTCGGCGCAGATGCTGAGCTTGGACTCCATGAAGGCATCGAGGGTGGGCTGTACGACTCCACCCGTGGTGTTCTCGATCGGGACGACGCCCAGGTCAACCTCCCTCTTCTCCACCGCAACGAAGGCATCGGCAATGGTCTCGTATGGGCGCAGGTCGGCCGCGGTTCCGAACTTGGTGCGGGCTGCGACATGAGTGAACGTGCCCGCGGGGCCATAGTAGGCAATGCTCAGTCGCTTCTCGAGCAGGCGACTGGTCGCGAAGATCGCTCCATAGATATCGCGGAGCAACTCGGCCGGCAGCGGGCCCTTGCTGAGGGCGGCGAGACGATCGAGAATCTGGCGCTCTCGCGCGGGGTCGAAGACGGTCACGTCGGCCTGCTCCTTGAGCCGGCCGATAGCGATAGCCCTCTCCGCTCGCCGGTTGATGAGATCGAGGATCGCGGCGTCAAGCTCGTCGATCTCGCGTCTGATATCTTCGATGCCCATGTATGCCCTCGGGTGCTCTCTCACTGTCAGCCTGGCCATTTCCACGGCGCTGGCAGAGCGTCCTTTAGGAGGCCACATTGACCCAGCAGGGGCGCGAGAACAGAGCCGGCGAGGGCGTGCCCGACGGGCTGTGGGCGAAATGCCTGCAGTGCGGGAACATGCTCTACCAGCCCGAGTTGCGCGATGAGCTGTACGTCTGCCGGCACTGCGGCCATCACCGCCGCCTGACCGCGCGGGAGCGCATCGCCATCACGGCCGATGACGGGTCTTTCCACGAGCGGGACGCGGACATGCGCACGACCGACCCGCTCGGTTTCCCGGGCTACCGGGAGAAGCTGCGCGAGGACGAGGAGAACACCGGCCTCCGGGACTGCTTCGTCTGGGGCGAGTGCACCATCGAAGGGCTTCCCGCAGCGCTGGCGGTCATGGACTTCAGCTTCCGCGGGGGGAGCATGGGCGCGGTCGTCGGCGAGAAGTTTGCCCGCGCGGCCGAGCACGCCATCGCCCGCCGCATTCCGCTGCTGCTCTTCGCCTGCTCGGGCGGCGCCCGCATGCAGGAGGGCATCGTCTCGCTCTTGCAGATGGCGAAGACGAGCGCCGTCGCGGGAGAGCTGAACCGGTCGCACGTCCCCTTCTTCATGATCTACACGGATCCGACAACAGCCGGCGTCTTCGCGAGCTTCGCCTCCCTTGGCGACATCACCATCGCCGAGCCGAAGGCGCTGGTGGGCTTCGCCGGTCCCCGCGTCATCGAAAGGGCATTCAAGATCAAGCTCCCGCCTGGCAGCCACACCGCTGAATTCCAGTACGAGCATGGCATGGTGGACATCGTCGTCCCGCGCCGGCAGTTGCGCCCGCTGCTGGTGCGGCTGCTGCGGCTGCTGTCCCCGCGAGGCGAGGAAGGCGAGCCGTGAGTCGGTGGCTTCAGTTTGACAGGCAACTGCGAGAGGTCGATGAGGATATCGGGAAACTGGAGCGCTTGCTGGCCGCGCCGAGCATCAGCGACGGGCGCAGAGAGCAGGTCCGAGCGCGAATTGCTGACCTGCGCAGGCGGCAGGAGCAGATCACCCGGGAGGTATTCACACGCTTGAGCGCCTGGGATAACGTTCTGCTCGCCCGCCACGCCGACCGGCCGTACACGCTCGACTACGTCGGCGCCATCTTCGAGGACTTCGTCGAGCTGCACGGCGACCGGCGCTTCGGCGACGACCCCGCCATCGTTGCGGGCTTCGCCTCCCTCGACGGCGCCGCGGTCGCGGTGATCGGGCATCAGAAGGGCCGTGATGTCAAGGAGCGCCAGTTCCGCAACTTCGGCAGCGCGCGCCCCGAGGGATACCGGAAGGCTGGCCGGGTGATGAAGCTCGCCGAGAAGTACCGCCTCCCTGTCATCAGTTTCGTCGACACGCCCGCCGCCGAATCGCGCCTCGAGGCGGAGGAGCGCGGCATCGCCAACGCCATCGCCGAGAACATGATGCTCATGTCATCGCTGGCGACGCCGATCGTTGCCATCATCATCGGAGAAGGCGGGAGCGGGGGAGCGATCGGCATCGCGGTGGCCGACCATGCGATGATGCTGGAGCACTCGATCTACTCGGTTATCCCGCCGGAGTCATGCGCGGTCATCCTGGAGGCGTTCGGGCGAGACCCGAAGCGCGGCCCCGAGGCGGCCGAGGCGCTGCGGCTTTCGGCCGCGCGCACCAAGGAGCTGGGCGCGGTCGACGACGTGATCCGCGAGCCCACCGGCGGCGCTCAACGCGATCCCGCCGCGGCCGCTGCGAGTGTGAAGCAGGCGATCGTGGTTGCGCTCGACCGGCTGCGGCAAGTCCCGGTCGACGACCTCGTCGCCCGGCGCTACCGCAAGCTGCGGGGGGTCGGGCATTTCAGCGAGTTGTAGGGCCGGCACGCCGCCGCCCGCCGTCCGTTCTCCGGCTGTGCGCCTGGCCGCACACAGAGCGCGCTTCCCCAGGCCATCCGACCGTAATCGTGCAGGAGACGCAGCCCGCACGGAGAAGCCCTAACTTGGCGTAGGAGAGGACCTCCAGAGAACCGCGCAGAGATGCCTCTGCACCTGTCCGCGCGGGCAGGAATTGGTGTTTGGGAGGGTTGCGATGACGTCACACAGGGCGAGGCAAATGGAGCTTCTGCATTTCGCCGCCAGGGACGGCGAGATCGACATGGTGCGGGCGGCGCTGGATGCAGGAACGGACGTGAACCAGCCGGCGGACAACGACTGGACGGCGCTGCACTTCGCGGCGCAGAAGGGCCACACGTTTGTCGTGGACCTGCTGCTGGGTCGGGGCGCCGATGTGCGCGCGAAGACCATCGAAGGCTACACCCCACTGGACGTGGCCATCACCCACGACCACAGCAGCATCATAGAGCAACTGCTCGCATACGGAAGGCGGGCGCGGTGAAGCTACACCTATAGAGTTTCTTGCATTATGGTTAGGAGCACCCATAGTGCAAGAAACTCTACAGCGCACAGCGTGAGGCTCGCACGGCAGATTCTCTTGCATTACGGTCGTAACCGTAATGCAAGAGAATCCGTAGCTGAACCGTAGACTCGTACTCCGGCTTCCACCCGCCGTCCCCAGGACGCCCGTTCCGCGGCGTAGCGCCCGACCGCGCCCGCGCCCCAAAGGGAGTCTCCAACTGGCGGGACCGTAGAGAGCAGACCGTACGCCTCTCGGTCGACTCTATGCCGCCCCGAAGGGCGGGCATGCCGGTGGAGGGAGTCGAACCCCCACGGGGTTGCCCCCACCTGATTTTGAGTCAGGCGCGTCTGCCATTCCGCCACACCGGCGAATCGCCCGACTTCGCGCACCCAGTGCTCACCTGAGCGCGCATTAGGTGAGGTTCCCTTCCGGCCCACTCGCACGAATCATGTGGGGTAGTCGCCTCCCCGTTACGTAACATGATTCGTCAGCTTGTACCGCGATGGTATACCACGTCTCGCCCTGTGTCAACGAGGGAACTCTACAGCCCCGCTGTAGCGCGAGGCACACCCTATGGGTCCCCTCTCGGCCTCGCGAGGCGCGTTGGGGGCAAGCAGCCACTTCCTACCCAGAGCGCCGTGTGGTATCATGCCCGGCGAAAGGGGGATGTAATGGACACACCGCAGACACTGACACACCGGCCCCGTTGGTTCTGGCCCCTCATTGCGCTTCTTGCGCTCGCCTTCGCCTATCTGGTATGGCCGAGTCCGTACCGCTACACCTCGCTCGGCGGTCAGTACCCGGTTCGCGTGAATCGCCTCACGGGCCGAGCAGAGATGCTTCGCGGCGACGGCTGGCAGCCGATGCAGCCCCGGAAGCTTGACCCCATCGAGCAGATCCTCGCCAACCGGAGGGCCCGCCAACGCGGGCGATAGCGCCGCAGCCTCGCAATGACCGCCTGGCACTCACTCTCTTACTCTTCTGCCAACCGACCGCCGGCACTTCCCCGAGCCGGAGAAGCCGGAACCCGCGGCCTCCGTATCGCTCGTCGGCGTGCCTTGCGGCAACGGGCCGAACCCGCGTCCGCGCACCAGCGCCGGATGCTTCCCGCTCACCTGCTCGCCCTCGTAGCTGATGCGACCGCGCACCTGCGCAGACCGTAGCAGCTTCGTCACCCCCGCCGGAGTCCACAGCTTGCCCTTCTTGGTCGAGACCCCATCCTCGTTCAGCGTCTTCGCGATTCGGTAGGCCGTCGCCCCTCGGCGCTTCATCGCTGCGATACGCCTCACTACGCGTGCCTCCTCCGGGTCTACGACAAGGCGCTTGCCTTCGAGCCTGTAACCCGTGGCTACTTGCCCACCAGGGAAGCCACCCTGCCGCGCCTTCGCCTGTCGCCCCCACCGCAGCCGGGCCACCACTCTCGCCTTGTCCAGCTCTGCCACCGCGCCGAGAAGCTGCCGCACGAACTTGCGCTCGGGGGAGTCCTCGTCGAGGTCCGGTTCCATGACAGATAGGAGCTTCACCCCGCGGGAAGTCCAGTCCGCCAGTAGCCGCTCCTGCACCAGCAGGTCACGCGCCAGCCGGTCAAGCCGGTGAACGATAACCACCTCGACCCCGCCCCCGGCGATTGCCTGCTCTACCTCCACCAGTCCCGGCCGGTCCGCGATCGCGCCCGAGACACCCGCATCTTCGGCGATCGCCACCAGCTCCACCCGCTCGCGCCGACAGAAATCCTCTATCGCCTTGCGCTGAATGGGAATGCCGGCGCCGTTCTCTGCCTGGTCCTGCCCCGACACTCGGACGTATCCGATAGCTCTCATCGGCACTGCCTCCTCACCGTTATGATACCATGCTTTTAGCACGGTATCATAGTACCACGAAGGAAATGCCGTGTCAAGCCCTCTCAGACGCCTTCTGCGTCAGTTCCGGCCCGAGCTTCTCCCTCACCCGCCGCGGGATTCGAGGGGGCATTCGCAGAGGTATCCGGCTCACCAGCTCGCCCGGGCCCGTCATCCCGCGCGACACCCGGCGAACCTCCAGCCGGTCTACCTTCTCGCCCTGTCTGCGCGTCCGCTCAAACACCAGCGCCATGCCATCACCGCCTCTCACCACCTCGACCGTCTCCGGGCCCGAATCTCCCCCAAGGCCGCGCTCACATTACGCAGCCAGTCCATGAACGCCCTGTCTTCTTCTCGCTCCCGTCGTTCCTCGGCCTTCGTCGCCTCTATGCGCGCCCGAACCGCATTCACCTGTTCTGGCCGCACATACCGTTTGCGCAGGCGTCTTGTCTCCTCGTCCTCCGCGTACTCCCTCCAGTAGTGAAAATGGTACGGCCCGTGTCTCGCCATCGTATCCCGCGCACATCGACAGCTCGCCTTGCCGCAACGCGCGTATTCCTGAACCAGCCAGCCGACCGATTGCGGGTCCTCCCACCTTGCTTCCCAAGCCATCCCTCACCCCATCTTAGGTAGCAGAAAAGTCGAGAAATGCCGGTTGAACAGTAGAGAGCCACCGGGTCACCCCGACTGAGTTCAACCACGTCCGCCGATCCTCGGGCTTCCGTTCAACACTCCTCGCCGTCCTGCCGCACCTCGACGGTTGGCGAGCAGCTACAGAACCCATGGCCGCGGAGAAGACGACAGCCGGCATCGTGGTAGACGTAGACATGCTGCACGCCTCCGGTCCTGCCGTTCTGCGCGGCCCGGAGCATCGCCCCGACGTAGGGCTGCCTCAGGTATCGCTCTGTCAGCTTCCGCTTCGCGTCGGTCATGTCAGCGCCGCCTTCCTGGCCCATGGGCCTTCCCTCCTGCCGCCCCTCGCCCGTGACGCTTCGTGACGCTTAGCTTGCAGGTTCTCACCTTTTCCTCTCGCGAACGACTACTCAGACCGATTTCCTGGAAAGGAGCGAGCTGTGCGTCACAATGCGTCACACCTCCGAGCCTTCGCCCGCGCCGAACGACAACTCCCGAAGGCCGATGCCGACCAGATAGCGTCCGTCGCGCATAGGCTTGTACTCGATGCCGTCCCGCCCAGCCATGGTACGGGTGAAGGCATTCTGCGAGCGAAAGGCAGATGGCCGGCCGTCTGCGTCACACCAGCGCCGGTACGCCCCGAAGAGAGAGCTCGTCGTCACCTTCGCGCCCGGATGCAGCACGCACTCCGAGTCAATGAAGTCGGCGAGGGGATCCATCGTGTCAAAGAGCGCCGCGGTTTCGTTCCTCACCACAGCCGGAGGCCGAAGCCCGCCCTCCTGCCACTCGATACAGCCGCGCAGAGCCCAGTTGAGAATGCCCGACGCCTCCGCCCGCAGTTGCCCCTTCAGTCCCTCATCGCGAACGGGTTCCCTGCCTTCCTCCGGCGCATAGAACGTCTGTCGGAACGGGACAATATGGACGCGTCGCCGGATGGAATAGGCCTGGCTTGTGAACCGGGGGACCTCATTCGTCGCACAGACAATCTTGTACGTCGGGTAGTAGCTGAAGAACTCGCGGTGCAGGAAGCGGCAGGTGATAGGGTCTCCGCCGCTCAGGCGCTTCAGCATTCCCTCGTTGAAGGTCTGCCGCGCCGATCCTTCGCTCGCGGTGACCAGTCGCGCCCCAACCAGCCCCGCGAGGTCGTTCGTGGAGGTGTCGTAAGTCTCCAGCAGTGTGGCGAAGGGTGTGTCCTTCGCGTAGTCGCCCACGACCGCGCGCAGCGTTTCGATGTACACGCCCTTGCCGTTCGCCCCCTTGCCAACCGGGAAGTACACGCCCTGTTCCGAAACATCGCCCGTCAGCAGGCAGCCGGCCAAGCGCCGCACGTACTCCGGCAGCTCCTCCTCATCCGGGAATACCTCTGCCAGGAACTGCTCCCACCGCGGGCAGGCGGCATGCGGGTCGAACACGACCGGCGCCAGCTTCGTGTGGAGCTCTCTTGGGTCGTGTGGACGCAGCTTCCTCGTCCGCAGGTCGAGCGTGCCGTTCAGTATGTTCAGGGCCCACGGGTCGCGGTCCAGTTCCGTCGCCTTCACCGGGATTCCCGGCCGCCAGCGCGCCCGGCTAACCGCCGCTTCCAACCGGGGAACCGATTCGCTCTTCAGCGCGTGCTTGAACAGGTCTTCCTGCTCTCTCAGGTCGGCCGCGGACGCCGCTTCCTGTGCGATAGCTCGAACCGTCTTGTCCATGAGCCGACAGACCTCTCCGGTATCGTCCTCTGCCCATACCTTGCCCGTCCAATGCAGCCAGAAGCCCCGGTGAACGTGATACCGGAGGTTCGTACCGTGCGCCGCCACCAGACGCTCGGAATTGCCCAGGTCCGTCAGCGGGAACCGTCCCCCTGCGCTCTGCTGCGGACTCCACTCCGGCGACGCGTCTGCCAGGGCCTCAAGCTGCTCGCGGGTATGACCGGCCGCCAGCCAGTCGCTTACGTCGCCCTTCTCGGGGAGGCCTGGCAGGCTCACCACCTTGACACTGGCCGCTAGGCCGTGAAGCGAGCGCGCCACCTGGTCGGCGTCTTTGCGGCCTGGCCCATCGTTGTCGGGCAGTATCACGACGTGCGCGCCGCGCAACGCCTCGCCGTCCTGCTTGCGCCACTTCCCCGCGCCCATCGCGTTTGTCGTGGCAGTGACCCCAAGAGCGTCGAGCGCGTGAACGTCCTTCTCGCCCTCCACCTTGTAGACGCGCTGGCCACGCGCTGCTGCTTCGAGCACCTTCGACAGGTGGTACAAGACGCGACGCACACCCTTGAGGTCCCAGGTCCAACCATCTTGCGCGCTGGGGTCAGGTCGGCGCTGCCTGAAGTCTTTCGGCTCGAACCGCACTGTCTGGAACAACAGGCGCCCCGTTTCGTCGGTGTAGTCGTACTCGGCCACGACGCGGCCCCGTCGCGCGCGTCCTGCGGCCCTCTTTTCTCGCGGTGCGTCGAACAGGTCTGCCATGGTGAGGCCCATCTTCGCCACCACCTGCTCGGGCGAGCACCCTGCGTGACAGCAGAGAAGCACCTTGCCATTCTTCCCGCCGATGCTCAGGCTCGGGACCGTGTCCTCGTGGGCCGGACACAACCCTTCCCACTCGTCGCCCGTCCGGCGCACCCCCTTGACGCGTGCGAGCACCCTCTCCAGCGCCCCCGCGGTCATGTCCCCACCTCCGCGAAGAGCGAGCCCTGACGCACCGTGACGCTGTCGTTTGGAACGAAGCTCCACCAGCTCAGACTGAGAGCCACCTGCGGGCCGTGCTGTCTGTCGATTGGAACGCCGTGCTGCTCGAAGTCGGCCAGCCGCGTCCACCAGACGCCGTATCGCCCGTCACGGATGACTACGCGCTCCACGCCGCGACGCAAGGCTTCCTCCAGCGCTTCTGTCGCGATGGCCCAGGCCTCGCAAGGCACCCTCAGCATGTGGCTATCGGCGTGCGTCACCTTCTGGAACACCTGCTCACCATCGTGCCAGACGAAAGCCCCGGCGACCTTCACGCCCTGGGGCGTGGCCACGCGGAACAACTCCGGTCTTGCATCTCGCCTCCGCCTGTGATACTGTCCTCGTGACGCTGCGAAAGCAGCGCCTCCTTGCGGCTCTGGGTTCGAGCTTGCCGGCCGGCCCCAGGGCCGCTCTGTCGTTCGGTTCACTTTGCCGCCTCCTTCTCGAATCGCCGCGGGTCTTCAAGCAATCGCTCGATAACTTTCCGCGGGATTCGGTACTTAGGCTTCGTGCCGACCTTCAGTGCCCGCACTCGGCCCTCTCGGACCGCGTCATACATCCGGACTCGGCCGATGCCCAGCAACTTCGCCGCCTCCGGCACACTCAACGTCGCACAGTCCATAGCGTGCTACCTCCCTTGCGGATTGCGCTTCCATGCACCGGATGGTATCATGGTCGATACCGTAAAGATTCGAGAGGTGGTCACGATGCACGAGGGAACCCAACTCACGCGCAGCCAGCAGGCCACGGTTCGCAGGTTGTGGCTGGAGGAGCAGCGCAGGAGTGGAGTCACCGTCCCGGTCGAGCTGTGGTGCCTGGTGGAGGCGGAGGACTACTTCAGAGGTGTCCTGGATTCTGATGTCGAGGAAGACGACCTAAGAGGTGCCATCGCGGCCTTCATCGAGAACAAGTGGCCAAGAATCGCGCCGCTCATCCACCACCAGGCCACCACCCCCCGCGCTTCCGGGCTGAAACGCGGCCCCCACCGCATATACCGTAAACCTCTCCCACACCGGCTCGGCATGCTCGAACTCATCGCCCCCCGCGTCGTCCCCGCCCAGAACCTGCTCCACCGTTCCCTCGACACCGGGCGCGCTCGTCTGCCCCGCGGCACCTGGCCGCAACTGGCCGACGCCTGGAACACGACGCACCCCCTAGACCTCCGCTCCCCTGATGACTTCCGCGCGCTCCTCTGGCAGGCGCGCCGCGACGACCACCTCCGAGAGACCTACTTTGACCGCCTCTTCGCCCGGTGGGCCCGGTACGTGTGGGGGCACGAGTGGAAGAACGTGAAGCTGTTCCAGCGCCTCGGCCTCGACTCACCCGAGGACCGGCTGGAGTTCATGGCGCTGGCGGGCGAGAACACCGACGAGTACATCCGCCGGCACCGCGAACACCAGGAGCGCACGCAGTCATTGCCGCCACTCTCCGAGGAGTACATGCGCTCCGACGAGTACATCGGCGCGCGCCGCGAGCACCAGCAGCGCACCCGCCACCTGGGCAAGTCCAAGACGCGCGCCCGGAAGCGCTGACCCTCACAGAACCCCGTTCTTGCCACCTGTCACGGCCCCGGAGACGCGCAAAGATTCAGGGATAGTGAGGGGGGGAGGAGTCTACACGCGGGCCGATTACTGACAGACCCGAATGGGCGCGACGACCGGCGACGCGCCTCCGGCCTTGCCTACTCAGGAAATGCCCGCCAGCCGCCGATTCCCAGCGGAAACAGGCATCTGCTGCGAAGGTCGGGCTCCCACGACCCTCCCGCAGCGCGAGCCCCCTCCTATGGGTCCCCGGAAGGCCTTCGCCGGCGCGTTGGGGCGACCGTGTCAGCTACCCCTCACGGAGCTTGCCACAGCACCTTGCCGTCCTTGCCGATGAGCACCAAGGATGACTCCGTGGGTCGGAGTATCCCGCTCTCGCTGAGTCGCAGAGACGACGTGCCGAGTGACGCACGCTGCTTCTCGTCTTTGTCTGAGAGGTCAAGGAATGGGCCTCCGTCCGGCAGCAACCCTAAGACCTCCCGAATCTTATGCTCCCCGTCCATGAAGACCAACGTCGGACTTCCATCCTGCAGTACGCTCAACATGACCCGCGACCGGCCATTGGTATCGTAGAGGCACAACGCTCCTCCGCCCCCTCCGCCGGGCGGTACCTGCAGGTCAACTCCCTTCTTGCCGTGGCTGTCGTAGAGCACGGCGATGGGCGTCCCATCAGGTGACACAGTGATGCGAACCCTTGGGTTGTCTGCTCTGTCGTATAGCACCAACCCCTCCGAACCATCGCCGAACGAGCTCAGCACGGCAAACGCTCTGCCGGCGGCATCCACGACCTCAAACCGCTTCGCCCGCACCACCTCCTGCACCGGCACAGCCTTCGCCTGCCCCGCGGCATAGGCCGCCGCCACCGCGGCCAGCACCACGACAATCGCCAGCACTATCGCCCACTTGCCTCTGCTCATCTTCCTCGCCTCCTCTGGCGCCCCACTTTCTGCGCCGGTACTCTCTGCCGCTCTGCTACCTCAGCCGCGTCCTCCCCCGCCTCTCGCCGCCCCGGAAACCAGCACCTCGTCGCCTCCGCCGTGGATTACCGAGCCGGCGCTGGCCTCGCCATCTGGGAGGCCATCTGACCCTCTTCCTGTATCCCCTCGACGTAGGACCGCTTCCATCCCATAAACAGCGACTTGCCGCCCGTGTCCGAGAGGAGGCGCAGGTCGTACTCCCAAACCCGCCCGCTCTCGCTGTCGAGCAGGAAGACGTGGTGGATGGGTTGGTTACCGTCGAAATCGTGAGTCGCCTCGACGATCCGGTACCGCGGACTCTCGACCAGTGGCATCGCCAAGGTTCCCGGGTGTTCACCCTGCGCCAGTCCCGTCACAACCAGGCCCAACGCGATACCCAAAGCCACCAGACAGACAACGAGACTCGTCACCTTCATCACTTTCCCCTTTCCTTCGCTGCTCGGGCCGGCCTGACTCGCCCTCTGCGAGGTTGCCTGGCCCGTAAGGTCTACTGTTCAAACCCGCCGCCCTCAGACCTATCGCAGCCTCTTCCTCCCTCCTGCCTTCTGCACTGTGCCGAGGAACCTGTCGCCCGGTGAGCAGGCCCGGTGCTTCGCCACCGCGTCGGCCTGCGATAGCTCGCAGTAGCGCCGGGTCATGGCAAGGTCGGAGTGGCCCAGCAGCTTCTGCAAGGTGAACGCGTCTCCGCCGTTCCGCAGGTACATGACCGCGAAGGTATGCCGGAAAGTGTGGGGTGAGCAGCGCACCCCGGAGACGCCTGCCCGCTTGCCGCACTCACTGAGAAGCCTGTGTGCCTCGTGCCGGTTCGTCGGGTCGCCGTAGCAGGTCACGAACAGCGCCCGCTGTCCGGGGACGCTCCCCCGCTTGCTCACATATGCCATGAGCGCCTGCCGTGTCGCCTCTCCGAAGGGAACCACGCGCTCTTTGCTCCCCTTGCCCATGACTCGCAGCGTGCCTTCATCCCAGGACACGTCTTCGAGCATGAGGCCGCAGAGCTCCGACACCCGGAGCCCGCAGTCGAGCAGCGTCAGAATCACCGCCCGCAACCGAATGCCGTTGAAGCTCCGGGCATTGCAGGTCGCGAGCATCGCCTCGATATGGGCCGGGGTGAACGTCTCCACCACCTTGCGCGGCACTCGCACCTTCTCCACCTTCTCCACTGGGCTCGCGGTCAGCCACTCCTCACGCACCAGGAACCGGAAGAGAGCGCGAAGGGCAGCATAGCTGTGGTTCGCAGTGGCCGCGCTGGTGCGCTCGCGTTCGGCCGAGAGGAAGTCGCGAATCACGTCGGCAGTTACCTGCTCGGGCGCGAGTTCCAGCCCCTTGCCCTGCAGGTGTCGAGTGAAGCATCCGAGTCGTTCGCGGTAGAAGTCCAGCGTGCGAGGTGAGAGATTGCGGGCGCGACAGCGCGCGTGAAAGGCCTCGATAGCATCGTGCAAGGCCTGGCGCGGCGACGGCGCGTCGAGCACGGCGAGCTTCGGTCTGGTAGACATGGTGTCAGCCTCCTTGGGCGTGGTGGCTGACGAAAATCATGTGAGGTAAGGGTTGAGGCGGTTTCGCGTGAATCAGGTGACGAAGTGCCACCTTCGTTGCCACACATAATTCGGCGAGCACGTCCGAGAGCGTCTACGTTGCCCTTGGTGCCGGTGGAGGGAGTCGAACCCCCACGGGGTTGCCCCCACCTGATTTTGAGTCAGGCGCGTCTGCCATTCCGCCACACCGGCACCGGGCACCGGCAGGTCGTAGACCTGCCCTGCCGAAACGCTACGTCAGTCGATTGCGAGTATAGTGTCGTCGCGCGATCAGTGTCAAGCTCAGGGATAGATAGGGTGTGACTTCGGAAGGTTGGTCGAGGAAGACGCCGTCTCGTAGGGGCGAGTCACTGACTCGCCCACCGGAGGCGGGCAAGCCCTGGGCGACCCACCGGGTCGCCCCCTACCTCTTGACCAACGAAGATAGGTCACACCCGATAGACAGGGGAGGGTGAAGTGACTGAACAGATGCCTCCACAGCCGCCGCCATCAGCGCCGCCGCCACCGCCACCACCGCAAGGGCCGCCGACCTACCCACGCGCGTGGACCCAGCCGCCCCGGCCCCCGCGGCCGATCTGGCAATGGGGATGCGGGCTGGGCCTGGCCGGCTGCCTGGTGGCCGTCATGGTGGGGATACTGCTGCTTCTCGTCGCCATCGTCGGGACGGTTGGCGGCGTGAAGGGGGTCGAGACCGGCGGCGGCCAAGGAGTCGCGCTCATCCGGATCGAGGGAGTCATCGTCGCGGGCAAATCGGGGTTCTCGATGTTCGGCGGCGACGTGACCGGATCTGATGATATCGTGGATCAGATCGATCAGGCGATTGGGGACAAGAGTGCGAAGGCGATCCTGCTCCGCGTGAATAGCCCCGGCGGGTCGGCTGCGGGCTCGCAGGAAATCTACGGCGCGATCAACCGCGCCAAGAAGGCGCGAAAGGCCGTGGTGGTGTCGATGGCCGACGTTGCGGCCTCGGGC
>Ga0315274_10001843_pt1 | contig 32476 bp, 28 predicted proteins | sample YL17G02_20_MG_FD_203700 | JGI IMG/M metagenome (GOLD analysis project Ga0315274, IMG submission 203700) | Sediment microbial communities from Yellowstone Lake, YNP, Wyoming, USA - YL17G02_20 | ecosystem: Environmental > Aquatic > Freshwater > Lake > Sediment | place: USA: Wyoming | collected...
TCATTCTATCTCCTCCAGGGTGAACCAGCCGCGTTGCAGAGCCTGAATCACCGCCTCGGTGCGCGAGCCCACCTGCATCTTGCTGAAGATGTTGCTCAGGTGACCCTGGATGGTGCGTACGCTCAAGGCGAGTTCTTCGGCGATCTCCATGTTGCTTATGCCCTGGGCTGCCAGCTTCAACACCTCCATCTCTCTCTCGCTGAGTTGATCCGATTGAACGCCGAGCACCCCGGGCCCTTGGGGAGAGGCGAAGCGATTGAGGACCTTGCGCGCGATGATAGGGTGGAGTATCGACTCGCCAGCGTGCACCGCCCGGATCGCCTCGACGAGTTCCTGAGAGGGCACGTCCTTCAAGAGATAACCTGCAGCACCCGCTTCCAGGATGGCGAAGACGTACTGATCGTCATCATAGGCGCTGAGGATGAGGACTGCGCTGTCTGGTTGCATCTCCTTGATCCTCCTGGTAGCCTCGATGCCGTTTAGCTTGGGCATGGCGATGTCCATGATCACCACGTGCGGGTGGAGGTCTTGGGCCAGGCGCACGGCCTCCTCCCCATCCCCGGCTTCGCCAATGACCTTCAGGTCTTCCTCGTGTTCCAGCAATTCGCGAGTACCCTGTCGCAGCAGCACGTGGTCATCGGCCAGCAGAATGGTGATCTCTTCCACCAGTCGGTCTCCTTTGTCAGTCTGCGAAGAGAATCTCTTTTCAGAATAACGTCGGCCGTTTGGACGGGCACCGTACCGAGGAAAACAAAGGCCCAGCCACAGGGGGATTATAGCTTGTTGCACGGCCGAAATCAAACACTGCCGCGGGAGAAGTTGAAAAATGATGTTGGACGCGCCTACGCGGCCGTTACCGTTGCCTTCGCCGCTGGACGCACCCTGAGCCACGTCCTGAGCTTGTCGAAGGATAGACCGAAGGTCGTATCGAAGCCTGCCCTGAGCCCGGTCGAAGGAGGGCGGTCCAGCGGCGCGTGCCACGCCCTTCTTCCACATCCTCACTCTGGACGTTTGCCAGTGACCAAGGTACAATAGTCTGAGAATTGGACTACGGTCTCGGTGCCTTGCGGGTAGCGGCATGGGGCTGCGCTGCCACAGCCCGTCAGCAACTAGCCAATACCCACAATGGCCTGAGGAACAAGAATGAGAAGGCACCTCGATCGCCTATTGGGATCTCGTCTGCAGACGACTCTGGTCATACTGTTCTCCCTAATCACGCTGGTGACGGTTGGCGCCACGGCGTTGGTGACCTCGAAGCTCATCGGCGACTATCTCTCGGATGCCCAGGACAGGCGGGTGAGCCGAGATATGCAGCTGGCTGAGGCCTTCTACGAGATCAAGCTGGACAAGATCAGAACCACAGCGCGCCGCCTGGCGTCCAGCGAGCCGGTGGTCGACGCTCTGCCTCTGGCGGCGGACGGCGATGCGGAAGCGATGGGGACTCTGCAGGAGTCGGTAGAGAATGAGATCCGTTCGCAAAGCCTGGTCGCCAGCCACTTCATCGTGCTAATGGACGCCAAGGGCGAGTCTATTCTCGGTCGCACATCGCACGTTCCGGGAGACGCTGCACCAGTGCAGGAGGGCAACTGGTACAGAGTGCAGGAGGGCAACTGGTACAGCCTGCCCATCGTCGCTGCCGCATTGGGCGCTGGCGATGAGTTCGCGGCAACTGAGGTGATCCCAAGGGAGTTGCTGGACTTGCTGGGACTGGCCGAGCAGGCCCACCTAACGGTTCTAGAGACGCCCAAGGCGGCCCCAGAACCCTTCGACCCCCGCGAGGGAACTGCGGGCTTGACCCTGACGGCTGTGGCGCCGGTACTCTCCGACGAGGGCGACGTCGTCGGAGCTGTGATGGTCGGACATCTGCTCAACAACGACTTCACCCTCGTGGACCGCATCAAAGAGGTGGCAGGCGTTGATACAGTGACCATCTTCTTTGGCGATCTGAGGGTATCCACTAACGTCCTGGACTTGGGGGGACGGCGCGCTGTGGGAACGCGACTCTCCCAGGAGGTGCGCGACGTTGTTCTCGTAGAGGGCGTGGTTTTTACTGGGCCGGCCTACGTGGTGAAGGAGAACTTCATCACTCGGTATGAACCGCTGCGCGATCATCGTGGCGACATAGTGGGCATCTTGTACGTGGGGGCTCGTCAAGCAGCCTTCCAGAGCCTGGTGAACGAGTTCGACACACGCATTCTGGTCATCGCCCTGGGGTCCATCCTCGTGGCAGTGATAATCGCCATACCTATCTCGCGCTCCATCACTCGACCGGTAGAGACCCTGGCCCAGGCGACCGAGAAGGTGGCTCAGGGAGACCGAACCGTGACCGTGCCGGTCGAGGGCACCGGGGAACTGACCATCTTGGCGCGCTCCTTCAACAGCATGGTGGAGACACTGCGCACCACGGAGCAGCAGTTGATCCAATCGGAGAAGCTGGCCTCCGTAGGCCAACTGGCGGCGGGCGTGGCGCATGGGATCAACAACCCTCTGGGCACGATCCTGCTCTTCTCCGACATCATGCGCAAGGAGCTGCCTTCTGACGACCCTCGCCGTGATGATGTGACTATGATCATTGATGAAGCAACTCGGTGCAAGACCATCGTCTCGGACCTCCTCAACTTCGCACGACAGAACGAGGTCCTGGCCCAGACCACTGACGTCAATGCGTTGCTGAGTGAGACGATTGAAGAGATCACTGTCCAGCCGGTGTTCGACCAAGTGGAGATCGTTACGCGACTGGATCCTTCGCTGCCCGAAATCCAGGCCGACCCGGCCCAATTGAGAGAGGTTTTCGTCAACCTCATGACCAACGCAGCCGAGGCGATGGAGGGTGGGGGTTCGTTGACCATCACCACCGCGAGCGCCGAGGATGAGATGATCAAGATCGTCTTCCAGGACACAGGGTGCGGCATTCCGGAGCAGAATCTTAGCAAGATCTTCACCCCATTCTTCACTACCAAGGCCATCGGTAAGGGAACGGGATTGGGTTTGGCCATCGTCTATGGCATCATCAAGATGCATCGCGGGCAGATCTACGTGGAGAGCGAGGTCGGGGTGGGCAGCACCTTCACCATCACGCTGCCTGTGAGGTTGCCTATCCTGCCCGCCGAAGCAGGAGAATCGGCGGCCACAGATCAGACATCTCAAGCCCAGCCGAAGTGACTCTGGCGAGCACTCAGGAGGGTATGCAGTGGGAGAAGACGTAGGCATTCTGGTTATCGATGACGAGCGAGGGATACGCGAGGGATGCCGGCGAGCATTGACTCCCTTGGGCCACAGGGTGGAGGCAAGTGATACCGGCGCCGCGGGATTGCGCATGCTTCAAGAGGGCTCCTATGACCTAGTGTTACTGGACCTTATGATGCCGGGCATGAGCGGGATGGAGGCACTGGGCCGCATCCGCGAAATCGACCCTGACATTGTGGTCATCATCATCACTGGATACGCCACTGTGGAATCAGCGGTCAAGACTATCAAGAAGGGAGCCTACGACTTCATCTCTAAGCCCTTTACCGCCGATGATCTGATTCTGGTGGTCAACCAGGGTCTGGAGCACAGGCACCTCTCGCTGGAGAACAGGCGTCTGCGGAACATCGAGGAGGAGGCCAGGGAACTCGGCAGGGCGAAGGCAGAGCTCGAGAAGCTGGATGCTATGAAGAGCCGTTTCATGCTCACGGTGGCCCACGAGTTGCGAGCGCCTATTGCCGCCATTCAGGGGTATCTGGGACTGATTCTGGATGGGTACGCTGGTGACGATGCACAGGAAATGGTGGAGAGCGCCCACAGGAGGTGCGGGGAGCTTCTGGACAGCCTGCGGGATCTCCTCATGCTGGCCCACATGAAGGAGAAGGCCACGGAGGTGAAGAAAACGACAGTCTCTGTGGCCCAGACTCTGGAGGAGGTCACGAGCCTGCTGAGGGCAGAGGCGGAGCGAAAGGGCCTGACCCTCGAAGTACAGATCTCGAACCGACCAGAGATGCTCGCAGACGCGGAGCATTTGAGGCAGTTGTGGACCAACCTCATTTCCAACGGCATCAAGTACACGCCTCGTGGGGGCAATGTGGTAGTGTCACTTGACCAGAAGGATGGTCACGTTGTTGGCACAGTCTCCGACACGGGAGTGGGCATCGCTGCAGATGACATACCGCGGATCTGGGAGGAGTTCTATCGAACGACCCAGGCCAAGAGGACGGCGGAACACGGTACAGGCCTCGGTCTGCCTATTGTCAGAGAGATCATCGAGACCTACGGGGGCACGATCGACGTAGAATCGGAGCTGGGACAAGGGACGACTTTCACGTTCACCCTGCCACAGAGTGCAGAGCCTGGCGAAGATGCGCTGCAGGGAGGGAGAGTGGTAGGAGCGAAGGGCGAAGGCCGTTAGCCTGCCCCAGTCCCACGGGGTGCGCATTCCACTGTAGCGCGCCCGGAAGGGCAAGCCAGCACATGGCACTGCCTGCAACAAAAGCACCAGGCCTGGCCACACTTCTGCGCCAAGCCTGGTGCAATTGTCTGTCGGGTCCACGTCGAAGTTGAACCTATCTCGTATCTCTTTTCGTTAGAAACCTCTGGCCAGTCCGTCCCTTCTCAGGAGACCGCTGGGGCCCCGGCCGGCATCATCTCGGGCACGGGGGCCAACGCCGCGCGCACGGTGTGCAGCAACTGGTCCGGGCTAACCGGCTTGCTCAGCCAAGCGCTGGCCGCCACGTGCTCATCGCTAGGGAATAATTCCTGGCTCTTGACGCCGGTTAGAGATGTGACCATGACCACCGGGATGTTTCTTAGATTGGGGTCCCTCTGCATGGCATTGCTCACATCCAGGCCGTCAGTGATGTAGTCCATCATGATGTCCAGCAGCACTAGGTCTGGCTTGGCGGGAGCTGAGCGCATCACTTTCAGGCCCTCGACACCATTGGAGGCACTGTCGGTCTGGTATCCATGGCTCTCAAGGATCTTCTTGGTGATCTTCACGAAGTCGGGATCGTCGTCGACGATCAGTATTCTGGCTGCGCGATCAGCCTGTCCGGGCAGGGTGGCGGCCCTCTTCTGCAATTGGGACCTGACCATGGCGTAGATCAGAACTCCCACCAGCAAGAGCAGCACACCTATGATCTCTATAGTCAGCATTTCAGATGTCTCCTTCCAGTCTCATTGAATCCATCTCAGCGTTCGGCCTTTACTTGACCGTTTCCGCTGTTGGCTCTGCACGCTTCTCAACCTTGTCGGCGGTCCGCAGGCGTCTACGTTCAAGTTGAGTAACAACCATCACGCAGGTCACGAAGGCGAACAGCAGACCGAATATGCCTATGAGCTCCAGTGACAGCATTGGGTTTACCTCCTTCCAAACCTCTCTCGCATCAACTTCATTGAACCGATTCCTTTCAGCGTTCGGCGTTTATCTTGACCGTCTCCGCTGAAGGCTCTGCGCGCTTCTCAACTTTGTCAGCAGTCCGCAGGCGTCTACGCTCAAGCTGAGTAACAACCATCACGTAGGTTACGAATGCGAACAGCAGGCCGAATATGGCTATGAGCTCCAGGGATAACATTGGGTCTACCTCCTTCTGAATCTCTCTTTCACATGCTCTGACATCTTGCTCGTGACGGCCTCGGGTACGGGGCCCCTACCGGGTTTCCCCAACTGGCTTCGGCGCTCCGTCCTCAGCCCTCTGCCGTGCCTTGACTTCCCTTCTGGCTAGCTGAGTCCTCACCATGGCCAGGACCAGGAAGGCGAACAAGATGCCCAGCACCCCGATCAGCTCTAGCGACAACATGTCCGTTACCTCCTTCCACGCACTCTCGCTTCTCTACCTGCAGTGTACTACAGTCAGGCCCGCTTTTGAAGAGGAAAAGCACCCATTGTGCACCCCCGAGAAATGCGCAACGGACGGCCACGTCACTGGGCGATTGCGCCCGAGAATCACCCTTCGCCTTTGGGCACTTCCGCTCAGCATAGGGTAGGCATATATGCGCACCATGTGGCCTAGGGCTGCAGAGCCTCATCAAGTCGCCGGAATCTGGCGGCGCTACATGTACGCAGCGGATCTACGGGGGCCCTTTTCAGCCTGGAGGAGGTGCAGAATGGCGCAGTTCCAGTCTGAGGCACTGAGCGACGATGAGGTAGAGCAGCTCCAGGCACTGGTCACTGCGTAACAGGTCGCCAGAGCAAGGGAACTGCCAGCGACCCCAGGGAAGGAGCAGATACTGCCGAGATCGTGCATGGCGGCGACACGGTGCGCGATGTCCACCCCTGGCCACGGGCGCTGGTGGCAGAGTCGGTGCGCTTCGTGGTCGATCGGCAGCCGGACAGGGGGGGCGTTCCATAACGAGCCTGAGTTCGTGGTCTCCGTGGATTGCGGGGGCTAGCCACCCTCCGCGGACAGGAGGGACACAGCCGCAGGCTATGCAGCGAAACGAGTCCTCAGCATGGGAAGCGCAGACACGTCTCAGTGGCGAGCGACCGCCTCGGAGGTGGATCGAGGCGGGCGCGCGGAGCGCTTCCGCCACCAGAGCACCCCTCCGGGCAGGCTGGAGATGATGATGATGGCCTGCATGATGAGAGACATGGCCAGGGATTTCTGCTCTGGCACGCCGACCAGGTTGAAGAAGAAGACGTAGGCGCTCTGATTCAGCCCGATCCCACCGATGGAGATGGGTATCAGGAGGACGAAGGTGATCAGTGGCGTGAAGAGGAAGATGTGCAGCAGCGATATGCCTCCTCCCAGAGCCAGGGAGATGAGGTAGTTCACGACGCTGCCGATGCTCAGCACCAGGATGGAAATGCAGAAGCTCAGCGTCAGCGCACCGAGGCTTCGCCTGTAGGCCGACAGCGCGCGGGAGAGCCGATCGTACAGCGGTGCCAGGCCCGACAACAAGGAGGTGCCGAAAAGGAGTCTGACCTGTCCACGCAGTCGATCACTCAGCATCACGGCGAAGACCCCACACAGGGCCAGGAGGGCCACCGCTGCCGCGACAGCCACCTCCCACAGGGCCGCTTGCCCAGCTGAATACACCACGAGCAGGGCCATGACCACGGCCACAAAGACAAAGGCGATGAGGCCCAGCATCCTGTCCACGAGCACGGAGATCGCCGTCTCCGCAGGGAGCAGGATGTGGCGCGCCAGGTCGTAGCCCCGAACGAGGTCGCCGCCAACGTTGGTGGGTAGGAAGTTGCCAAAGAACAGGCCGACGAAGGTGAAGGAGAGGAGATTACCCAAAGGAACCCTTATCCCCTGGGCCCTGAGCAGGATTTGCCACTTGAGGCAGCCCACCGTTATCGCACCGAAGTACAGAGCCAGTGCGATGAGGAGATATAGATAATTGGCCGAGGCAGAACGCAGCACCTCGACCACATCGTCTATCCCCACACGGCTCACCAGATACGCGATCAACGCCAGGCTGACCACGACCTTGAGGGTAGTGATCACCTTGTCTCGCAAAGCTACTTCTCCGGTGACGGCTTGAGGGACTTCTCGGCTGCCTCCACCCTGGACTGGTCCACCTCCTTGGTGGTCCAGGCCATGTCCCAGACCACGTGCTTGTCGCGCCTGACGTAGTAGTCGTAGCTTCCCAGGACACGGGAGTACAACTCAATGCACGCTAGCGCAGTGAGGATGTAGAGCAGGCGGAAGGTGTGGCTGATGGCCCGCCAGACCTCGGTCAGGGCCAGGCGCGCCACCCGGACGTTGTCCAGGCTGGAGACTCTGTAGCCATACTTACGCTTGAGGTGCAGGTGCCCGGCGTAATTCCGGCGCCTCTGGCGCACGAAGTCGCGGAGGGTCTCGGGACCCATGTTGTAGACCATAGCGTCGGGCGCATACCGAACCTGCAAGCCGCGCTGGATCATCAACGCCTCGACGAAGGCCTCGTCCATGGCTACGTCAGGGGGGATCTGGTTGAACACCTTGCGGAAGGCGATCATCTCGCCGAGACGGGGTATCTCCAGGCACAGGGAGTGCTCTAGAGTGAGCCGCAGGTGGGAGAGGTAGCCAACGACCTGGTCCGGGACGTTCACCGGGACCTTGTGGGCACCGGCCATGCCCACCTGGGGATCCCGAAACATCTTGACCAGGTTCTCCACGGTTTCCTCACCTGGCAAGGTGTCGCCGCTTTCCAGGACGCAGATCTCCTCTTGAGCGTGCTGAAGGAACAGATTGACCGCTGAGACCTTGCCTTCGCGCTCGTCCTGGACGAGGAGCTTGATGCGGGGCTCCTGGGCCTCTAAGCCTCGCACAATGTCGCAGGTGTTGTCGGTGCAGCCGCTGGCCACGACGATGATCTCGCTGATCTCCGCCTCATCGAGTTGCTGGTCAAGCATCGCGTGCAGGAGCCGGCCGATGTTGGCCTCCTCGTTGTGGGCTGTGATCCCCACACTGCACCTTATCTTGTCACTCTGACTCACCGACAACCCTCAGGATGTGCCAGTATGTAGCATCGTGATGCGTTCTGCTGTCTGTTGGCTCTGTGGTTCGATTCTAAGGGCACCCGGTAGGCTTTTCAAGGGCCATCTTCACCCACTCACCATGGTCTTCCAGGCCATGCGGGCCGTGCGTGGTAGTTCCATCCAGGTCCTCTTGCGCACGAGTGTGCGCGCTATCCGGTGGGGGCGCAGATAGAAGCGACGATAGGCCTCACGCCACTTGCGTTCGACCAACTCTGCGGACATGGAGTCGGTCTCGAACTGAGCCTTGTTCTCGAAGAAGGCGAACTCCTCCCAGTTGTGCACTAGAAGCCTCCCCTGTTGCAGAACCTGGTCATACATCTCGGTGCCCGGGAAGGGCGTGGCCATGGAGAAATTGGCCACGACAGGGTCCAGCTCACAGGCAAGACGGATGGTGTCTTCCATGGTCTCTTCGGTCTCGCCGGGAAGCCCGATGATGAAGAACCCGATGGTCTCCATGCCCACCGATTTTGCCGCCTGGAAAGCCGCGCGCACCTGATCGAGAGTGAGTTGCTTGTGGATTACCTCGTCCAAGATCCGCTGGTTTCCACTTTCCACTCCGAAGGCGGTTCGCAAACATCCTGCCTCACGCATCCTGCCCAGTAGTTCCTCGTCGGCAAGATTGGCGCGGATGCCGTTGATCATAATCCAGGGGACGTGATTGAGTCCCTCGGCGATGATCAGGTCGCAGATGGCCAGGGCTCGCTGCCGGTCTATGTTGAAGGAATCATCCAGCACACCTATCTCGGCAGCCCCGAGTTCCTTGACCAGCCAGCGCCACTCGGAGACCACGCTCTCTGGCGACCGGGGACGCCAGCCACGAGGAAGGATTTGGGAGCAATAGTTGCAGCGGTAGGGGCAACCTCGGGAGCCGAGCATGGGATAACTGGGGCCATCGATGTCGTCGAGGGTGGGTTGCAGGTTGGAGTAGCGTTCCATCCTGAACAGATGATAGGCCGGGAAAGGGATGGAGTCGACGTTGTCTATCACCGGCCGGTCGGGGTTGTGGACAACCTCCCCGTTCTGCTGGTAGGTGATACCCGCCACGCCTTCCACCGATTCGTGTTTCTCCAGGTGGTCGCAGAGCTCTGTCCAGGTGAGCTCGCCTTCGCCCCGAACGACGAAGTCCACCTCAGGCCTCTCCACCGACTCGGCAGGCAAGACGGTGGGGTGAGGGCCTCCCAGGACGACGGGGGCGTCGGTGAACTGCCTCAGCTCATGGGCGATGCGCCAGGCGCTTTCGATCTGGACGGTGGTGGCAGTGATCCCGACAACATCTGGAGGAGACTCCGACACGACATGCTGTAACGGCAAGTCCTCGACCTGCATGTCCAGGATTTGCACCTCGTCGCCCCTTTGCTCGGACACAGCGGCTAGATAAGCCAACCCCAGTGAGGGGCTGTTCCTTACGTCTATGGGGAGATTGACTTTGGGGTCGATGAGCAGAACTCTCAAGAGACTCTCCACGCCCTGGGTCGTGGGCAGACGGGTTCATTATAGCAGAAGGGTGGGCAAACTGGTACCGTTGGGGTTGAAAGAGCTCGTAGGTTGCGAGGTCATTGTGGTGCGCCGGGGGCTTGGGTCCTGGACGTTCTCAGTGAATCCTCAAGCACAGCGTGCGGCGCACCAGGTTGCGGCCCGCGGTGGCCGCGACGATGGACTGTGCCTACCGTCGCCGATCTGCCTATCTGATGAGGGAACTGATTCTTGGAGCCACCCAGCGAAGGAGCCTGTCGAGGGGTACGGTGATCGTCGGCAGAAACGTGGCCAGAAACGCTGCCATGCCCAGTTGGACCAATGACGAAATGTGGAGGAAGGCTGCGAGCGGCTGGGGAAGGAGCCAGGTGACCTCCACTCCGTTGAGCACATAGGCCGCGGACAGGGGCAGTGCGAGCAGGAACGCCAGAAGCAAGACAAAGCTGTAGTTCAAGGTGGCGATCTCGAGGGGGGACCTCTTCCTTTGGTGCCACACCAGCCACATGACGACGCAGGTGGCTGGCACGAGGGCTGTGGCCATGCGCACAAGCGCGTCCGCGGCAAAGGTCCACCAAGGGCCAAAGGTGCTCAGTGAGTAGACCTGTCCCTCCCAGACGAAGAGCAGGTTGTAGATCAGGACCGTGGTCACCGCACAGGTCAACAAGACAGCGGTCGTCCGGGTGCAGCGGCGCCAGAGGAGATAGGCAATGGGCGCTGCCAACAGGGCGACCACGGGCAGTCTCTGCCTCTGCTCTCTGACAAGACGTTGGTTGCGACCCCTGATCATCTCCTTCGTGGCTTCCTGCACGGCGAGCTCCGCCAAGCTGCGAGCGCTTCCGTAGTTTCTCACCAGGAGGGAGCTGTAGGCTACCTGTGCATCACCCTTAGGCCCCTCGGTGAGAGGCCCCTGGCCAATGCTCTCCAGGTAAAGGTCGCTCAACTCCACTCTCTGCTGGGACCAGGACACCCATTTCTCGGTGCTCTCAGCTTCGTCCATGATCAGTGCGTCGAAGAGGATCTCTCCCTGGGCGGCGCTGGGGACAGCAAGTCCGAGCAGGGCAGCGATCGTGGGGGCTACGTCCGACTGGTCGACCTGGTCGTGCGGCCCTGGTTGTACCCGGGCTCCCACCATCACCAGGGGCGTGGTCACCACTTCCATGTCGGCACCACCTTGGCCGCCGTTGGCGAGATATCCGTGATCAGAGGCCACGACGAGCACATTCCTCCTCAGACTGATGGCCTGTCCTATCTCTCGTAGGAGTGAGTCTACCCGCTGGACCGCATCTATGTACTCCTGGCTGCCCGTGCCGTAGGCTCGTGCGGCGGAGTCTACTTGGCTGAAATGGACCAGAACCAGATTGGGCGGCACGTGGCTCAACCACTCCAGGGCTGCCTGGGATACCAGTTGGTCGCCCTCGGCATCGGCCGAGGAGACAAAGAACCGCCGATCCACCACCAGGTCAGGAACCATTCGTTGCCACCAGTGGAAGCCAGCGATGGCCGTGGTCAGGTTGGCCCTTTCTGCCTCGGTGAACAGGCCGTCAACGGTGAGGAACCCTAGTTGCTCCGGGGGGAGGTTCACCAGGGGTGCGTCGCTGATCTCTGGCCCTGCGCCCGTGATCAGGGTCGTCCAGGCGCTCTGGGAGTAGGATGGATAATCGCCCATGCAGGGGGCTTCGAGGCCCTGCCGTCGCAATGTGTTGAGATAGGGCATGTCAAGGGAGGCCTCGTAAGTCAGTCCCCCCACCAACACCAGGACTACTTGCTGCACGAGGGGGCTGGTGGGCTCGGAGAGGCTGGGCTGCCCAGCCAGAACGGAGCGATGGCTGTGGATAGAGTCTTGGATGCGAACCAGCCACAGATTGGAGCCCCAGATAATGGCGAACAGTAGGGCGCTCCTGACCAGCAGGCCGGCCCCTCGTCTCAAGATGACGCGCATGGTGTTCCGGCGGCCCCCTGGAGTCGGGAAGTCGGTAGCCCACCGGCGGCTATTCCTGTATAATAGGCGCCGGAAAGGGACGTTGCGGTGAAGATCAAGTCCTTTGACGTCCTGTTGCTCTTCGTGCTCGTGCTGGCCAGGGTGCGAATAGACACCCTGGCGGATCGCCTGGTGGCGCAGCGACGGGTGGAACTCATCAAGCGCATCCCCGTGGTGGGTTCATTGCTGTCGGAGAAGGCCCTCGGTCTGCTCCAGCATTGGATGACAGACCCCATCAGCCTCCTGCTGATCAGTATCACCTTCGGCCTGCTGCTTCTGTACCTGTTCTTTGACGTATGGCATGGCTTCAGCGAGCAGGGACGCCAGCGGGCCAAGCTAGCCCTGGTGTTCTGTATCATCTTCACCACTGTGGTGTCCCTGTCCACGTTCTCCGTGCTCCTGCGCCATGTCACGGGTCCGGCAAGCTTCTCTCACGACGGCGGTGTTATTCAGACGGAGGAAGCGGCCAGGTACATCCTCGCCGGCAAGAACCCCTACGTCGAGGACTACGTGGACACACCCATGGCCGAATGGGGCCTGGATTACCAGACCGCGTTGTATCACTATCCCTATCTGCCCTGGACCTTTCTCTCCTCTGCACCGGTGCAGCTTCTGAGCGAAACGCTGCTGGGCTGGTACGATCAGAGGTTCGTCTATCTGTTGCTCTTCGTGGTCATGCTCTTCGTGGCGGCGCGACTGGTCCCGGCAGGGGACCAGCGATTGTGCCTCGTGATGTTGCTGGGGCTCAACCCCATCATGGGAAGCGACATCATCTTCGGCCAGAACGATGTGTTCGTACTGGCCTGGATCATCTTCTCCGTGTACTTGCTGAAGCTCCGCAAGGACACCTGGTCTGCGGTGATGCTCGCACTGGCCTGTGCCAGCAAACCAACAGCCTGGTTCCTCGTGCCTTTCTACTTCCTATACCTGGTGCGTCGAGAAGGGTTCTCCCCGCGAAGTGGCATCAAGCCTCTCGGCCTCTACCTGCTTCGCAAGATGGTCCCGCTGCTAGTTGTGGTCGCTGTTCTAGTCTTGCCTTTTGCGGCCTGGGATCCGAATGCGATGTTCGACGACGTCTGGCGATGGAGCAGCGGTACAGCGGACGTGCCTTACCAGATTACAGGTTGGGGGCTGGCCAACTTCGTACTGGCATTGGGCCTGGTGGAGTCTCGCCTGGACTACTTCCCCTTCTGGATACCGGAGTTGCTGATAAGCTTGCCTCTCTTATGGTATCTGCTCTGGCGACAATGGAAGCACAACTCCGTCGCTTCTATGCTCTACCACTACGCCTTCCTGGCGCTGGCTTTCTTCTACACGTCACGATTCATGAATGAGAACTACCTGGGTTACTTGCTGGCCATGCTTGCCCTGGCGATCTGTATCGATTCCTCGCCGCCAGAGAAACCACTACCCTCGTCCAGATAGCCCCATCACCCCCACTACTGGTCCAGTTGAGCGATGGTCACACCCTCTCCCCCTTCTTTGGGCAATCCTGGTCGATAGGAAGCCACGAGGGGATGCCTGTGCAGCTCCTCTCGCACCAGTTGGCGTAGGGTGCCTGTGCCCTTGCCGTGGACGATGTGCACCTCTGGTAGGTGAGACAAATAGGCCCGGTCCAGGTATTTCCCCAACTCGATGATCGCCTCTTCGGCCCGGTAGCCTCGCAGGTGCAGGGCCAAGGGGGGCGGCGTCAAGGGTAAACGAGCCACGTAGCTGCTTTCCGGCCTTGCCTCCGGCTCTTCCTCGAGTCGTTCAAGATCATCGAGTCTCACCTTCACCCGGAACTTGCCGACCGCGATCTCAACCTCCTCGTCGTCGAGCAACGCAGTGATCTGCCCGCGCTGGCGGAGGTCCTCCACCCAGACTGATTGCCCGACCTGGAGCTTCTCCTTGTCGATGGGGTACAGTCGGAGGGATGGCTCTGGAGGCTGGATCGCCCTCTCCAACTCCTTCGCCCGAGCTCTGGCTTGGGGCAACTCCTGCTGTTTGACCTGTGGCTTGATGGCCCTGGAGATGGTCTGGAGCTCCTTCCTCACCTCGGCCAGCTCCAACCTGGCTTGCTGTCGGGCGCGGTTTAGGGTCTCCCGGCGCTCCTCCTCGATCGCGGCCAGTTTCTCCTCAAGTTCGCTCTTCAAGCGTTCCGCCTCGACGCGAGACTCCTGGGCGGCCTGGAGGGCCTCCGCAGCCTCGTCACGTGCCCTCTTGATATCCGTGAGCAGGCTCTCCACTTCCACGTCTTCGGGTGCCAGGGACTGCGCGGCCTGAGCCACGATCTTCTTGGCCAGGCCGAGGCGAGACGCGATGGCCAGGGCATTGCTCCGGCCGGGGAGCCCGATGCTTAGTTTGTAGGTGGGTGCCAACGTTTCAGCATCGAACTCCACGGAGGCGTTCAACACGCCAGGCGTGGAATGGGCGTAGACTTTGAGGTCGGAGTAGTGGGTGGCCACGAGAGTCGTGATCAGCCGTCTGTGCAAGTGGCCGAGGATTGCTCTGGCCAGGGCCGAGCCCTCCACCGGGTCAGTACCGGCGCCCAGCTCGTCGAGCAGCACCAAGGACTTTCGAAAGGAGCGAGTCAGGATGTCCACAATCCTGGTCATGTGGGAGGAGAAGGTAGAGAGGCTCTGTTCTATGCTCTGCTCCTCGCCGATGTCGGCGTACACTCCGCTGAAGATGGAAAGGGCGGATCCCTCAGCAGCGGGAATGTACAGTCCAGCCTGTGCCATGAGGGCCAGCAGGCCGACCGTCTTCAGGCAGACCGTCTTTCCTCCGGTGTTGGGGCCAGTGATGATCAGGATGAAGGAATCGTCGCCGATATGGACATCCATAGGCACGACCTGGGAGTCTGGCAGAAGGGGGTGCCGAGCCTGTATGAGCCGCAAGGTGGACCCTGGATGGTGGAGAGCGGGACCGGGTTTTCCTCGGTCGCTGCGTGGGGAGCGGAAGGGCACCAGCTCCGGCGCGACGCCTCGTATGCTCAGGGCGTAGCGGGCCTTGGCGAAGGCCAGGTCGAGAACGGCCAAAGCCCTCATCGTCCTGGCGATGGACTCTTCCTCCATGGCGACTCGGGCGGTTAGCTGCTTGAGGACCCGCTCGACCTCCCGCTCTTCCTCCACCTGCAACTGCCGCCAGCGGTTGTTGAGGTCCAGGGTGGCGAGAGGCTCGATAAAAAGCGTGGCACCGCTGGCGGATTGATCGTGAACCACCCCTGGGATGCGACCTTTGAAGTCGGCCTTGAGGGGTATGACGTAGCGGCCGTGGCGCTCGGTGACGATCTTCTCCTGGAGAAACTGGCTGTTACTGGGAGAGGACACGATGCGTTCCAGCCTGTCCAGGAGCTCCTCGTGGACTTCGTCGACCTCCTGACGGATACGAGCCAGCTGGGGGCTGGCCCCATCGACCACCTCTGCACGGTCGTTGATGGCATCGGAGATACGTTGTGGCAGTTCGTCGTAGGCTTCTATCTCCTCGGCTCGGGCTGCCAGAAGGGGAAGACGGTTGTCCAGGGGAGCGATGGAGCGACGGATGGACCGAGCGGCCAGGAGAGTGGTCCGGACATCGAGGAGTTCACTTGCGGTCAGAGTTGATTGGACTCGGGCCTTCTGCAGCAAGGGGCGCAGGTTGGACACGCCACCGAGCGTGAGCGTGGGCTTGACGTCCAGAAGGTATCTGGCTTCGCTGGTTTCCTGCTGCCGCCGTTTGACGACCTCCTCTCTCGATGAGGGGCGCAACTTGAGGGCCAGCTCATGACCCAACGAGAAGGAGGTGTGCTCGGCCAACCGATTCAGGATTTTGGGGTATTCCAGGACTTGCCAGGACTTGTCATCCATGTGTCTCGACAAAGCAACCCCGCTGGCGGCGGCCAACGGGGGAATGTGGGTCTGAGGGCTGCTTAATGGTCACAGGAAGCTGAGAAACCTGGGCCTTCCTTGCGGCAGCAGGGCACCTATCACGGTGACCAGTGTCACCAGCAAACTGTACAAGGCAGGTGCCAAAGTGGAGGACAACATTCCCCGTGTGAGCACCCAGCGCAAAGTGCCCCCGATAGGCCAGTGTGGCGTGACAAGGAGCTTCAACATGAGCACACCGACGCTGAGCTGAAGGGCCACAGAGACCAAGGCGACGAGGGCACCCGCAATCTGGTCCAGCACGCCGATGGCCAGCAGCCGTGTCGCCGGGACAGCCTTTCTCTGAGCTATTTCCAGCGCCGTGACAAGAGCTACCAACGAGAGCAGGAAGGCTGCGGTCTCCCTGGTGGCCACGGCGGTGTCCGGAGACATGAACGCAAACCACGCTGCCAAAGGGAGGTGAAGATACGTGGCCAGGATGATTCCACAGGCCACCGCACCCAGGCTCAAGGCCTGGCGAATCAGTCCCTGGAAGTAGCCTCCCACTAGGCCCACCGCAAACAACAGACCGAGAACCGCGTCGAACCAGTTCACAAGCTCCCCTCTGGATGCCCACAGCCGGTCATCTGGCACAAGTATATCACGACGCTATGTGGCTGTCAACGATGGGAGGTGATGAGACTGCGCGGTCGTGGCTGTCACCTGGTCGGTGTCCGAGGGAGCCGGGTGACGAGTGCTCAACCTCGCGGAGGGTTCAATCTGTGGGAGGAGCGATCAGGAGAGAACCCACCAGCACTCTGTCACTGGGTGCAGTTCCTTCGCCGGTGTAGACCAGCAAGCGCTCCCCGGTTGCCGCGTCGTACAGCCCCACCGCCAGGCGGTACTCCCCTGGGGGCAGATCGGCCGGAAGGGCGACGCCGTGATGGTCCGTGACTTCCTCCCCGGGCTGCCAGGACGATGTGGGGCGTGAGCCGCCCGCCGGCTCTCCGTCGTGTTGCGCCCATACCCGCTCGCTCTCGTCGATGAGGTGGACGAAGACGGTGTAGTCGCCTTTTGCCGAGTGCAGGGAGCGCCACGAGAGGCTGACGTGCAGCACTTCCGCCGGTGCCGAGGGACTGGGCTCGAGGGCGCAGGAGGTCAACTCCATCTGATCGGCGAAGGTCGCCTCCACCGGATGCTCCTCCAGGGCTGATGTGGGCGTGGAATACCGGGTCACGCGGGCGTTGTCCAGCCACTCCACGCTGACCGGAAAGGCCTGCTCGCTAAGCCAGCTCTCCACCGCGGGGTTGGAGCGCTGGTCATCCTCCGAGCCGGCGTAGACCACGTACAGGGAAGAGTGGCGGCCCTCTAGGCGGGCCAGGGCGTCGGGAAGACGCTCATTGGCCTCCAGAAGATACAATCCGTGCCTTCTCGCCAAGAAGCTGTACACCTGCCGGTAGAGAAGCTGATCGGTGAAGATCACCCCTCCCGCTGGCTGGCCACTCAGGTAATCTATGGTCTCGCGGTAGGCGTTCTCTGCATACCTCTCGGCGGAGTAGTCTCTTGCGGCCAGGGCGGCCACTGGGAGTCCACCCAGAAGCACCGCCACGACGACCGAGCTCAGTGCCAAACCCAAGACCTTCTGGCCTCTCGCCGAAGGGAGTAGCACCAGCCCAAACTCCACGGTGACCAGAGTAAGGAGTACTGTACGGAGCATGACCGCGATCACGAACAGCCAGGGGTGCTCGGCCAACAGTACCATGGCCAGTGGGAACTCCAGCACGTTGGCGCCCATGAGCAGGAGGCAGTACACAACGCCCCGTAAGTCCGGCATCAGCAGGACGATGAAAGGAAGCAGGTTGACGATCCACTGGGGGCTGTAGCCCTTGGAGAAGACGAGAAAGAGGGAGATAGAAAGGCCGCAGAAGGCCACCGCCTTTTTGTTGTCCTGCCAGTCAATGCGCCGGGTATACAGTATGAAGTAAATCACCAGGAAGGCCGCGGCCACGATGCCGTAAGGAAAGGTCGACTGGTGGAAGGAAACGGCGATGTTCGTGGGGTCGAAGCGCATCTCCAAGGGGGTGGTCTCACCTCCGGAGTAGTACCCATCAAGCAGTGCCCATACGGTCTGCCAGGGGCCGGTGCTGCCCTGGTAGAGGAAGGGAGTGAGGAAGAACGTGGCGTTGCTAAGGAGGAAGGGAAGGGCGATCAGCAGAGCCACACCAGCAGCCACGGCCACATAGAGGGCTTTTTGCGATATCCTGGGGAACACCCTCAGGGCCACCGGTGCGATGAAGGCTGGCACCAGCTTGACCATGAACCCCAGACCCGCCGCGATCCCACCCCAGACTGGCCTCCTGGCGAGAATCATGTACACGCCCAGCAGAAGGAAGAAGAGGGCGAAGTTCTCAAACCAGAAGAGCAGGGTCATGAGCGGGAAGAAGAGGCCTGCATAGAGCCAGGCGCACCTCACGGCGCCCTCCCGCGGCCTCAGGTTGAGAGCGATGGCGTAGATGAGGATGAAGTTGCCTATCTCGAAGACCAGGAGCGCAGTCCCCAAGAGCAGGTTGTACCAGAGTTGAGCATCCCTCCACAGAGGAAGGAACATGCTGAGGCGATAGAGAATAACGGATAGCCAGGGAAAGAGGGGAGGGTATTCCATCCAGTAGTGAACCACGGGGTAGTAGCCCCAATCGGACAACTGGACGAAGCTGGCGCCGGGTACATAGTAACCCGACCAATCCAGGATGTAGCCGCCAGGCTCAAAGAGCAGCAGCGTCAGAAAGCGGAAACTGGTGAAGAGGAGAGCCAGGAGGAAGAAGTCTTGGTGTTCCTCGTACCGCTCTCGCGCCCTGGTGATCAGTCTACCAAGCATGTGGGTCTCGGCGCTGGGTGGGCCGGGCTCCTCACTGGTCCTGCCGTATGAGGGGGCTGGTCTTCGCGTCCTGGCTCTGGATCAGGGCTTTCCACTGCCCCTTTTGCACCACCTCGTCCTTCTGGTTGACGATGGATACGTCGAAGGTGATCAGGCCCATGCCGAGGCGAGGCATGGCTTTCTTCTGCGCAACCTCGATCACGAGGTGTATGGTGTCGCCGGCGAAGATGGGTCCAGTGAACTTCCAGATCACCTCTCTGAGAGCTACTGCGGTGCCCTCGATGAAACCCAGACGGGCGCCCAGTCCGGAGGCGATCGACAGTCCGAGCAGGCCATGCGCGACTCTCTGCCCGAAGATGGTGTTCTTGCAGAACTCTGCGTCTGTGTGAAGCTGGGTATAGTCCCCGGCCAAGCCGGCGAAGAGCTGGATGTCGGTCTCTGTGATCGTGCGGCCTGGAGTCGTCAGCTCGACTCCCTCCTCGAACTCTTCGAAGTAGAGTCCCCGTGGTCGGTCCTGCGACATTGCGGTGCGTTTGGTCATATGATCCTCCCTGAGAGTGGATTCAACTCAAGTACTCGAGCAGGCGTCGCACGCCGACGGGGATCAAGTCCCCGGCGGCGCCGCTGCCCACCGCGTCCATGCCTACCAGGTAGAGGCCTGGAATAGGGCTCCTGGGGTCAAACCTCTGGTCTCCCACCTGCCCAAAGGTCTGGCCGGTCTCGGCACCCGTCCACGTGCCGGTGAAGAACATGGGCACCATGCAGTCCAGGGCCTCGTCCAGGTTGGGGAATAGTGCTCGCAGGTCCCCCATGGCCAGTTGCAGTTCTTTGGTTCTATCGTCGGAGAGGACAGGAAGGAAGACATCGACCATGTGTCTGCCCGGCGGGGCAACGCTGGGATCGAGGAAGGTCGGGGCGAAGATGCCTGCCACACGGTCGGTCCCCGGCGTCATGAGGATGGGGGCCTCAGTGAGCAGTGGCTCCGTGGTGCCCAGGATGATGGCAGCGCAGTCCACCGGCACCAGATCGTGGACGCGGGACACATAGTCAGATGGGAGGTTCTCTGGCCCCACCAGCTTGACGAACCTGCCGATGCCACCGTTGTGGATCACTGTCCTGGCCTCGACACGGTCTCCATTGGCGAGCGCAACGCCTGCCGCGTTCCCACCCTCGAGCAGTACTCGGTCGATCTCCGTATTGGTAACCACCTGACCACCATGGGAGGTCACGACGTCTTCGAGGGCTTGAACGAGGGTGCGGACGCCACCGACTGTGCAGGCGAAGTCAAGACCGGCGCGAGCAGTGTCTGTGGTAACGACGATGTACTCACTGGCTGGAAAACGATCGATGTCCACGCCGGAGGCGGTGAGCGCTATGGCGTTCACGGCGTCGATGAGGCTTGCGTTGCTCACGTATTCCTCTACGTAATCGCGAGTGCTGGCGTCTTGCAGGTCCAGGTTTCTGCCCCTTACGAGGGCCCGCACGTAGGCGCGCCAGTCCCGGCGGCTGAGCATGGTCTGAAGTGAAGCGAACTCCCTGCCGTCCTTGAAGCGCACGGTGAACTGCTGAGGGCAGGCTTTGTCCCGGAGGCTGACGTATTCGATGGGAGCACCCATTTCCTCCAGGAATTCGCCGATGTTGGACTTCGGGCCGAGAGAGGTCCAGGCTGCAGTGGTGACGGCATAGCCGCGATAGTCTATCTCTGTGTATCGTCCGCCGATGAAGGGGAGCTTCTCGAAGACGCCCACGCTGTGACCGTCCTTGGCCAGGGCCGCTGCCGTCATCAGGCCACCGATGCCGGAGCCGATGATGACCACGTCGTAGCGGCTCTGATAGTCGTGCCGAGGGTGGCCCAGGGCGCTGTCGGAGAGAATCGCATCGTTGGGGCAGACGCCAGCGCAGAGATTACAGTGGGTACAGCTTTCCTCGTCGATGCTGGCCCAGCCATCGGACTCTATGGCTTCTGCGGGACAGGTGAGCAGGCAATAGCCACAGCCGGTGCACCGTTCTCTGGATACGTCCATCTTCAATCCCTCAGGCAGGTGTGGTCGGAATTATAACTGCGCGAGGGCCTGGAGTCAACGCGGGAGACCCTCCCGGAGGTTCCAACCCTCCGGGAGGGTTTAAGGGCCTGGAGTCAACGCCGCCGGCAGCTTCAACTGCGGCTACAGGTGCGTGGAACAGAGTGCCTGTTCTCAGCGTCATCGTAGTAGCCGCGCTGATTCATCCGGCGTGTCCAGGAAAAGCGGATGGAGGACGCTCCTCTCTGTGTGGTGGAACGCCGGTGCAGCCGGCTGGGTCAAGGGGCGAGCGGCCTGGTCTAGAAGACAGGCTAACGGGAGAACGAGATCCGTGGGCGGGTGGATGAATATTGACTGGGCCGTGTTGTGGTCTGTGACCATCCACCCGCTCGCCTGTGGATGTTCGGCGGTCGCCGGATCTCAATTACCAAACCGCCTTCAACCCCAACCGGGAGGGAGTATCGACCCATCGTTGATTGACTTTCGACGCCAAGGTGAGCCTCAGGCGCCAATTGGTGAACACAACCTACACGCTGGGCTTGCACCGTCAAAGGGGACAAGATAGAATGCGACAGTATTACGGTGAAAAGGGAGGCTTTCATGGCAACCGTAAGTGCGCTTACACAACACATCGAGATCACTCCTGGTGTGCGTGGCGGCAGGCCTCGCATTGCCGGGCGGCGCATCACCGTATCTGACATCGCCATCATGCACCTCAAGATGGGGCGATCCGTCGATGAGATCGCCTGCGAATACGACTTGGCCCTGAGTGATGTCCACGCCGCGCTGGCCTACTATTACGATCACCGCCAGGAGATAGAGCGGGGGATCGAGGCGGATCGCGTCTTCGTTGAGGCTTTTCGTGAGGAGAACCCCTCGCTCTTGCAGGAAAGGCTGAAGGCCTTGCGCGGTGACTGACCGCGACCGCTTTCATTTGGACGAGCATGTGGCTATCGCCGTTGCGGTTGCGCTGCGCAAGCACGGCATTGATGTGACCAGCACTAAGGAAGCTGGTTTGATCGGGGCCGACGATTCAAGTCAGCTTGAGTATGCTCGTCGGCAGGGCCGGGTGATCGTCACACACGATGCAGATTACTTGCGTTGGCATAGCCGAGGCATTGAACACTCTGGGATCGCCTACCGTCATGAGGATGCTCGCAGCACCGGACAGGTTGTGGAAACGTTGCGTCTGATCTATGAACTGCTCAGCCCCGAGGAGATGGCAGGCAGGGTGGAGTTCTTGTGACAGGGAAGGGCACGGGACGGCGTGGCCCTGTGCCATGGGTCAGGGATGCTGGGCCGGTTCGTAGTGAGGGCTTTGCGCCTTCAGAGCGCGCTGAAGCGCACAGTACAAACGCGGAGAGCGGTTCGTGGAACACCCTCCCGAAGGTTCCGAACCTTCGGGAAGGTTGACGATGAACTTGGGATACGGCTTTCCGCAAGGGGAGGGAATCAAACCCTGGTGGCTGGGGTGGGGACCGCGGTTGGAATCGCACCTACGGTAAGCGCGGGCGTCGCTGTGGACCTGATGAACGGAGATGGGCCCACGGGCTACCTGCGACTAAGCGTAGAGGGCTGAGTTTGCGGGTTGCGAACGAAGCGAGCGTGGCCGCGAGTGGACAATCACTTTGAGTAAACGAATGGCATTTCAGAGCAGTTCCTTGAATTCCTCAATGGTCATGCCGGCATCCTTGATGATCCCGCCCATGGTGAAACCGTCGATCGGAGTTGCGCGAGGGATGACAATGACCCGGTCTCCATTGGTCATAGAGATGTGCTTACCTTCGCGAACCACCCAGAAGCCCGCCTTCCCAAACGCCTTGACGGCCCGACGGTGGGACACCCCTGGGAGTCTGGGCATGGCTACACCGGAACCTCAACCAATCGAGTGGTCTCATCTTTCGTCAGTTCCTGGACTGTAGCCAGGTAGGTCTCTATGGCATCCTTGATGTTCTCAAGCGCTTCTTCTTCCGTGGCACCCTGGGACCAGCATCCTGGTAGTCCAGGACACCACACGGCGTAGCCCTCGTCAGTTCTCTCCAGCTTGACCCTGTACTTCACTGGAACCTCCTGAAGCAGCAAGCGTGGTATGCGGCGCACATGTGTGTGCGGTTTCCCCCAGCCACTTGCAGATTCTAACTGTGGGGTGGAGAGGATGTCAAGCGCTTTCGCGCTTGTCGCGGCTGGCTAGGTGGGAGGGTTTGTAGTGAGGGCTTCAGCCCTTCAGAACGCGCTGAAGCGCTCACTACAAACGCGAGAGCGGTTCGTGGAACACCCTCCCGAAGGTTCCGAACCTTCGGGAGGGTTGGCTAGCTGCCTTGACACGGATTCGGAAGTGTGCTACAATGGGCGCCAGAAGCAGAGGTTGGTTGCAGCGTCTCATGGAGTAGCAACGAAGGAAAGGGGGCGAGGACGGCTAGAGGCAGAGATGGGGAGAAAGAACAGGGGCGATTCGCGGAAGCAGGCGAGGTGGAGCGAAGGAGGCGAGTGATGAAACCGAGATGGTTACTGCTGGCAGTGGGTGTGGTGTGCCTGTTGGTGCTTGCTCCAGCGGCTGCGCTGTCGCAGGGAGGGACCGAGATCGCGTGCGGCAGTGCGGTGATTGACGGCACCGTAGGATCGGCGGAGTGGGCGGATGCGACCAGGCTGCCTATGAGCGGGTACTACATGGATGGCAACTCCGAGGGGATCCCCCAGGCGCATGGAGCAGGTCTTTCTGGGGGGTTGCAGCCCTCCAACGGCGAGCAGACACACGGATGGCTGTACCTGAAGAACGATGAGCGGTACCTGTACGTGGGCGCGACCATGGACATCGGTGTCGAGGATCCGGAGTGGTGGGGGACCAGCCTCGAGGTAGCCTTCACCGATGAGCCGTGCGGCGAACCCGGCGCGTGGGTTGACGACGGGTGGGATAAGGATTCCTGCGATGACGAGCCCGGTGAGGGGTGGTTCTGGGCTGAAGAGTACCAACACGAAACGTTTCATGAGACGTACGGGCCCTTATTCGACCCAGGCAGTGAAGAAGCGTGGCAGTGCGACGACGACGTGCCAGCCCAGGGGGTGATCGCCAAGGGTGGCCTGCACACCGCGCACTATGAGATGCGCATCGACCTGGAGGGTTCGGAGCTGAACTGTGCAGGCCCTGGGGACTGTTTCCGCTTCCACGCCGAGCAATATGAATTTTTCTGCCAGGTGGACGACCCTGAATGTCCCGCGGGTTGGGTCGACTGGCCGGAGTTGTTACCCTATGACCCTGGCTGGCAGGCCCCGGACGATTTCGGGACGATCTGCCTGAACCCGTGCGAGGTGCAGGAGGAGTTCGTGCCGGAGCCAGCGACGATGTTGCTCTTGGGCGGCGGCTTGGCTAGCCTGGCCGGGTACGCTGGTCTGCGCCGGAGGGAGAGGTCGTAGCCCAGCCAGCAAGGATACTGGTAACGATAAGGGCCATCCCCCAAGTGGGGACGGCCCTTTTTGTTGTGGGAGGTTTCCCCCTTCCCTGGCGATCGGGTGCGGGGCAAAGGGAGGTAGAGGCACGGCATGCCGTGCCCCTACGAGGGCCTCAGGGACGCTCGGCCTTCGAACGGCAGACGGGCCGGCACGTCCCCAGACGGGGAGGCGCGACGTGAGCCGGAGAGGATGCTTGTCTCTGGTCAGTGCTAAGGCCCATGATAAACGCTTCAGCGCTCAACAATGCGTTGGGGCGTGATGTACCGCACGGACACGCACGCCCTCGACGACAAACTGCGCACGGCCGCAGCGAAATCAAGCATACTGAGTAGGCCGCAGGCCGTATCGAAGCATGCGGGGTGGAGACTCGAGGACAAGGCGGCATGCACCCTGGGCAGGCACGAGCACGACGCAGCCCCTTGGACGAGGCTGAGGACGGGATTCAATACACGGCCTCGCTGGCCTCGGCAGCTATCCTTTGGCGAGCTCGGGACGCGGTTCTGGATGCTTTCGTTTGCTGGCTGTGTCGACGGACATTGGTGGTGAGATCTGGCGGCAGGGGTCCCTAGCTCGTAGTTTTGCCAGGCATCATCTGCTCCGGCATTTGGACCGCCACGACCTGGCCCCGGGCACATACCTCTCCCTCAGCCGACAGGGTAGCATCCACCACCACTTTGCGCCCCTTGATCTCCTTCACCCTTCCTCGGATCTCCAGAGGCACACCGATAGGGGTCGGGCGCAGGAAGTCGACGTGGAGCGAGGCGGTCACATAGCGCAGGGGCGGCTCCGTATCCATGGGACGGCCCTCGGCGCGGTAGGCCGCGGCCGCGGCGGTGCCGGTGCCGTGACAGTCGATGAGGGAGGCGATCAAGCCGCCGTAGACGTAGCCAGGGATGGCCGTGTGGTAGGGCCTGGGGAAAAAGGTGCAGACCGTCTCCTCTCCATCCCAGTAGCTCTTGATCTGGAGGCCAAACTCATTGAGGCGCCCGCAACCATAACAGTGACTGAGGTCGTCCGGATAGTAGTCTTGAAAGGCCTTCTGGTTCACAAGTCTGCGCCTCCCACGGCCAGAAAAGGTCCTAGATGAAGGGTTGCACCGCCTTGTCCAGCAGATAGCCCGCCGAGAGCAGTAGCCCGGTGAGCAGATGGATGAACACCGTGGCGGCATTGGCGGGGACCAACTTGAGATACTCGTCATAGTGAGCGCGGGCCACGGCGATGGCCCGGATAGCTACGGGAACGGTGGCCAGCGCGATCAAGGTGAAGGGTGACGTGATTCGCAGCAGGGCGGCCAACACGATGACGGCATAGGTCGCCACCAAGAGGGCCAGATACCCCAGCGCAGCCTTCCTCCTGCCCAGCCGCACCACCAGATGGTCCTTGCCCACCGCGCCGTCGGCGGGGGCGTCCTGGAACTCATTGATGTAGAGCACCCCCGCGATGAGCAACCCTACGGGGACGGCGGCCACCACTGGCTCCCAGGCCAGGTAGCCGGTCTGCACGAAGAAGGCGCCCAGGGTCATCAACACGCCGAAGTTCAGCCCGATGAAGAACTCACCGATGCCCCGGCTGGCCAGATTGAAGGGCGGGGCCGTGTAGAAGAAACCGCAGAAGATGCCAAAGATTCCCAGCGCGAGGATCAGGGGGCCCCTCACGTAGGCCAGGCAGAGGCCGACCAGACAGGCCAGGGCGAAGGCGGCCAGGGCACCAGAAATCACCTCCCTGGGCGTCAACAGTCCCTGCTGAATCAAACGGCTGCCGCCGGTGAAGGGGCGCACGAACTCCACGTTGACCTCGTCGGTGCCGCTGCGATGGTCGAAGTAGTCATTGGCCACGTTAGTCCCTGCGTGCAGGAGCAAACCACCCAACAAGGCCAGAAGGAACAGGCCAAGGTGAAAGGTGCCCGTCCTGGCCCAGGCGATGGTGGCCCCCAGGAGGATGGGCACGATGGTGGCCGTGAAGAAGGGCGCCCGCACCTCGGCCAGCCAGATCTTCATCTTGTTTGGGGCTTCTTTGCTCAAGTCGTCGGCCATGAGACCTCCTCTATCCTATGTAACACCTCACGCGCCTGACCGGCACTCCCCGCCGGTCCGACGACACCTTTCTCTTCTAACATGTCCATCAGCCGGGAGGCCCTCACGTAGCCGATGCGCAGCCGGCGCTGGAGGAAGGTCGTGGAGGCATGCCGTTGCTGCTTCACTAACTGCATGGCCCGCTCCAGGAGTTTGTCTTCCTGCTCTGCTTCGTCTTCAACCACGGTGTCCATCTCCGGCCATAATGGGTGCTGGAAAAGTTCCTCGACCTTCGAGGGCCAAGGCGATTTCAGCCCTCTCCAGAAGCGAACCAGCCGGTCGATCTCTCTGTCCGAGACGAAGCAGCCCTGCAAGCGCACCGGACTGGAGGCGTCGGCGGCCACGTAGAGCATGTCGCCTCTGCCCAGGAGCTTCTCCGCTCCCGCCTTGTCCAGTATGACGCGAGAATCCGCCTGCGAGGTTACGGCGAAGGAGATCCGTGCTGGGAAGTTGGCCTTGATCAGCCCGGTAACCACGTCCACCGAGGGACGCTGGGTGGCGACGACCAGGTGTATGCCGGTGGCCCTGGACATCTGCGCCAGGCGACACAGGGAGCGCTCGACCTCGTCGGGAGCGGCCATCATCAGGTCCGCCAGCTCATCGATGACGACCACCATGTGGGGCAGGGGCCTTCCTCCATGAGCAGCGCGAACTTCGTTGTAGTGGTCGAGATTGCGGGCGGCAGCAGCGGAGAAGAGCCTGTAACGGCGATCCATCTCCCGCAAGACCCACCTGAGAGTGCCCACCACTCGCTCCACCTCCACCAGCACGGGCGCCAGGAGATGAGGGACGCCGTTGAAGTTGATCAACTCCACCATCTTGGGGTCTATCATCAACAGGCTGAGATCCTCGGGAGTATTCCTCAAGAGCAGGCAGGTGACAATGGAGTTGATGCATACGCTCTTGCCTGATCCTGTGGCGCCAGCGATGAGGAGGTGAGGCATCTTGGCCAGGTCAGCCACCACCGGGCTACCGGAGACGTCCTGTCCCAGGGCGATGCTTAGCGGAGAGGTCAGGTCCTCGAAGGCCTTGGACTCCAAGATCCGTCGCAGGGGGACCAGGGAGGCCTCGTCGTTGGGGACCTCGACGCCGATCATGGAGCGGCCAGGCACCGGGGCCTGGATGCGCACCGACTCCGCTGCCAGGGCCAGGGACAGGTCCTTGGCCAGAGCGCCGATCTTGCTCACCTTGACCTTGGACCGGGAGACGCGGCCATCTCGTCCTTTCCGCTCCACGTACCCCGGCTCCACTCCGAACTGAGTGACCGTGGAACCCTGGTTGACCTCGACCACCCGGCCAGGGAGCCCGAAGCTGGTCAGGGTCTCCTCGATGAGGCGTATCTTCCGGCGGATCTCTGCCTCGCTGACCTCCTTGGGCACCTTGTGTTCGAGGACATTCTGCACCAGAGGCAGTTGCCATTCCCTGCGTGGCGACGGTTGTCGCGCAGGCCGGTGGCCGTTTCCCTGAGGGCCTTCACCATGGCCTAGAGAACGCTTGGCGAGGCGGGCGAGCTTCTCTTTCCACCGGGAGATCCACCCCGGCCCTGTCCGGTCCGATCGAGGGAATGTGGGACGGGGGGAGTGCCTTCGCCAGCGGTCCGCGGCTGCGCTGCCGGCCCGTTTGAGGTGTGTGCCCCAGCGAGACAGGGAGACGCCGGAGAGGAGGATGAGGCCGATGGCTGCGGCGGCCACGATGGTGACGTAGGCGCCGACGGTGCCGGCGCTGCGGATCAGGGCCTGGCTCAATGCCCAGCCAACGTAGCCGCCCCCGCCCCCCTCCAGGGCCAACTGCCGGGCGTCCTGCGGGAAGGAGAAGAGGTGGGCGGCGGCGAGGGAAACGGCGAAGAGGAGAATCGTGGCCAGGGGGCTGCGCCATTGTAGTCCGGGCTTCCTTCCCAGACTTTGGAGAAGCATCCAGAAGCCCACGATGCCCACAGCGAGCGGGATGAGGTAGACTCCCCAGCCGAAAAGACGGCGCAGAAGCGTGAGCAGTCCTGCGGTGACGGGGTCCCGAGTGATGGAGACGAGGCTGAGCCCGGTGAGGGCGGCCAGCCCCAGCAGGGCAAATGCGGCTATCTTCTGTTTCGATCCGCCCGCTGCTTTTCGCGCAGGTCCGTTTCTGGCCACTTCTCTAGAACAGACTCAACTGCTCCGCGTCCTGCGGGAGCTCCACGTCGGCGATCCTATCGGCTTGAGACAGGACTTGGGGAATCCTGGACATGTCGTCCTGGACCACCTGGCGCCACTTGGGCTGGTGGAGCGCGGCAGCAGGGTGGTACATGGGGTAGTAGATGATGCCCCCTATCTTGCGCGGTTGGCCGTGCACCTGGGAGATCTTGGCGCCAGGGAAGTACCGCTCCATGGAGAAACGGCCCAGGGTCACGACCATCTGGGGTGAGATGATCTCGATCTGCCTGTCAAGGAAGGGCTTGCAGGCCTCGATCTCTTCGGGCAGGGGGTCTCGATTCTGAGGAGGCCGGCACTTGATGACGTTGCAGATGTAGACGTCCTCTCTGGTCAGGCCGATCTCTGCCAGCAGTTCTTCCAGGAAGTGTCCGGCCGCACCGACGAAGGGCCGGCCCTGCTGGTCCTCGTGGAAACCTGGGCCTTCTCCGATGAACAGTACCTGGGCGTTCTGGGGTCCCTCGCCGGGCACGGGGTTCTTGCGCGACTGTGCCAGGATGCACCGCTGGCACCCGGCGATCTCTTCGTAGAGTTCGGTAAGCGTGGACACTGATATGCCTCCTCTGGAAACTGGAATCCGCGGTGCTCTGTGGCAGCTGGTGGCCCTTCCTCTCGACGCCTCGCCATTGTACCACATCCGTAGCTTCTTGGCTAAGATGGGGGAGGACGGTGTGGAAAAACGACATACAAAACCTCCCGGAGGTTCGGAACCTCCGGGAGGGTCGCGGCAGGTTCGTCAAGCGGTTGTGCAAACGGGATGTCACGGGGCCTTGTGTTGTCTACAGATGGGTGATATACTCATACATTGGAGCCTGGCTCCTGGTGTCTTCCAGCAGTCATCGTCTTCTGATGCACCGTCTCGGAGGTGGGTGAGCGGTAGGTTCCACCCCCATATCGAAGAAGGGTGAGAGTTGTGGATCTATCACAGCGGCGAGAGGGCATGGGGGTGAGACCTGGCACCGATCACCGGGAGCAGATGATAGACGATCTGGCGCGCCGACTGGACGGCTGGAGGTTGACCACCCCGGCCATCGCCTTTCTCGAGGCTCACAAGCCCCTCAGCTTCTTTGCCAGCCAGACACTTCTCGCTTTCCAGCCCCTGCTGATGCTGTTCCTGGGTGATGCCTCAATTGGGGAGTATGCCACACTGCTCGAGGACCCTGGCAGTGTAGAACGTGTGATCTGTCGCCTGGAGGAGTTGCGGGAGCACGGGACCCCTTTGGGGTAGGTTGCTTCCTCTCGTGGGGAGGGGATGAATGGGGTTTCTGTCGGAGGTTCTGGGTAACCTGGGCATCGGTCAGCAGCAGGCTTTGATGTTTGCGCTGCTTCTGCCTTTCTTTCCCCTGCTACTCATTGTCAACCGGCGGATACGCGAGAGAGGGAGACCGCCGCTCCGTTCCATCCCGGGCTACGCGGAACTCCAGGAGTACCTGGGGGAAGCTACGGAGAGTGGGCGCTCGGCACACGTGTCCATGGGAACGGGGGGCATAGGCACCGGAGCTACGGCAGAGTCGCTGGCTGGGCTCAATGTGCTGGAGCACGTTGCCGGTCAAGCCGCTGCCACGGGGCTCGATCTAGTAGCCACGGTTTCCGACCCATCGCTCTGGCCCGTGGCGCAGGACGTGGTGCGAGAAGCGTGTGTAGCCCAAGGCTATCCCGAATCCTATGATCCGGGGTGTGTCCGCTTCATATCATCGGATAAGGTGGCCTACGCTGCCGGCGTGATGGATATCTTGGGTCATGAGGACGTGTCGTGCAACGTCATGGTAGGCAGTTTCGGCGACGAGTTCCTGCTGATGAGCGAAGTGGGAGCCCGCAATGGGCTGAGGCAAGTGGGGGGAACGTCCTCTCCTCAGATCCTGCCGTTTGTCTATGCTTCCATGGGTCAAACGCTGATAGGTGAAGAGATCTTCGCGGCGGGCGCGTACCTGCTCGGCAAGACAAGTCACCTGGCCAGTCTGGCGGTCCAGGATTGGCTGAGAACAGCCATCATCCTGACCATTTTGATCGGAATTCTGGCCCGAAGTCTCGCCTGAGCCTCCCCTGCTACGCAGGCAGCCAGCGGCAAAGCGTGACCGTGTGGACGGTGCCTAGATGAGAAGAATCGGCCGAGCGGTTGCTGTGGGGATGAGACGGTCGTTACCTATGGTCATGGCTATGGCCATAGGCTCCCTCATGCTGCTGGATTTCTTCTTTGATGAGGCCCACATCAACGCCCTGGGTGGGTTCTTCTTGGAGTCCACAGTGATCATCGTGGCCTTCGCTCTGCTGCTGGGCCTGGTGAACGTGTTGATGGTCCACGTGAGGCGGATCATAAGGCGGGAGGGGGGCTGGATCTACAGCATTGCGCTGGTGTCTATCGCCCTGATCGTGATTATCGCTGGAATACCCGGCCCCGAGAGTGCCGGGGTCGGCTGGATATTCGACCACATCCAGTTCCCTCTGCAAGCCGCCACCTTCTCTCTGTTGGCCTTCTTCGTCGCCACGGCTGCATATCGTGGCCTCAGAGTGCGCAGCCTGGAGGCCCTGGCCTTTGTGTTGACGGCGGTGGTAGTGCTCATCGGTCAGGTCCCGGTAGGGAGGTACCTGGGAGAGTTCGTGCCGGCGTTGAAGGACTGGATACTGAACGTACCCAGTACCGCTGGGGTGCGTGGGATCATCATCGGCGTTGCTCTGGGAACCATTGCCACGGGGGTCCGCGTGCTGATGGGGTTCGACCGTCCTTACACGAGTGAGAGGGACAGTACTCAGTGATGGAATGTCCTCACTGCGGGGCCGCCAACAAGCCAGAGAGCAGATTCTGTGGCGAGTGCGGACAACCTCTGGGGACGCCCAAAGGGATAACGTGTCCCATGTGCGACACTCCTCATCCACCAGGGATCACTGAGTGCACACAATGTGGTGCTCGTCTTCTACCACCTGGTGTCTCGCCCTCGGAGGTACCCCTCGAACCGTTGAGATCGGCGGAGCAGTCTGCTCCGTCGAGGGAGGATGAAGGCGCCGTCGTGGAGGGGAGTGATCTTGGTGAGGGGGAGATAGGGGAGGACGTCGGTGTCGCCGAGAGTGTCGGTGACGGGACAGTGCCTCCCTGGCTTCGGAAGCTCGAAGCGACTCCCGTTGACAGACTGGCTGAGGAGGACGTCGGCGCGGAGAAACTCGAGAGGGGCGAGCTTCCAGACTGGCTTGAACTGCCGCCGGGCTTCGACGAGATGTTGAGTGAGGCAGCGCTGACCACAGACGAGGAGGGGGTAGCTCCGGCAGAGATCCCGCCCTGGTTGGAGGCTCTCCGGCCAGAACCAGAGGAAGGTATGGAGGAGCCTGTCCAGGCGGCCCGTCCCACCGAGGTGGCCGGGCTACTCAAGGGCATCAGAGGGACTCTAGGTATCGAACCCATCCTGGCCATCCCCCGACGCTCGGTCCCCGTGGAGCCTGTTGCGCCCTCCACCGCTGCCCGTGAACGTGCCGAGCTGTTTGGCGCAGTGGTGAGGGAGCCAGCCCGGCCCGGAGTCACGATAGCTCGGCGGCGACGTGTGGAGACGCTGGCTGCGTCAAGCGCCCGCTGGATGATGTACCTGATTATCGCCGCAGCCGCTGTGGTACCCATTTTGTTGGGGAGCACGTGGTCCGAGGCAAACATGACTGTCACCGGCGGCACCACAGCGATGTACGAGGCCATCGAAGGCTTGCCGCAGGGCGCGGTGGTGCTCGTCTCCCACGACTACGACCCGGGTGTGGCAGGGGAGATGATCCCTCAGGCTAGAGTAGTCCTGAACCATCTCTTGGAGCGCGGCGCGCAGGTGATCAGTGTGAGTCTCACTCCCGAGGGTGCTCGCCTCTCCAGGCGGGTTCTCGACGAGGTGGCTGTTAGTCACGGCTACGCGGAGGGAGAGGGGTACCAGAACATGGGGTACGTCGTGGGCGTGGAGGCTGGGCCCCGCGCCGTGGTCGAGGCGTTGTCGACAGCGGGCTGGAGTGATCTGGTCGGTGGCGCCGAGGACATCTCTTTGATGGTGGAATTCGCCGGGGCGCCTGAGTACCTGAGGCTGTGGCTGGAGCAGGTGCAGGGCCCGTACGGCATTCCAATGGTTGCAGGGGTAAGCGCGACGGCTGATCCCTTTGCCAGACCATACTATCGAAACGAGGCGAGCCGCCAGTTGCTGGGT
>Ga0315274_10001847_pt1 | contig 32472 bp, 25 predicted proteins | sample YL17G02_20_MG_FD_203700 | JGI IMG/M metagenome (GOLD analysis project Ga0315274, IMG submission 203700) | Sediment microbial communities from Yellowstone Lake, YNP, Wyoming, USA - YL17G02_20 | ecosystem: Environmental > Aquatic > Freshwater > Lake > Sediment | place: USA: Wyoming | collected...
CACCTGGAGGAGAAGGCGGTCCCTGGTCTGGACGAGGACACCACGACTATCGCCATTGAGGCTGCCAGGAACGCTCTGCGGAAAGCAAACCTTGATGGCTCGAAGCTATCGGCGATATGGCTGGGCAGCGAATCGAAACCCTACTCCGTCAAGCCCACGGCCACCATTGTGGCGGAGGCGGTCGGGGCCACGCCCCACACCACCGCTGCCGATTGGGAGTTCGCCTGCAAGGCGGGGACGGAGGCCATGCAGGCGGCCATCGGCCTCGTGGGCTCGGGTATGGCCGACTACGCCATGGCCATCGGTGCGGATACCGCACAGGGTAGGCCTGGCGATCAGCTGGAGTACACCGCCGCTGCGGGAGGCGCCGCCTTCATTGTGGGGCCTCAGGAAGAGAGTATGGCCTATCTCGAGGGGTCTCACTCTTACGTGACCGACACGCCGGACTTCTTCCGCCGGCCAAATCAGCAGTACCCCACGCACGGGAACAGGTTCACGGGCGAGCCAGCCTATTTCACACATACGATGATGGCAGCTCGCGAACTGATGGACGAACTGGGCTACGGTCCAGAGGACTACGACAAGGTGGTCTTCCATCAGCCCAACAGCAAGTTCCCCGTCAGGGTGGCGGAACGACTTGGCTTCAGGGAGGGGCAATACAGGGACGGCCTCCTGGTGCCCTATGTAGGCAACACCTACGCTGCCTCTTCGGGCATTGGCCTGGCCGCCATTCTCGACAAGGCTGATCCGGGAGAGAGGATTCTGCTGGCCTCCTACGGCTCGGGCGCTGGTAGCGACGCCTTCTCCTTCGTGACCACCGAGCAGATCACGCGAGGGCGAAACCCCATTCCCATGGTCAGCGACTACGTCCGTCGCCGCAGGCAGATCGACTACGCCCGCTACGCAAGGCAACGGGGCAAACTCGTGATGTACTAAGCCTGGGGACAGGCCTGGTCTTCACGGGAGGCGAGCCAAAGGAGGTCTCTCTAAGCTTGCGCAAAGTGTACGCAGTGGGCATCGGACAGACGCCGGTCCAGGAGCATTGGGACCGCTCAGCTCGGGACCTCGCCGCGGACTCCACGCTCCAGGCCATGGAACAGGCGGGCATGGACGAAGCCGACGCCATCTACGTGGGAAATGCCCTGTCGGGAGAGTTGACCGGGCAAGAGCAGGTGGGCGCGCTAGTTGCGGACTTCGCCGGCCTGACAGGCACGGAGGCGGTACGCGTCGAAGCGGCGGGTGCTTCGGGTGGCGCTGCGGTGCGGATGGGGTACCTGTCTGTGGCGAGCGGGGTGCACGATACCGTGATCGTCACCGGTGTGGAGAAGATGTCTGACCTGCCAGGGCCTGTGGTGGAGGAGGCCCTGGTCACGTCTACCGACGAAGAGTACGAGGCGATCCACGGCCTCTCACTGGTGGCGCTCCATGCGCTTCTGATGCGCAGATACATGCACGACTACGATCTGGACCGCCGGGACTTTGCACACTTCTCGGTGAACGCCCACCGCAACGCCGTCCACAACCCCTGTGCTATGTATCGGCGCCCCATCAGTGTGGAAGCCTTCGAAAGGGCCAAGCTCGTCGCCGATCCCATCAGTTTGCTGGATTCCGCGCCAGCCGCTGACGGTGCGGCCACGGTGATCCTGTGCTCCGAAGGTGTCGCAGGGGATAGGGCCCGTTCGTCCGTGGAGATCATCGGCTCGGCGTTGGCGACGGATGCGGTTGCTCTCCACGATCGACCGAACCCCCTCTTCCTCCGAGCCGCGCATCAATCGGCCCAGAAGGCCTACGCCCAGGCTGGCGTGGGCCCGGAGCAGATCGGCATCTTCGAGCTACACGACGCCTTCGCCATTCTGGCGGCGCTTTCCCTGGAGGCCTGCGGTTTCGCGGGCGAAGGTCAGGGCGCGCGCCTGGCCATGGAGGGTGAGATCGCTCTAGAGGGGCGCATTCCTATCTCCACCATGGGTGGCTTGAAGGCCAGGGGCTATCCCCTGGGCGCCAGCGGAGTGTATCAGATTGTGGAGCTTGTCCAGCAATTGCAGGGTCAGGCCGGAGCCAACCAGGTCGATGCCCGGTTGGGCATGGCCCAGAGCATCGGCGGAACAGGGGGCACGGCGGTCACCCACATCCTCAAGTCTCCCCACTAGCAGGCGCTGGCAAGACCTTGATCCCTGCGACCACCGCTCAGTCGCTGTCGACCTTGCTCGTCGCGCTGGAGGGATCCCGCCAACAAACGTGACACATCCCTGATACGGAGATCTCAGCATGAGTCTAGCCAAACATTGGCGCCTACAGGATCAGCGGTATCGATTGACAGGTTTGCTGTGCCAGGATTGTGGAGCCAAGATGCTCCCACGGCGTCTAGTATGCCCTCAATGCCGGTCCCGCAACCTGGAACTCCACCAGTTCCAGGGGGAGGGAACGGTCTATTCGTACACCACAGTGTATGATGCTCCGGCTGGCTACGAGGGATTCGCCCCTTATCTGGGGGCCCTCGTGCGACTGGACGAGGGCCCCCTGGTGGCCGCTCAACTGACGGACGTCGAACCTGATGAAGTCCAGATGGGCATGCCGGTGGAGATGGTGACGCGGCGGTTGAGGGATTTCGGCGAGAGCGGCATGATCGTCTACGGATACAAGTTCAGGCCCAGGCTGAAGGATCAGCGCTGAGGGTCCTTTGTTGCGATCACGCACAAGCCGCTGTCATAACTGACAGTCGCTCATGGCTTCATCGGGACAGATCCAGGCCGACGGCCTTGGTGGCCGTCCGCACCTCGACCCGCTGGGCGGGAGCCCCAAATCATCCCTGGCACGAGTCATCCGTCGCCAAGACCCGCCATCAGCCAATCCCGCGCCCTGCCACGAGTAGATTGTGGGCACCCGCTTCTTCTTCACTTCTACGCATGACCTGCCGTGGCAGAGCGAGCTGTGATAGAATATTCAAAGGGCATCTGTGTTGCTCCACCCCGGGAGATTCAATGAAAGCGCTGCCTTTCGACACGAAGAAACTGCAAGAGATTTGCCTGCGCAATGATATAGCGATGGTCGGCGTCTTTGGCTCCATGGCCAGAGGCGAGGCCACAGAACAAAGCGACATTGACCTGTTGGTAAAGTTCTCCAAGCGCAAGAGCTTGCTGGAAATGGTTAGGTTGGAACGCGAGGTCTCGACCGCCCTTGGCAGGAAGGTCGATCTGCTCACTGAGAGCGCCATCAGCCCCTATCTGCGGGACAGGGTCAAACGAGAACTGCGGGTCATCTATGGAGCGTGACGACTTAGTCTACCTGCATCACATCCTCGACGCCATCTCCAGGATCGAAGAGTATGTGCAGGGCGTCGATGAAGAGGTGTTCTACCAACAACACCTGGTCCAAGACGGTGTCATTCGGCAACTGGAGATCATCGGTGAAGCCACCAAGCGACTATCACAAGAAGCGCGAGCCAAGTGCCCGGCCGTTCCGTGGCAGGACGTAGCAGGCATGCGGGACAAACTGATCCACGACTACTTTGGCGTGGATCTCGGCGCAGTATGGCTCACCGCTCGTGTTGATGTTCCAGTGCTCAAGGCCGAAGTGGCGAGGATGCTGGAGGAGTCATAGGCGGACAGCTCGCCTGCCGCCACCCTCCCAATCCGAGCAGGTGCCGATGGCGGATTGAATCGAATCTATGGATACAAGTCCGGGCTGAGGGACCACACCGGACGGTCAGCGACGCCCGTCGGAGGGCGCAAACTCGCCGCGTGCCCTATCGCCTGAGCAACCGCAACCACCTCGTCGACAAGTTCGAGCGAGACGGCACCACGTTGCAGGTCCCCCCGCGCGTGGTGACCGACCTGATCGAGAGTCTGTTCTTTGTCGGGATTTATAGCTACGACCTCGGTGAAGGGGCCTAAATGGAATCCATGGGGATTCTGGCAGACCTTGTCGCTGGGTAGATCACGGAAGGAGCAACATGGATCTTGCGATCGAGACAAATGGACTGTCAAAATCCTATGGTGAAGTGCGCGCCGTGGACTCGGTCAGTCTGCGCGTAAGGCGTGGCGAGATCTATGGCTTCCTCGGCCTGAACGGCGCGGGCAAGACGACCACCATCCGTGCGCTGTTGGGCATGATCCGGCCGACCGCGGGGGCGGTCAAAGTGCTGGGTCGAGCGGTGGGTCCGAACGGACGCGGGCCGTGGAGCGAAGTCGGACACCTGGTCGAGTCGCCCGCGGCCTATCCTGAACTGACCGTGCGCGAGAATCTGGAGATCGCCCGTCGCCTGCATTTCATCACGGACAAGAACGCCACCCCACGCGCGATGGAGCGTCTTGGTGTCGCCTCCTACGCGGACCGCAAAGCCGGCCAGCTCTCCACAGGCAACCTCCAACGCCTGGGGCTGGCGCGCGCGTTGTTGCACGAACCGGAGTTGCTCATCCTCGACGAACCCGCCAAGGGACTCGACCCCGCGGGCGTGGTGGAGATCCGCGAGCTACTGGCCAGCCTCGCCAGTGAGAAGGGCGTGACCGTATTCATGTCCAGCCACATCCTTACGGAAGTGGACCGACTCGCCACGCGCATCGGCATCATACACCAAGGTCGTTTGATCGAAGAACTCGATGCGAAGAAACTAGAAGAATTGCGGTCACCCAGATTGGAGATCAAAGCGCGCGATCTGGAAGCGGCGCAGAGCACGCTGGCCAATGCTGGCTTTGCCGTGCGAGTAAGCGAAGGCACCATCGTGTTGAATGAACCGCGCGCCATCAATGCGCCTGATGATGTCGCCATACTTCTGGTGAGCGCGGGAACGCCCCCGACCAGGCTGGCAGTGGAGCAGGAGGAGCTTGAAGATCATTTCCTGCGATTGACAGGAGGCAAGCAATGAACGCTTTCTTGTCCGCCCTTTGGGCCGAGATGCTCAAGGCGCGCCGCTCCAAGGTGCCTCTGGGGACAGCCGCTGGATTTTCGATCCTGCCCCTGGCAGGCGGACTGTTTATGGTTATTATGAAAGACCCGGAGCGAGCGCGGGCCATGGGATTGATCGGCGCAAAAGCGCAGCTTCTTACCGGGGGGGCGGCTGATTGGCCAAGTTACCTCGATTTCCTTGCGGTGGGCACTGCTGCCATGGGAGCATTGCTCTTTGCGTTCGTCACGGCCTGGGTCTTTGGACGTGAGTTTTCCGACCGCACCGCGAAAGAACTACTGGCCCTGCCCACGCCGCGCTGGGTCATTGTGGCCGCCAAGTTCGCATTGATTGCGCTGTGGATACTGGGACTCACCTTATTGCTCTTCGTGGCGGGTCTTGGTGTGGGGACGGCCGTTAGCCTGCCCGGTTGGTCTCTCGAGTTGGCATGGACATCATTTCGGTCGCTGGTGATCACTGCCCTGCTGAACTTCATGCTCATGCCGTTTGTCGCTTATTTTGCCAGCGCGGGACGCGGCTACATACCTCCCCTTGGTTGGGCCATTTCCACGCTGGGCCTGGCCCAAGTCGCAGGCCTGATGGGTCGGGGTGATTGGTTTCCGTGGTCCGTGCCGGGGCTGTTCAGTCTAATGTTTAGTATGATGTATGGGCAGCGCGCTGAGCCGCTCGGAGTACACAGTTACGTGTTAGTGGCCTTGACCTTCGTGGCAGGGCTGGTTTGCACAGTCATCTGGTGGCGAAGCGCGGATCAGGCCCGATAGCTCCCCAACGTATGCCATCACGCAGGGAGCGTTTTTCGCGTTCGGGTATGGTACGAGCGTGTCCGAAACGCGGTCGGGTCCTGTTGGCCCTTGACTTCCTGGCTTGCAGGGTCGGTGGATGCGCTTGGAGCGCCAAGATGCCGCTTATCGGTTGTAGGCTCTGGGCTGATATCTATTCTCAAAGGAGGGCGTGATGACCAAGGTGGTTGCCATCAATGGAAGTCCGAGGATGGAGAAGGGGAACACCTACACCGTCCTCGCCCCTTTCCTCCAGGGCATGACGGACGCCGGAGCCGAGGTCGAGTTGTTCTACGCAAGTCGCCTCGATGTCGAGCCCTGCACCGGCGAGTTCCACTGCTGGAATGAGAAGGCTGGTGAATGCTACATCAAGGATGATATGGAGCTGCTCTATCCCAAGCTTAAGGAGGCGGACACCCTCGTCCTGGCCACCCCGGTCTACATCCCCCTGCCGGGGGAGATGCAGAACTTCATCAACAGGCTCTGCCCGCTGATTGAACCAATGCTCGAGACTCGTGAGGGACGCACCCGGGCCAGGTTTCACAAGGACGTCAAGATCAAGAAGATCGTGCTGGTGTCCACCAGTGGATGGTGGGAGATGGGGAACTTCGACACGGTGGAGCGCATCGCTCGAGAGCTTGGGGAAGATGCAAGCGTGGAGTTCGCCGGCGCAGTGCTCAGGCCCCATGCGTACCTGATGAAGGAGAACGGGGCACTGACCGAGGAAGGCAAAGCCGTTCAGGAAGCGGCGAGAAGTGCGGGCTATGAGCTGGTCAAAGAGGGTAGGATGAAGCAGGAGACCCTGGACAAGGTAAGCCGTCCCCTTGTCTCCCAGGAAGAGTTCAGGCTCAGATCCAACCAGGACCTGGAATGATCTCCTCCTCGGCTGCGTAAGCTATGAAGTAGCTCCTCGAACCCGATGCTTGCACCCCCTCCGGGCGCGCTAAAGGACCTGGGTGTGCGTCATCCTCCTGCCGATGTCCACTTGGCCGGGGGAACCCCAGCGGGGTGGGGGTCATCGCCAGTCACCGGCGAGTGGGCGGCGGGACGCTGATGCAGCATGTCGCCGCTGGCCGGCTCATCCATCCCGAACTTCCCGGAGTTGTGTACCACGTGCTTTTCTCCTTCGAGCCTGTGGGGCCCCTCCCTGACTAGCCTTGTGGAGGTTCTCGCCGTACAATCTCTGCCTGGCAGACTCAAAGGCGCGGCCCCTCGGCTCGGTCCGTCCAAGCGTGCCCAGGGATTGGGCAGAGGCAAGCCAGCTACATTCTCTAGGAGGGCGGAACGCAGCGTGCTCGAGTTGACCGGGCGATCGCGCACTCAGTCCAGGCCTTCGAGGCTGGTTGACCACGAGCCACGGTGTGGCGCTCTTGAGGTGGCACTGCAAAAGAAGGCAGCGCTGGGGTGTCCCTCCTGTGCGCATGCGCGGGCAGCGCACATAGCTGATAGGAGGGTCGAGAGTGAGTATGAGAGTCAGGACAAGTCTACTGCTGGTCTTGCTCATTATGCTGTTCTGCTTGGCGAGCGAGGGAGCGGCTGCGGCACCGGCGCGGGCCGCTTAGTCCGGAGCCTTCAGGCCGCTTGTCTTGTCGACAGTAGCCAACAATACCAACGCACGGGCTACACCTAGCGGTTTGTGGTTGCATGGGCGCTAGCATTCCATTTAGCGCAAAGAGTGCGGGCTAGCGTGAGTTGAGAGGAGCCTGAGAGGAGGGGTTATGTTCGAAGTGATCCGGCGATTGGGTTTACTGTCCTGCCTGTTGGGAGCCATTGTTACGTTCTTGCAGCCCGTGCCGTTGCTGCTTGAAGTAGCCCCGGTGGATTTCCAAAAAGAACACCAGCAGGACAATGAAGCAGCGGGAATGACGCTGGAAGAGTATATCGCACAAGAGACGCGGAACGGGCTAATCCAGGTGCAGGGAGCAGACTGGGCGGCATTCTATAAGCGGGTGAACGATGTGGTGGCGCACCAGGCGCCGGCCGGAGACTGGCAGAAACGTCGGAGTGTGGGATGGATAGCGGGTGAAGCTCTGTACTTCAACCCAAACGAACCACCGCTGAACGGGATTTTCACTCAATTGAGCCTGGTCTACGAGAAATGGTCATTATGCTACTTATCGCTCTCGGATGGCGAGCGGGCGCAGTATTTATCGGTCTTTTCCAGGGACCTTGCCCTAATGAGGGAGTACGCGCCACCCGCGCTATTGTACCCCTACCGGCCGTTCAGTATATGGCTGGCTTTGGCAGGAATTGCGATCTATGTCCTCATCCCCTGGCGCAAGCGCAAGCCGGGCTCGCTGGCATATCCGCTCGTGCGGCATGTCATTCTGATGGACATGGCGGCGAGTGTCCTGACCGGCGGCTTTTTCGCCGTCCCCTTTGTAGTGATATACAACGCAACGTCGAGGCCGAGTGTCCTTGACCCGGGCTGGATATGGTTTACGCTGTTTTTCTGGTTTGTGGCGCTGTTGGGCGTCGTGTTGTTTGTCGCTGCCGCCCTGAATGCGGCATTTTGGGTCGAAATCTGTCCTGATCGGCTGATCGTTGCCGGTTTGTGGCATCCCAGAACGTACCTGTACAGTGAGATGGCGGCATACCAGCCGTGGACTCTCAAGTTGCCGGCATGGGCACGTGTTCTGGTATGGCTGTTGATGATTCTTCTCTTGTTGTCTCGTCAGCTTATGAGCGCGATAGTGCTGAGAAGGATCCTACGACACGAATCAAGCGGCATTCTGATTACGCTCCAAGACGGACGGAAAGCGCGTATCTGGAACAACGAGCTACCCGGGTTTGAGCGAATACCACAAGCATTGGAGGAAAAGAGAGTCGCCCGTGCCAAAGCCTGGTCGGCTGACATCCCGGTTGAGTCTTCGAGGGAGCAACCGTGATGCGCAACAACTCCCTCCGGCGGGCGGCAGCTCTGCCATTTGGCTGAACGCCGGCATTTTGGGCAGCGTCAAATCCAGCAATCATCATGGCAGGTAGCGGGCTAACAACTCGCTGAAGCTGATCAGGCTGGCGTGCGGCAAGTTGGAGCTTGTCTTGCCTGCCAAATTGCCGGAGGGCGAGGGGTGCGTTGCCCGAGCCACCGGGCAGCTTACCTCAAGGCCGTTATGTTGCCTAGCTCCATAGCTCCGCCTGGGAAACACAAGAAGAGGGTTCTCACTGATGTTCCCTCCTGGTTTTCAAGTGACCTCGGAGATGCTCTGGCGAGCTACTCTCGTCTTTGCTGTGATCGATGCCGCATTCGTTCCCATCTTGGTCTGGCGCATAGACAACGCTACATTTCGCCAGTTCAAATGGGCACTAGTCACCACTACCGCCATCTTCTGGTGCAGCATTTGGACTTGGGCGTTAGGCAATTTCTGGGATTCTGTCTACCACTATGTGTTTCCGACCTGGGCGCGTTGGCTGATTCCACCAGCCTATGGTTTGCTGTTTGCTGGCGTTAGTCTCTTGCTTTGGCGCCTGGCCATGCGCTTTCCAGGCAGTCCAGTGACAGGTTTCTGCCTCCTGGGCGGCCTGTGGGGTGTGATAACTCACATATGGGCCGTTTGCCTGGGAATAGCAGACAAACCGCCCGTGTTGCGGGGTGTTGCACCTGCGGCTGCCGTCACTGTGGCGGTGTTCGAGTTCATGTTCTATTGGGGCATCATCCTCAGCGTTGCTGCCCTGTTGCACCACAGTTGGCGATGGTTGAGAAGGGTATCGGTCTAGAGGAAGAGGCGGCCCAATGTCGCATGCGGCCGGCCGCGCCTTCGCCACTCGTTGTGCCGGCGTTTCTTGCGTTTGTTGGTCGTCTTGTGGGGGTAGTAGTTCTTGCTCGGAGCGGCGAGTGAGGCGCCAGCTGTCTGGCGGCTGTATTGACGCGGTATTGATCAAAGGGGATGTTTGGCATGCACGCCGCCATGCGCATATAGTAAGGACAACTCAGACAGCGGCTAGGAAGGTGAGAATGGCTATGAAAGTCAGGAAGAGTCTATTGTGGTTGACCCTGGTTGTGTTGTTCTGTTCGGGGAGCCAGGGAGCCTTTGCTGCAGCGGCACCCCCTCAGCTTGCGGTGAACCACGCGAGCAAGCAGTGTGCCGAGTTTGCGGGCGGGGATGAGTGCTTCAGCTGCTCTCCTCCCGCTGGCTGGGAAATCCTGGGAGCGTTGTGGGAGGCTGAATGCCCCGCCGGCTATGCCCAAGTGGAGATCGTCCCTACATGCACACCTCATAAGGTCACGTTCTGCTGTACTGAGGGCCACAGCGGGGCAGCCGGCGATTGTGAGGACGTGGTCATCAACATAGCAGCAGAGCAGTGCGCGTTTGTGGAGGACATCGGTGCATGCCCGTCCCTCCCCAGAGGCTGGGAGAAGTACGGAGCAGACTGCCCCTACTACGATTGGGCGGAAAACGTCGAATGCCTCGGGGATGAGGGCGGCGGAGCGGTCGAGGGTGGTAGTCTGATTGACAACTATTGGATGGTCGTGGCCTCCGTGCTTTGTCTGCTGGCCTGTTCGGTTCCTCTGGGAGTCCTCCTCATCCTGCTGGTGGCGTGGCTGGTGCGAAGAAGGAGACGCCGGTCTGCCGCAGCAGGGGACCGATGAGCAGAGATCGGTCTCCATCAGGGACAAGAGCAAGAGGCTGTTTGCCCACAGGGTCGCTGCGGGCGGCACGGCTCAACGGACAGCCGCGGGTCCACCTTGGAGGTGAGGCTTGATGCCAACCCAAGTCAAGGGCATGATCTTCGACGTGGATGGCGTCCTGGAGTGGCACGGGGAAGTCTGCCCCGGAGCTGTGGACACCATCAATGCGCTCCGGCAAAGGGGAATGGTGCTGAGATTTCTGACTAACAGCACGCTGAAGAGCCGCCACTCATGTGCTGAGAGGCTGAGGAGAGCGGGTTTCCGGATCCTCGATGAGGAAGTGATCACGGCCTTGTACGCCACGGCGGCATATCTTCGAGGGCTGAGCCCTCGCTCTTGCTGGGTGATGCTGGAGAGGGAAGGGCTGGATGAGTTCAAGGATTTCCAGCAAGACACCGACGACCCTGAGTACATCGTCATCGGGGACAACCGGAGCGAGTTCGACTTCGATCATCTCAACAAGGCCTTGCGGTTGCTGCTCAACGGGGCGAAGTTGATCGGTATGCAGGGCGAGCTTGTTGACAGGAGCCTGGGGGAGCCAGAACTGCACGTTGGCTCCTGGGTGGGGATGTTGGAGCGAGCAGCCGGGGTGGAGGCGGTATACCTGGGCAAACCCAGTTCATACGTATTCGATCTGGCTCTGAAGACGATGGGACTGGAGAAGAGTGAAGTAGTCATGGTGGGCGACAAGGTCTCCACGGATATGGTTGGTGCGGAGGCCTTTGGCATCAGGTCGGTGTTGTTGAGGACTGGGGAGTTCGACGAGAGGGAGCTTCGGGGCGGCATCGAGCCGGATGTGATGTTGGATTCCATAACCGAGGTGATGGCCCTGTTCGAAACGGAAGAGGGAGCTTCCTGAGCAGGTTGTTTATTCACTCCTGGTCTGGCGCGTTGGCAACGACGTTCCCGAGCTTGACGGGCGCCATGGAGCGTGATATGATGCTTCTTCGTATGTGCCAACATGAAAGGTGCCCGGGCCTGTGGACTTGGTAGTGATGGTTGGTGATTCTGCGTTTCTTCTTCTTCGATCCCTCGTGGGCGAGTTGAGAGCCGGGTCTGGCATGACGGGTCTCAACATTCTGCGGCGCCTCGGCGCGAAGCCGCTCGCTTCTCTCTTCGCTAACGATCTCCACCTTGCGACCTGTCCTCCCAGATTCGGGCCTGCTCGCAACACGCTTTCCCTCGGAGGGGCGGGTGCGTTGCCCCTACTGTGACACGAGCGTGGCAGAGGATTCCCTCGTTTGTCCTGTCTGTAGGTTCGCTGTGGGCAGAAGGCACCGTTCCGGGCGAGATTCTATGGACCTGGACAGAACGGGTGGGAGAAGCAACTCTCCGGGTCTCCTGTGGTACGTAGCCCTGGCCCTCCTGGCGTCTGCCTTGCTGTCCGCGACCCTTGTCTTGGGCCTGACGGGTGCTGAACACGGGCTTGACATCCGTCGCCAGAGGGGCCGAGAGTTGAGCCAGGAGTACTATGTGCGGGGCATGGCGCATCTGGAGGAGAGCAATTACCTTCTGGCCCTGGCCGAGTTCGAGGAGGCGGTGCGACTGGCGCCCGACAACGCAGAGGCGCTGGAGCAGCTTGGCCTCCTTCAGGCGTTTCTGGGCGAGGAGGCCGTGACAGCGGAGGGAGTGTCTAGCGAGGCCCTGCTCAACATCTACGGGGAGGCCCGGACCCTGTACTCGCAAGGGGAGTGGGCGGAGGCCATCGTGAGGCTGGAGCAGTTGCGGCGCGTGGACCCCGAGTATCGGGCTCAGGAGGTGGGGCCGATGCTCTTCGACGCGTATCGTCGTCAGAGCACGATACTGCTGGAGGCTGGCGAATTGGAGGACGCAGCGTCACTCCTGGACAGAGCGCTGGAACTGAACCCCAACGACCCAGAGACCGCAGAACTCCACCAGTGGCTTTCTCTCTACATGGACGGCCTTGCTCAGTGGGGCGTGGACTGGGAGGGGGTCGTTGGAACTCTCCGGGAGTTGTACGAGTTGAACCCAAGCTTCCTGGACGTGGAGCGCAGACTGCACGACGCACTGCTCAGTCTGGGAGAAGTATATTACGGACAGGGGGCCTGGTGTATGGCCGAAAGCCAGTATGCGGAAGCCATACGGGTGATGCCTTCTGAAGCCGCGTCGGCGGCGCACGCCGAGGCGCTAAATCTGTGCGTGCAGGCCATTGCCGAGGCTACACCGTCGGCGGTGGCGTCCGCTGTGCCCACTGAGGAGGCCATCGCGGCCACGGCGACCGGCGTTCCTCTTGCGGACGTGGGCACCTTCGATGGCCAGTTCCTGGGTTGGACCGAGGCCGATCCCACGGCGATGCGCATCAGGGTGTGCGTGGTGAACGCCGATGGAGAGGCGGTGCCTGGCACGGGAGTCGAGGTCTCTGCCGAAGGCTGGCGCTCGGACCCCAGTACGACCGAGGCCGATGGCTGCTGTGAGTTCGCCCCACTGATGCAGGAGCTGGAATTCACCGTGGAACTCACCGAATTGACGTGCGTTCCAGTCCAGGTGACTACGCGCTGGGGCACAGAAGCACAAGTCAGCTTCGTTGAGAGGTAGGCGAGTTGAGGCGAAGAATCGTCCCTCTCGCTGTCCCACTGTCTCTGATAATCGTCTTCGTCGTCGTTTTCCTCAACCTGACTGAGACAGACCGGTTCCTGCGCGAGGTGCTACGCTCTTTCGTCCCCGAGCAGGTGCAAGATACCATCCGCCCGCTGAGGGCGCCCATGGTCATCGGGTACTCCCCAGAATGGGAGGCCACCGAGGTTCCCCTGCGCAGCCCCGTGAGCATCACCTTTCTGACCCCCATGAACGCTGAGGCGACGGCGGGCAACGTAGGCATCGAGCCGTCCGTGGAGGGAGATTTCGCCTGGAGTGGTTCGACCCTCGTCTTTACGCCCCATGAAGACTGGCCGATGGAGACGGAGGTCACAGTCAGCGTAAACCGGGATGCGCGTAGTTTTCTGCTCCGGCGCATGGAACGAGGGTTCACGTTTCGATTTACGACCGTGGGCCCTCCGGTCGTCACGGCCACAGAGCCGTCGCAAGAGGCCAGGTTCGCCTATCTCCTGGATCGGCTGGCCATCACCTTCAGCCGGTCGATGGACCACGAGTCGGTGGAAAGCCGGCTGGCGATCGCCCCTGAGATATCGGGGCAAAGGCTGGCCTGGAGCGAGGACACCCTGCTTATCACCGGCGCGCTGAAACCCTCTACCGAATACCGGTTAGTGATCGGCAAGGGGGCCAGGGACTCGATCCACGGGATCCCAACTGCCCAGGATTTCGAGTGGACCTTCGTGACCACCGAGCGGTATCCATATCTGGCCATCATGGGTGCAGGAAGGGAAGCACTGCTGACAGCAGGCGTACCCTCGACGCTCGAGCTGAGCCTGGTGAACGTCAGCCGGATAGACGTGGATCTGTATCCCATAGATGTGCCGACCTACATCTCCATGACCAACTTCTCCAGCGAGGATTGGCGACAGTTCGCACCAGAACAGGTGCCCGTGTCGTCGTGGTCTCTAGACCCCGGAGCGACCCTGGATCGAGACGAGCAGCGTGGCCTGGAGCTGGAGCCACTGGAACCAGGTATCTACTTCCTCACCGCTGGTGGTCCAGAGGGGGTACGGGACAGCCAGATTCTCGTGTCCACACGGACCGCCCTGACTCTCAAACGCACTTCCACGCAGGCCTTGGTGTGGGCCACGTCGGTGGCAGACGCGAGTCCTGTGGTGGGGTTGGCCATCACTCTGTATGACGAGAGTGGGGAGGTCCTGGCAACGGGCGCAAGCGGCGAGGATGGCGTCCTCCAGGCAGATCTCAGTCATCCGTCCGACGTGGTGCACGCGGTAGGCGAGGGCGAAGGACTGTTCAGCCTGTGTTCCGACGGCTGGGACCAGGGCATTGAACCCTGGCGCTTTGAAGACGTCCTGTGGCGCTGGGGAGCTGAGGCACAAGGCTACAAGGTTTTCCTGTACACGGATCGCCCCACCTACAGCCCCGGGGATACGGTCAACTTCCGAGTAATGCTGCGCCGAGAGGAAGATGGCGTCTATGTCGCGCCGCGCGTAGGTGACGGTGTGCGCGTGGCGGCCTCCAGCTACGGTGGGAATCTCCTCTATGAGGCCGATCTGGAGAGCAGCCCCTTCGGCACGGTCCACGGCGCGTTCACGCTGAGTGAGGAGCTCGAAGATGGCGAATACTACCTCGCAGCTGAGATAGCGGGCGAGGAGCATCGAGCTCCCTTCTTGGTCCAACAGCGTCAGGAGGAGAGGTTCACAGTAGGCGTAGCCTTCGGCAGCGAGGAGTACGTGACGGGGGAGGTCATCTCAGCTACCGTCTCAGCAGAGTACCCCTTCCGAGTGCCCCTCGTAGGGGCGACGGTGGAGTACACGGTTTACGGCAGCGACTTCATCATCCCCGAGGAAAGTGGCGGGAATGAGACGGATCCCCGTGACTGGTCTTCAAGTCAGAGCGACAGACGGGAGATCGTGGTCGGCAGCGGAATCACCGACGGAGAGGGTGAGTTCCAGGTGCTGCACCGCGGGGATGCCTCCCGGGGCGACAGCAGCCAGGTGCTCACCTTGGAGGCCACGGTCACTGACATCGGTGGTCAGCGGGTGACAGGTGACGCCAGCGTTGTGGTCCACAGGGGCCAGTTCTATATCGATCTCCTGCCCCAAGGAAGAGTGATCTCCAGGGGTCAGCGAGTATCCGTGGACCTGCGCACGCTGGACACCGCAGGCCATTCCCTGGCGCAGGTTGACCTGTTCTACGCGGTGAACGTGAGTGAGTGGCAGCGAGCGCCCCGAACGGTTGAGGGACGGGCCTATTGGGATTGGGAGGAGATCGTCTCAGAGGCGGAGAGTGCGGCCATTAGTACCGACGAGCAAGGAAGGGCCACTGTCACCTTCGTCCCCGATCAAGGCGGGCCCTATCGGGTCGAGGTGTGGGGCCGGGACAGCCAGGGGAACAAGGTGCTCGTTTCGACGGAGTTGTGGGTCAGCGATCCCGACCGGGAAGTCGCGTGGCACTTCTCGGAGCATGATCGAATAGAGCTTGTGCCCGACAAGAGCAGCTATCGCGCCGGGGAGAGGGCAAAGGTGCTCGTGTTGTCGCCCTACGGGCGCGCCTGGGGGCTGGTCACTGTCGAGCGCGGCAGTGTTCTGAGCCACAGCGTCGTAGAGCTGCAAAGCAATAGTCCCATACTGGAGATACCCTTGGACGCATCGTACGCACCGAACGTCTACGTGGGCGTGGTACTGGTGCCTCGGGACACAGTGGCCAGCGATGGCCCCAGCTTCAAGGTTGGCTACGCCGAACTGACTGTACAATCGCCAGAGGATGTCCTCCGAGTCAGCGTGACACCAGACCAGGAGCGGTATGAGTCTGGGCAGATGGCGACCTACACCTTAAGGGCCAGGGACTACCTGGACCGCCCGGTCAGTGCTGAGATCTCCTTGCAGGTCGTAGATGCCTCTGTGCGTTCGCCCATCGGGGACATTGCACTCGATGCTGTGGATGCCTTCAACGGTCGACGGCAGTTGGCCGTGCGTACGACGCAATCGCTGGCCATCCACGTCGGAAGGACGCGGGTGGTCGAGGACTACGGGGGCGGAGGAGGGATCGGGGAGCAAGAGCCACAAGTAGCCTTCCCGGAAGTGGCCTACTGGAACCCGGCCATCGTGACGGACGAACGAGGCCTGGCCACGGTGACGTTCCAGATGCCTTACAGAGCCACGATGTGGCAGGCCCTGGCCACGGGGATCACGGTTGATGGCCGCGTGGGGGCAGCCGATGTTGAGGTTTCCGCGCACAAGCCCATCGTGGTCGTTGCCAGCGTGCCGCCCGTGCTCCATGTGGGGGATGAGACGGTCATCGCCGCTGTGATCGAGAACCATACCACTGACACACTGAACGCCGCTGTCACCCTGACCAGCACAGGCACCCTTGAAGCAGAGGCGCAGCCTCGCAGTGTAGTGGTGGAGGTAGGCGACCGTGTCCTTGTCGAGTGGACGGCCGAGGCCCGGGAGGCGGGGCTTTCGTCCATTACTGTGATGGCCGAGGCCGGCGAACTGAGGGACGTGGTTCAGAGAAGTGTGTCTGTCCTGCCCTTTGGCGAACCCACGGTGGTGCTGAACGCTGAAGTGGTGCAGGGCGAGGCATCGTGGATCGCCAATCTGCCTGCTGGTGTGGAACTGGCCAGCCTGGAGATCGACGTGGCACCTACCCTGGCGGCAGCTCTGGCGGATAGTGCCGAGTACCTGGGCGACTCCTCTGATTACAGTGTCGAGCAGTCGGTGAGTCGCTTTCTGCCCGGTCTGGAAGTGAGTCGAGTGCTGGCTCAGCAGGGGATCGATGCCCAGCGAATCACACAGGAGTTGCCGGGCTTGGTGGAGGACAGTCTGCAACGCCTGTACCGCCTCCAGAATCACGACGGTGGTTGGGGGTGGTCGGAAGGAGACGAGTCGCAGCCCTCTCAGACAGCGTATGTGGTCCTGGGGCTGACCCATGCCAGAGAAGCGGCATACGGGGTAAACGGGCGGGTGCTAGAGGCGGCCCTCAACTTCTTGCAGCAGTCGTTGCTGGAGACACGCGATGTTGATGCCAGAGCGTACCTGTCGTACGTGTTAGCCGAGTGTGGTGAGGGCGATCTCTCCCTGGCGCGGTCGTTAGCGGAGAGGCGGCGTGGGATGGATCTGTATGCGCAGGCATACCTGGCGCTGGCTCTGGATATTATGGGAGATCCACTGGCGGCGCAGCGCATCGTGGAGGAACTGCTCACCGTGGCGATAGAGACAGCTCACACGGCTCACTGGACGGAGGAGGAGCACGATCTGGCAGCGTTGTCGAGCGACGGGCGCACGACAGCCGTGATTCTAAGTGCCCTGCTCGCCGTCGATCCTGCAGACCCTCTGGTGCCCAAGTCGGTACAGTGGTTGATGTGGGGGCGGCAAGGGGGATACTGGGGCACGACCTACGAGACGGCAGAGATCGTCTTGGCGCTGGCTGGGTACCTGGAGGCGGAGGGAGAACCAGACGGAGACTTCGGCTATCGGGTGCTTCTCAACGACGAATTGCTGACAGAGGAGGCAGTGAGCCTACCCAGCGCGGGGGCATACCGAGAACTCAGTACTGCTGACCTGACTCCGGGGGATAATCGCATCACGGTCGTGAGTGACGGGCCGGGCGATCTCTACGTGGCCACCTCGTTGTCGTACTTCAGTCCCAGAGAGACGCTGGAGGCGGCGCGGTCTCTTGGCGGTCCCATCGTCCAGCGGCGGTACGAAGATGCCCAGAGCGGAGAACCGCTGGAGCAGTGCCGTGTCGGTGACCACCTGCGGGTGCGTCTGACGGTCGAGTTTCCCGATGATGCCTGGTACATTATCGTGGAGGATCCCTTGCCCTCGGGTACGGAGCCGGTGGAGGTCAGTCCGGAGGTGACTGCACCCGACGAAGGTGGGGATGCACCACCGCGGTCGCACGGCGTCGTGGGAGACGGGCGCGTCATGTTCTACAGCACGTGGGCGCCAGGGGGCGTCTATGAGTACAGTTATCTCGTTCGCGCCACGACGCCGGGCCAGTACAGAGTCATGCCGACCGCGGTGACGTTGACGTATGCAACTCAGGTCTGGGGTAGGTCCGCTAGCCAGGATCTCACAATTGACAGCCGCTCTCGAATGCCGCTTTGAACCTTGACTATTCTCGGTCGGTGTGTTATACTGGTGTGAATTTTCTGCATTGCTCAACGTTGAGGCCAAAGTAAACTGCGAAAGGGGGTGGTTGCACGGCTGATTGCTGTGAAGGGCTGATCACGAGTGTTGGATGTGCAGTATGTTCGTTGATAGGAGGAAAAGAGGATGTTTAAGAACACCAAGGCGTGGAGTATGCTGATAGTGGTGGGCGTATTGCTGGGCTTGGTCGCCTCATGCGCTCCAGCCACGCCACCCCCAGCGGAGGTAGTAGACTTCGTGTTCGCGCAGGGCGCAGATGCCACCAAGCTGGACCCCACCGACGTGACCGATGGCGAGTCCATACGAGTCACCACTCAGATTTACAACGGTCTGGTGCGGTTCAAGCCGGGGGAGACTCTGGTGGAGCCGGACCTGGCGACGGACTGGACCACCTCGGACGATGGCCTGATCTGGGACTTCAACCTCCGTCAGGATGTGAAGTTCCATGACGGGACACCCTTCAACGCCGAGGCAGTGGTCTACAACATGATGCGCCAGTTCGACCCGGAGCATCCAGAGCACCTCGGCACTTTCGAGTACTGGGAGTACATGTTCGGCGGGTTCAAGGGCGTTGTGGATGACGCGGGCAACCCCACCAGCATCGTCGCCAATGTGGAGGCGACGGGCGAGTACAGCGTGCGCTTTACCATGAACCGGCCGCTCGGGCCCTTCATCCAGGACATGGCCATGTTCTACGCCTTCATGATCAGCCCGACGGCGGCGAAAGCGCAAGGTGAGAACTACGCTGCTGGCCCTGACTACCCCGCGGTGGGCACTGGCCCCTTCAAGTTCGTGGAGTGGGTGGAGGGCGATCACATCACCCTGGAGCGGTACGACGACTACTACGGCGAGGTGGCCAAGGTCAACAGGGTGATCATCAGGATCATCCCCGACAATGCTGCCCGCTATCTGGCCCTCCAGGCCGGTGACATCGACGGCATGGGTTTTCCCAACCCAGATGACGTGCCTAATTGCGAGGCGGATCCCAATTGCCAGGTGCTGTTGAGGCCGGCCAACACCACGGCGTTCATGATGATCATGACCGACCGTGCGCCGTGGGACGACCCGAACGTGCGCCTGGCGCTGTCGCTCGCCATCGACAGGCAGGCCATCGTGGACAACCTGTATGGTGGCAACGGTGAGGTAGCCGCGCAGTTCGTGCCGCCGGCAATCTGGGGCCACAACCCGGACATCCAGGACTTCGGGTACGACCCAGATGAAGCCAGAAGGCTGTTACAGGAAGCTGGCGTGGAGGAAGGGTTCACCTTCGACTTCTGGTACATGCCCAACCCTCGCCCCTACTATCCTGTGCCCCAGGATATCGCCTCGGCCATCGCCTCTTACTGGGCCGACGTAGGGCTCAACCCACAGCTGAAGACAGAGGACTGGAGCACCTATCTGGATGACAGAGCTGCCGGCAAGTTTGACATCTGGATGCTCGGCTGGACCGGCGATAACGGTGACCCGGACAACTTCTTCTGCTACTTCGTGTGCATCCCGGATCCCAAGGAGGGCAACTGGAACAACGAGAAGGCTCAGGAGGCGATCGACCTGCTTCTGGAGGGTCAGGCCCTCAGCGACCAGGCGGAGAGAGAGCCATTCTATTTCCAGGCCGCTGAGATCGTGCACGAGGACAACCCGCGGCTGTTCATCGCCCACGCCAAGGTGCCTTTGCTGCTGAGCGCTGCGGTGAAGGGGTATGTGGCCCACCCTCTGGGTGAGTCGGCGGAGTACTTCAACACCGTTTACCTCGAGCAGTAGGCCAAGCTCCTCTAGTGTCAGGCTCCGGCCCAGCCGCCGGAGCCTGACGTTCTAACAGAAGGGGCCCTTCATGACCAGCTACATCATCCGGCGTCTCCTGTCTCTCATTCCGACGCTCCTGGGCGTTTCCATCATCGTCTTTCTCTTCCTGCGGATGATTCCTGGTGATCCAGCCCTGGCTCTGGCTGGCGAGCACGCCACCGACGCGAACGTGGAGCGTATTCGTGAGGAGTTCGGGCTGAACAAGCCTTTGTACGAACAGTACTTGACCTACATGGGCAAGGTGCTGCGAGGAGACCTGGGGAGGTCCGTTTTCAACAAGCGGTACGTCACCGACGAGTTACGAGCCCGCTTCCCCGCCACCCTTGAGCTCAGCGCCTGCGCACTCATGGTGGCCATGATCGTTGGCTTGCCAGCAGGTATCATCTCGGCCACCAAGCGTAACTCCATCTTCGACAATGCGGCCATGGTCGGTAGCTTGTTGGGGATCTCCATGCCCATTTTCTGGCTGGGGTTGATGCTGAACTGGTTCTTCGCCGTGCGGCTCGGTTGGCTGCCTTCGGTGACGCGCCTGGATTCCAGCATCGAGCTGCACAGGATCACCAACCTGATCATCGTGGACAGCCTACTCACGGGCAATGCTGAGGCCCTGCTCAATGGCATCAAGCATCTTATTCTACCGTCTGTAGCCTTGGGGACGATTCCCATGGCTATCATTGCCCGCATGACCCGCTCCGCAATGCTGGAGGTGCTCGAGCAGGACTATGTCCGCACGGCCCGGGCAAAGGGACTGGCGGAGCGTGTCGTGACCTTTAAACACGCGCTGAAGAATGCTATGCTGCCTGTGATCACCATCCTGGGGCTCCAGGTGGGCCTGCTGCTCTCTGGGGCCGTTCTCACCGAGACCATTTTCGCCTGGCCGGGAATAGGAAGATGGCTGTACCTGTCCATCCTCGCCCGTGACTATCCGATCGTTCAAGGCATGGCCCTCTTCATTACCTTCCTGTTTCTCATGGTCAATCTTCTGGTGGATCTCTCCTACGCACTGGTTGACCCGCGCATTCGCTACGGGTGACGTGGCGAAGAAGTAAGGGTTCAAGATGACTACGACGTCGGAGGCCCTGGAGGGTTTACCAGGACTGGAGTATGCCCCCCGGAGAGAACGGGGTTTGGTAAGGGACGCCCTACGTCGCCTGTGGGCCAACCGAGGGGCCAAGGTGGGCATGGGCATTGTGCTGTTCTTCGCCGTCGTGGGATACATCATCGCTCCCCTCCTCTTCTCCTACGAGCCCCGGACTGATAGAGATCTGCCTGGGAGGCTGAGACCACCGACGCGAGAACACCCCTTCGGGACCGACGAGTTGGGGCGGGACATCCTGACCAGGATCTCTCATGGTACGCGCATATCCTTCACTGTGGGGCTTTTCGCTGCCGTTTTCGCTCTCTCCGTTGGCGCGCTGTTGGGCCTCATCTCAGGCTACCTGGGTGGCTTTCCGGAGACCGTAGTGATGCGGGTCATGGACGTTATCCTGGCCTTCCCTGCCCTGCTGCTGGCGATTGCCATTGTGGCTATGCGGGGCCCAGGGCTGAATAACACCATGTTCGCGCTAGGGATCACCTACATTCCCATCTATGCTCGTCTGGCCCGTGCCTCGGTCATGGGCATCAAGGGGCTGGACTACATCACCGCAGCGACAGGCGTTGGAGTCCCGGCATATCGCATCATGCTACGCCACGTCCTGCCCAACAGTCTGTCTCCACTCATTGTGCAGTTCACGCTCAATATCGCTACAGCCATCATTGAGTGCGCGGCCCTCGGGTTCCTTGGCCTCGGAGCCCAGCCCCCATCACCCGAGTGGGGAGCCATGCTGAGCAATGGCTACAAGTTCCTCACCGTGGGTGCCTGGTGGGCGCTCCTCTTCCCAGGGTTGGCTATCATCTTTGTAGTGACAGGGTTCAACCTCGTAGGTGATGGACTGCGCGATGCCCTTGACCCACGCCTGCGGAGGGGTGTGTAGGTTGGAGCCACTCTAGGCCACGTCGGTTGCCGCCCTGTTCAGCCACCTCCCTTCTTGACTCGGCTCTTCGGATCGCCTCTCCCATCCCGCTGTGCCTGGTTTGCGGTACTGTGGTGGCTGTGGTATAATTGTCCATGACGTTGCAAGAACTGAGGTGAGAGGTCCACTATGAGGTGACCTCGGGAGGAAACAGATGGCGCTAGGCAAGAACCAGAAGGACGCCATCATAGTTGAGTATCACATCCACGACAAGGACACGGGTTCACCGGAAGTGCAGATAGCCCTTCTGAGCAGACGGATCGACCACTTGGTTGACCATCTGAAAGGTCACCAGCACGACGAGCATTCGCGGCTGGGGCTTATCAAGTTGGTTGGTCAGCGGAGACGCCATCTGAACTACCTGAACCGGAACTATCCGGCCCGGTACAAGGACGTCGTGTCTCGCCTGGGCCTACGCAGGTAAAGCCACTCAACGCAAAGGGGGTGGTGCCGTCCCGATCCGCCTGGCTGATAGAGCTGTCCTTGGAGGCAAAGGGCGGGTCGGCGTTTGACTGATTAAAATAACTGGACTGGGTTCCGGGGGCCAGGTATTGGAGAGTGTAGCTCACTCTCGCGCCATGTCGCGGCAAGGCTGGCGATCCATGTCGACGGGTGAGATACAGTCTCCAGTCCTTGACCTCCAGGCCCGGTTCGGGATGGAGGTATAAGGAATGTCAACTATCTACGAAGCAACTATTGGAGAGCACTCGGTCAGGATAGAGGCAGGGAAGTTCGCCGGGCAGGCGGGAGGTGCCGTCACCGTAAGGAGTGGGGACACCATGGTACTGGTGACCGCCACCGCATCTGGGGCGCCTCGAGAAAGCGCCGACTTTTTGCCACTGACGGTGGACTATGAAGAGCGCCTCTACGCCGCTGGAAAAATACCTGGCGGCTTCTTCAAACGGGAGGGCCGGCCTTCCGAGCAGGCTACCCTCCTTTGTCGGCTGGCCGACAGATCCCTTCGCCCCCTCTTTGAGCGCGGGCTCCGTCATGATGTGCAGATCATCATCACGGCCCTATCCGCCGACCAAGAGAACTACCTGGATACCCTTTCGGTAATCGGGGCATCGGCGGCCCTCTGCATTTCCGATATCCCGTTCAGCGGCCCGGTGGGCGCAGTGCGAGTGGGTCGGGTCAATGGGCAGTTCATCTTCAACCCCACGGCCTCGGAGATGGAAGAGTCCGATCTGGACCTACGCGTGGCAGGGACGCGCGAGGGGGTGGTCATGGTGGAGGCGGGCGCCCAGGAGGTGGATGAGGACACCATGGTGGAAGCCATCATGCTGGGTCATGAGGCCATGCAAGAGGCCATTGACGTCCAGAGGCGGATGGCAGAGGAGATAGGCAACCCCAAGAGCCCCTATACGTGCTACAGCATCGACGAGGAGGTGCTGAACGCTGTGCGTTCGTGGGCGGCCGGCAGGATCTGGGAGACCATAGGAGATGCCGAGGGCAAGAAGCAGTTAAGTGAAGCCCTCGATTCTCTGCACGAGGAGCTGGTGGAGAAGCTCGGCGAGCGCCATCCGCCGGAGGAACTGGACGCTGCATTTGACGATGTGGTCAAGGCGGAAGTCCGGCGAGGTGCTCTCGCGGACAACCGCCGCCTCGACGGCAGAGGCCTGGACACCGTGCGTCTCATCGGCTGCGAGGTGGGGTTGTTGCCCAGAGCACACGGCTCTGGGCTATTCAGTCGAGGAGAGACCCAGGTTCTGGCGATTGCCACGCTGGGTACCGCCAGCGACGAGCAGATCCTGGATGGCCTGGGCACCAAGGATTCCAAGCGTTTCATGCACCACTACAACTTCCCGCCCTACAGTACTGGGGAGACACGTTTCCTGAGAGCTCCGAAACGGCGGGAGATCGGCCACGGTGCGCTGGCAGAGACGGCGCTCTCGCCGGTGATCCCTTCAGCGGATGAGTTCCCTTACACCGTTCGTCTTGTCTCCGAGGTTCTGTCGTCCAACGGTTCAACGTCCATGGCCAGCATCTGTGCCGGCTCTCTTTCGCTCATGGACGCGGGAGTGCCCATCAAGGCACCGGTTGCGGGAATGGCGATGGGACTCATCACTGACGGTGATCGCTACGTCATCCTCACTGATATCATGGGCAAAGAGGACGCGCTTGGCGACATGGACTTCAAAGTCGCGGGCACCAGGCAGGGCGTCACAGCGCTTCAGATGGACCTCAAGATCTCGAGGATCGAAGCTGAGGTCCTGAGAGAGGCGCTAGGGCGCGCCAAAGAGGCTCGGCTCTACGCCTTGGACAGGATGGACGAGACGATCAGTACTGCGCGTCCCGACCTGTCTCCGTATGCGCCACGCATCACGCTGATAAAGATCGACGTTTCCAAGATCGGTCTTGTGATCGGCCCTGGTGGCAAGACGATTCGCAGGATCATCGAGGAGACGGGTGTCAAGATAGACGTGGAGGACGATGGCACAGTCCTAGTGGCCTCAACAGACGCTGAGGCAAGCAAGAAGGCTGTGGAGATGATCCGGGCGCTGACGGAAGATCCGGAGATTGGGAAGATCTACACCGGCACTGTGAAGCGTGTGACTGATTTTGGCGCCTTTGTCGAGATCTTGCCGGGAACGGATGGCCTGGTGCACATCTCTCAGCTGGCCGACTACCACGTGGCCAGTGTGGAGGATGTGGCGCGCGTGGGCGACGAGATCATGGTCATGGTCGTGGATATCGATTCGGAAAACAAGATCAGGCTCTCCAGGAGGGCCGTCCTCGAAGGGTGGACGCCAGAAGAGGCCAGAGCCATGGACAAACGGCCGACGCAGAAGAGGAGACCGCCGCCCTCGGGGCGCAATGGACAATACCCTCGAAGGCGCAGAGAGTAGCGCGCCGGGGCCGTGTTGCGGCCAGTCGTCAAGGGACAATAGCATGCAAGACGCCATGCGTACACCATCCGTGCTTCATGGCGTCTTTTGCTGTCAGTGGAGGAGTTCGTGAGTGAGTGGCGAGAACACGCTCTGGCACTAGAGACCGTGTTAGAGCACTGGGGCAGCGATGCCGGACGGGGCCTGAGCGAAGAGGTTGCAGCCGAGAGGTTCCAGAAGTTTGGCCCCAATCGACTGGAGGAGATAGGTCGAGTATCTCCCTGGCGGCAGTTCGCCAGCCAGTTCACAGAATTCATCATACTCGTGCTGATCGGTGCCGCCTTCGTCTCAGGTCTCCTCCAGGAGTGGACGGATGCCATAGCTATTCTGGTCATCGTACTTCTCAACGGCATCCTGGGTTTCGTGCAGCAGCATCGCGCTGAGCGGGCGCTGGAAGCGCTGAAGAAGATGGCAGCGCCCCTGGCCAGGGTAATTCGCCAGGGTGAGGTCCGCAGTATTCCCGCCGAGGAATTGGTGCCTGGTGATATCATAGCCTTGGAGATGGGCGATCTGGTGCCCGCAGACGCCAGGGTACTCTCGGACCACCTTCTCCAGGTGGATGAGGCTTCCTTGACAGGGGAGTCCGTCCCGGTGAAAAAGGACGCTGATGTGGTGCTTCCGGACACCGAGCCTCTGGGTGACCGCCGCAACATGGTGTATTCCAGTACAGTGGTCACCTATGGCAAGGGCACAGCCGTGGTGACGAACACGGGCATGGGCACTGAACTGGGGAAGATTGCGCATCTGGTGCAGACGATGGGCCGGGAGCAAACACCCCTTCAGGAACAACTGGAAGGGGTGGGCAGGCTGCTCGTATACGGTTGCCTTCTGATAGTCGCTGTTGTGTTTAGTCTGGGGCTGTGGCGCGGGGTTCCGCCGGTGGAGATGTTCCTCACCGCGGTGAGCCTGGCGGTTGCGGCCATTCCCGAGGGACTGCCGGCGGTGGTGACCATCGCTCTGGCCCTGGGGGTCCGGCGCATGGTGCAACGTAATGCTCTGATCCGAAAGCTGCCCTCAGTGGAGACCTTGGGGTCCGCCACAGTCATCTGCACTGACAAGACAGGCACTCTCACCCAGAGCAAGATGACTGTGCGGAAGATCGGGCTTCTTGACAGCATCATTGACGTGACAGGCGATGGATACGATCCTGAGGGGGAGTTCCGCATTGGTGATCAGCCTGTGGAGCGCACCAACCGGGACCTGGAACTGGCTCTGCGCATCGGGGTTCTCTGTAACAGTGCCAGTCTGAGGCAGGGTGTCGGCGATGGATCCAGGTGGGGGATTGTGGGCGATCCGACGGAAGGCGCTCTCCTCGCGGTAGCTGGAAAGGCTGGCCTGTGGCGCAACGAGCTGGAGACAGGGCACCGCATGCTGTATGAGTTGCCCTTCGACTCAGACCGGAAAAGGATGACGACTATCTGGCGCGGCCCTGATGGCGGGACGACGGCCTATGTCAAGGGAGCGCCGGACGTGGTTGTTCGACTGTGCACGCACGTTCAAGACAACGGGCGGGTGCGGGCTGCGACAAGTGAGGACAGAGAGCGCCTGCTGGCAGTGAATGATGGCTTTGCCAATGAAGCGATGCGCGTCCTGGCGGTGGCGTACCGCGACTTGGAGGAGGAGGTCGCAGACCCGACGATAGCGGAGGTGGAGAGAGAGCTAGTCTTCTCGGCCTTGATGGCCATGAAGGATGCTCCCAGGCCGGAGGCCAGGGAAGCCATCGCCACGGCAAGGCGCGCAGGGCTGGAAGTGGTGATGATCACGGGAGATCACAAGAGCACGGCGGTAGCCATCGCTAAGGAACTGGACCTGTACCGCGATGGCGACCTCGCTTTGACGGGACCCGAGCTGGACGGGATCGACGATGGGCGCCTGAGGGAGGTCGTGGAGCAGGTCAGAGTCTACGCGCGCGTTTCGCCAGAGCACAAGTTGCGTATCGTAGGGGCATGGAAGAGCCGAGGACACATCGTGGCCATGACGGGCGACGGCGTCAATGACGCGCCTGCTCTCAAGGAGGCGGACATAGGGATCGCGATGGGGATCACGGGCACCGATGTGAGCAAAGAAGCCTCCGACATGATCCTTACAGACGACAACTTCGCTTCCATCGTCGCCGCGGTCGAGGAGGGCCGCGCTATCTTCGACAATATCCGTCGCTTCATCCACTTCCTTCTCTCCTGCAACATAGGTGAATTGCTGACCATGTTTCTGGCGGCGTTACTGGGGTTGCCCCTGCCCTTGCTGCCTATTCAGATCCTTTGGGTGAACCTGGCCACGGATAGCCTGCCTGCCCTGGCCCTTGGTGTGGAGCCGGCCGAACCAAGGGGGATGGAAAGACCTCCCCGGCCTCCGACAGAGGGCGTGCTCACCAAGCGAATCGCCGGCATCATGCTCATGCAGGGCACCATCATCGGCCTGCTCACCTTGGGTGCCTTTCTCTTTGAGTACTTGGTCATGGGTGGCGGCGTGGACAGGGCGAGGGTCGTCGCCTTCTCCACCACCATCTTCGCCCAGAACGTTCATGCCTTCAACGTGCGCAGTAACAGGTATTCGGTATTCCAACTGGGTTTCCTGAGCAATCCGTGGCTGTTGGTGTCGTTCGTGGTCGTCATGGTCAGCGAGTTGGCAGTCATCTATCTGCCGTTCCTTCAGCCCATTTTCAAGACCATGCCGCTGGGGGCGCAGGACTGGGCGGTGGTGATTGGTCTGGGCCTGATGCCGTTGGTCATCGTGGAGTTCATCAAGCTGATCAATAGACGGCTGGGGCGCGTCTAGCACCTACCACCATTCTTGGGAGGCGACTCGTGTCCAAACCGTGGAGCGAGACAACCAAGCGCTGGGTCGTTGTCGGCCTGATCGTGGCAGGAGCGTTATTGGTCTATCGGGTTCGCAGCCTTCTGCCACCGGTAATCCTGGCTTGTCTCCTGGCATACCTTCTAGGCCCGGTTGTGGGGCGTTTGACGAGACTCCGACTGTCAAGGACCAAAGCCACGCTGGTCACCTATCTACTCCTTCTCCTGGCCCTGGCGGTTGCTGCCTCTATGCTGGTGCCGAGAGTTGTGCAGCAGATCTCCTCTATCAACGTCGATTTGCAGAGCATCTATGAGAGCATGCTGCGCATCATGTCTTCGTACCGGACTATCACCATCTTCGAATACTCCATCGAACTGTCCGACGTTTTCGACAAGCTACAGGATAGTCTCATACAGCTCATCACAGGGTTCGCCTCTCGTTCAGCGGAGGAGATGCTGGGCATCGCGTTTGGCCTGGCGTCGGGCTTTGCCTCGACCTTCGTGTGGCTGATCTTCATTCTCGTGGTCTCGTTTTGGCTCCTCAAGGATGCCGACCAGATCGCCAGGTTCTTCGATGGGCTGGTGACTCCAGAATACCGGAGTGACGCTGACACGTTGCGTGCCAACGTGGGTGCGGTCTGGGACTCGTTCTTCAGGGGGCTGCTGCTTCTGTCTCTCACCGTCGGGGTGATGACCGGGGCACTCACGTGGTTGGTGGGGGTGAAGAATGCCTTGCTGCTGGGTATTCTGGCAGGTGTGCTGGAGGTGGTTCCCACCATTGGCCCCATCGTCGCCTGTATCCCTGCGGTCGCCGTTGCCTACTTCCAGGGCTCGACCCATCTGCCCCTTGCCAATGGCTGGTTCGCTCTGTTGGTGTTGGGAGTGTACGTGGGGATCCAGCAGGTGGAGAACATCTTCCTCGCACCACGCATCATCGGAGGCAGTGTGAGAATCCATCCGCTGGTTGTGTTGATGGGGGCCATCGGTGGCTATGCCGTGGGGGGCATCGTGGGTGCCTTCCTCGCTGCACCAGTCATCGGAACTCTCAGGGTGCTTGGTCAGTACCTTTACCGCAAGCTTACGGAGCTCGAGGTCCCTGCCGAGTTGCCAGGAGACACGCCTCCTCCGGCAGGGGAGACTTGCCCTGAACGACCCGATGGCGACATCGCCGAGCCAGGTGATGCTGACTCCTGACGACCCTGCCTTCCTGAAGGTGCGGGCCAGGACCCAGGCCGTCCTCTTCGACCTTGACGGCACGCTGATCGACACCGATGATGCCTTCCTGGAGGCCTGGGCGGGCAGGCTGGAGAGATGGTCGCGTGGGCTTGTCGGTGATGATCCAAGGCCGCTACTGCGACGAATCTTGCTTGCCGCGGAGGGTCCGATCAACGCGGTCATCTCGTTGCTGGACGCGGTGGGACTGGACGACAACGTCTTTTCCATAGGTGACAGACTGCGTCGTGTTCGAGGGCTGCGGACTCAGGGTCGGTTCGTCGCCGTTGATGGCGTTCTGGAGACCATCCGCTCTCTGCAGGCGTCCTACCGCTTAGGTGTAGTCACCACGCGCTCACGAGTTGATGCCCTTGCCTTCCTCCGGCAGTTCGAACTGCAGCGTCTTATCGAGGTGGTGACCACCAGGGAGGATACCTGGAGGCTGAAACCGCACCCAGAGCCCATTCGGCACACGGTCAGCTCGCTGGGCTTGTCGCCGTCACAGTGTGTGATGGTGGGCGACACCGCGGTGGATATGGTGTCGGCAAAGGAGGCAGGCACGTTTGCCGTGGGGGTTCTGTGTGGCTTCGGGGAGCGCAAGGATTTGCTGGAAGCTGGGGCAGACCTGATACTGGAAAAGACTGGGGAGCTTGTACTCTGGTTCTGATCGGCACCTAGGAGCCGGTTGCTGGTTCCTCCTGGTCGGTGACGTCCTCGTCAGCGGGTTCGACCCGGTGCAGCTTGTCCAGGCTCTCCACGCGATCGACGAAGACCACTCCGTTCAGATGGTCTATCTCGTGCTGTAGCACTCGCGCCATTAACCCCTCGCCCCTGATGCGGATCTGCTTGCCACGGCGATCCTGGGCCTTGACCACGACACGCTTCGCTCGAGTCACGTCGCCAACATATCGCGGCATGGATAGACAACCTTCCTGCTGCTCCTCCTCGCCCCAACTCTTCACCACCTCGGGGTTGCAGATGACAATCAGCTTTCCGCGGTAGGGGTCCGGGATCTCTTCCTCTGCATTCTCATCCTCAGGCAACTCGATGACAGAGACCCGTAGGGAGACCCCGACTTGAGGAGCAGCCAGCCCCACTCCCGGTGCGTGGCGCATGGTATCTACCATGTCGTCGATGAGTTCTTGTAGCGATGGGCCGAAGTCTCGTACTTTTTTCGCTTTGTGTCTCAGCACAGGGTCGCTGCTGGGGGCGAGGGGTCTGATGGCCATTCGTTGCCTCCGCTGTCCCGGCTCCAAGCCTGATTGGGCGCGGTGCGCCCCGCTCTCCGCTGCGCGGGCCCGCACTGCGCAAGGGCGCCGATGCAGACAATCCTCCCTGGGTTGTCAGTCTCACGTTGAGTCGAGCCGCAGCAGCGCTACCGTCTCGAGATAGTAGGTCTGCGGGAGCATGTCCACTGGTTGGACTTCGAGGAGTTCATACCCCGACTGCACCATTCTATCGATGTCTCGGGCCAAAGTTGCAGGGTCGCTAGAGACATATATGACCTTGCGTGGCGCGTGCCCGACGAGGGCGGCAAGCGCCGATTTGCTGAGTCCCTGTCGAGGCGGGTCCACGATCGCCAGATCTATGGATTCCTCCAGCGAGGGGAGTAGTTCCTCAACGGTGCCCTGCAGGAAGCGCACGTTGGTCGTACCCTGAGAGTTGTATCGCGCGTCCTCGATGGCGGAGTCGCTGGTGTCGATGCCAATGACCTTCGCCACATTGTCGGCCAGGTTGAGCCCCAAGGTTCCCACGCCACAGTACAGGTCCAGCAGGACCTCGTCCCCCTGGAGGTTTGCACACCGAGTCACGGCGGCGAGCAGCTGTTCCACCTGCGAGGTGTTCACCTGGAAGAAGCTAGTGGCCGAGATACGCAGGGACCTGCCGAACACTGTTTCCGTAACGTGACTCTCTCCTACGTACGTAACCGGTGTGCCGTCCGGCAGCAGGAGCACACAGGAGATGGGCAGATCCACCTCCACGCCCGGCGCCACGTCCCCAGCCGTCTCCAGTATGAGCAGCCGCTCTCCTGTTGAGGTGCCGGCTCTGAGCGATACCCGTTCCAGATCGGGGAAGTCTATCTCCAATGAGGAGAACAGGTCCCACAACAACGGATGCATAGTGTGGCACTCTTGTATGGGCACGACGATGTGCCGTTGCGCATCCAGAAAGCCTGGTCGGCCGTCCTCATCCAGATGTAACTGCACGTGATTACGGTAACACCAGGGGTTCTCGGCCGCCAGGGTGGCCCTCACTGGCGGATCGGCCAGATGAGCGATACGTGTCAATTGTGACCGGAGAATCTCCTCCCGAAGGGTCAGCTGCCTCTCGTAGGCGATGTGCTGCCACTGGCAGCCGCCGCAGGTGCCGAAGTGCGGACAGCGGGCTTCTACGCGATCTGGGGAAGGGGCTATGACTTCAACCGCGCGACCACGTGAGTAGTTCGCTTTCTCCTCTGTCAGCTCGACGAGGACTTCCTCCCCGGGCAAGACGTAGGGTACGAACACTACCTTGCCCCCGTGACGAGCCACGGCCTCGCCGCCGTGGGCCATGGCTGAGATCTGTACTTGGATCATGTCCGTTGCACCACGGCCGAAAGAATTCGGAGGAATAGCGCTGGATGGGCAGGACCTGAAGGGCGGTGACCTACCCTCGGTACCGCTTCACGAGGTCCTCCATCCTGCCCAAGGCTTCTTCGATGTCCACGAGCGACGCTGCATACGCACACCGCACGAAGCCTTCTCCGCATGCACCGAACGCCGTACCGGGGACTACCGCCACCTTCTTCTCGTAGAGCAGCTTCTCGGAGAACTCCTCGGAGCCCAACGACGTGTTCTGAATGGAGGGAAAGGCGTAGAACGCACCCTGAGGCTCGAAGCAGGGCATGCCGATGCTGTTGAGCCCATCGACTATTACGCGGCGGCGCTGATCGTACTCCCGAAGCATCTCTTGGACGGCATCCTCACCGTTCCGCAAAGCCTCAATGCCCGCCACTTGAGCTGTGGTCGGCGCGCACATAATGATGTACTGGTGTGCCTTCTGCATGCCCCCGAGTATCTCGGGAGGGGCCGCGGCATAACCCAGACGCCATCCCGTCATGGCGTATGTCTTCGAGAAACCACTCAGCAGGATGGTTCTCTGGCGCATGTTGGGCAACGAGGAGAAGCATACGTGCTCGACGCCGTACACCAGGCGATCGTAGATCTCGTCGGACAGGACGATGAGGTCGTGCTCTTCGGCCAGCGCGGCGATCTCCGACAATCGCTGCCTGCTCATCACTGCCCCTGTCGGGTTGTTCGGATAGCCTATGAGCAAGGCCTTGGTCCTGGGGGTGATCTTCTTTGCGATCTCCGATGCCGTGATCTGGAATCCGTTCTCCACCCTGGCGTCAACCGTGACGGGTGTCCCGCCCGCAAAGATCACGCCGGGCTTGTAGGAAACGAAGCAGGGTTCGGGGACTATGACCTCATCACCGGGCTCGACGATGGCCAACAGTGCGAGGAAGAGCGCCTCGGACACGCCGACCGTGATCAGCAGTTCCTCCCCGGGGTCGTATTCTACCCCGTACAACCTCGCCAAATGCTTGGACAGTTCTTCTCTCAGCTCGCGCACACCGGCGTTGGACGTATAGCTGGTTTCTCCTCTTTCCAGGGACCGCATGCCTGCCTGAGTGATGTGACCGGGTGTCACAAAATCCGGTTCGCCAATCCCCAAGGAGATCAC
>Ga0315274_10001848_pt1 | contig 32469 bp, 25 predicted proteins | sample YL17G02_20_MG_FD_203700 | JGI IMG/M metagenome (GOLD analysis project Ga0315274, IMG submission 203700) | Sediment microbial communities from Yellowstone Lake, YNP, Wyoming, USA - YL17G02_20 | ecosystem: Environmental > Aquatic > Freshwater > Lake > Sediment | place: USA: Wyoming | collected...
AGCACGATTGCGGCAATGCCTGCCTCTTCCAGCCGCTGCACGCGGTCCAGCTTCTTGGAGAGAGGGGAGGCGGAGGCCACCAATGGGTTCTTGAGTTGCAGTCCGAGGTATGAGGTCGTCAGGTCGGGCATGGGCGATCTCCTAAGAACCATGGGCAGGTTGTGCAGCGGGGCGCCCGCGATCCTGGGCGCCCCGCCTGAAATGTCAACCTAGCTTGTCGGGCCGTTGCCGGCGGGCAGGCTGGCCAGATAGCGATACATGGCCCAGCGCTGATACACGTCCGCCTGGGCCAGCTTCATCAGCGCCTCGGCCCGCGTTTCGTCGCTCTGCAAGAGCATGCGGAAGCGAGTTTCGTTGTAAGCATAGTCCGCGAGCGGCAGAGCCGGCTCCTTCGAATCCAGGCTGAGCGGGTTCTTGCCTTCCGCGGTCAGCGCCGGATTGTAGCGATACAGCGGCCAGTAGCCGGTTTGCACCGCGAGACGTTGCTGCTCGAGCCCCTTGCGCATGTCGATGCCGTGGTTGATGCAGTGCGAGTACGCGATAATCATCGACGGTCCCGCGTACGCGTCCGCTTCCTGGAAGGCGCGCAGCGTTTGCTGGTCGCTGGCGCCCATGGCCACCCGCGCCACATAGACCGAGCCGTACGACATGGCCATCAGCCCCAGGTCCTTCTTGGGCATCCCCTTGCCCTTAGAGGCGAACTTGGCCACCGCCGCGCGCGGCGTGGATTTGGAGGCCTGTCCACCGGTATTGGAATAAACCTCGGTGTCGAGCACCAGGATGTTCACCTCCCGCCCGGCGGCCAACACGTGATCCAGGCCGCCGAAGCCGATGTCGTAGGCCCAGCCGTCCCCGCCAATGATCCACACACTCTTGCGCACCAGCACGTCGGCCAGCGCGGCCAGATCCCGCGCATGTGGGTCGCTCTGCCCGGTCAGGCGTTCGCGCAGCGCGGCCACCCGTTTGCGCTGGGCGATGATGCCCGCTTCGCTCGACTGATCGGCCTCGAGCAATTCGGTAACCAGCGTTTCGCCGATCCGGTCGGCTTGCAGACGCAGCAGCTCGCGTGCAAACTCGCCGTGCTTGTCGAGGGTCAGGCGCATGCCCAACCCGAACTCGGCATTGTCTTCGAAGAGCGAATTCGACCAGGCCGGACCGCGGCCCTCGCGGTTGCGCGCCCAGGGCGTGGTGGGCAGGTTGCCGCCGTAGATCGAGGAGCAGCCGGTGGCATTGGCCACCAGGATGCGGTCGCCGAACAGTTGCGAGACCAGCTTGACGTAGGGCGTCTCGCCGCAGCCTGCGCACGCACCCGAAAACTCAAACAGCGGCTCGAACAACTGTGAGTTTTTGATCGTGCCCGGGTTGACCTGCCCGCGATCGACCTCCGGCAGCCCGAAGAAGAATTCCCAATTGCGGCTCTCGGACTCGCGCAGCGGCGGCTGAGGCGCCATGTTGAGTGCTTTGCGGCCCACCTGGCTCTTGTCTTTGGCCGGGCAAGCTTCCACGCACAACGCGCAGCCGGTGCAGTCCTCGGGCGCGATCTGCACTGTGTACTGGGTGCCCGGGAATTCCTTGAATTTGGCCTCCAGGCTCTTGAACGTCGGCGGCGCGCTCGCGAGGAGCGCCGGGTCGTAGACTTTGTGGCGGATGACCGCGTGCGGGCAGACAAAGACGCATTTGCCGCATTGAATGCACAGGTCGGGTTCCCACACGGGGATCTCGAGCGCGATGTTGCGTTTCTCCCAACGGGTGGTCCCGGTCGGGAAGGTCCCATCCACCGGCATCTTGCTTACCGGCACGCTGTCGCCCTGAGCGGCGATGATCGGGCCGAGTACCTCGCGCACGAACTGCGGCGCGGCCTCGGGGACGGGCTGGCGGCGCGGCTTGGCATCGGGCGTCACGCGCTTGCCCTCCAGCTTCATCTCGTGCAGGTTGGCCAAAGTTTGATCCACCGCGCGGTAGTTTTGCTGCACGACCGCGTCGCCGCGCTTGCCGTAAGTCTTCTGGATGCTCTTCTTGATATCGGCGATGGCCTGCTCGCGCGGCAGCACGTTGCTGATGGCGAAGAAGCAGGTCTGCATGATGGTGTTGATGCGCCCGCCCATGCCGGTTTCCTGCGCCACCGTGTAGCCGTCGATGACGTAGAAGCGCAGCCTCTTGTCGAGGATCTGCTGCTGGGTCTCGCGCGGCAGATGCTCCCACACGTCGTCCGGCCCGTACGGGCTGTTGAGCAGGAACACCCCGCCCGGCACAACGTATTGCAGCACGTCGTAGCGCTCGAGCAGCGAGAACTGGTGGCAGGCCACGAAGTTGGCATGGCTGATGAGATACGGCGCGCGGATGGGCTTGGGCCCGAAGCGCAGATGCGAGATGGTGTAGGTGCCCGATTTCTTCGAGTCGTAGAAGAAGTAGCCCTGGGCGTAGTTGTCGGTCTCTTCACCGATGATCTTGATCGAGTTCTTGTTGGCGCCCACCGTGCCGTCGGAGCCCAGCCCCCAGAAGACGCAGCGCACGGTCTCGGGCGCTTCGATCGAGAAGTCCGGATCGACCGCCACGCTGGTGTGGGTCACGTCGTCGATGATGCCCACCGTGATGTGGCCGCGCGGTTCGGGGGCGCGCATCTCATCGAACACCCCTTTGACCATGGCCGGCGTGAACTCTTTCGATGACAGACCGTAGCGCCCGCCGATCACGCGCGGGGTCTTGGCAAAGCGCGGCATGGCGCCCGTCTGCACCTCGGCCAGCGCCGTGACCACATCCTGATACAGCGGCTCGCCCGCCGCCCCGGGTTCCTTGGTGCGGTCGAGCGCGGCGATGATCTTCACCGTCATCGGCAGCACGGGCATGAACAGCTCCACCGAGAACGGCCGGAACAGGTGCACCTTGAGCACACCGACTTTCTCGCCGTGGGCGTTGAGGGAGAGGACTGTCTCGGCCGCCGTCTCGGCGCCCGAGCCCATGATGACGATCACCCGTTCCGCATCCGGCGCGCCGACGTAGTCGAAGAGATGGTAGGCGCGCCCGGTGAGCGAGGCGAAGCGGTCCATCGCCTGCTGCACGATCCCCGGGCAGGCCAGGTAGAACGGGTTGACCGCTTCGCGCCCCTGGAAATATACATCCGGGTTTTGTGCTGTGCCGCGCAGCACCGGCCGATCGGGCGAGAGAGAGCGCGCGCGGTGAGCCGCGATGAGCTCATCGTCGATCATGCCGCGTAACTGCTCCTCCGACATCTGCTCGATCTTGTTGATCTCGTGCGAGGTGCGGAAGCCGTCGAAGAAGTGGATGAACGGCACGCGCGCGCGCAGGGTGGCCGAATGCGCGATGGCGGCCATGTCTTGCGCCTCCTGCACCGAGTTGGAGGCCAAGAGGGCGAAGCCCGTGGCGCGGGTGGCCATCACGTCCGATTGGTCGCCGTAGATCGACAGCGCCTGCGCGGCTAGCGCGCGCGCCGACACATGGAAGGCGGTCGACGTCAGCTCGCCCGCGATCTTGTACATGTTGGGGATCATCAGCAGCAGGCCCTGCGAGGCGGTGAAGGTCGTGCTCAGCGCGCCGGCCTGCAGCGCGCCATGCACCGCGCCCGCCGCGCCGCCCTCCGACTGCATCTCGACCACCAGAGGCACCGTGCCCCACAAGTTGGTGCGCCCGGCTGCCGACCATTCATCGGCGAACTCGCCCATCGGCGAGGAGGGCGTGATAGGATAAATGGCGATCACCTCGCTCAACTTGTGAGCGACGTAGGCCGTGGCTTCGTTGGCATCGATCGTGACGATGGTTGGCTTCATGGACATTTCTCCCAGATGACGCGACACGCAAAGCAGTGCCCGCATCCTCTCGCGCGTGCCGCGCTATGCCGTCGGATGTTGGCTGAGGAGGCGCAAAGCTGTCGGAGGTGCACAACGTGGAGTGCGGCGATGGCGCGCACAGCCTCTTCTATATCCTAGTATTTGTATTGCCGGGCGCGCGAAGCGGCGAGTGACGATAGGCACGAAAATGCGAGAAGGCTGTCATTCTATTTGTACCCGAAATATGGGAATTTCTGGCGCGCGCGCACGTCGGCCCGCCTTGCTGCCTCGTCCTGGCTCGCGCGTTGCACACGCGCAGGCCTTTCCCGACCGGATTCTCACGCGCCCAGTGTTGAAACAGTCAATGGGCAGCATGCCGCCGGGCTGCCTGGCGTGCGCGCGATGAGCCAGGCTCATGCCGGCGATTGTCTCGTCCGCCCGGCGCGCCCCAACGACGCCGCTGCGGTCAGCCTCGTCCATCGTTCGGATGTGATCGCCTGGAAGGGGTGGGATGCACACGGCCAGCCCACCTGGTCCGAGTACGAGAAGCTGACCGCCTTCGAGCGCTGGATGAACGGCGGTCCGTGGATGGATGAGGCGTTGTGCCGGCAGCACCTGACGCACATGCAAGGTCCCTCGCGCGTGGCCCTGGTGGCCGAACTGGAGGGCGCCGTGTGCGCTGAGGCCGAGGCCTACTTTGGCCATGAGCCTCCTCCATTCGGCACGCACCTCAACTTGGCCGTGCTCTACACCCGCCGCGGGCATGCCGGCCGCGGCCTTGGCGGCGCGCTGATGGGGTCGCTCATGGAAATGGCGCGCGAACGAAGCTGCGAGACGTTGAGCGTCAGCTGCGCTTCCGCGCCCGGCTTCTACTCACGCTTCGGCTTGGCCTGTTGGCAGCGCTGGCGGGCGTTGACCGTTCGCGCCAACCTGCGCAACACCCTGTATGACCGCGACTCGTGTGAGCTTGCGCCGGCGCCCCTGCCCGCCGGGTGGGGCATGGCGCTTGGGCGCATCGGCTCAGCCGCGCAGATGTGGGATCGCCTCGACCCGGGCGAGCGCCCGCCGCATGACGCTCGCTCGCCGGTGACCCTCATGGGCGCCGATCTCGCGCTGCGATCGGGCCGCGAGCGGGCGCGTGTGGTTCTCCAGGACCAGCCGTTCGTGGCAGGCGCGGTCACGGCCTGCGTATGGACTCCCGACGGCCGCCTCTCACCGCGCATGTGGGCCGCGCTTGGAGATTGTGCGGCACGCCTCGGCCGCAGCCAGACGTATACCTGGGCGGACGACGAGCGGCGCGCCGATGTTCCGGCGGACGCACGCTGGGGGGAGGAAGTGCGCGAGGTATGGGGCCGGCGCTTGTGAGCGAAACCCGCAGCGATGCGCCTCGGGCCAGGCGCATGGCCCAAAGTCCTGTGCTATACTCGAACGCGGCCGACGAGGACGTGGGAAAATGCGGCTCACGCATCTGCCAGGAGGACGACCGTCTGAACCGCGCACGGACACGACGCCGAAGGTCGCGCCGGCAGGCTCGGCCGATCCCCCACTCCTGGTCCAACTCCTGAACGACGAACCGGGCTTGCGCTTCTTCGCTGCGCAGCTCCTGCACACTTCCGAACCGTTGCTTTCGGCATGGGTCGGTGATGGCGTCCTGACTCGCTGGCTGGCCTGGCTGGATGACGAGCGAGGCGCAGCGGGCGAGGTGCCCTCCCCCAGCCGATCGGTCGGACCCATTTCCTGAGGTAGGCAGGGAGGCTTCGCCAGGTGGATGCGCTGATCGGGTGGGTCGCCCTGGGTGTGGCCGGGCTGATGGCCGGGCTGATCTTGGCCTTTAGCCTTACGCGCCGTGCGACGTGGCCGACCTTTCGCCATATGCCGCCGTTCGAGGCACTGGCGGTCGACCTGGGCCGCTCGGTCGAGGCCGGCACGCGCTTGCATGTGGCGCTAGGCTCGGGGTCGCTGACCTCCAACGATGCCGCTGCATCACTCATCGGCCTCGCGACTCTCTCGCAAATTGCCACGGCCGGGTCGGTCTCCGACAAACCGCCCCTGGCCACCTCGGGCGATGGCGCGGTGGCGCTGCTCGCCCAAGACGTGTTGCGGGTTGCCTTCCGCCAGCAGCGCGCTGAAGACCGCTACGATCCCTTGCTGGGGCGGGTCACCGGCGTCGGCGCTCAAGGCTATGCTACCGGCGCCATGCACACTGCGCCCGATGAGGATGTCACTGCCACCATCGTGCTGGGGGCCGTCGGCCCCGAAGCCGCCCTGATCGCCGAATCTGGAGCGCGCCGCGGCACTGTCATCGGCGGCACGCTCGACGTTCAGGGTCAGACCGCCCTCTACGTGACCGCTGATCACCCGCTCATCGGCGAGGAGCTCTTTGCCTCCGGAGCCTACCTGCACGTGAATCGCGCTCACGCCGCCAGCCTGCAGGCGCAAGACATCCTACGCTGGCTGGTCATCGCCGCCATCGTGGCCCTGGCTATCGTGCGCACATTGGGGTTGCTGTGAGGATCAAGGCTTCGGTCATCGTCGCCATACTCACCGGCGCCGTCATGCTGCTCGGGTACTTCCTCCCCGGTGCTTTCTTTGCCTCGGTGCGCGATGTCATGCTGCGCAGCGGCATGATCATCGGGACGGTCGCGTTGCTACTGGGTGTGGGCAACCTGCTGCAGGTTCACCTGCGCAAGATCCGCGAGCAGCGACCCGGCCATCTGTATAGCATCTTCATGGTCATCTCGCTATTCAGCGTTTTCGCGGTGGTGGTCTTGTTCGGGCCGGCTCACCCGTACTCGGTGTGGGTCGTCTCAGAGATCCAACGGCCGCTGGAGATTGGCCTGATGGCATTGCTGGCCGTGGTCTTGCTGCTGGCCGGGGTGCGTCTCCTCTTTCGGCGGCAGGCGCTCGGGACGCTTGTGTTTTTTCTGACCGCGATCTTGGTCCTACTTGGAACGGCGCCGCTGCCGTTCATCTCGCTGCCATTCCTAGAGGGATTGCGCAACTGGATCGCTCAAGTGCCGGCCGTGGCTGGCGCGCGCGGCATCATCCTGGGTGTCGCTCTCGGCGCAACGGCCACGGGCCTGAGAGTCTTGCTTGGGTTCGACCGACCCTACGAGCGGTGATGGCCGCCGCCGAGGCGTAAGACTGGATCTGGAGAGGCATGGCTGACATTCGCTGCCCGATGTGCGGCAAGCCCAATGCGGAGGAGGCTGAGACCTGTCTCTACTGCCAGGCGCGCCTCAAGCCGGTGGGCCCGGGCGCCGCGCCTCCGGGCGCTGCGGAACCATCGGCCGCCGGCGGCGAGGGGGTCCCCGATTGGCTTTCGCGTTTGAGAGACCAGGGAAGTCCGACGCCGAGCGGTACGCGCGAGCTTTCCGGCGAGCGCGAGGGTCCCTCCGATGAAGAAGCCAGCGATTGGCTCTCACGCATCCGCACTCGCTCCGACGAAGAGAGCCCCGCGCCCTCCAGCGCCGCCTCACCGGCCGAGGATATGTTTGGCCGCGGAAAACCGGCTGAGCCCTCTGGTCCCGTGCCCGCATTCGGCCCATCCGCCGAAGAAGTGCCGCCGGCCTCGGCCGCGACGCCCCCTGCGGAACCGGCCTCCGCAGAAGACGACCCCGAGTGGCTTAGGCGCCTGCGTACACGGCGTGCTGTAGAAGGCACGCCGGGTGCTGCCCCCGCGCCATCCTTCCCCGCACCCCAGACCACGGGCGAGGGTTTGCCTCCAGACTGGATGCACGCTCCGCATGAAGATCTCGCGACGGGGCCGACCGCAGCCCCGGTTCCGCGGCCGGCGGGCGGCGAGGGCAGTGTGCCGGACTGGCTGCGCGATGTGCAGCCACCTGCGCCCGCGCCAGCCCCCATCCCATTCGCGAGCGAAGATGATGAACTGCGCGGCGCTTACGCCGAGAAGGAGATTCCCGATTGGCTGGCTGCCGCTCGCGAGGAGGCGGCCGCGCCGGTGGACGTGGTGGACCTCGCGAGTCCACCCGCGGCACCCATCGAGACACCTTCGCTGGAGGAATTGCTGGCGCCCGGCGTTCTGCCCGAATGGCTGACCGCAGGCTCCTCGCCCACACCGCCGCCGGTCGAAGCCCCCGGAGAAAGTCTGGAGCAGGCCGTCTTGCCCCCATGGTTGCGCGCCATGCGCCCCGTGGAAGGACCCTTGGCGCCCAAAGGAGAGGCGGGTGAGGCTGAAGAGCGAGTTGAGTCCGCAGGGCCGCTCGCGGGGCTGCGCGGCGTCTTGCCTCCCAAAGTGGAAGCCGAAGTAGGGCGCCATCCTCCGGTGCTGCCCAGCTTGCTCGATATCCAACCGGCCCACGCCGCGCACGCCGAACTGCTGCAGCGCATCGTCTCCACGCCCGAATCGCGCGCCGTGCCGCGCGCTCGCCGCCGCGCCCAGGCCCGGCCGTGGGGCGGGTTGGCCGTCTCGTTGATCCTTGTCGCGGCCATGAGCGTCCCTGGGGTCACTGGGACATCGGTCTTCGCCCGTCCGTCGGTCATCGCGGTCGAAACTCTGCAGACCGCCAACCTCATCAACTCCCTGCCTCGCGATCGACCGCTGCTGCTCGCCGTGGATTACGACGCGGCCGCTTCAGCCGAGCTGGAGGCGGCGGCCCTGGCCGTCTTGGACCATGTCATGACCGTCGGTGCCCCGATTGCCTCGGTGTCCACGCGCCCGGTGGGCGCCGCGCTCGCCGAGCGCCTTATCGCGCGAACGAGAGCCGCCCATCCGCAGTACCAAAGCGGGGTCAACTACCTGCCGCTTGGATATATTCCCGCCGGCCCGATCGGCCTGCGTGCGTTCGCCGCCAATCCGTGGCAGGCGGTGTACGGACAGTCTGCACCTGAAGGCTGGGATGCGGCGATGGTCGATGCCCTGCACACTTCGTCGAATTTCTCGGCCATTATGGTGGTGGCCTCCGACCCGGCGGTGCTGCAGGCCTGGATTGAGCAGGTGCACACGGCCGTCCCCTCCGTGCCGTTGGTGGCGATTGTCAGCGCCGCGGCTGAGCCGCTGGCGCGGCCCTATTACGAGAGTGCGTTTCCGTCGGTGCAGGGAATGGTCGTCGGTCTGGCCGGGGCCGAGGCCTATGAGTGCCTGAATGCTTTCGACCCGGCCAGCGGACGCTGCGGGCGGCTGGGGGTGGCGGACTCGATGTGGGATGCGTTCGGCATGGCGGTTCTGGCGGCGGTACTGATCCTGCTCGTCGGCGGGCTGGCCTCCGTCATCCGCCGCGGCGTGATCTCGATGCGCAGGACCAGCCATGAGTGATGTTGCGGCGGCCGCCCTGGGCTTCTTCCTGACCGTGGCCATTCTTTCTTATGTCCTGGGCGACAACGTCCTGTTCCGCATCGCCGCGCACTTGCTCATCGGCGTCACGGCCGGCTATCTGGCCGCCGTCGCCTGGCAGAGCGTCTTATGGCCGCAGCTTTTCGGTCGCATGCTCAACCTGACGGCCTGGCTCGATCCGGCATTGTGGATCCCGCTCATCCTGGTCCTGCTCATGATTGGGCGCTCGACCCCGCGCCTGTCGGTGCTTAGCTCCGTGCCGATGGCATTCCTGGTGGGGCTTGCGGCCGCGGTGGCCGTCGGCGGTGCACTCACCGGGACGCTCATCCCGCAAGTTGCGGCTACGGCCGTTTCGCTTTCACCGGTGCGCCAGTCGTCCGGCGGGGTGTTCCTCGATCTCGAGGGCGCGCTGAGCAACCTGATCATTCTGGTGGGCACCGTGACGACGCTGGCCTACTTCCATTTCGGCGCGCGGCCGCGCGCCGGCGAGGCGCCGGCCCGCCCGCTGTGGGTGGCGCCGCTCGCGCGCGTGGGTGAAATATTCCTGGCGGTGGCCTTCGGCGCGCTGTACGCTGGAGCCCTGGCGGCCAGCCTCACGGCGCTCATCGACCGCGTGGTCTTTCTGCAGCAGATCCTCGGGCGCCTCCTCCCATGAGCGAACACACTGCCACCGCGCCCATAAAGCAAGACCCCGAGTCGCTGCTGGCGGTCGATGTCGGCACCGTCTCGACGCGGGTGGCCCTGTTCGACGTGGTCGAGAGCCAGTATCGCCTGCTGGGCGTCACCACTGCGCCGACCACAGCCGAGTTTCCGTATCTCGATGTGAGCGAAGGTATCCACCACGCGGTGGAGACTCTCGGCACCATTGTTGGGCGCCGCTTGCTCGATGACAAGGGATCGCTCATTCTGCCCTCGCGCCCCGACGGCAACGGCGTGGATGGGGCGGTGCTCTCGTTCTCGCTCACCGCCGACGTGCGCACGGCGCTGGTCGGCCTGCTGCCCGAATACTCGCTGCGCAGCGTCCGCAACCTGGCGCGCTCGGCGCCGGTGCGGGTCGCGGCGGAGGTGAGCCTGGGCGACGGCCAGAATGAAGAATCGCTGCTGGATGTTCTCATTCGCGCCCGGCCCGACCTGCTCGTGATTGCCGGCGGCACGGAGGGCGGCGCCTCGCTGGCTCTGCTGCAGACACTCGAGGTGGTGGGGCTGAGCGTGCACCTGTTTTCGGTGGATTCCCGCCCGCAGATTCTCTTTGTGGGTAACGGTGAGGTGGCCGATCGAGTGCGCGAGTTGCTGAAGGACGTGGGGGTGGTTTACGTCGGCCCGAATGTCCGACCCAGCCTGGAAGTCGAATCGATAGACGGCGCGCGCGCCGAACTCAATCACCGGGTGGTCGAATTACTGCGCAGCAAGATCAGCGGACTCGACGAGCCGCTCTCGTGGACGGCCGGCGCGCTGACACCCGGCGCGCTGGGCATCGGCACCATTGTGCGCTTCCTGGGTCAGGCCTACGAGGGCAGCAAGGGAGTCTTGGCGGCTTCGATCGGCGCCGGCTCGACCATCTTGGCCGCGAGCTTTGGGCCGACGGTGGATCTCTCGGTGCGCCCGGACCTCAACCTCGGGCGCGAAACGGTGGGCCTGCTCGAGCATTGCGCGTTGGAAGAGATCGTGCGCTGGCTGCCGGTGGACCTCTCCGACGGCCACGTGCGCGATTACCTCTATAACAAATCGCTCTACCCGCGCTCGGTTCCTGCCACGGTCGAAGAGCTGTGGATTGAGCAGGCAGTGGCGCGCCAACTGTTGCGCGTCGCCGTGCAAGCGGCGGCTCCCTCCTGGCGCTTGCGGCGCGCGCGCCCGTGGCCGGCTCTCTTGCCGTTAATCGAACCGATCCTCGGCGCCGGCTCGGTGCTGGCCCGTGCGCCGCGCGCCGGCCAGGCGGCGCTCATACTTCTGGACGGGCTCGAACCGGCCGGTATCACCACGCTGGTACTCGACGCGCACGGATTGCTCCCGCTGCTCGGCGCAGCGGCGCGGGTGAACCCGCTGGCCGTCGTGCAGGTGCTCAGCTCGTCCAGCTTCCCGAGCCTGGGAACCGTCGTTGCACCGGCGGGCCGAGGCCGGCATGGCGAGACGGCCATGCGCTACACGCTGGCCTATGAATCCGGCCGCCAGGTGCGTGGGCAGGTGCTGGCCGGATCGATCGAGGTGCTGCCCTTGGCGATGGGCGAAAAGGCCCGCCTGGCCGTTCAACCCAGCCGCCGCTTCGACCTGGGCTTGGGCGGCGCCGGCCATGGCGGAACGATTACCGTCAGCGGCGGGCTGGTGGGCGTGATCCTGGATGCGCGCGGGCGCCCGTTGGTGCTGCCAGGGGAGCGCGAGAAGCAACGCCGCGCCCAGGAAGAGTGGTTGATGCAGATCGGGGCCTGAGAGAGACGATGGACCTGCCAACCCAGACTCACGTTGCCCCTCTGGTGATTGTGCGCCGGCGGCGCGCTTTGCCGCTACCTGGCACGATCACTGCACGCTTGAATCAGAAGGTGCAGGCCGGCGACCTGATCGGTCGAACAACTCTTTATCCCAAGCATTTCCTGATCGATGTCGCCTACCACCTGGGCGTGCCGCCCAAAAAGGCGGATCAGTATTTGCGCTACAAGGCGGGCGATGCGGTCAGCCATGGCGACATCCTGGCAGGCCCGGTGGGCTGGATGCGCAGGGTGGTACGCGCGCCGGTGGGCGGCCGGGTGATTGTGCAGGGAGAAGGTCGATTGGTTTTCGAGGCGGTCGGCGAGCCGTTTGAATTGCGCGCCGGGCTTCCGGGTGTTGTGGTGGGGATGGAGGCCGAGCGCTCGGTGACCATTGAGACCATCGGTGCGCTGGTCGAAGCCGTGTGGGGCAACGGCCGCGAAGAGGTCGGAGTCCTGCGCATGGCCACGCCCTCGGCGGACACCGAATTGACGCCGGAGGCGATCGACATTGGCCTGCGCAGCACGATTGTCGTGGCGGGGCGGGTGACGCGGCCGGACGTGCTGCAAGCCCTGGCCAATTTGCCGGTGCGCGGGCTGATGGTGGGCAGCATGCCGGCGGCGCTCGTTCCGGCTGCGCGCGAGGCGCATTTCGCCCTGGCGCTCACCGACGGATTTGGCATGCAGCCGATGAACAGCGCCGCCTTTGAACTCCTGGCCACCAACGTCGGCCGCGATGCGAGCCTGAACGCCCAGCCGTTGAACGCCTGGATGGGCAGCCGGCCGGAACTAGTCATCCCGCTCCCGGCAATGGGGACGGCGGATGTGCCGGCGGAAGGCGTGGCGCCGACGGTCGGTCGCAGGGTGCGCATCATCCGCGCGCCGTACGCGGGCAAAGTGGGCACGATTGCCACGATGCCGCGCGGCCCGGTTGCCTTGCCGAGCGGGCTGATGGCTGCCTGTCTCGAGGTCGAGCTGACCGAGGAAGGCATGGTGCTCGTCCCGCTGGCCAACGTCGATATTCTCGAATGAAGCACTCCTGGCCGCGCAGCCGAACGCCACATGGCGCGGTTGCGGGCGATGATAATGGAAGGAGAACCGAGCGATGACCGACAACTTCGACTTGAACGCACCGCCGCCCGCAGAGGGCGGCAACCGGCTGTTTATCATCGTCGCGGCCATCATGGGAGGGGTGCTGATCATCGCCGTTGTGGCGCTGTTGGTTTACGCCTTCGTGCTGGCGCCGCGGTTGCGCACCGGACGAACCGGCCAGGTCGCCACGATCAGTGCTCAAAACACGGCTGTGGCCATGAGCGTCACGCAGACGGCCGGGGCGCGCGTCCAACCCACGCTGCTGCCCTCGACCGCCACCGCGACGGCTATCCCGCTTAAGCCGACGGCAACCCACGTGGTGGCATCCACCGGAGCCGCGCCGACGGCGCCTCCGCCATCGCCGACCTCGGCCACAACGCCGGTCGCCACATCGGCCTCCGGCACCGCGGCACCGACTGTGGCCGTCAGCGCCACCAGCGCCGGAGTGGCGACGCTTTCGCCGGCCACGCTTACCGCTATGGCGCCGAAGCCCGCGGCGAGCATCACGCCGGCGGCGCTGCCCAAGACCGGGTTTGCCGAAGATGCCGGCCTTCCGGGGTTGGTCGTCGTCGGCCTGGTGTTGATCGCTGTCGCACTCATTGCGCGTCAAGTGCGCCAGCGGCAAGCCAGCCCCTGATCCGCTCGCCGTGGCAGGCGGGCCTCCACCCGAGGGCCGATCCTCGGCGCATGCGCGGCAGGCGCGCGATCGGGTCCATCAATCCATACGATCGGTCACATGAGTCCCCTCTCCATTCAAAAGGAGAGGGGACTTGGTTTTTCTCCAGCGCAGCAGCCCCGCAGGCCACTTCGCTCTCTCTACATCTGGCGACCTCTCGATCTCCCATGAGTTTCGCGCACGGCCGCGGCGCCGTTGACCACCTGTCTGTTGCGCCTCGGGCGTGGAGTCCGTCGCGCCTTGACCACCATCGGGCGAGTGTGGCATAATGGTCGAAACCGACATCGGCGTAGATGGAAACGAGTAGGCGCCCTGCAATCTGCGCAGCGAGCCCGGGAGTGGTGAGAGCCGGGCGCGGGTCGGGTGCCGAAAATCCTTCCGGAGCTGCTGACCGAAGGCGCCCTGCGCTTGTAGACTCAGCCGGAACGCTCACCGTTATGCGAGCGCGGGCATGCACACGTGCCCGGATGAGAGCCTCCCGCGAGGGAGGAATCAGGGTGGTACCGCGGATCTCCCGCCCCTGTGTTGGGCGGGGATTTCTCTTTAATGCGGCGGGCGCGCCGCGGGGCGCATCGGAAGGGCGAATGACAGAGCTCACCTATCACAGCGACTCGTACGTGCGCGAATTCGATGCCCAGGTGCTGGGCTCCGGCCCGGCGGGAGTGGTGCTCGACCGCACCGCCTTCTACCCTGGCGGCGGCGGGCAGCCATGCGACCAGGGTTCCCTGGAAGCGGGGAGCCACACCTGGCCCGTTAGCGGTGTGCGCAAGGAGAACGCGGTCGTCGTGCACTCATGCGGAGATCATCCTCCTGCCGCAGGCGTGCGCCTGCGCGGCCGTCTGAACTGGGATCGGCGCTACGCGCTGATGCGCGTGCACACGGCGCTGCACGTATTGTGCGGCGTCATCTGGCGCGATTACGCGGCGCACGTCACGGGCGGCAACATGGACGTGCTGCGCGCCCGCATGGATTTTGAGTTCGAGAATATGCATCAGGCCCTGGTCCGTGAAATCGAAGCCCGGGCGAATCGCGAAGTGGAAATGGCGCGCGAGGTGCGGGTGCGCCTGCTTCCGCGGCAGGAGGCGCTGGCCATTCCGGACCTTATCCGCACCAAGGTCAACTTGCTGCCGGAAGGACTGCGCGAAATCCGCGTGGTGGAAATCGTCGGGCTGGATCTGCAGGCCGACGGCGGCACGCACCTGGCCAACACGCGCGAGGTCGGGACGATCCGCATCGTGGACTACAAGAGCAAGGGGCGCATCAACAAGCGTCTGGAAATCGCCCTCGAGTGATCGGCGCGGCCCGCCGCGCGCGAGTCCCGCAACGAGAGTGGGAGGCACGCATGTTCGAAGCGGTCACGTCTCATTTCGACGCCAAGCGGTTGGAGCAGGAGGTGCTGCGTTTCTGGAAGGAGCGCGACATCTTCCATCGCTCGCTCGATAACCGCCGTGGCAACCCGGATTGGGTATTCTTCGAAGGCCCGCCCACCGCCAACGGCCGCCCGGGGGTCCATCACGTCCTGGCGCGCGCGTTCAAAGATCTCTTCCCGCGCTATCGCACCATGCGCGGATTCCACGTGCGGCGGCGCGGCGGATGGGATACCCACGGCCTGCCGGTTGAGATCGAGGTGGAGAAGGAGCTCGGCTTCACGGGCAAGGACCAGATCGAGGCCTACGGGATCGACAAGTTCAACGAGCGCTGCCGCAACTCGGTCTTCCGCTACATCCAGGATTGGGAGAAGCTCACCGAACGAATCGCCTTCTGGGTCGATCTCAGCGAGGCCTACGTCACCTACACCAACGACTATATCGAATCGGTCTGGTGGATCCTCAAACAACTCTGGGAGCGTGGGTTGCTATATCAGGGCTTCAAAGTCGTCCCCTATTGCCCGCGTTGCGGCACGCCGCTTTCCGATCACGAGGTGGCCCAGGGATACGAGGAGGACACGCCCGACCCCTCCGTTTTTGTGCGCTTCCCGCTGCGCGATGACCCGCAAACCTCCTTCCTGGTGTGGACCACCACGCCCTGGACACTCCCGGCGAATGTGGCCCTGGCCGTCCATCCCAAAGTCATGTACGCGCGGGTGGAACGCACCACGGCCGGCGGTCAACACGAGTACCTCATCCTGGCCAAAGACCTGGTCGACCAGGTCCTGCAGGGCGAGGAGTTCCAGGTGGTCGGCGACTACCTGGGCGAGGAATTGCGCGACCGGCGCTACCAACCGCTGTTCACATTCATGCCGCTGGAGAAGCCAGCCCACCGCGTGATCCTGGGAGACTTCGTCAGCACCGCGGAGGGCACGGGAATCGTCCACATCGCGCCGGCCTTTGGCGCCGACGACATGCAGGCCGCGCTCGAGAACGACCTGCCCATTTCGATGACGGTCGATCCGCGCGGCAACTTCGTACCGGAGGTCACGCCCTGGCAAGGGATGTTCGTCAAGGAAGCCGATCCGCTGATCGAAAAGGACTTGGCCTCGCGCGGCCTGCTGCTGCGCAGCGGCACGATCCGCCATACCTACCCGTTCTGCTGGCGATGCCACACTCCGCTGCTCTACTACGCGCGCAACACCTGGTACATCCGCACTACCCAGCTCAAAGAGCGGCTGGTGGCCCTTAACGAGACCATCAACTGGTACCCGGAGCACATCAAACGCGGGCGCTTCGGCAACTGGCTGGCCAACAATGTGGATTGGGCCCTCGGCCGAGAGCGCTACTGGGGAACGCCGCTGCCGGTCTGGGAGTGCCCGAGCTGCCACCACCAAATGTGCGTGGGCTCACTGGCCGAACTTGAATCACTCAGCGGCAAATCCCAGGCCGACCTCGACCTGCACCGGCCGCATGTGGATCGCGTCGAATGGCCGTGCCCCAAGTGCGGCGAAGAGGCGATGAAGCGCGTGCTCGAATTGATCGATGTGTGGTTCGACTCGGGCTCGATGCCGGTGGCTCAGTGGCACTATCCGTTCGAAAACGAGGAGCTCTTCCGCGCGCAATTCCCGGCCGACTACATCTGCGAAGCGGTAGACCAAACGCGAGGCTGGTTCTATTCGCTGCACGCCATTGCGACGCTCCTCTTCGACCGCGTTGCCTTCCGCAACGTGCTGTGCCTCGGCCTGATCCTGGATGGCGAAGGGCAGAAGATGTCGAAATCCCGGGGGAATGTGGTCGACCCGTGGGATGTTCTGAACGCCCACGGGGCGGATGCTTTCCGCTGGTACCTCTACACCGCCTCGCCGCCCGGGCAGGAGCGCCGTTTCTCCACCGATCTGGTGGGCGAGGTCATCCGCAATTTCACGCTGACCCTATGGAACACTTACTCCTTCTTCGTGACCTACGCGACGCTGGACGGGTGGCGGCCAGATGAGGCGTTGCTGCGCATGGCCAGCCTGGGCCACCCGGCGGGAGGACGCACCGGGCGCAGCTACAACGATCTCGACCGCTGGATTCTCTCCGAGCTGCACGTGCTCACCCGCCAGGTGAGCGAGGCCATGGAGAACTACGATGTGCTGGGGGCCACCCGTCCGGTGGAGACGTTCGTCGACCGACTGTCGAACTGGTACCTGCGCCGATCGCGGCGGCGTTTCTGGCGGGCGGGCGAGAGCGGCGACAAGCAGGCCGCGTACGCGACCCTCTACGAATGTCTGGTGACACTCGCCCGTCTCCTCGCCCCGGCCATGCCCTTCCTGGCGGATGAGCTGTACCGCAACCTGGTGGTTTCGCTCGATAAGGAAGCGCCCGAGTCCGTTCATCTGGCCGACTGGCCCGAGTACGACCGCACGCTGATCGACGAGGGCCTGAACGGGGAGATGCGCCAAGTGCTGCGCTGGGCCTCGCTCGGTCACGCGGCGCGCAACAAGGCCAATCGCAAAGTGCGCCAGCCGCTACCGGAGATCGCTTTCAGTGTGACCTCGCCACAGGAGGCGGAGATTCTCGCGCGCCATGCGGATCTCTTGGGCGACGAACTCAACGTGAAGAAGGTGCGTGCGCTCGACGCGGCGGGAGAGGTCGTTGCTTACACGCTCAACCCGTTGCCTAAATCGCTGGGCCCAAAATTCGGAGCACGCTTCCCGAAGTTGCGCAGCGCGCTGCTGGCCCTTGACCCCGAAAAAGCAGCCCGCGCGCTGCTCTCCGGCTCCCCGCTCGCCGTGTCCGTGGAAGGCGAGGAATTCCAGGTAACGCCCGAAGAAGTGGAAGTCCGCCTGACCGCGCGTGAAGGGTTCGCCGTGGCGGAGGAGGGGGGGCTTCTGGCCGCGCTGCGGACCGACGTCACGCCCACCTTGCTGCGCGAGGGCCTGGCGCGCGAATTCGTCCGCCGCGTGCAGGACCTGCGCAAGTCCTCGGGTCTGGAGATCTCGGGCCGCATCCGATTGTTCTACTCGGCCTCGGCGACGCTGGCGCAGGCCATTGAACAGTTCCGCGACTACGTGATGGGCGAGACCCTGGCGGTCGAGCTCGCCTCGGGCACCGCGCCGGAAGGCGCATCTTCGGCCAGTGACGAGTTCGATGGTGAACGCGTGACCGTGGGCCTGCTCAAATCTCGCTGAGCACGCCGCGCCTTTCGCTCTGGCGCTGCCGCCCGCCTCGCAAGCGGGAGCCGGGCCTCGCTTGCCGGCATGCTTGGATTACAATTCGGCCCATGCCTACCTCCTCGCGTGCCACCTTGGTGCGCACCTACGCCGTTCTGGCGGCGATCGCCGGTGCGATCGTGCTGCTCGACCAATACACCAAACACCTGGTGCGAACACTTCTCGCGCTGGGTGAGATATGGATGCCGCTCGAGTGGCTGGCGCCCTACGCACGCATCGTGCACTGGACGAATACCGGCGCGGCCTTCGGCCTCTTTCAGAACGGAGGCATGGTCTTTACCGTCCTGGCCATTATCGTTTCAGGCGCCATCATCTACTACTATCGCAATGTCGAGCGCGCCTCGTGGCTCATCCGCTTGGCGCTGGGGCTCCAGCTCGGCGGTGCGCTGGGCAACCTGATCGATCGCCTGACTCGCGGGACCGTCACCGATTTCGTGTCCGTCGGCACTTTCCCGGTCTTCAACGTGGCCGACAGCAGCATCTCGGTGGGAGTGGCCTTGCTGCTCGTCGACATGCTCCTCGAACAGCGCCGCCCTCCGGCGCCGACCGAAGAAAACCCCGCACCTCACTCGCCGTGAGCGAAACCCGGCACCTCCTGCACGTTGAGCTGGGGGGCGATCGTCTGGATCGCTTCCTGAGCCTGGCCCTCCCTGTGCATTCGCGCACCACGCTGCAGCGCTTCATCGCCCAGGGTTTCGTATCCGTCAACGCGCGGGTTCAGGTGCGCAGCGCACTCAAGTTGGAGGCCGGCGATGAGGTGCTGGTGCGCATCCCGCCCCCTGCGCCGATGAATATCGAGGCCGAGGCCATCCCGCTGGAGGTGGTGTTCGAAAACGACGATCTGCTGCTGATCAACAAGCCGGCCGGCATGGTCGTCCACCCGGCTCTGGGTCACGCGCACGGCACGCTGGTCAGCGCGGTGCTGGCGCGTGCGCCGGAAGTGGAGCAGGTGGGCGAGACGGAGCGACCGGGGATCATCCACCGCCTCGACAAAGACACCTCGGGCCTAATTGTTATTGCGCGAAACGAGCCCGCGCAGCGGGCGCTGCAGCGGGCCTTCGCGGAGCGCGAGGTGGAGAAGACCTACCTAGCGCTAGTCGACGGACGCCCCCCCACCGCTTCCGGGCGGATCGAAACACACGTCGGGCGCGATCCAGTGCACCGTCAGCGCATGGGCGTTGTGCCGGCCTCGCGCGGGCGCCCGGCGCTCACCTTGTTCCACACCCTTGAGCAATTCGACGAGCACGCCTTGCTCGAAGTCCATCCGCACACGGGCCGCACCCACCAGATCCGCGTGCATCTGAGCTATATAGGCTGTCCGGTTGTAGGCGATCGCGTCTACGGCCGGCGGACGCCGACGCTTGGTGCTTCGCGCCAGATGCTGCACGCGGCGCGCCTGCGCCTCACCTTGCCCGGCGAGGCCGGTGCGCGCGAGTTTGAGGCTCCGCTGCCCGAGGACTTCGCCACGACCCTGGCCGTGCTTCGCCACAGCTGAATCCCCCCAAGGACACGCGATGGACTTCATCGATCTTCGTTCCGATACGGTAACCCATCCCACACCCGAAATGCGCCGCGCCATGGCCGAGGCTGAGGTGGGCGACGACGTATTTGGCGAGGACCCGACGGTGAACCGCCTGCAGGCGATGGCGGCCGAGCGCATGGGCAAGGAGGCTGGCCTGTTTGTGGCCTCCGGGACCATGGGCAACTTGGTGGCCGTGCTTAGCCATTGCGGCCGAGGCGAGGAGGTCATCCTCGGCGACCGCGCGCACACCTTCCTATATGAAGCAGGCGGCGTGGCCGCGCTGGGCGGGGTCCACCCGTACCCAGTGCCCAATCAGACCGACGGCACGCTGCGCGCCGAGGACGTGCACCAAGCCATCCGCGCCGAGGATGTGCATTTCCCTCACTCGCGCTTGGTGTGTCTGGAGAACACGCACAACCGCTGCGGCGGTGTGGCGCTGACGGCGGAGTACACCGATGACATGGGCCGCCTGGCCCACGAGCGCGGCTTGGCCCTCCACATTGACGGTGCGCGCATATTCAACGCCGCGGCCGCACTGGGCGTGTCGGCTGCGCGCCTTGTTCAGGCGGCCGACTCGGTCTGCTTCTGCCTGTCGAAGGCGCTGTGCGCGCCGGTGGGCTCGGTGCTGTGTGGGAGCCAAGCGTTCATCGCCCAGGCCCGGCGCATCCGCAAGCAAGTGGGTGGTGGGATGCGCCAGGCGGGGATTCTCGCGGCGGCGGGGGTTGTCGCGCTCGAGACGATGGTCGACCGCTTGGCCGAGGATCATGCCAACGCACAACGCCTCGCGCGGGGATTGGCAGACATTCCGGGCATCCTGCTCGACGCAGGCACGCCGTTCACCAACATGGTGATCTTCGGGTTGGCGCTATCCGTCCCCAGTGATGGCCGTGAAACGGCGGAGCGCCTGGCGCAACTTGGCGTGCGCGTGCAAGTCATCGCTCCCAGGCGCTTCCGCGCCGCGCTCCACTACTGGGTGGATGCTCGCAGCGTCCAGAGGACCGTCGATGCCTTTCGCCAAGTGCTCGCCTCCGCTTAGATCTTGCGCCCGGGCGTCCGGCGTGCGTCTCGACGCGAAGCTCTAGAAATCGATGGCTGTCTGGGGAGCCGCCGCGGTAGCGTGATCAGCAAGGGTCTTTTTCTAGAGGGCGCCAGGGGAAGCCAGGTGAAAATGGCCAACAGCGGGCGCCCACCGCGCGTAGTGGCGGGTCCGCCGATGCTTGCGTATCAAACCAACAACCAGCTCGATGCCTGCGCCCCAGGGACCTACGGCACCCAGCGGTAGTCGAGGCTCGGCCCGAGCGCTTGGCGAATGAGATCAGCCGGCAAGGTAACCCCGCTCATCCGCGTGCTAAGCAGCCCCCACACCGACTGACGTGCGTGCAGGCGAATCACGCGTGGCTCGCCCTCGATCTTGCCCAGTTCGGCAGCCTTGGCCAGTGCCTCCTGCTCGTAGCCCAGGGCGTCAATCAGCTTGAGCTGAAGCGCCTGCGACCCGGTGAACACGCGGCCGTCGGCAATGGCGCGCACGTCCTCCACCGGCAGCCCGCGCCCTTCCGCCACGATTTTGAGGAAGCCCTCGTACGTTTGGTTGACGATGGTCTGCCACAAGGCCTGTTCAGCCTCGGTCATCGGCCGGTAGGGGCTGCCGATGTCTTTGGCGGCGCCGGACTTGATGACCGTGAACTGCACACCGAGCTTCTCGAGCAGTCCATGTGCGTCGGGGAACTCGCTGATCACCCCGATCGAACCGGTGAGAGTATGTGGGTTGGCGACGATGTAATCGGCCGCCATGGAGATGTAAAAGCCGCCCGAGGCGGCCAGGTCGCCCATCAGCACCACGACCGGCTTGTCGCTCTCCTTGAGCGCATGATAGATCTCATCCGAGGGCACCACCGAGCCGCCGGGGCTGTTGACCCGCAGCAGAATCGCGCGCACGTCTGCGTCGGCCGCGGCCTGGTGGATGAGCGGCAGCAATTCGCCGGAGGCCGCCACCACGGAGGTGTCGAACGGACCGCTCTCGCCGCTGACAATCGTGCCGCTCAGGTCGAGAATGGCGACCGCCGGCCCGCTGAACGGCCCGGAGATGTGTTCGAAGCCCGAGGACGAGACCGGCGATGAGGCGGCCAGCGAAGCCGATGAGAGAAAGAAGAACGCGGCCATGCCGGCACAGGCGAGCACCGGCAGCGCGAAACCGACGACGACGCCGGCCAGCGCCCATAAGCCCGAGCGAGGCGCGGCGCCTGTCGGCTTCGCTGGATTGAGACTTGGATTGGATCCTTCCATAGTGTTCTCTCCTCTCAGCGCGCCGTGCTGCCACGGCCCGCAGCCGCCCGATCCGAGATGTGCACTAGGGTGCCCGCCGATTGTCGTACAGCCGGTCTGCGGCGCAGGCTCCGCCTCATTCGCCGAAATGGCGCTCGACAAACTGCGCAACGTGAAGGATCGCCTCGCGCCCTTCAGGGACGAAGCTCGCAGCGAAATGCCACACGTGCTGCATCCGCGGCCAGATCTCCAACGTGACCTTCACTCCGGCCGACTCGGCCCGTGCCGCGAACTCGGTTGAATCGGAGAGCAACATCTCGTCGGATCCGACTTGCAGCAGCAGCGGCGGCAGGCCATGAAGATTTGCGAACATCGGCGAGGCGAGCGGATTGCGCGGGTCGGTGTCGGGCAGGTAGATTCCGACCGATTGGCGCATGTTGCGCGTCTCCAGCACGAGGTCGGAGGCGGCATGCGTTCGGATCGAGGCGCCGCTCATCGTAAGGTCGGTGGCCGGGGAAAGGCACACGCCCATCCTGGGCAGCGGCCGCCTGCGATCGCGCAAGTCGATCAGCAGCGATAGCACTAGCCCGCCGCCGGCGGAATCGCCGGCGAGGATCAAATCGCTGGGCGGCGTGGGTTGCCCGAGCAGCCATTCGTATGCGGCGGTGGCATCGTTCAGCGCGGCAGGGAAGGGATGTTCCGGCGCGAGGCGGTAATTGATGATGAGCGTGCGCGCTCTCAAAGCCAGCGCGCGGTGAGTCCCAATCGAGCCTGCATTGAACGAGCCGCCGTGCAGGTACAGCACGGTCCTCCCGGCGATCACGTCGGCGGGCAAAATCCATTCGGCAGAAATCCCCGCGGCATCGACTGGCTGGTACTCTGCCTTGCCCAGCGGTCGGAACAGGCGCGCCATGGCCTCTAGGTCCGAACGATCCCGGTCCACGATGAGATCGCGACGAGGCGGCGAGACCAGGCGCTGCAACCGCAAGCAAGCTTTCATGATGCGGGCCTGCCACGAGAGCACGGAGTCCTCCTTGCGGGTCGGCTGGCGGAATTGGGAAAAAGGCTGCGTTGCCAAACAGATCAGCTGGTGTGTTGGGCCGTCCGCCTCAGGACGGCCAAAGCCGACAGGATGAAGAGTGCAATTCTGATCCCCGAGATCCGCAGCACGTTCCACTCGAGGCGCAGGTCGGGCTCGCCGGGGGCGATATCCGTAAGAGCCAGATGGCTGGCTCCCAGCGCAAGGAGCGAGAGCCTTTCGAGCCCCGATAAGACCCTGGTTGCGAATTGTAATCCCCTCATGGCGATAAGCCTGCAGGCCGATGAGCGGGCCGAGAGTGCGTCTGCAAGGGGCCGATCAGTCAATTGTAGCGCCTCACGACGCATGGCGCGCGGCCAGCGGCGAGGGCCAGCACATCCTGTGTCTGTATCAGGGATGCCCGCCTCGCGTGTGGCTCCTTCACATATGCCATCACGACGCCGATAGACGGGCAGTGCGCAACGACGGCGCTCGATTTGCACGCCTCGATCGATCCCATCGATGCCGACCTGCTCGCCTCACCGGTCCCCAATGGATGTCAGGTGGAAAGCAGACCCCGTGTATCTCAAAACCCTACAATGGCCTGGCATCCCTCGATGGCGCAGATGATTCCGATTGGCTTTGACAACTCTTTGCCTGCATGATACTATCTGGCGCGCTGTTCCCCCGGGGCGCCTCCTCTTTGACCCTTGATGACGCGGTACAACGGTCGCCCGGCGGACCGGACGCATCTCTTCGTTGGCGAGGCAGTCGGTAATGGATAACGCGTGGGCAGTTGTCGGCATCTTCATGATCGTGGCCATCGTACTGCCGGTGGCGGCTCTCATCATGGCCCGGTTGCTCGGTCCGAAGAAACCCAGCCCGATCAAACAACAAACGTACGAATGCGGTGTCGAGACAGTGGGCGAGAGTTGGGTGCAGTTCAAGGCCCAATACTACGTCTATGCCCTTGCATTTGTCGTCTTCGAGGTGGAAGTGGTATTCCTCTTCCCGTGGGCGCGGGCCTACGGCCAGCTGCCCTTCTTCGCCACACTCGAGGGCGCGCTCTTCATTCTTATCCTGGCAGTCGGCCTGCTCTACGTATGGCGCAAAGGTGCCCTGGAGTGGCAGTAGACGCAGTCCGTCCGTCGTCCCGCGCCTATCGTCAAGAGCACGATAGGCGGTTTTCTGTCTTTAGGTGATGCACGCATGGTCAACCTGGGTGACTTCTTCTATACGCTCGGGATGTGGCTGCAGGGCCTGCTCATGCGCGCCGGGCTCAGCGAGAGTGCTGCGCGGGGCGTGTTCTCGGCGCTGGTCGCGGCCCTTCTGCCGCTGCTCGCCTTGCTCACCGCCGTCCCACTCATCTGGCTTGAGCGCAAATGGATCGCGCGCTTGCAGGACCGCATGGGACCGAACCGCGTCGGGCCGTTCGGCCTATTCCAGGTCTTTGCGGACATGATCAAGATCTTCACCAAAGAAGACATCACCCCGCTCGGCGCAGATCGCATCGTTTTTGCGTTGGCGCCCGTGCTCGCGGTCGCCGGCGTAGTGGGTTTGTGGGCGGTCATTCCCTTCGCGGCGAACGCGTTCGGCGTGGATCTGAATGTCGGAGTGCTGTATCTGGTGGCCGTGGGCACCCTCTCGACTCTGGCCATTATGTTGGCCGGGTGGTCGGCGAACAACAAGTATGCGCTGCTCGGTGCATACCGCACGGTGGCGCAAATGATCTCTTATGAAGTACCGCTGGTGCTCTCGCTGCTTGTGCCGGTCCTGCTTTCGGGCTCGCTGGGATTGAACGGCATCGTCGCCGCCCAACGCGAGGTGTGGTTTGTCTTCTCAGCGCCGCTCGCCGCGCTGCTTTTCCTTATCTCCTCACAAGCGGAGGTGAGCCGCGCACCCTTCGACCTGCTGGAAGCCGAGTCGGAAATCGTGGCCGGGTTCAACATCGAATACTCGGGAATGAAGTTCGGCTTCTTCTTTGTCGGCGAATTCCTGCACTCGTTCACCATGGGCCTCTTGGGCGCCACACTCTTCCTGGGCGGATGGACGGGGCCGGGCGTGGACGCCTACCCGGCTCTGGGTGCCGTGTACCTTATCCTCAAGGGAACCTTCGTCTACTTCATCTTTGTTTGGGCACGGGCCACCTTCCCGCGCATCCGCATCGACCAGATGCTGGACTTCAATTGGAAGCTGCTCACGCCCCTTGGCCTGTTCCTCATCCCGCTGTTGGCCGTGGTTAACCGCGGGCTCAGCGAGAGTTCCCTGTGGCTGCGCAACGCGGCGCTTCTGGGAGCCAACGTGTTCCTGGCCGCCCTGGTGCTGATCATTCTCGGGACGCGCGGACGGTCAGCGCGGATGCGCGCGGCCTCCGCCGCTGGGCCGGCGGCCTCGAGGCGTTAGGAGTGACGATGACGATCCCCCAAGTCATCTTCGTGGTGATTGCCGCTGTCGTGCTGGTGTCGGCCGTCCGGGTTGTCGCCAGCCGCAACATCGTGCATGCGGCCTTATGGCTTATCCTCTCCTTGTTCGGCGTGGCGGCGCTGTTTGCGGTGCTGGAGGCCGGCTTCATGGCGGTGGTGCAGGTGGTGATCTACGTGGGCGCAATCGCCACGCTGATCATCTTTGCCATCATGCTCACCCGGCGCGAGATGCGCGAGGGCGGACTGCAGACTCACCGCTGGTGGCCGTTGCCCGCGCTGTTGGCAATGGCGCTCTTTGCCGGGCTGGCCTGGCTGCTGGGTTCGCTGCCCGGCACGGGCGCCACGCCGCCGGCGCTGGCGGGCGACGATTCGGTGTTGCTACTTGGCCAGGCATTGCTCTCGCCCGAGCACTACGTGTTGCCTTTCGAGGTTGCGTCGGTGCTGCTGCTGGCGGCGCTGGTTGGGGCGATCGTCATCGCCGGCGACTCTCGCAAGTGATGGGCGGCGCGGGAGCCTCGTTGGCCCGTTTGCCGGACGTGAGGAACGCATGGTCCCCCTTTCCTGGTATCTGATTGTCGCGGCGGCGCTGTTCTGCCTCGGGCTGTACGGGGTCCTGGCGCGCCGCAACTCGGTGGCGATCTTGATGGGCATCGAGCTCATGCTCAATGCCGTCAATCTGAACCTGGTCGCCTTCTGGCGCTATCTGGAGCCGGCCCGCATGAGCGGCCAGGTATTTGCGGTGATGGTCTTCGCGGTCGCCGCCGCCGAGGCGGCGGTGGGGCTCGCGCTCATCATCTCCCTGTATCGGCTGAGGCGCACAGTGGTGGCCGATGAAGCCGATCTCTTGCGCGGCTGATGCCGCCCGCCGAGTTGGGCCTTGCCACGCAGTTGTGGGTGAACTTTTCTTGCCGAGGACGCTATGCCGCTTGAACCATTGCTCTGGCTGATCCCGCTGCCCCCGCTGGTGGCCTTTTTCGTCATCCTGCTTTTCACTCGTTCGCATCGCAGATTGAGCCACACCCTGGCCATCGGGCTCTTGGCGGTTTCGTGGCTTCTGGCCATGATTGTCTTCGCGGGTGCGGTGCGCACCGAGGGCCTGGCCAAGCATCCCATCCAGTCCTCCATCCCATGGCTCCCCACCGGCAGCACGGTCTTCGCGATCGGCACGCTGATTGATCCACTGGGCGCGGTGACGCTCTTCTTTGTCGCCTGGACACTTCTGGCGATTTTCGTCTACAGCGTGGGCTATCACAACTTCGGGCAGCCGCGCGGCGAGCACGACACGCCCGGCTTGCCGCCGCACGGTGCACACTCGAAGGACGGCAGCGGCCAAGAGCACAGCGTTCCTTCTGTGGAGCCGCTGTATTCGCGCTTCTTCGCCTTCATCTCGCTGTTTGCCTTCGGCATGCTGCTCCTGGTGGTTTCCGATAATCTGCTCACCCTGTTCGTCGGGTGGGAGATCATGGGCTTGTGCTCGTACCTCCTGATCGGCTTCTGGTATGGCAAGGACAGCGCCAAGCGAGCCGCGGTGAAGGCCTTCCTCACCACGCGGGTGGGCGACGTATTCATGTTGCTGGGTCTTTCGACGCTCTACGCGCAGACCGGAACCCTCTCGTATCGCACGCTGTTCTCGCATGAAGTGCTCGCCCGCCTGGTGGAGACCCCGTCCTACATCCCGGGCCTGTCGATGGCCGCGCTCGCCGGGCTACTGCTCTTCATGGGCACGGTCGGCAAATCGGCCCAGTGGCCCTTGCATGTTTGGCTGCCGGACGCGATGGAAGGGCCGACGCCGGTCTCGGCGCTCATCCATGCGGCCACCATGGTCTCGGCCGGTGTGTATCTCATCGTGCGCTCCTTCCCGCTGCTCACGGCCGGGCTGGAGCACGGAAGCTCCTTCACCCTCAGCGTCATCGCGTTCATTGGCGCGTTCAGCGCACTATTCGCCGCCACAATCGCCCTGGCCCAAAACGACATCAAGCGCGTGCTGGCTTATTCCACCATCTCCCAGCTTGGCTACATGGTGGCGGCGGTCGGCATCGGCGCCTACGTCGCTGCCGCCTTTCACCTGTTGACCCACGCCTTCTTCAAGGCGCTGCTGTTCCTCGGCTCGGGATCGGTCATTCACGGCATGGAGCACGGTGTAGCGGCGACCTCCCCAGGCGCCGCACACGCCGTGCCGGGCCAGGGAGGCCCGGCCGGCGTGCTGCACACGGGCAATCACCACGTCGATGCGCAGGACATGTTCAACATGGGCGGGTTGCGGCGGCGCATGCCGATCACCTTTGCCACGTTCCTCATTGGCGGCCTCGCACTGTCGGGCTTCCCCTTGATCACCGCGGGCTTCTGGTCGAAAGATGAGATCCTGGCGGACGCCTTCGGCCACGGACACCTGGTTGTGTTCATGACCCTCTCTCTCTCGGCGCTGCTCACCGCCTTCTACACCGCGCGCCAGATCACGCTCACCTTCCTGGGCGAGGCCCGCACCGAGGAAGCGCGCCACGCTCATGAATCGGTGTGGACCATGACCGCGCCGCTCGTGCTCTTGTCGGTCTTTGCAATCGCGGCCGGGTGGGTGGGCATCCCCGAGCACTTCCCCGGGTTGGGCGGCATCGTGCCCAACTGGTTCCACGAATTCGTCGGCAGCACGCTGGGCGAGGCGCCGGAGGCAGTCGCCTTCTCGGCCGTGCCGCTGCTCACCTCGATCGGCGTCGCACTCACTGGCCTCGGGCTGGGGTGGCTGGTGTACCGGCGCGTGCCGGCGGGCGCGCCAGATCCGGTGGCGCGCGCGCTGGGCCCGGTGCATACCCTCTTGAAGAACAAGTACTACTTCGATGAGCTCTACGACCTGACCCTGGTGCGCCCATTGCGCTGGTTTGGTGAGACGTTCGTCTACCAATGGGTGGATCGTGGGCTGATCGACGGCATTCTGCACGGCATCGGCCGCCTGGCCGGCGCGCTGGGTTCCTTCTTCCGGCGGGCGATCGACCTGCCCGTCATCAACGGTTTCGGCGACCTCGTGGGTGAAAGCACCAAGCGCGCCGGCCGTTCTCTGCGCGTGCTGCAGACCGGCCGCGTCCAGCAATACTTGCTCATTGGCCTGATCAATGTGGTGGTTGTGGGCGCACTGCTCTTCTACCTGAGCGCGCTCCGGCCGTAGGCCGGCCCGACCCGACCTGGAGCGGGTGTCATGGATTTCTTCAATTCGCATCTTCTCTCGCTCATCCTCTTCACGCCCACGCTCGCGGCAGCGCTCGTCATGCTGCTGCCCAAGGCGCAAGCGAAACTGTTGCGCGGGGTGGCGCTCCTCGCCAGCCTGGTCCCGCTGGCGCTTTCGCTTGTGGCGTGGATGCGCTTCGACCTGTTCGCTGCGGGGTTCCAGTTCGAGGAGTTGGCCGGCTGGTACACCTCCATCGGCTCCAATTACCACCTCGGCCTGGATGGGCTCTCGCTGCCGATGGTGCTCCTGACGACGCTGCTCACGCCGCTGTGTATCCTGGCCGCCTTTAGCATTCAGGAACGAGTGCGAGTCTTCCTGGCGCTTTTTTTGCTTCTCGAAACGGGCATGCTGGGCGTCTTCCTTTCGCTCGACCTCCTGCTGTTCTTCGTCTTCTGGGAAGTCGGGCTGGTGCCGATGTATTTCTTGATCAACCAATGGGGCAGCAAGAACCGCGATTACGCCTCGCTCAAGTTCCTCATCTACACCATGGGCGGTTCCCTGGGCCTGCTGCTGGCCATCCAGATGCTGCGCATGGTGGTGGGCACATTCGACCTACCCGTGCTCTACCAACGCTGGCCGTCGCTTGACCAATCGCTATTCGGGTTGCCCATCGGCACGGTCAAGACCATCGCCTTCTGGGCCTTCACGATAGCTTTTGCCATCAAGGTGCCCGTGTGGCCGTTCCACACCTGGCTGCCGGATGCGCACACCGAGGCCCCCACCGCCGGTTCGATGATTCTGGCCGGGGTGTTGCTCAAACTCGGCGCCTACGGCTTTCTCCGCCTAGTGCTGCCGCTCTACCCGGCGCAGGCGCACGCCTTCGCCTGGGTGCTGGCTTTGCTTGCCGTTGCGGCCATTATTTTCGGCGCCTTCGCCGCCTGGGGCCAGACGGACTTCAAGCGCCTGGTGGCCTACTCCTCGGTCAATCATATGGGCTTCGTGGTGCTGGGCATCGCGGCCGCGGCCTGGGCGCGCGGGACGGCCTCCGCAGCCGACGCGGTCATCGCCATGAACGGCGCGGTGTTGCAGATGTTCAACCACGGCTTAAGCGCTGCCGGCATGTTCTTCCTGGTGGGCGTGCTCTACGAGCGGACCCACACACGCGAGCTCAACGATTATGGCGGGCTCTTCCCTCTGGCGCCGATCTATGGCGGAATCTTGATCTTCACTTCGATGGGCTCGCTCGGCCTGCCGGGCCTGGGCGGGTTCGTCTCGGAATTCCTGGTGGTGCGGGGCAGCTGGCCGATCTTCCCCCTGTTCACTGCGGTAGCGATGCTCGGCTTGCTGCTCACAGGGGCCTACGTGCTCAAGGCGATCCAGAAGGTGCTGCACGGGCCGGTCAATGCGCGGTGGAAGGGAACGGCGCTCGAGATCGCCCCGCGCGAGGTGCTCGTCATTGCGCCGCTCATGGTGCTCATATTCCTCATCGGCGTATGGCCGGCGTGGCTGCTGAACGTCATCAATGCCGCCGTGTCGCGGCTCTTTGGATAGAGGCGCCAAGGCCCCCCAGGGGATCCGCTCGATGGCATGGCGGGCAGTGAGGTGTGTGCATGACCTTTCCGATCCTGAGCATTATCGTTTTCACGCCGATCGTGGCGGGGGTAATCCTCTTCCTCCTGCCGCCTGAGCGCAAAGCGTTGATCCGCGGGGTGGCCCTGCTGGCCTCGGCCGTGGCGCTGCTGCTTTCGGTGGTCACCTACTTTTCCTACGACATCCCGCAGGGCGGCTACCAGATGGTGGAGAAGATCCCCTGGTTGCCCACCTGGGGCATCTCCTATCACATCGGGGTGGATGGCCTGAGCCTGCCGCTGGTCCTGCTCACCGGCGTGGTCATGTTCACTGGGGTGCTCATATCGTGGGGCGTGGACGACCGGCCGCGCGAATTCTTCGGCTTCTTGTTCATCCTGGCCACCGGGGTATTCGGGGTCTTTGTCTCGCTCGACCTCTTCCAGCTGTTCTTCTTCTACGAGATCGCGGTCTTCCCAATGTACCTGCTCATTGCCATTTGGGGTTGGCAGAAGACGCGCGAGTACGCGGCGATGAAACTGACCCTGTACCTGTTCATCGGCTCAGTGGTCGCGCTGGTCGGCGCGCTGGCGATGTTCTTCGCCTCGGGCCTGCACACTTTCGACATGCTCGAACTTGAGCGGGCGGGGTTCTCGGGCGCCTTCCAGCGCATCTGGTTCCCGGTGGTGTTCTTCGGTTTTGGCGTGCTGGGGGGCCTGTTCCCCTTCCACAACTGGAGCCCCGATGGCCACGTCGCGGCGCCCACCGCCGTCTCCATGTTCCACGCAGGGGTGTTGATGAAGCTGGGGGCATTTGCTGCGCTGCGCGTGGGCATCATGCTGCTGCCCGAAGGCGCCAAGGTGCATCTGCCGTGGATTATCTTCCTGGCCCTGGTCAATGTGGTTTACGGCGCGCTAATTGCCATGGTGCAGACCGACTTCAAGTACGTCATCGGGTTCTCCTCAGTCTCGCACATGGGCCTGGTGATGCTCGGCTTCGCATCGCTTTCGCGCGAGGGCTACATCGGCTCGGGCCTGCAGATGTTCTCGCACGGCGTGATGACGGCTCTCTTTTTTGCCGTGGTCGGCATGGTCTACGACCGCGCGCACACGCGCGACATCCCCAAACTGGGCGGCCTTGCGCGCAAGATGCCGCTGGTGGCCATGGCCTTTATAGTGGGCGGGCTGGTCTCGATGGGCATGCCTGGTTTTTCGGGATTCGTTGCGGAGTTCCCGATCTTCCTGGGGGTGTGGTCAGCGCAGCCGACGGTGGCGATCATCGCCGCGCTGGGCATTGTCGTGACCGCGGCCTACATCATGATCATCGTGCGGCGCGTCTTCTTCGGCCCGATGCCGGAAGAGTTCGAGGGGCACATCGGCGACGTGACGCTGCTGGACAAACTGGCCCTGGGCGTGCTCTCCTTCCTTCTGATCGCCTTAGGTGTGTTCCCCGGCTGGATGGCGCCGCTGGTGGGTTCGGGAGTGAACTCGGTCATGCGCCTGTTGGGTGGCGCCTGATCGACGTGCTGCGCATGGCGCGGTAAAGCCGGCGGGCGTGGAGGTGCTGGGTGTTCTTTGATCTGCAATTCATTCTTCCCGAAATTGGGCTGCTCGGGCTGGCCGGGGTGGTCATCGGCCTGGATATGTCTCTGCGCCGCGAGGCGCGGCGGTCTCTGGGGTGGGTAACCGCCGCGGGTCTCGCGGTTCTGCTCGGCGTGGCCGTGTGGTCCGCGCTGCACCCTGCCGGTGGCGACATCGTGGGCGGCATGCTGCGCGCGGATACGCTGGCCGCCTCCTTCCGCGTCATCATCATCGCGGCGGCGATGCTTTCGGTGCTCCTCGCAATGGGAGTGGAGGGACTGGCCGATCGCGGTGAAGTCTACGCTTTGATGCTGGTCGCCACGCTGGGCATGTGCCTGATGGCGGCGGCCGGCGACCTGGTGATGCTCTACCTCGCGATCGAAACCACTTCTATTCCGCTCTATCTCCTGGCCGGCTACCTCAAACACGACACACGCTCGACGGAGGCGGGGCTTAAGTACTTCCTCTTCGGCGCAGCCGCATCAACCGTCATGCTCTACGGATTCAGCCTGCTCTTCGGTTTCACCGGCGAGACCCGTCTGGCGGGCGTGGCTCAGTCCATCGCCGCGGGTGCGATGCCGCGCGTATTGTGGGTTGCGGCCGCGATGCTGGTGCTGGTCGGCTTTGGGTTCAAGGTTTCGGCAGTCCCCCTTCACTTTTGGACACCGGATGTCTACGAAGGTGCGCCAACTCCCATTACGGCCTTCATCAGTACGGCCTCCAAGGCCGCGGGGTTCGCGGTGCTCATGCGCGTCATGCTGACCGTGTTCACGCCAGCCGTGGCCCCGTACTGGGTGGGCGTGGTCGTCGCCATGTCGGTCGCCAGCATGACCCTGGGCAACGTCTTGGCGCTGACGCAGAAGAACATCAAACGGCTCTTGGCCTATTCTTCCATCGCACACGCAGGATACGCGCTGATCGGGCTGGTAGCCCTCTCGCCGCTGGGCGTGGCGAGCACACTCTTCTATCTCGGCGCGTACGTCATCACCAACTTGGCCGCCTTCGCGGTGGTCATCGTGGTCGCGCGGATCGTCGGCTCCGACGACATTGC
>Ga0315274_10001849_pt1 | contig 32458 bp, 31 predicted proteins | sample YL17G02_20_MG_FD_203700 | JGI IMG/M metagenome (GOLD analysis project Ga0315274, IMG submission 203700) | Sediment microbial communities from Yellowstone Lake, YNP, Wyoming, USA - YL17G02_20 | ecosystem: Environmental > Aquatic > Freshwater > Lake > Sediment | place: USA: Wyoming | collected...
GCCAAGACGAACGCCGCGGCGAACGCGCCCAGCAGCCAGCGTGGGTAGCCCGAATCGGCGGAGAGACCACGACCGGCCAGATAGCTGAAGCCCGCGGCCACGGCGATCCGGATCATCACGGTCCGCGAGAATAGTCTTCCGCGATCTCCTTCCGGGTAGTTGTCTTGGTAGATCTGGGTTACGAGCGGTATGGCGGCGGTCGAAGCCGCCATCGCCACCACGCTTCCCAGGACGAAGACTGCCAGAGTGGGGAAGGCCGCCACCACCAGGAAAGCGAGGGCGCCGGCGGCGGCCAGCCAGGATGCGGCCCGTGAAGTGGTCAGCCCCGAACCGGCAACCCACGAGACCACCACCGGGCTGATCAACAGGCCGGCACTGGTACTGGCCGCGACGAGCGCCTTGGGGACCGCGCCCGCGGCAAAGTAGCGCACGGCGATGAGGAGCAGGAACGTGCCTCCCGCCGTCTCCAGAATACCGCTGGCGAGCGCGCGCCAGCGTTCGCAGCGGTAAGTCAGCGCCGTGCGAGCTGCAACAACCACTAGAGTCCCTGAAATGTTAGACCGGGTTCTGGCAGGCCAGCCAAAGCGCCCGGAAATAGCGGATGACCCGGAGTGGGTCGTTGCTTTCCGCAATCTCGGCCAGGCAGTACCCGTGAAAGCCGATTTCTTTGAGGCGAGTCAAAAGTCGGCGCCACGGATACTCGTCCAAATACAAGTCGCGCAGGTGGACCGTGAAGATGCGTTCCCGCACCAGGTCAAAGTTGTGGTCGAATCCGTCGCCTTCGAGGTCGGTCTGGTTGGAATTCCAGCAGGCGCCGACGTTTTTGTGGTCGGCCACGTCCAGTATGGTCTTGATGTTTGGCAGGAGAGAGGTCGCCGTGCCGTGGACCTCGAGACGGATTTGCTGGCCGTAGCCGGCGCCAAACTCACCCAACTCACGCAGGGCCCGGCCGATCTGTTCCAGGGTTTTCTGCTGCGGCACCTCTTTGGGCAAGGCATTCGGCCTGACCTTCACGCCCGCGGCCCCGACGTCGTGGGCGAGGAGGATGTACTCTTTGGACGCTTCGATGTCGTGGCGCAACCTGGTTTGATCGGGCGTATGATAGTCAAACGCGCTGCCCAAGCCGACGAGTTCCACTTTGGAGTCACCGAAGCGTTTCTTCACGTCGTTGCGCTGCGCTTTCGTCAGGGACACTTCCACTCCGTGAGCGTGAGTGGTCCGCAGCTCAACGCCGGCGAATTGCGCGGCCTCGCAGTTCCTGATAATCGTGGCCAGGTCCCAGTCCTTGGCCAGGTTGTAGGTGACCAGGCCCAGGCGCAGGGCGGGTGGTTTGCTGAGGACGGAAGCGGATGGCGGAGCGTCGGCAGCGGCCAAGGGGCGTCGCAGGAGTCCCCAGGCGCCCAGACCGAGGCCCGCGGCTTTCAGGAAGGAGCGGCGGCGAAGGTTCTTCATGTTTGGCACTGGCGCAAGCGCCGAGCGGTGTCGGAAACCATGCAACCAGGAGGGTAGCGGCGCGGCGCGTCCAGGCCAATCAAATTCAACCGCCCGCTTGTGGGGTGGGTCGGCGCGCCCGCGCAACCGCAGTCAAGCCGCGGCCAGCGCGACGCGTGTGGCGTAATGGTCGATCCGTGTGGCGATCCGATCCAGCGGGAGCACGAGTTGCGCGGCGCCGAAGAGCACGTCCACGGCGGGGCGTTGATGGTGGATCATGGGGCCTTGATTAAGCTGGACGGCCTTGATCGGAAGATTCTCCTTCCGCAGGTTTCGTGCTTTCTGGCATCATCCCGGCGTGGGTGTCACGCCGCAGCAATTCGAGCAGATGCAAAACCGGGTCAGCGGGACCCGGCGCGCGGCGGCGCCCGTGTTTGACAGGAGTTTGTGCGGGCCGGCCAACCACCAGGTTGTGCTCGGCGTGGACCCGTCACTGCGCGGGACCGGCTTTGGCGTAATTCGCCTCGCCAAACCGCATCCGCAGGCGCTGGCTTTCGGAACGATCCGCTGTCCGGTCGGCTGGGAACGGTCGCGGTGCCTGGTCGCGATCGCCGACACGTTGCGGGACGTCATCCGGAAACACCAGCCCACGGTCTGCGTGATCGAAGGCCTGTTCTACGCCCAGAACCTGCAAACCGCGCTGGTCATGGGCGAGGCCCGCGGCGCCAGCCTCGTCGCCGCCGCCGAAGCGGGCTTGACGATTTACGAGGTCGCCCCGCGCAAGGTGAAACAGGCCATTGTCGGGTACGGCGCCGCGCAGAAAGTCGCCGTCGCCAAAATGGTCCAGCGCATGCTGGAGCTGGCGGCAACGCCCGAGCCCGACGCCGCGGACGCGCTGGCGCTGGCGCTGATGCAAGCGCAGGAGCAAGGGCGGTACTCGCTGAGCCAACCGAAGCGGATTTGATGCGCTCGCGCGCGGTTTGCTGTCACCCATGATCACCTTCCTCCACGGTAAACTGGTTGAAGCTTTGCCGACGCAAGTGACAGTGGCGGTCAACGGCGTCGGCTACGAACTCCTCATCCCCCTGTCGTCGTTCGACAAACTGCCGCCCCTCGGGGGCGAGGTGAAGCTACTGACGCACCTGGCCATTCGGGAAGACGCCCACGTGCTCTATGGTTTCATGACCGCCGCCGAGCGGGAACTGTTCCGACTGTTGATCGACACCGTCAGCGGCATCGGCCCTAAAACGGCGCTCAACGTTCTGAGCGGGATGACGCCGACCACCTTCCGCGGCGCCGTCGCCAACGGTGACGTGCGAGCGCTCGCGCAGATCACCGGTGTCGGCAAGAAGACCGCCGAGCGGATCGTGGTGGAGCTGAAAGACAAGATCGGCGCCGTCGGCGCCTGGGAGGCCAGCAGCGCCCAGCGCGGCTTGTCGGCGGCGGACCAGAAGATCAACGACGCCGTCCTGGCCCTGATCGCGCTCGGCTTCAAACAAGTCGAAGCGCACGACGCGGTGCGGGCGGTCGCGACCACGCTTGGGCCGCAAGCCGGCGTGGAAGATCTCGTGCGGGCTTGCCTGAAGAAAGGCGCCTGATGCCGGTCGAGGACCCATCGCCGGGATTGATGCGCGCGAAGCCCAGCGGGCGCAAACCGATCTTGGGCGTGGTCGTGCCTCACCAGGCCGCATGGCACCAGAAGCTGGCGGCGGGTCTTGTCTTTGGCGGCATTCAGACCCTGGCGACGACCCTCCGGTTCACCTGGCACGATAGTTCGGGGATGTTTGACGGGCCCGCCCTGCAACCGGTCATCTTTGCCATCTGGCACAATCGCCTGGCGCTCTCGTTGATTCTCTACCGGCGGTACGTGCTGCGCCGCCAACCGGAGCGCCGCATGGCGGCAATGGTCAGCGCCAGTCGCGACGGCGGCCTGCTGGCGCGCATTCTGGAACACTTCGGGGTTCAACCGGTGCGTGGCTCGACGAGTCGGCGCGGCCCGCAGGCTCTGCTGGAGCTTACGACCTGGGCGGAGCGCGGCTTTGACCTGGCGATAACCCCCGACGGCCCGCGGGGTCCGCGCTACGTGGTGCAGGAAGGGGTCATGGCCCTGGCGCAATTAACCGGGCAGCCCATTGTGCCCGTCTCCTACCATCTCCGTTGGAAGGTGTGCCCGCGCAGTTGGGACCAGTTCCAGGTGCCGCTGCCCTTCTCCGGCTGCGAGGTCCAGCTCGGCAAACCGGTCCTGGTCCCCCGCGAAGCCTCGGATGCCGAGCGGGAGCAGTTGCGTGTCCGGCTGGAGGTGACCCTCAAAAGGATCACGCGCGATTAACCGCGGCCCGATCCCGTTGTGGCCGGCCGCCGGCGCTGGACGCTGGTGCTTTGGCGGAAAGATCGGGCGGTAGTGTTCGTAGCGAGCCAGGATGGATTGCACGTAGCGCTTCGTGCCGGGGAACTCGATCTGGTTGATGAAGGCGACGCTGTTGGAAACGGCAGCTCCGTGCATCCAGCGGAGCACATTGTTGCGACCCGCATTGTAGTCCGCCAGCGCGTAAGGCACCGGATTGTCCCTCTTTTCGTAGCGCTTCAGGAGCTTCCCGAGATACCAGCTCCCGGCGAGCGCGTTTTTGCCCGGATCAAACAGCTCCTCATGCCGAAAGGCGCGCAAGCCTTCGGCGGCAGCCCATTCCTGCGCCGCCAACCGGTTCACCTGCATCAAGCCGATCTCGCCGGAGCTCCCGCGGGCGCGCTGATCGAACTTGCTTTCGCGCCAGACGACGGCCTTGACCAGGGCGGGATCCACGCCGTACCGCCTCGCGGCCGCCAGGATCACCACGTCGTGCCGATTCTCCAGACTGGCGCGCCACCACCAGAGGCAGACCACCGTGAGCACCACGATGACCGTAGCCAGGGTATGCCAGCGTCGCATACCTGTTTTTTACCAAGTCCCGGCTCCGGGGGCCAACGGCAAAACGGCGGGAAGGTGGCAGGAGACAGAGCGGGAAACTGCCCCAGGCAATGCAGCGCAAGGGCGCGGGCGCGGAGCGAGGGCGTGAGCGCGTCCACCTGTGTCCGCCGAGCGTCACTTCCTGGCCGCTCACTTCCCTGAGCGCCCACTGGAGCGGCACGCAACGAGCATCTCGGAACCAGCCGATCAGGCGGTGATCGTTGCCCAGCACGGCACCCTTCAGGCCCGGTGCTTCGCACCCGACCGGTGCGAAATCCGTGAAATCAATCCCTTTGACAAACGCCGCGACGGGCGCCGCTGCCTGCTCGTAGTGGCGGCACACGTCGGCCTTCTCGAACTGGTCCCAGCCGTCCTGCCACCAGAGCATCCGCCCGCTCATCGCTCCCGACACCACCGACGCCCAAATCGCATGGCGAATCCCCACCTCGGCCCTGGATGCAACATCCAGCGTTCCGCGGGGTGGCGCCCAGTCCAGTCCGCATTCGCCGATCAGCACCGGTTTGCGGCAGGTCTGCAGCCGCTCGCGCACGGAATTGAGGATGAGTTCATCCAGGTTGCCACCAAACGGATGAGCGGCGTAAGGATGCACGGGCACGATCTACATCGCATCGCTCCCCAGGAGCTTGGGCCAGGCGTTGACCCCGGCCTGCGAAAGGGTGGTCGGCCGATGGGCGAGGTCCACGGCCCGGACCACCGTTGCGGCCCGCGCGGCAAACTCGACGGCCCGGTCCTCCGCTGCGCCGGTGATGAGATCGACCTCGGAGAAGATCTCCCAGCCGACGATGCACCGGCGGGGTGCCCAGTGTTTCACAAACGTCTCCAGCCGCTTGAACCAGAGTTTGCGGCACGGCGTGTCGTCAACAATCCGCTGGGCCGTTTCGCCGGTCCGTTCAGGGTCGCATTGAACGGGTTCTTTTCCCAAAGGCGCCAGGTTTCCCCGTGACTGCCGTCATTCAAATCCGACCAGATTCCCAGCACTGGCAGCACGGCCAGGCGATGTTTCTCCGCGGCATCCAGCACGGCGTCCCTCGCCTTGAGGATGTCGGGATGGATCTCACCCGCCTTCTCCCCGGCAAGGCTGCCACCAGGGCGGCCAGCAGGCTCATTCCCGTCGGCGCCGTGAGAGTTTTACGCCCGCCCTGGTGGCCGAGGGTCAGCCAAGCTTCAATCCGCTCGGTCAGCATCGCGAAACTCCGCGGTCGATCGGGTGCCGGTTTCACACCTCCACCACCAATGCAACGCGCTGAATTCCGTTGTGGCCAGATTTAGGCAAAGGTCGGGGCATCGGTTGGGCCAGCCCATTCGCGTCAATCGTGCGGCAGCGAAGCTCGTAGCGGCCAGGCCCAAGGTTGGTGAGCACTGCTCTCCAGTGGACAATCGAGTCGCGCATCGGCCATTGCAGAGGCACTCCGGCGTCGCCGCCAAATCCCAACACGCCGGTCGGCAACTTACCATCTGCAAAGCCACCGCCCCAACACACTGGAGGGGGCAGAACCTCAGCGTCTTGCCATGGTGCCTTGCTGAAATATGGATCTTCGGCCGGCCAAGGCTGGTCCTGGGGTTGAAGGAAGTACTGCACCCGGCGCAGTCCCGACATGCCCACCTGCGCCACCGCTGTGACGGCAACCGGACGCCCGGCCGGCACCTTCTCCGGCACGTGGAGGAAGGAAGCACACGTCTTGAGCTGGCTTTCCGTGTCGTTGTTCCACTCCGCGTAGGTGTCGTTCAGGCGCGGATTGTTCGTAAGCACGATGCGCAGGAGCCACTTCACCGATTTGTTGGCGTACATGCCAGGCACGATCATGCGCACCGGGCCGCCACGCTTGGGCGTGAGCCACTGGCCGTTGAGTTTGTAACACAAAATCACGGGCCATTCGCCCGGGGGGTCTTCCAACACACGATCAAGCGTCAACGAACTCTGGAAGCGCTGCTTGGGATCATCGTTGTGGTAGCCGTGGTAGGAGACCCGGCGCACATTCGCCGTGGGGCGCGCCGTCCAGATGACTTCCCGTAACGGCACACCTTCCCACAGGCCCATGCCGAGCGGCCCGGGCATGTTGGTGCAGGCCATCGCGTGCATGAAGCGCACCGCGTGCGCGTCCGCCAGCTTCATCAAAGCCTCCCAGGTCAGAGCTGTGCCCTGCGCCTTGGCGAGCGGGTGATCCAGCTTCGAGTCGCTCTCTGGATCCGCCACGACTTCCAATTGCCAGGTTTCCGGCGCCAGGCCGACCTCGCGGCGCCTTTGTTCGGGCAACTCGGTTGGCGGCGGCTTCCCCCGGCTCACGTTCTTGAAGTTCTCCTCGCGAGTCAGGTATTCTGGCGTCACCGCCGCGTCGCCCGGCAGATTTGAACGGTCCTGCGGCTGCGCGAGAAGACAAGGGACGCTCACGCTGAAGAGGCCGGCAGATCCAACACGCAAGAAGCGGCGGCGCGTCCATCCCGTCGGGACTTCGAGGACGTGTCCAGCATGGTTCATATGAGATGAGTCCGCGTTGCGCGAGGCTCTGTCAAACCGATTCCGGCATTCCATCCGGGGAAGGCGCGGCTGGGGGGGAGGAAATGACTGCGTTCTCTCTCCGCTGCGCCGCCGCCCGCCGCGCCGTGACGTCGTGACCGTGTCGGCTGTTTGTGCTTGATGCCGGCGCGGGGCGGGACAATCTCGTCAAGTTATGAACATGGACGCAAACCATCTCCCCATCTGGTTCGCCCTGCTGATCCCGGTACTTGTTCTCATCGCCCTCTGGGATGGCGTCTGGAAAGCCATCGGCATGTGGAAGAGCGCGCGCAGGAACCAACTCGCTTGGTTCATCTGCATCGCCGTCTTCAATACCGTCGGCATCCTGCCCATCATCTATCTGGTGTGGTGTCAGAAAGACCGCAACCAGCATTGATCCTGAGTCCACGCACACCAACGAGCGCGGGAGCGCAGCCACCTGCCGCCACGCCGCAGCCAGCCGCGCTTCAATCGGGTCGGCCAGCGCGAACCGGCGCTCCACTCGGCAGGCAATTCGGCATCTCGTCACGGGTGATTCCTCATAACCACCGCACCAGTTCAGCCAGCGGCTTGCGGCGGGAGGCGGGAGGCGTCCCTGCATCGGGATTACACGGGTAACCCACCGTGATGACGACCACCGGCTTCACGGATGCCGGCCAGCCCACGATCCTGGCCACCACCCGAGGCTTGATCCAGCCGATCCAGCAGGTGCCCAGGCCGAGTTCCGTGGCCGCCAGCACCAGATGTTCCCCGGCGATGCCAATGTCCACCCAGGGGTAATCCACACCTGATACTGAGGCCGCGAGCCGGTGCGTCACGAAAGAGCGTTCCATGCCGATGACCACGTGAGCGGGCGCGTCGAGCGCCCACGTCATCTTGATGCCGGGCAGGAAGCCCTCCTCCACGAGCCGCCGCCGCAAATCGAGGTTGCGCACCACGGCAAACCGCCACGGTTGCTGGTTGCAGGCGGAGGGCGCCAGTCGGGCAGCCTCCAGGATGTGCATCAGTTGCGCCTGGGGCACTGACTTGGGTTGATAGGCGCGGCAACTCACCCGCCGCGCAATGGCATCCCGCACCGCCATTCCCGGTGGCTCGGTGAGCAACTTACAGCCGTTTTCGGGGTCGTGACTCATGGGTGTTCTTGCGCTGCATTTCGATTCGCTCCAGGAGAACGGACGCCGGTTCGTCGCTCATTTCTCCACGCCCTCCTTCTGCGCGTAGCAGCCGACGTGAGGAGGCTCTGACTGAAAATCCGAAAGCTGAAACCGGAAATCCGAAATCGAAATGAGCCTCGTTATCTCGGCTGCTACAAAAAGAAGACGGAACTTGAACTTTGACTTCAAACTGCGAGCGGCGAAGGGCGGTGCTATGGAACACGACCGTGAGCACGGCGCGGTCGGTATCGGCGAAGGGAATGCTGAAGATGAGAACGGGCCGGACTTTTTCGACCGTGCCACAGTCGAACAACCAGACTTCACCGCGGCCAGGAGGCACGTTCCTCCTTGTCGAGCATCGCGGCCAGTTGGTCTCCGGCAGCGGCGGCCACGTTGTCGTCCAGCGCGCCAGAATCCCATGGCGGCAGGTGGTGAATGACCTCGCGCACAGACTCCTGCTTCTCCTGGACTCCCAACGCCTCGAACTCGGAAAGCAGTTTCGCTGTGGCAGTACTCATGGCGGGAGTTTACCCGGTCGCATCGGGATTGTCAGGACGAAGATGCTCACTTTCTCACCTTCCCGCCTGCCCAGTTTCTCCTTTTTTGTCCTTCGGCCCGACAGGCGGGACGCGCTGTCCTACTTTTCCACGCCCTCCTCTTTCTCGAGCAGTTCCACGATGTCGCACAGGTCGTCCACCACGGCTTCAAGTTCGGTGATGGCTTCGCTGGCGAGGCAACCCAGAGGATTGTGTGGGATTGATGCCCAACCTTGCGGCAACTCGTCGCTCATTTCAGATGCCCAGCCGGTTGCCCAGAGCCGCCAGCACGCGGTTCATCTCGTCCGCCATCAGCGCTCCGAGCCGGCGCTCCAGCTTGACGGTCGAGACGGTTTGGATTTGTTGCAGGTGGAACGCGCCTGGTTTCAGAAACGGCTTCGCGATGTCCAACTCCCAGCGGTTGCCGCGCAGGGCGGTGGTGTGGAGCAGAACGGTGACAAGGTCGAGTTCGTTGTCAGCAGGATCGCCGGTCAGAAGCAGCGCGGGCCGGACCTTGGCCGCCATCCCGAAATCCGTCATCCAGATTTCAGCGGGATTTACGGCAGACATCTTCGTCCTCCATGCGGTCGAGCAGCAGCGCGCCTTCCAAGGCCATCTGATTGCAGAGCGCCACGTCGGCATTTTCGTTGGCGATTTCGATAAGCACTTCGCGGACGGCCCGCCGGTCAGCCTCGGTGAGCTTGGGAAGTTCCCGGATGATTTCTGCTGCGCTCATGCCAGGAATCTAGTCGTTGTGACGGGAGTTGTCATCCCTCAAATTCATTTTCATTTTCCCACGCCTTCTTCTTTATCGAGCAGCTCGATGATTTCCCTCAGGTCATCAACGACCGTCTCCAGTTCTGCGACCGCTTCAGTCGCCAGGTCTTGCGGTTCGGGCAGTTCGTCGCTGTCTTCGAGCGATTCATCCTTGAGCCAGGTGATGTCGAGCTTGTAGCTCCGTTCCTTGATTTCACTGAGATGGAATTTGCGGAACCGCTCCTGCGGAGGGCCACCGCGTTTGCTCAGGCCGGCCTCGAAATGCTGGATGCTGTCGCGCCACACGCTGAGGGCGACCGTTACTGGCGCTGCTGGGAATTGGGCCCCAGCGTGCCGTTGACAAAGCGCGCCATTTCGCTACGGTTGCCCCCTCGTAATTCGAGAAAGACCGATTGCTATGGCAAATACGAAGTCCGCCGAACGCCGCGCCCGGAGCAGTGCCCGCCGGCACGAACACAACCGCGCCATCAAGTCTGGCCTCAAATCGCTGGAAAAGGGATTTACTGATGCGGCCGGCGCGGGCAAGAAGGAGGAAGCCCTTCAGGCGCTGCGCTTGGCCGTGTCGGCCCTGGACAAAGCCGCCAAGACCGGGGTGATCCCGAAGGGGCGCGCCGACCGGAAGAAGGGTCGTTTGGCTGCTCGCTTGAATGCCCTCAAGTAAGCGTTTGGTTGGTTCGCTCGGCCGCCTTTGGCAAATGCCGCGCCTGGCGCCGGTGAAGGGGGTCCGCCGCGCGTCGTGAACCCACAGATGTCTTGTCCGGAACCCACGCCCTGAGGAACTCCGGCTTGTCGCTCCGTCCGCCGCGTTGGTAGTCCCGCCACAGCACGGCGGCGATCGCGGAGGGTTCCAGGCCGGCCCGCTGCGTCAGGTATTGAAAGAGCAGTTCGGCCAGGCGCGCCAGCGCAATGGCGTGGGTGCGGCGCTGCTGATCGAACAGCCAATCGCTCCAGCGCAGGAAACCCGCGAACGCCGAACCAATGTTGCTCCACAGCCGGGGTGTGGTTTCGACGAAGTTGCCGCTGTTGGCCACCAAGTTCCAATAGCGGGCGAAGCGGCACAAGCGCTGCATGGCCGCGAAGTCGAACAGGCGGTTCCGCAACATCTCATAGGGCGGGTGCGGGCTATAGACCACTTGCCATTCCGCGTCATGGCGCGCAATCGGCACGCCGCGCAGGCGTTTGAGGATGCCCACCTGGATTTCCTGCGGGCCCAAGGCTACCAACCGGTCAAACCCGGCGGCAAAGCTCTCCAGCGATTCGCCCGGCAGGCCGACGATCAGGTCGGCATGGAGGTGAACGCCGGTGTGTTCGCGCAGAAAGCGGAGGTTCTCTTCCAGACGCGGGAAGTCCTGCCGGCGCTGGATACGAGCGCAGACGTCGGGGTTGAACGATTGGATGCCCACCTCGAATTGCAGCGCGCCGGCGGGGAACCGGGCGATGATCTCCCGCAGCTCTCGGGGTAGCCGATCGGGGATCATCTCGAAGTGGAGGAACAGGCCGGGACGATATCGTTCGTGGAAGAATCGCAGGATCGCGATACAGACCGCGAGGTCCAGGTTGAAGGTGCGATCCACAAACTTGAACCGGGTCACGCCGCGCCCGAGGAGTCTCTCCAAGTGCGCCAACACGGCGGACAACGGGAAACGGCGCACCGACCCCTCGAGTGACGAAAGACAGAACTCGCAGGAGAACGGGCAACCGCGCGACGCTTCCACGTAGATGATGCGATGCGCAATGTCGCGCTGGTCGTACAGCTCGTAGGGCAGGGCCAGGTGTTCCAGCACAGGCGACTCGGCGGCGATGACTTTGTCGGCCGGCGGGCGGTCGGCGAGCACCTGCTGGCAGACCTCGGCAAACTTCAGGTCCGCCTCGCCCGTGATGACATAGTCCGCCTGGTGCGTGATGGGCTGTTGCTCAACTTCATGGCTCACCTCGGGTCCGCCCAGGATGAGCGTGATCCGGGGTTCGACCAGTTTCAGCAAGGCGACAATTTCAGTCATCAACGCGACATTCCAGATATAGACACCCAGCCCGACGATGCGTGGCTGTTCCGCGACGATCGCCTCGACGACGTCCAAGGGCCGCTGATGGATGTCGAACTCGAGGAGTCGGGCGCGCCCCTGGAGCGGTCCGAGATTCGCCAGGAGATAGCGGAGCCCGAACGCGGAGTGGATGTACTTCGCGTTCAGCGTGGCCAGGACGATATCAGACATACACAGGCTCAGGTTTGCTCTGGGCTACGGCCCAACTCACGGCTGGCGAGCAGCCGTTTCACGTGTTTCCAGATTTCCGCGCTGACTTGCGCCGCCGACCGGGTAGCGTCCACGACTTTGACGCGTTCCGGCTCGAGCGCGGCGATCGCCCGGTACCCCTCTTCGACGCGTTGAAAAAAACCGCGATCGGCTTCCTCCATGCGGTCGCGCAGGGGCGTTGACTCGGTTTGGCGGGTTTGGCGTCGGGCTTCGCTCACCGCCAAGGGCACGTTCAACAGCAGGGTCAGGTCCGGTCGCGTATCGCCGACGGCGACCTCAATCACACGGCGGACCGTCGGCAAATCCAGGCGGCGTCCGTAGCCCTGGTAGGCCACCGTCGAATCGTAGAAGCGGTCGCACAGAACCACCTCACCGGCTGCCAAGGCCGGACGGATCAGCTCGCGCACCAGTTGGGCCCGGCTGGCGTTGAGCAGCAACAGCTCGGCCTCCGGCGTCATGGCCTGGTTGTTCAAACTGTACTGGAGGGTGTGGCGGATCTCCTCGCCGATCGGGGTGCCCCCGGGTTCGCGCAGGCAGCGAACGGTGAGCCCGCATTCGTGGAATCGGGCCGCCAGCGCGCGAATCTGGGTGGACTTCCCGCCGCCCTCTGTGCCTTCAAAGGTAATTAACAGGCCCTTCAAATCGCCGCAAAACTAGCAGGCACGCCTGCGGCTGACGAGGAGTTTCGTGGACGGTTCCGCGGGGTTCAGAGAGTCAGACTGGAACAGGCCGGGGCGGTCCATCACGTGATAGCGCGGGCAAACCAGGGGCGGGCGATTTGCGCCAATGATCCGGGCCGCATTCAGCGCTGTTTGAGTCGCGCCCCTTTGGGAGTGTCCTCAATGAGCCAGCCCCGCGCGTTGAGTTCGGCGCGGAGCGCGTCGGCGCGCTTGAAGTCCCTGGCATTCCGGGCGGCTTGGCGTTCCTGCAGCAATGCGAGCACGTCGGCTGGCGCCTGGGTTGCGGCCTTGGTGCCAAGGCCGAAGACCGTGTCCAGACGTTGCCAGGCGGCCAAGGCGGCCGCGGCGTCGGCCGGCGGGAGTCCGCCTTCGGTCAAGCGGCAGTTGGTCTCGCGCACCCAGTCAAACACCACTCCGCAGGCGGCCGACACGTTCAGGTCGTCGTCCAGGGCGGCGCCGAACTTGCCGAGCAACCCCGGATCCGGTTCCGCGACGAAGGCCCCAGCCAGTTCTTTGAGTCTGGTGAGGCACTCGTCGATGCGCGCCAGGGCGGGGCGCGCCGCCTGCAAGCCGTCGAGGGTGAAGTTGAACGACTCGCGGTAATGGGCGCTTAATAGCAGGTAGCGAATTTCGCGGCCGGTGAATCCCTTGGCCAAGAGGTCGCGCAGGGTGAAGTAATTCCCGAGGGACTTGCTCATCTTCCGGCCTTCCACCAGCAAGTGCGCACCGTGGAGCCAGTACTTCACAAAGCGCTGGCCGGGCGCCTGAAGGCCCGCGGCCTCGCTCTGGGCGATCTCGTCTTCGTGATGTGGAAAGATCAGATCCTCGCCGCCCAAGTGGAGGTCGAAGCTGGGGCCGAGCAGCTTCATGCTCATCGCGCTGCACTCGATGTGCCAACCGGGCCGGCCCTCGCCCCACGGGCTGGGCCAGAACACATCGCCGTCCTCGGGCGCGCGCGCCTTCCAAAGGGCGAAATCGGCCACCGATTCCTTCTCGTATTCGTCGCTGCTCACCCGGTCGCCCACGCGCATCTGGTCGAAGTTGAGGTTGGTGAGCTGGCCGTATCGGCCGCCGCTGCCCTGGTACTTCTCGATGCTGAAATAGACCGAGCCGTCCGGGGCACGGTAAGCGATCCCGCGCGCGGCGAGTTTCTCGATCAATCCGATGATCTCCGGCATGTGGTCGGTGGCGTGGGGCAGGTGGTGAGGCATGGCGCAGCCGAGGGTCTGGAGGTCGTCCAGGAACGCCTTCTCGTATTGGGCCGTGAATTCGCGCCGGGGGATCCCGGTGGCGCGCGCGCGGGCGATGATTTTGTCCTCCACGTCCGTGATGTTCATGACATGCTGGACCGTGTAGCCCTTGAATTCGAGGTAGCGACGCACCACGTCGGCAAAGACAAAGGTGCGGCAGTTGCCGACGTGCGGCACATCATAAACCGTCGGCCCGCAGCAATACAGTTTCACGGTCTTGCCGGCGGTATCCAACGGCACGAAATCCTGCACGGCACGGGACAACGTGTTGAAGAACTTCAGCGTCATGTGTTCAGTGAGGCGGCAGGGTAGAAGCGGTGGCGGGAAAGGAAAGGTGAAAATTCGCGCTTGTCAACGAGCGGCTGGCTGTTAAGTTTTGCAGCCTTTTTATGAAACCTGACATACATCCTAAGTATCAGGATGCGGAGATCCGGTGCGCCTGTGGCAACGTGATCAAGACGCGCTCCACCAAGCCGGTCATTGTGATCGGCATCTGCAACGTCTGCCATCCATTCTACACGGGGATGCAGAAGTTTGTGGACACCGCCGGCCGGGTGGACAAGTTCCAGCAGCGCATGGCCAAGACCCAAGCCGCCCAAGCGGCCGCCGCCCAGGCCAGGAAGAAGAGGAAGTAGCTGGCTTTTGCTCGTCCGCCCGCAGCGTTTCATCCCCTGCGGGCGGGCTGTTTTTTGACCGTGGTTGTGGACTTGCGTCCCCATATTGAGAAGTTTTGCCGGCGGCTGGCGGAAGTGGAAACCGCCTTGAGCGACCCCGAAGTGTTCGAGAACGCCGCCCGCGCCCAGGAGTTGTCGCGCGAGTATGCCCGGCTGAAGGACCTGGCTGCCGTGGGGACCGCTTACACCCGGATCCTGACCGAGCTGGCCGAGAATCGCGGATTACTCCAAGCCGAGCCGGCGGACTCGGACCTGGCCAAGCTGGCGCGAGAGGAGATTGTCCTTTTGGAATCGGAAGAGAAGCGGCTCCGTTTGGAACTCCAGCGGGGCATTATCCCACCGGACCCTGCCGATTCGCGCAACACGATCGTCGAGATCCGCCCCGGCGCGGGTGGGTCGGAATCGGCGCTGTTTGCGGCTGATCTCTACCGCATGTACACGCGCTATGCGGATGGCCGGGGCTGGAAGGTGGAGACGCTCGACTCCAGCCCGTCGGATTTGGGCGGCTTCAGAGAAGTCATCTTCAGCATTACCGGGACGGACGTGTACAAACGGCTCAAATATGAAAGCGGCGTCCATCGCGTTCAGCGCGTGCCGGCCACCGAAGCCCAGGGGCGCATCCATACCAGCACGGCCACGGTGGCCGTGCTGCCCGAGGCACAGGAAGTCGATATCGAGGTCAAACCGGAAGAGCTGGAGATAAGCGTGTGCCGCGCCTCCGGACCTGGCGGCCAAGGCGTCAACACGACCGACTCCGCCGTGCAGATCCTGCACAAGCCGACCGGGCTGATCGTCCGGTGCGCGGATCAGCGCTCCCAGCAGAAGAACAAGGCGCGGGCGTTGACCGTCTTGCGCTCGCGTCTGCTGGAGCGGCGGGTGGCGGAAGAAAACGCCAAATATGCCGCCCAGCGCAAGGCCCAGGTGGGCACTGGCGAGCGCAACGAGCGTATCCGCACCTACAATTTCCCCCAGAACCGGGTGACCGACCACCGTGCCGAGCTGACCCTGTACAACTTGCCAAGCGTCATTGATGGCGACCTGGATGGCATTCTCGAACCGCTGATGGCGCACGATCTGGAGGCGAAGCTGGCCGCCGTGAACCTTTGACGAGTCCGGGCGAGTTCCGGAGCTTCAGCCAGGACGCGGCTCGCCACTTAAAGATCTCGCGATTCGTCGCCGATAGAAGACTGAGCGGAAGTAACGCTTAGGCAAAGACTGGTGCGGCCTTCTGGATCAGGGCAGGCCGCCTGCCAGAGTCGAAGATGCACATCGCAAACGAGCTTGCGGGGTCCGTCCTGCTGGGACTGGGCACTGACCAAGAGCCACGGGCAGTTCTGCAAGCGTCGTCCCTGGAGGATCCCGGTGAGGAGACGGCGTTTGTGGAACGGAACGCCGAGTTGACGCGCGCCAACGATGGGCTCCGGGCTCAGATCGGCGAGCGCAGCCGTGCCGAGGAGGCCTTGTGCGAAAGCGAGGAGCGGTTTCGGGCATTCGTGGAGACGACACACGATTGGATCTGGTCGATTGACCGGGAAGGGCAATACACCTACAGCAACCCCGCGGTCACGGCCATGTTGGGCTATACGCCCCAGGAGTTGATTGGGCGTCATTTTCTGGAGTTCATGCACGAGGAGGACCGAGAGACGGTCGAGTTCATGTTCCCGATGATCGTCGCCGACAAGTGGGGTTGGAAGGATTTGATCATTCGTTGGCGGCACAAGGATGGCACCTGCCGGTATCTGGAGCGTAACGCGACACCCGTTTTGGACCACAAGGGCGAGTTGATCGGCTACCGCGGCTCGGACCGGGACATTAGCGAGCGCCGCCGGGCGGAGGAACTCCTGCACGAAGAGCGGGCACAACTGGCCCGGCGGGTGGAGGAGCGGACCGCCGAGCTGACCGCCGCAAACCTCCAATTGGCCAAGACGGCGCGGCTCAAGGACGAGTTCCTCGCCAGCATGAGCCACGAACTGCGCACGCCGTTGAACGCCATCCTCGGCATGTCCGAAGTCCTGCAGGAGGGAGTCTATGGTCCGCTCAACGAGCGGCAGATGCACTCGCTGCGCAGTGTCGAGGAAAGCGGTCGCCACCTGCTGTCGTTGATCAACGACATCCTTGATCTATCCAAGATCGAGGCGGGCAAAGTGCAACTGGCCTTTGATGCGGTTCATGTCGAGTCGGTTTGTCTGGCCGGTCTGCGCCTGATCAAGGAAGCGGCCCAGCGAAAGCGGCTTAAGGTCGTCCATAGTGCGGCTCCGCAGGTCTCCACAGTGTGGGCGGATGAACGGCGCCTGAAGCAGATCCTGGTGAATCTGCTGGGTAACGCGGTCAAGTTCACCCCCGAAGGTGGCAGTGTGGGTCTTGAGGTCTCCAGCTTGCCTGACGGTCGCCGACTCAGCTTTGCCGTGTGGGATACAGGGATCGGCATCGCGCCAGAGAACTTCGAGCGGTTGTTCCAACCTTTCATGCAATTGGACAGTTGTTTGGCGCGTCAGTTTGGCGGGACCGGGCTCGGCCTGGCGTTGGTGAAGCGCATGGTGGAAATGCAGGGCGGCACGATCACGGTGGAGAGCCAGTTGGGGCGAGGCAGCCGTTTCGTGTTCAGCCTTCCGACAGCCGACGGGAAACCGGCCGAGCCAGCCACGCCCTCGCAGAGTTCGCTTGCAGCAGTGCCCCGCCCGTGTTCCCCGCAGTCCGAGGCCGGGCAGCCAACCGCCGCGGCCGGCATTGGGCCGCAACCTGCCGGCCCGGTCATCCTGCTTGCCGAGGACAACGAAGTGAACGCCGAGTCGATGTCCGCGTTTCTAACGGCCAAGGGCTACCAGGTGAGAGTGGCCACTGAAGGCGATGCGGTCCTGGATCTGGCCCGGGAATGCCGGCCGGACTTGATCCTGATGGACGTCCAGATGCCCGGGATGGACGGGTTGGAAGTCACCCGCCATCTGCGGTCGGACGTGGAGTTGGCCCCCATACCCGTCATCGCCGTCACGGCCTTGGCCATGAGTGGGGACCGCGATCGGTGTCTGGCGGCGGGGGCCACCGACTACATGAGCAAGCCACTGCACCTGCGCGAACTGGTCCAGCGCATGGAAACCCATTTGCATCGCGCCAGGGCCGATCGACCAGTGACCGGACCCCTGCAGGAGAAACCCGTCTATGACCGGCACACTGAATCGCGATAGGCCCCGGGTGTTGATCGTCGATGACGAAGCGCACGGGCGTGAGCTGCTGGAGGGTTTGCTGGTACAACAAGGCTACGAGCTGGTCGCCGCGGCCAGCGGCGCCGAAGCCCTGACCAAGGCCGCGGCATTGACGCCGGATGTGATCCTGCTCGACGTGATGATGCCACAGTTGGACGGCTACGAAGTCTGCCGGCGTTTGCGTGAAAAGCCCGAACTGGCCGAGGTGCCCGTCATCATGGTCACTGCCCTGGACGACCGGGATTCGCGGCTGCAGGCCATCGAGGCCGGCGCCGATGATTTCCTGACCAAACCGCTGGACCGCGCGGAATTGCGTGCCCGGGTCAAGACCACGACGGGGATGAATCGCTATCGCCGGCTCCACAGCGAGCGCTTGAAATTCAAGGAAATTGCCAACCATTCCAGCGAGGGCTTGCTGATCCTGGGCGATCGGGACCAGGTTCTCTACGCCAACCCCCGGGCGGTTCTCTATCTGGGGCTGCCCGAATCCGGAGCTGACGCGCCGCCAGTCCGCTTCTTCGACCTGATTTCCAGGCAGTATCGTTGCGAGCCAGCCGAGGCGTGGGCCCGGTGGCCCGAAAACTCCGGTCAAGGTAGGACGCTGGTGCGTTATCTTGTTCGGCCCGAGACCCCCACCGCGCAAACCTTCTGGTTGCAGGTGGACGTGGTAGAACTGCCGGCCGGTCCCGGTGGCAGTAGCTTGGTGCGTCTCAGCGACGTGACCGCGCGACTCCACTGCCGTCGCGACGCGTGGAAGTTCCACACGTTTCTTTCGCACAAGTTACGCACGCCGATGGTGGGTCTGCTGGGTTCGCTGGAGTTCCTGGGGGCCCATGCGGACGATGTGGACGCCAAGACGCAGGCGCAAATGCTGCAGATGGCGCTGACCAGTGCCCAGCGGCTCAACGTCGATATCCAACAGGTCCTGCAGTATCTCGACGGACCGAATGACGCGCGGGTGGAGTCGGACTTCGCATTGGCGGGCCTGGAGACCAAGGCGATGGAGATCGCCAGGCATCTGGGGGTGGAGCGACTCCGGGTTGACACACCCGCGGAGCTCGGCTCGACGCGCCTGGGTCTGTCCGCCACGGCACTGGAGACGATCCTTACTGAATTGCTGACCAACGCGAAGAAGTTTCATCCACTCCAATCACCTTCGGTCGAGATCATCGTGCGCCGACAGTCCGAGCGTCTGCTGAGTCTGCTGGTGCGCGACGATGGCTTGTCGTTGTCTCCGGACCAACTGGCGAGGGTCTGGACCCCGTATTATCAGGGCGAGAAGTATTTCACCGGCGAGGCTCGTGGCATGGGCCTGGGGCTCTCCATCGTCGCCATGATGGTGTGGAGCGTTGGGGGCGAGTGCCGCATGTACAACCGGGACGCCATGCCGGGTGTGGTGGTGGAATTGAGTCTGCCGGTATGCGGTGATGAAGCGACATAGCACGATTCTTATCGTTGATGACGAATCCAAGGGGCGTGAGTTATTGGAGTCACTGTTGCCCCCCGCTTAGCCGATCGTGATTGCCGACGCCCAACGCGCCGTGTGCCCTGTGCCAAGCCCGACGGCCGGCGTCACTGCCCGGCCTCGGGGATCCAGACCTTGTCGCCGGGCCTGAGTTTGGACGGGTTGACTTTCGGATTGGCCTCCATCACCTGCTTGAGCGTCACTTTAACGCCCTGATCCCGGTACGCCTTGACGATGCCCGAGAGCGTGTCATTGGCGCGCACCTCGTACGAATAGCCGCCCTTGTCGTTTGCGCCCCTGGGTGCGGCGGACGTCGCGCGCGGTGGTGGCGTTGTCGCTTCAGCCAGACGCGGCGCGGCGACTGATTTGGCCAGTTTTTCGAGGGCGCTCAGCACCTTCTCGTTATCCGCCTGCCGCTTGGCATCGACCTCCTTGATTTTCTCCCCCAACTGCTTGAGGTCTTCCGCGCTGGCGTAGCGCCCAGTGGCTAGCGCAGACTCTCCGCGCAGTCGTTGCAGCTCCTTTTCCAGGGCCAGCAAGCGCTTGGCCTGTTCGGCGTGGGCCTCCTTCAAATCGTCCAGAGCGGCGCTCAGTTTCTTGTGCCGTTCCTCGGCCTCCTGCTGCGCGGCGATCGCGGCGGCGTTGGATGGATCCTGGGCGTGACACGGGCTGACCCAGGCGAGCCAAAGGGTGAAAACGATCACCCCGACGGAGATTCTCTTCATCCCACAAAATTAGGAGTGCAGCGGACCGGGCGCAAGCGAGAAGAGCGAGGAGTTGAATCGCGCCGCGGGCGACGCTTCTGCGCGCTGCGCCGCGATCACTCGCGCGTGATCCCGAATGCCCGCTCGAACTCCAGCGAGAAGCACTGCGTCTCCTCCATGATTATGCGGGGCAGTCCCATGATCCTGTCCGCCAGGCCCACGGCGGCCTCCGGTTTCCGCTTGATCAGCTCCGCCGCCGACAGGATCAGGGTGAGATGGTTATTCAAATCGTGCCGGAAATCCGCGAGCTTTCGGTTCAGCTCGGCCACTTGTCCGGGTGTCAACGTGACTGGCTGATTGCTAACGCCCATGCAGGTTACGATGCGCGGCTCGACCGGTGAAAGCAAGGGGTTTCAAGGCGCCGCGCCAGACACCGGTTCTGTTCCGTGCCACGGTGGGCCGCCCTTCCGTTCGCCAGATTCTTGTTTCCGATCCGCGCGGGTGTGGCTAGGCTGGCGCCGTGCCAGTTGACCTTTCGATCGTGGTGCCCGTCTTCAACGAGGCGGACAATATCCCGCCGCTCGTGCAGGAGGTGGCGGCGGCCTTGCGGGATAGCCAGCAATCGTTCGAATTGATCCTCGTGGACGACGGGAGCATGGACCGGACGTGGGACAAGATTGTTGAAAGCCGCGGGCGTAACCGGTGCGTTCGCGGGATCCGTCTTCATGAGAACAGCGGACAAAGCGCGGCGTTGTGGACGGGGTTGCAGGTCGCCACGGCCCCGATCATTGCCACCCTGGATGGGGACCTGCAGAATGACCCGGCGGACTTGCCGGCGTTGCTCGCCGCGCTTGAAGAGGCTGACCTCGTCGTGGGCGTTCGCGTCAAGCGACAGGACCACGCGGTCCGGCGCTGGTCCGCGAGCGTGGCACGATGGGCGCGCAAGGCGGTGTTGGGCGTAGGCTTTCAGGATTCAGGCTGCAACCTGCGCGTCTTTCGGCGGCGCGTGCTGACCGACATCCTGCCGTTCAATGGCTTCCATCGGTTCCTGCCGGTGTTGGCGCACGCCAGTGGGACCAGGGTGGTGGAGGTGCCCGTCCACCATCGTCCCCGCACAGCCGGGGTTTCCAAATACGGCGTCTGGAACCGGCTTTGGCGCGGTATCGCCGATCTGGCCGCGATTGCGTGGTATCAGAAGCGGCGGCTGCGGCCGGTGGCCTATTCCGAGCTCGCCGATCCCTGACGGTGCGCGGGTGACGGATCGGTTTCGGGATTAGGGTTGCGACTGAGGTGCTTTCCTCTAAGTTCAAAGCATGTTCAAACCGAGCGAGCTGTTCGACTTGAGCCAAACCGAGCACGCGGCGTTGTTCGACGGCTGCGAGCACGCCTGGGAGGCGTTGAAGAAACTCAAAGAGTACTTGGCGAGTCATCTTCAGCCGGGTCTGCATAACACCTGCAAAGGCGTCGCTTATATCGATGATAACGTGTTCATCGGCGAAGGGACCGTGGTTGAGGACGGGGTCATGATCAAAGGCCCTGCGATCATCGGTCGCAACTGCGAGATCCGACATAACGCCTACCTCCGTGGCGAGGTGATCATTGGTGACCACTGCGTGCTGGGTAACTCGTGCGAGTTCAAACACTCCGTGCTCTTCAACCACGCGAATGTGCCCCACTTCAGCTATGTGGGCGATTCCATCCTCGGGTACCACGCCCACCTGGGCGCCGGCGTGAAGATCTCCAATGTCAAGCTGGTGCCCGGCAACGTGACCATTGAGGTTGAAGGCCAGCCGCTGGACACAGGTCTGCGGAAGTTAGGCGCGCTCGTGGGTGATTACACCGACATCGGCTGCAACACGGTGCTCAGTCCTGGCAGCATCATCGGTCGCGGCGCAGTAATTTATCCTTGCACGCACTGGCGCGGCATCCTGCCCGCGAACACAATCGCCAAGAACAAAGCCGCGGTTGAAGTAGCCGTCCGCCGGCCGCGGGCGACTGGAAGCTAGCGCAACTGCATGGCGGACCTTTCCGAGTCTCAGGGGGCACGAGCATGATCAGCGTCCTCGACCACCACCCCGCCGGCGCGGACCTGGTGGCCCGGGTGGAGGCGATCTTCTCGCCCACAGGGCTGCTTTCCAAGGCGCGCAACTTCGAGTATCGCCCGCAGCAGCAGGCGATGGCCGTGGCAGTCGCTCAGGCGCTCGAGCAGCGCGAGCACCTGGCGGTCGAGGCCGGCACCGGCGTCGGCAAGAGTCTGGCTTACCTCATCCCGGCGATCCTGTTCGCCGTGGCCAACCGGAAGAAGGCGGTCGTTTCCACCCACACGATCAACCTCCAGGAACAGCTCACCGAAAAAGACCTGCCGATGCTCGCGCAGATCCTGCCGGTTCGGTTCAATTTTGCCATGCTCAAAGGCCGGGCCAACTACCTCTGCACGCGGCGACTCCACAAAGCCATGCAGCAGGCCGACAGCTTGTTCACGTCGCCCGAGGTCGCCGAGCTCCGGCGGATATATGAGTGGTCCCATACGACCACGGACGGGAGCCTTTCGGACTTCCAGCACGAACCGGATCCCAAGGTCTGGTCCCAGGTCTGTTCCGAACGCGGCCTTTGCTCACCGAAGACCTGCGGTCCCCAGTCCGACTTCGCCAAAGACCACGAGATCTGCTTCTTCCAGCGCGCTCGACGCCAGATTCTTTCGGCGGACGTGCTGGTGCTTAACCACACGCTGTTCTTTACGCTCCTGGGCACCGTGGACGAAACGAGGGAGGGTGGCATCCTGTTCAAGAATGACTTCCTGATCTTCGACGAAGCGCACACGGTCGAAAGCGTCGCCTCCCGGCATATCGGGCTGAGCGTTTCGGGCGCCCAACTGCGCTTCGCCCTCCATCGCCTGTGGAATCCGCGTTCGGAGAAAGGACTGCTGGCCACCCTCCGCAAAGGCGCCGCCGTGGCGCTGGTGGCGGACTTGCTGACCGAAGCCGACAATTTCTTCGCCCGGGTCGAGGAAACCTGTGACGATCTGTACCGATCCCAGAAGCGCCGCGCCGGCGGGAGTGAGTCTGCGATTCCCGCGCCGCGCGCCTGGACCGAACTGCGGGTTCGGCGGCCCGACCTGGTGCCAGACAACATCACCCTGGCCATTGAGCGCTTGCGCGAAGCCCTGAGCGATCTGGTCAAGCAGACCGAGGACAGCGACACCGGCCAGGAGCTGATCGAGCGCAACCGTCTCTTGGGCGAGTTGCGAGATGCCGTGGCGCTCTTTCTGAGCCAAAGCCAGGAGGCTTACGTCTATTGGGTCGAGCGTACCGGCAAAACCCGGAAGAACCTTGCCCTCAACGCCGCGCCCATCGACGTAGCCGAATTTTTGCGGCGCCGACTCTTCGAGAGCGACACATCGATCATCATGACCAGCGCCACGCTGGCCACCAAAGCAGGGCGGGCCTCGCGCCTGCCGAGCGAGGGCGCCGGCCCGAGTAAGACATCCGCGACCGCCAAAGCATCGGCTGCCGCGCCAGGCGAGACGCCGGCCCTGCTTTACTTCGCCCGGCGCGTCGGCGCCGAGACGGCCAGGCTGCTCCAGGTCGGCTCGCCGTTCGATTACGAGCGCCAGATGAAGGTATTCGTTGCGCACAAGATGCCCGACCCGCGCGAAGCCGCGTATCGCGACGCCCTCCGCCACTGGGTTGAGCATTTCATCCGGCTGACCCACGGCAAAGCGTTTGTCCTGTTCACCAACTTCAAGCTGATGCACGAAGTCGCCGAACTCATGCAGCCGTTCTTCGACGAGCTGGGGATCGAATGCTTCGTCCAGGGCACCGGCACCCCGCGTTCGCTCATGTTGGAGAAGTTCAAAGCGGACGTGGACTCGGTGCTCTTCGGCACCGATAGCTTCTGGCAAGGCGTCGATGTGCCGGGCGAAGCATTGTCCAACGTGATCATCACCCGCCTGCCGTTTGCGGTGCCTGACCATCCGCTCATCGAGGCGCGGATTGAGGCCATCGAAGCCCGCGGTGGCAACTCCTTCAACGAGTTCTCGTTGCCCGAGGCAATCCTGAAGTTCCGCCAAGGCGTCGGCCGCCTGATCCGCACTAAGACCGACACCGGCATCATTGTGGTGCTGGACAACCGGATCCTGGCGAAGCGCTACGGCCAGGCCTTCCTCGAGGCGTTGCCCAAGTGCCCGGTGGAGGTGGTGTGATCAGGATTTCTCGTTGACGGTCGGAGGTCCACCGGTAACATGCGGGGCTTACTTGCGGTTCAAACTAAATCGAGCATAGAAAAGTTATGGCAGTCAAAGTAGCAATCAATGGATTTGGCCGGATCGGCCGCTTGGTCTTCCGCGCCATGGTCGAAGAAGGCCTGGTCGGCAAAGACGTGCAGGTCGTGGCCGTGGGCGATATCGTCCCGGCCGATAACCTCGCTTACCTGCTCAAGTACGACTCCACCCAGGGCCGCTTCACCGGCACGGTCGGGTCCAGGAAATCCGCGGAGGCCGTTGACAAGGCCGTCAAGGCTGGAAAGAAGGCCGAGGAAGCCGAACACGACATCCTCATCGTCAATGGCCAGGAGATGAAAGTCGTTAGCGCCAAGAGCCCGGCCGAGTTGCCCTGGAAAGCTATGGGCGTGGACCTGGTCATCGAGTCCACCGGTTTGTTCACCGACGTCGAGAAGGCCAAGGGCCACCTCACCGCCGGCGCCCGCAAAGTCATCATCTCCGCTCCCGCCAAGGGCGATTGCCTGACTATGGTCATGGGCGTGAATGAAGGCAAATACGACCCGAAGCAGCACCACATTGTGTCCAACGCCTCCTGCACCACCAACTGCCTCGCGCCGGTTGTCTATGTGCTCCTCAAGGAAGGCTTCGGCGTCGAGGAAGGCCTGATGACCACCGTGCATTCGTACACCGCCACCCAGAAAACCGTGGACGGCCCGAGCAAGAAGGACTGGAAAGGCGGCCGCACGGCCGCGCTCAACCTGATCCCCTCCACCACCGGCGCCGCCAAGGCCGTCGGCCTGGTCCTGCCCGAAGTCAAAGGCAAACTTACCGGGATGGCGTTCCGCGTGCCCACACCGACCGTCTCGGTCGTGGACCTCACCGTCCGCACCGTGAAAGAAACCAGCTATGCCGACATCAGCGCGGCGATGAAGAAGGCCAGCGAAACCTACCTCAAAGGCATTCTCGAATACACCGAGGACGAAGTGGTGAGCACCGATTTCATCCACTGCAAGGCCTCCTCCATCTTTGACCAGGGCTCCGGGATCGAACTGAACAAACGCTTCTTCAAGCTGGTGAGCTGGTACGACAACGAATGGGGCTATAGCTGCCGCGTGTCGGACCTGGTGAAATTCATGATCAAAAAGGGCCTCTAACCTCGATCGCTTCGCTCCCGAACGGCGACTCGGCGACAAGTCGCCGTTTTTCCTTTCCGAAGACGAGGAGGAAAGCGTGAATCACCAGGCTCACAACTCCTGATGCGCCACCTTGTGTTCACTGACACTACCGAAACCTGGTGGTCCGGTCATCCGTGCCGGTACCACATTGTTTGTAGCAATTGCTGCCGATTATGTGAACATGGTCCTCTGAGGGGCTCAGGCCAATTCGCGCCAGTATCCCTCAAGCTTCGCGGAGCCGCCCATCCCAGTGGATTTCACATGCATTTCGACTCTCTCGCTTCATAGTTCAGCCATGCGCATCATCGGCGGAACGGTCGCAGGACTTATCCTGAGAGCGCCCAAGGGCTATGACGTGCGGCCCACGCCGGACCTGGTTCGACAAGCCATCTTCAACAGCCTGGGCGAGTGCGTGGTGGGGGCAAGCGTGCTGGAACTGTTCGGCGGCACCGGCGCGTTGAGCCTGGAGTGCCTGAGCCGGGGCGCGGCCCATGCCCTCTGCATCGAACGCTCGGCGAAACACGCCCGGTTCATCGAGCAGAACTTCGCCCTGACCCGTCTCCCGGCCGATTCCTTCCAGGTGCGCGTGCAGGATGTTTTCATAGCAATCCAACAACTGGCGGCGGCCGAAAGGCGCTTCGATCTCATCCTCGCCGACCCGCCCTTTGGCAGGAAGAACATCGGCCAGCGATCCGATTCGCTTTCACAGCGCTTGCTCGATCACGCCGCCGTGGCTCAACTGCTCGCGCCCAACGGGCTGTTCGTCCTGGGCCACACCAAGCGCGACACCCTGAGCCTTCCCACAGGCTGGCGGGAAATCAAGGTCCTCAAACACGGCGACTCCATGGTGCGCTTCCAGCAGGTCAACGACGAGAAGTAAACTGACCCGTGAGAACCGTCCGGTGCGTCCTGACATTTGTTGCCGGAGACCGAAGGCCATGTTAAGGACGCCAGTGGGTTGCGCAAGGCAGTACGGGAGTGTTTCCCTGACTCGTGGGTACAGCGGTGTCAGGCGCATCGGATGCGCAATACTCTGGCAACGCCCACTCCGTTTGCGCTTCACTTTGAATCCGGTTCTGGTAAACTCGCTGCACGATGGATCCCCGGGGCGCATCGGCCAGTCAGGTGCAAGTTGAGGCGTTTGGCCGCCGACATCGGACTGGGCTGGTCACGTTGGTCTTTACCGAGCCAGATCTTGCTGACCCGAGCGGTGTTTGACAGCGCGCGGCAGTCACTCAAAGGCGAGGAAGTGGAGGGCGCCGGCTCTTTGAGCTGGCTCAACCACGGTCGGTTTGAGCTGAAGGGCGTCGAAGAACCAGTAGAGATTTGTGAAGTGCGCGCCGCGGAGGGCCAAGCATTTGCGGCACCGACCACGTCAGAGAAAGCCCGCCGCGTCGAGGCAGCCGAGGGTGAAGCCGTGCTGGGCTGGCGACCGGCAGTGGGCCAAGTGATCCCAAATACGCGCTGGGTGTTGGAGAATAAACTGGGCGAAGGCGGCTTTGGTGAGGTTTGGCTGGGGCGGTTTGGAGCGGGCGGCGTATCGGCGGGGCATGGTGCGGACGGGGGGAGTGGCGGTGGTGATTCTGGTGGTCATCGCGGGATTAGCCATGGCGGCCCTGAATCAATCCAGGCGGGCCAAAGCCGCCGCCGCAGCCGAGAAGCACGAGCGGGTGCGAGCCGACGAGCAGCGGCAGCGAGCGGAGGCGGGTGAGTTGCTGCCAAGATGAATCTACTGCAGCAGGCCTGGGAGCAGAACAATGTGGGGCGAGTGCAGACGTTGCTCGAGGAAACGGCCGCCTGCCCGGAGCGGGGATTTGAATGGTATTACTGGCAACGGCAGACCCACCTGGAACTCAGGACTCTCCGTGGGCACCTCGCTGGGATCCGGTGCGTGGCCTTTTCTCCGGACGGCCAGCGGATTGTCACGGGCAGTGATGATCAGACAGCCAAAGTATGGGAGGCGGTTAGCGGCAAGGAACTGCTCATCCTCACAGGGCACCGCATGGGGATCTCGTCTGTAGCCTTTTCTCCGGACGGCCAGCGAATTGCCACCGGCAACGCGAATAATAAGACGGCCGGAGTCTGGGACGCCGTTACGGGTAAGAAGCAAAGGGATCAGGGTGACGCTGGATCCGGACACAAAGGATTGACCATAAACGGCACCTGCAACGCAGCCCTGTTTGCGCTAGCCGTGAACAGTTACTCGGCGACGGCAACTGCTGTCAGGCTGGTCGCGCGTTGAGGGCCTGGGGGCGTGACCCGGCGGGGCTTGGCCGAAGGATGCCCGGGTTGGCGGCAGGCGTCCGGCTGAGGGGCGCCAGGCCGCATTCCCGGCCGGCAAGGAGGATTTGGCGGCAACCTACTCTCGCGGAAGCTATACAACCACTACCATCGGCAAGGCTGCGTTTGACGGCCGAGTTCGGGATGGGATCGGGTCGGACCGCAGCTTTATGGCCACCAAAAAACTGTTAGAGAACTGTGGTTCTCTGAAAACTGCACACAAGCTAAAGGACGCATTGTCAATGTGCTGAGTTGAAGGCTTCCAGTGATGAGGAAGCGATCAAGCCGCACGACCGATTAGTACCGGTCCGCTAAACGCGTTGCCGCGCTTACACGCCCGGCCTATCAACCCGGTGGTCTACCGGGGGTCTTCAGGGACCTTGCGGTCCGGGAAACCATATCTTGGGAGGAGCTTGGCACTTAGATGCTTTCAGCGCTTATCTCTTCCGCACATGGCTACGCAGCGCTGCCCCTGACGGAACAACTGCCACACCAGAAGTGCGTCATTCCCGGTCCTCTCGTACTAAGGAATGAACCCCTCAAGTTTCCTGCGCCCACAGTGGATAAGGACCGAACTGTCTCACGACGTTCTGAACCCAGCTCGCGTACCGCTTTAACCGGCGAACAGCCGGACCCTTGGGACCTTCTCCAGCCCCAGGATGCGATGAGCCGACATCGAGGTGCCAAACCGGGTCGTCGATGTGAACTCTTGGACCCGATCAGCCTGTTATCCCTAGCGTACCTTTTGTCCGATGAGCGACGGCAATTCCACATTAAACCGCCGGATCATTTGGGCCTGCTTTCGCACCTGCTCGACTTGTGGGTCTCGCAGTTAACCTGGCTTATACCCATACGCTCGTTGCGCGATTGCCAACCGCGCTGAGCCAAGCTTCGCGCTCCTCCGTTACTTTTTGGGAGGAAACCGCCCCAGTCAAACTGACCCGCAAGCACTGTCCCCCGCCTGGCTGACAGGCCGGGGTTAGAATCCTAATTAACAAAGAGTGGTGTTTCACATTGCGACTCGACTGCGACCTAAGCCGCAGCGTCGACGTCTCCCACCTACGCTACGCATCATTAACCAGAACACAATACCAGCTTACAGTAAAGGTGCATAGGGTCTTTCCGTCCTACTGCGGGCAGGCGGCATCTTCACCGCCGTTACAATTTCGCCGAGATCCTCTCCGAGACAGTTGCTCAGTCGTTACACGATTCGTGCAGGTCGGAACTTACCCGACAAGGAATTTCGCTACCTTAGGACCGTTATAGTTACGGCCGACATTCACGGGGACTTGGGTTCACCGCGTCGCTTGCGCTAACGGCTCGCCTTGATCTTTCCGCATTGGTCACGTGTCACACCCTATACGTCGTCTTCACGACTTGGCAGAGTGCTGTGTTTTTGTTAAACAGTCGCTAAGCACAATTTACTGAGACCTTACGCCGCCACATTGCTGCAACGGTTTCAGGCACCTCTTCTCCCGAAGTTACGAGGCTAATTTGCCGAGTTCCTTAGAGAGGTTTCTCTCGCGCGCCTTAGTCTATTCGACTCACCCACCTGTGTCGGTTTACGGTACGGGCGGCCAAGGGAACACCAAAGGGCTTTTCTCGGCAGATCGTCCAGTGATGCGCTTCGCCCGAAGGCTAGGCTCCCGATTCGGTCGGATAGTCACTTTTCTTTCTGCGTCCCTCTTTGGCTTAACCTTAGCCGGTGCAGGAATATTAATCTGCTGTGCATCGACTACGCCTTACGGCCTCGCCTTAGCGCCCGACTAACCCTGGGAGGACGAACCTGGCCCAGGAAACCTTAGGTTTACGGCGACCAGAATTCTCATCTGGTTTATCGCTACTCATGTCTGCATTCTCACTAGCAAGCGCTCCACCGTCCTTTACAGTCCGGCTTCGTGGCGCTTGTTACGCTCTCCTACCGCTCGGCCCCGACGAATCGGAACCGAACCCGCAGCTTCGGTATGTGATTTAATCGCCAATCATTTTCGGCGCGACATCGCTCGATGAGTCAGCTATTACGCACTGTTTAAATGATGGCTGCCTCTAAGCCAACATCCTCACTGTCTAAGCAACGTCACATCCTTTCCACTTAATCACATTTAGGCACCTTAGCTGGCGATCTGGGCTGTTGCCCTCTCGACTATGAAGCTTATCCCCCACAGTCTGAATGCTGGGATACCGGGATCCACGGAATTCGGAGTTTGATTGGTTTTGGTAACCTGGTGGGGTCCCTAAGCCATCCAGTGCTCTACCTCCGCGGAGTACTTACCCAACGCTCGCCCTCAAGCGATTTCGGAGAGAACCAGCTATCACGGGGTTTGATTAGTCTTTCGCTCCTACTCTCAAGTCATCTCAGGATTTTTCAACATCCACGAGTTCGGTCCTCCACCTGGTGTTACCCAGGCTTCAACCTGCTCAAGAGTAGATCACCTCCGCTTCGGGTCTATTGCCCGCGACTGGTCGCACCATTCGTACTCGCTTTCGCTTCGCCTCCGCTGCAGCGCAGCTTAGGCTCGCCACGGACAATAACTCGCAGACTCATTATGCAAAAGGCAGGCGGTCACCGAGCCCATTTGAACTCCGTTCAAACGGGCATAGCCAATCGTCAACAGCCAATCGCCGAAGTCCGCCGCGCGAACACGCTGTCAGATTCATTGGCTGTTTTCTATTGGCTATCGGTCAGGCCCGATTTGGCCAGAGGCCAAATGGGCTCGGCTCCCACACATTGTAGGCATATGGTTGCAGGTCTGTTTCACTCCCCTATCAGGGGTTCTTTTCACCTTTCCCTCGCGGTACTTGTTCACTATCGGTTGCCAGGGAGTATTTAGCCTTATCCCGTGGTCGGGACGGATTCATGCAGAGTTTCACGTGCACCGCATTACTTGGGATACCCCCAGGGGGTTTTGAGCTTCGCTCACCCGGCTGTCACGGTCTCCGGCCGAACTTTCCAGATCGTTAAGCTCGCTCTCCGCCTCCCATATTCGAGGTCCCGCTACCCCGGGAAGACAAGTCCTCCCGGTTTAGGCTGTTCCGCTTTCGCTCGCCACTACTGACGGAATCACTTCGTTTTCTTTTCCTGGGGTTACTGAGATGTTTCACTTCACCCCGTGTCGCCTCATTGGACTATTCATTCATCCAATGATCATCCCGCATTAGCGGAATGGGGTTGTCCCATTCGGAAATCCACGGATCAAAGCCCGCTCGGCGGCTCCCCGTGGCTTATCGCAACCTTCTACGTCCTTCATCGCCTCCTGGCACCAAGGCATTCACCATAAGCCCTTCGTAGCTTGATCACAAAGTTAAACTCAGCGTCGTCGGCTTTCCTTGCGGAGGCCGGCTTTCCGGTTGCCCGGAGAACGCTGAGAACTCAGCTTTAATTGTAATTGCCCTAATCTACCTGTGTGCAGTTTTCAAAGAACAGTCCGAACCGCCTCCGGGTCGGGGCGTCTGGCCTCGCCGCGTCGGCTTCCGGTAAAATCCGGCAAGTGGTGGGCGTGACTGGATTTGAACCAGTGACCCTGCGCTTATCAAGCGCATGCTCTAACCAACTGAGCTACACGCCCGGGGCGGCCTTTGCCGCGATATGAGATTTCAAATGCGATCTGAAACCCGAGTTGGTGGAGCTGAGGAGACTCGAACTCCCGACCTATAGCTTGCAAAGCTACCGCTCTACCAACTGAGCTACAGCCCCACAGCGCATCCTCGAATTCCGAGCGTCGAATCTCGGAGTTCAGTTCGGAATTCGCCGGGTGAAATTCGGCACTGGCCGGCGTTCGATCTCGACCACTTGTGAAAGAACCAGCTCACGAAAAACTGAACTGTGCGATAAGGTATCGAGCCGTCTGGGAATCTCAAATTTCAGATTTGAAATCTCAAATTCACCAGTCGACCTCGGGAGTCCGGTTTTGATCCCGGACCCGTGGTATCTCCTTAGAAAGGAGGTGATCCAGCCGCAGGTTCCCCTACGGCTACCTTGTTACGACTTCATCCCAATCACCAGCCATACCTTCGGCGTCTGTCTCCTTGCGGTTAACGCAACGACTTCGGGTACAACCGGCTTTCATGATGTGACGGGCGGTGTGTACAAGGCCTGGGAACGTATTCACGGCGCCGTAGCTGATACGCCATTACTAGCGATTCCAGCTTCATGTCGGCGAGTTGCAGCCGACAATCTGAACTGGGCCCGGTTTTTGGGGATTTGCTCCACCTGACGGTCTTGCTTCCCTTTGTGCCGGGCATTGTAGTACGTGTGCAGCCCTGGCCGTAAGGGCCATCCTGACTTGACGTCATCCTCACCTTCCTCCTCGTTTGAGCGAGGCAGTCTGTCCAGAGTGCTTCCCGCTCTCGCGGAAGTGGCAACAGGACACGAGGGTTGCGCTCGTTGCGGGACTTAACCCAACATCTCACGACACGAGCTGACGACAGCCATGCAGCACCTGTGTAGGCTCCTCTTGCGAGGTCGTCAGACTTTCATCCTTCTACCACCTACATGTCAAGGCCAGGTAAGGTTCTTCGCGTTGCATCGAATTGAGCCACATACTCCACCGCTTGTGCAGGCCCCCGTCAATTTCTTTGAGTTTTAATCTTGCGACCGTACTTCCCAGGCGGCGCATTTAACGCGTTAGCTTCGCCACGAACGGGGTCGATTCCGCTCACAGCAAATGCGCACCGTTTACGGCTAGGACTACCAGGGTATCTAATCCTGTTTGCTCCCCTAGCTTTCGTGCCTCAGCGTCAGGAGTTGTCCAGGGACTCGCCTTCGCCACCGGTGTTCCTCTCGATATCTACGCATTTCACTGCTACACCGAGAATTCCAGTCCCCCCTCCAACCCTCCAGCCAAATAGTATCCGATGCAGTTTCGGAGTTGAGCTCCGAGATTTCACATCGGACTTACCCGACCGCCTACGCACCCTTTACGCCCAGTGAATCCGAACAACGCTTGGGACCTCTGTATTACCGCGGCTGCTGGCACAGAGTTAGCCGTCCCTTCCTCTTCTGCTACCATCAAATCGTCCGCCTGTTCAGCGGACAACCTTGGTCACAAATGACAGGGGTTTACGGGCCGAAGCCATTCATCCCCCACGCGGCGTCGCTCCATCAGGCTTGCGCCCATTGTGAAAAATTCTCGACTGCTGCCACCCGTAGGTGTCTGGACCGTGTCTCAGTTCCAGTGTGGCTGGTCGTCCTCTCAGACCAGC